>Ga0193717_1002113_pt1 | contig 11651 bp, 13 predicted proteins | sample U2c2metaG_FD_145900 | JGI IMG/M metagenome (GOLD analysis project Ga0193717, IMG submission 145900) | Soil microbial communities from a riparian zone of the East river system, Colorado, United States - U2c2 | ecosystem: Environmental > Terrestrial > Soil > Riparian zone | place: USA: East River...
GGTCGACGTCCACCTTCAACTCCGTTGCCATACAACGGGACTTTACGCGTTCTGCTCCCTGGCGCGCTCCGCCGCTTTCTCCGCTCGCCAGGTCTCGTCGTCGGCGCCGCGGCGCCAATAACCCGAGATCGACAGCAATTCTTTGCGGACACCGCGCTCGTCGAGCAGGTGCTTCCGTAGCTGGCGCACGAAACCCGCCTCGCCGTGGACGAACGCCTGCACGACCCCCTCGCGGAAGTCCAGCGCCTGCACGGCTTCCACCAGGTCGCCACCGGAAGACCGGTGCAGCCAGGTGATCTGCGCGTCACCCTTGGTCGAGAGCGGCTGCTCCTCGGCCTTGTCCTCGACGAGGATGAACGCGTGCACCGGGGCACCCGCGGGGACGGCTTCGAGCGAAGCCGCGATCGCCGGGAGCGCGCTTTCGTCGCCCACCAGCAGATGCCAGTCCGCTTCCTCGCCCGGGATGTACCCGCCGCCGGGACCGGCGAACAGGAGCGCGTCGCCCGGCTTCGCGGCCGCGGCCCACGGACCGGCGAGACCCTCGTCGCCGTGGTGCACGAAGTCAATCGTGAGTTCCCCGGCGGCCTGGTCGTAGGCGCGGACGGTGTACGACCGCATCTTCGGCCACTGCTCGCGTGGCAGCTCGGCCCGGATCTTCTCCAGGTCGAACGGCTCGGGATAGGTCACCCCCGGCAGCGGCAGGGTGAGCTTGACGTACGCGTCGGTGAGGTCGTTGTGCGTGAACGTCGCCAATCCCTCGCCGCCCGCGACGATCCTGATCATGTGCGGCGTGAGCTGCTCCTTGCGCAGGACACGCAGCCGCGTCAGCGGGCGAGCCTTGCGGGCGGGCTGTTCGGCCATTCGGACGCTCCTCACTACAACTTGCCTCGTTGCGGTAAGGCTACCCTAACCGTGAGGTCCGCGTCGGTTTACCGCCCATGAGTTGAGACGACCGAGTAGAGCCGGGGCTCCACTTTGGCGAGCGAAGCGACCTCTGCCAGGTGTTTCTTGGCGACCGGGTCGGCGAGCATGGCTTCGAAATCCTCCTCGCTGCGCCATTGCGCGTAGTTCGCGACCGTGACCCCGTCCAGCCCGGCGTGGATGTTCGCGGAGACGAACCCCGGCTGGTGCCGCATGACCGTTTCGGTCGCTTCGTCCAGTAGCCGCACCAGTTCCGGCTGATCCTCCGGTTCGACGGTGAAGACGTTGATCAAGGTGACGACCGGTGCCTCGGTGCTGATCGTGGTGGCCATCGGCTCCTCCTTTTCCTGTTCGTGCCCCCAGTGTGCCGACCAGCACCGACAATCCGGCTCACCCGCGGCTATCGCAACTGCTTCAGGAACTCCGCGAACCCCGCTTCGACCTTGGGCCGGAAGCCGATGAACAGCCGGTTCGCCAGCGGCACTCCCCACCGCATCCAGGTAGCCACGTTGTAGACCCGATGGGTGACCCGGCTTCCGCCGGGATGATCGTCCACTGTGTACTCGCCGCGATACCACCAGCCACCCTGGATAGCGACGGTCCGGCCGGGCGGGTCGATCTCGACGGCCGGATAATGGCTGCCCCGCTGGGAATCGAAGTACTCGAACAACCGGTCCACGACGACGTCCGCCGGTGCCGCCACGATCCCGGAGACCTCGACCATCGGCTTCACGACGTCGCCCGCGCGTCGCTGACGCGGGTGTCCTGGAACGCCGCGACCAGCCAGCCCTGCTTTTCCGCATCCATGCCTGAGCTCCTTTCGAACACTGTTCGTCTACGAACAGCGTTCTATCTGCGAACGGTGTTCGTGTCAAGTACGGTGTTCGCTACAGTGGGCACCGACGGAGGTGGTCAAGTGGAGGTCCCGAATCCGCCCTGGCATCGCGAGCCGCGGCGCCGGGCGTCGAAGCCGCAGCTCTCACAGGAGCTCGTGGTCAAGACCGCCCTCGGCATCCTGGCCGCCGAGGGCATCGACGCGGTGAGCATGCGGCGGGTGGCGCAGGCGCTCGACACCGGGCCGGCGTCGCTCTACGCGCATGTGTCCAATAAGGACGAACTCGACGAGCTGATGTTCGACCGGATCCTCGGCGAGGTTTCGTTACCCACGCCCGATCCGGACCGCTGGACCGAGCAGGTCAAGGAGATCCTGCGCGGCCAGGTGAAGGCGATGCTCGCCTACCCGGGGATCGCGAAGGTCGCCTGGCGGACGATGGTGCCGGTCGGGCCGAACGTGCTCCGCCACGGCGAGGCGGTACTCGCGTTACTGCGCGCAGGAGGCCTGTCGCTCAAGCAGGCCGCGTTCGCCAGTGACGCCCTTTCCCTCTACACCAAGGCATACGCCTACGAAGGCAGCGTGTGGACGTCCGGCGAGATCGACCAGGCCGACGTCGAGCGACGCGGCGAGCAGATGACCGAGTACATGAATTCCCTGCCACCCCAAGCGTTTCCGAACATGCTGCAGCTAGGCGCCTTCTTCAACGCGGAGACGGCGAGCGACCGCTTCGAGTTCGCACTCGACATGTTCCTAGGCGGCCTGACCCAACAAGTGCAGTCTGCGCACGAGTAAGTACAGTCTGCGCGCACCCGAGTGCAGTCTGCGCGCACTCAGGGCACCAGCCGTCGCACGACACCGTCGGCCAGCAGCCGTCCGCGATCGGTCAGCACGGCCCGCCCGGAAGTGTCCAAAGTGGACGCCTCCAGCAGCCCCTCTGCCGCCGCGACCCGAGCCTCGCGCACGCCGTCCGCGTCAAGCGCGTCCAGCGAAAGTCCTTCAGAGAGCCGCAGTTCGAGCATGACCCGCTCCAGCTGCTGGTCCGCCTCGGTCAGCACCTCACGCCCGGCCTCCGGCGAATCTCCAGCGGCCAGCAAAGACGCATACCGCGCCGGATGCTTCACGTTCCACCAGCGGACACCGCCGACGTGGCTGTGCGCGCCGGGCCCGGCGCCCCACCAGTCGCCCCCACGCCAGTAACCGATGTTGTGACGACACCGAGCTTCCTCCGAAGACGCCCAGTTCGACACCTCGTACCAGCGCAGCCCGGCGGGCGCGAGCACCGAATCGATCAGTTCGTAGTCGGCCGCCAGCACGTCGTCATCGGGCGCGGGCAGCTCACCGCGGCGGACACGGCGGGCCAGGGCGGTCCCCTCTTCGACGATCAGCGCGTACGCCGAAACGTGGTCGACCCCGGCCGCGAGCACCGCGTCGAGCGAAGCGCGCAGGTCCTCGACGCGCTCGCCGGGCGTCCCGTAGATGACGTCGAGGTTGACGTGCTCGAACCCCGCCGCGCGAGCCTCCGCCGCGGCGGCGACCGGACGGCCCGGGGTGTGGACGCGGTCCAGGATCTTCAAGACATGCTGTGCCGCGGACTGCATTCCCAGCGAAACCCGCGTGAACCCGGCGTCGCGGATTCCGGCGAAGAACTCCGGCGACGTCGACTCGGGGTTGGACTCGGTGGTCACCTCGGCGCCCGGCGCGAGCCCGAACGAGTCGCGCACGGCGTCGAGAACCGAGCGCAGGCCGTCCGCGCCGAGCAGCGACGGTGTCCCGCCGCCGACGAACACGGTGTCCGCGGCGGGCGGCGCGCCCAGCACGCGGGCAGCGTGTTCCAGTTCGAGTTTCAGGCCTTCAAGCCAGGACTGCGGCGACGTCGCCGAGTCCAGCTCGCCGGCGGTGTAGGTGTTGAAGTCGCAGTAACCGCAGCGCGTCGCGCAGAACGGCACGTGGACGTAGACACCGAACGGGCGCGTGCCGAGGCCCTTCAGCGCGGATTCGGGGAGCCCGGCGGCGACGGGGGCGGTGGTTTCGGGAAGCAAGGCGGGCACACCCCAGTCTCCCCCAGGCTCTCCGAGCGCGTTATGGCCGGGCGGCGATGGTGACCTGCGCCGAGTTCGAGCGGGACCCGTCGGCGAACCGGACCCACACCGTCATGTTCAGGCTCAACGCGAAATCGTCGACGACGTAGTCCGTGGACCACTCGCCGCGGCTGTCGACGGCGGTGTCCTGGCTCATCGGCGCCTCGAACACGACCTGGGTGGCGAGATGTCCCTTGACCTTCCCGTGGCAGCCCTTCGCCACGAAGTGATAGGTGTCGCCCTTGTAGAGCACCGACCCGTTCGTCGGCGCCACCAGCGCGCAGCCCTGGGTCGCGGCCGCCATGCCCGGCACCATCAGCGCGCCCAGCAGAACCATCGTTGTCGCGGCGATCAAGCGGCGCATCCGTCGTCCTCCATCACTCGGTGTGTCCGGATGGTGACGGTAGCGATGATCTTGGCCGGGCACCGGCGGACTCACCCGATGTGATGTCGGCGCAGTCAGCGATAGAACGTTCGTTCTGTACCATGGAGGACATGAGTGCCGAGACACTGAGCGCCCGCGAAAGGCTGCTCACCACCGCGACCCGCCTTTTCTACGGCGAAGGCATCCACACCGTGCCGGTCGACAAGCTGGTCACCGAGGCAGGCGTCACCCGTGCCACGTTCTACCGGCACTTCCCCGCCAAGGAAGACCTGGTCGCCGCCTACCTCGCCGACATGGACCAGCAGATCCGCGCGGGAATCACCGCCGCCACCGAGGGCAAGACCGCCGAAGAAGCGGTGCACGCCGTCCTCGGCTTCTTCGGGGAGCAGACCTGCGGCAGCGGCTTCCGCGGCTGCGCGTTCATCAACGCCGCCGCCGAGTATTCGAACCCGCGCGACCCCGTGCGCGTGGCTGTCGCCGCGCATCGCCAGTGGTTCCGCGACACCGTCAGCCGGTACGTGGCCGAGCTCGACCTTCCCGATCCGGAGTACACCGTCGCGGTGCTGGTGCTCCTGCGCGACGGCGCGATGCAGGCTGGCGAGCTCGACGACCCGCAAGCCGTCCGCGCCACTCTGCACCGCGCCGTCCAAAACGTGCTCGACACGCCATAAAGGCCCCTTCCCAGTGGGAAGAGGCCTTCAAGGACCGGTGGTTCAGCCGCGAGCGGCGGCCTGGATCAGGTCGGCCACAGCGTCCGGACGGGAAACCGCCACCGAGTGCGACGCCTTGACCTCGACGGTGTGGGCGTTCGCCCGCTTCGCCATGAAGCGCTCAGCCGCCGCCGGGATGGCGTTGTCGTTGGTCGCGACCAGCGCCCACGACGGGACGGTCTTCCACGCCGGGACGCCGACGAACGGGGCACCGAGCGCGGAGACGTCGACGGGACGCTGGGTGGCGGCTCCGACAGCGGCGGCCTCACGCGACAGGTCACCCGCGAAGACGTCGCGGTAGTTGGCGGGGTTGATGCTCAGCTCGGTACCGCCGGGGTAGGCGAGCGGCGTCGAGGTGTCCGGGCCGAGCTTCGAACCGGGGAACTTGCCGGACAGCTCCAGCGCGCTCTCACCGGTCTCCGGCGCGAAGGCCGCGATGAAGACAAGCGCTTTCACCTGGGGATTGTCCTTCGCCGCGCCGCTGATCACCGCGCCACCGTAGGAGTGACCCACCAGCACGATCGGCCCGGTGACACTCTTGAGCACGGCCGACACGTACGCCTGGTCGGACTCGAGCCCCCGCAGCGGGTTGGCCGGCGCGAGAACCGGGTAGCCGCGGCGCTGCAGCCGCTCGACCACGCCGTTCCAGCTCGACGAGTCGGCGAAGGCGCCGTGCACCAGCACCACGGTCGGTTTCGGCTGCGACTTCGAATCCGGGGCGGAGGGCTCGGCGGAAGCCGAGGAACCGGACACCGCGAACGCGCCGACGAGACCGACCACAGCCGCGGAGACACCGATACGCCGCTTCAAGCTTCCGAAAAACCCGGTCTTCTTCATGGCGGGAACTTCTCCTTCAGATAGACAGAACGTTCGTTCTTCTTGAAGCTAGCGTGCCCGGCCCTCGCCGTCAACAACCACCCCGATCGGTGACGCTTCTCCCACCATCCGGACTTACCTGGACCACATTCTGGGCACGTGGCACTCTTGCCGGGTGACTCATGCCGGTGTTCGTCTCGTGGCCAGGCGCCACGTCGACCTCGTGCGTGTCGCCAGTGCCCTGTGCCGGGCTTCCCGCTGATTTCCTGCCACCACCGCATTCCACGAATACGGACCAGCAGGCTCCGGCCGCGCGACGAACCACCCCCACCACGGTCTTGACCAGGGTGTCCGCCGCGCACCGGCGCCTACGAGCCCCGGAGGACGACCCATGGCCTCGCCCACGCGCGAAACCCCGAACGCGCCTCGCGCCCCTCGCGTAAAGCAGAAGCGAGGCGAAGGACAGTGGGCTCTGGGCTACCGAGAGCCGCTCAACCCGAACGAGCGGGCCAAGAAGGACGACAACCCGCTCAACGTCCGCGCCCGGATCGAAAACATCTACGCCCACCGCGGTTTCGACTCGATCGACCCCGGTGACCTGCGCGGCCGGTTCCGCTGGTTCGGGCTGTACACGCAGCGCAAGCCCGGGATCGACGGCGGCCGCACGGCCACGCTCGAGCCCGAAGAGCTCGACGACAGCTACTTCATGCTCCGCGTGCGCCTCGACGGCGGCGCGCTGACCACCGCGCAGCTCGCCGTCCTCGGCGAGATCTCGCAGACCCACGCGCGCGACACCGCGGACATCACCGACCGCCAGAACATCCAGTACCACTGGATCCAGGTCGAGGACATGCCCGCCATCTGGGCCAAGCTCGAAGGCGCCGGGATGACCACGATGGAGGCCTGCGGCGACAGCCCGCGTGTCATCCTCGGCTCGCCGGTCGCGGGGATCGCGGCCGACGAGGTCATCGACGGCACGCCGGCCATCGACGAGATCAAGCGTCGCTTCATCGGCGACCCGCAGTACTCGAACCTCCCCCGCAAGTTCAAGACGGCGATCTCCGGCCAGGCCGATGTCGCCCATGAGATCCACGACATCGCCTTCGTCGGCGTCAATCACCCCGAGCACGGTCCCGGTTTCGATCTCTGGGTCGGCGGCGGGCTGTCGACGAACCCGATGATCGGCCAGCGCCTCGGCGCCTGGGTGCCGCGCGACGAGGTGGCGGACGTCTGGGAAGGCGTCATCAGCATCTTCCGCGACTACGGCTACCGCAGGCTGCGGGCGCGGGCGCGGATCAAGTTCCTGGTCAAGGACTGGGGCGCCGAAAAGTTTCGCCAGGTCCTGGAAGACCAGTACCTCAAGCGCAAGCTCATCGACGGCCCCGCGCCGGTAATCTCCGACAAGCCGCTCGACCACGTCGGCGTGCACCCGCAGACCGACGGCAATTTCTACGTCGGCGCCGCGCCGATCGCGGGCCGGGTCTCCGGCTCGACGCTGCTCGCCGTGGCGAAGGCCGCCGAGCGCGCCGGTTCGTCGCGGGTTCGCCTTACGCCGCAACAGAAACTGGTCGTCCTCGACGTCACCGAGGGTGAAGTTCCCACCTTGCAGAACGAGCTCGCGACGCTGGGCCTGCAGACCGATCCTTCACCGTGGCGGCGCGGGATCATGGCGTGCACCGGCCTGGAGTACTGCAAGCTGGCGATCGTCGAGACCAAGGCCCGTGCGCACGATCTGGTCGCGGGTCTCGAAAAGTCGTTGGCGGACATCCAGTCCGAGATCGACGCGCCGGTCAGCGTGCACCTCAACGGCTGCCCCAACTCCTGTGCCCGCATCCAGACCGCGGACATCGGCCTCAAGGGCCAGATCGTCACCGACGCCGACGGCAAGCAGGTCGAAGGCTTCCAGGTGCACCTCGGCGGCGGGCTCGGCCTGGACGCCGGGTTCGGGCGGAAACTGCGTGGCCACAAGGTCACCAGCGCCGAGCTGACCGGGTACGTGGAGAAGCTGGTCCGCGCGTTCGTGGCCAAGCGTGAGCCTGGTGAGCGGTTCGCACAGTGGGTCGCTCGGGCCGAAGAAGGCGATTTGCAGTGACCGAACGGGTTTCGCCGTTTTACTGCCCGTATTGCGGTGACGAAGACCTGAGGCCGGAAGAAGGCGGAGCCTGGTTGTGTACCGGTTGCAGGAGGGTTTTCTCCGTGAAATTCATCGGCCTGTCTCTACCGGAGGTGTCGAAATGACCGCTACGGCCGATTACAAGGCTCTGGCCACCCGCGCGATGAAGGAACTCGCCGACGCGTCGGCGGAAGAAGCGTTGCGCTGGACCGTGGACACGTTCGGCGGCGACTTCATCGTGGCGTCGAACATGCAGGACGCGGTGCTGATCGACCTGGCCACCAAGGTCAAGTCCGATGTGGACATTCTCTTTCTCGAGACCGGCTACCACTTCGCCGAAACGATCGGGACCCGCGATGCCGTCGAGACGGTGTACTCGGATGTCCGGATCGTCAACGCGCAATCTGCGCAGAGTGTCGCCGAGCAGGACGCCGAGTACGGGCCGAAACTGCACGACCGCGACCCGACGCAGTGTTGCAACCTGCGCAAGGTGATCCCGCTGCGCGACACCCTGGCGAAGTACTCCGCCTGGGTCACCGGGGTCCGCCGGGTGGACGCGCCGACGCGCGCGAACACCCCGATCGTCACCTGGGACGACCGCAACGGGCTGGTGAAGATCAACCCGATCGCGCCGTGGACCGACGACGAGTTCAACGGCTACATCCGCGATCACGGGATCCTGGAGAACCCGTTGGTGGGCGCCGGATATCCGTCCATCGGCTGTGCGCCGTGCACGGCGAAGGTGGAGCTCGGCGCCGACCCGCGCAGTGGCCGCTGGGCAGGCCAGTCCAAGACCGAGTGCGGTTTGCACGGCTGAAGGGGAAACATGACCACGCTCGAACCGGCGACCGATGCCGCCCAGGACAACCTGGCGGCACTGGAGTCCGAAGCCATCCACATCTTCCGGGAAGTCGCCGGTGAGTTCGACCGTCCGGTGATCCTCTTCTCCGGCGGCAAGGACTCGACGTTGCTGCTGCACCTGGCGATCAAGGCCTTCTGGCCCGCGCCGGTGCCGTTCCCGCTGCTGCATGTGGACACGGGCCACAACTTCGACGAGGTCATCGAATTCCGCGACCGAGTGGTCGAGAAGTACGGCCTGCGGCTGGTCGTGGCGAAGGTCCAGGACTGGATCGACGACGGCAGGCTCGAAGAGCGCGCCGACGGCATCCGCAACCCGTTGCAGACCACGCCGTTGCTGGAGACGATCTCCGACAACAAGTACGACGCGGTGTTCGGCGGCGGGCGCCGGGACGAGGAACGTGCCCGGGCGAAGGAGCGGATCTTCAGCCTGCGCAACGCTTTCGGCCAGTGGGAGCCGAAACGTCAGCGTCCCGAGCTGTGGAACCTCTACAACGGCCGCCACCGCGCCGGCGAGCAGGTCCGCGTGTTCCCGCTGTCCAACTGGACCGAGGCGGACGTGTGGAACTACATCGCCCGCGAAAACGTCGATCTGCCGTCGATCTACTACGCGCACCAGCGCGAGGTCTACCAGCGTGACGGCATGTGGCTCGCCGAAGGACCGTGGGGCACCGCGCGTCCAGGCGAGGAGCTCCGGGAACTGACCGTGCGCTACCGGACCGTCGGCGACGGTTCCTGCACCGGCGCGGTCGAATCCAGAGCGTCCACTGTGGACGAGGTCATCGCCGAGGTTTCGGCGAGCAGGCTCACCGAGCGTGGCGCGACGAGGGCCGACGACCGGCTTTCCGAGGCCGCGATGGAAGATCGCAAGCGAGAGGGTTACTTCTGATGTCGAGCTTGCTGAGGCTGGCCACAGCCGGCAGCGTGGACGACGGGAAGTCGACCCTGGTGGGCCGGCTGCTGTTCGACACGAAGTCCGTTCTCGCCGACCAGCTCGACGCGGTCACCCGCGCGAGTGTCGACCGTGGACTGTCCACACCGGACCTTTCTCTACTCGTCGACGGCCTGCGCTCGGAGCGTGAGCAGGGCATCACGATCGACGTCGCGTACCGGTATTTCGCGACCCCGCGCCGCAGTTTCGTGCTGGCCGACACCCCGGGGCACGTGCAGTACACCCGCAACACCGTGACCGGCGCGTCCACCGCGCAACTCGCGGTGCTACTGGTGGACGCGCGCAAGGGCGTCATCGAGCAGACCCGGCGCCACGCCGCTGTGCTCGCGCTGCTCGGCGTGCCGCATCTGGTGCTGGCGGTGAACAAGATCGACCTGGTCGGTTACGACGAAGCGACTTTCGCCGTGATCGCCGAGGAGTTCGCCGCGCACGCCGCATCCCTGGGCTATCCACGCGGTTCGGTGTTGTCGATCCCGGTTTCGGCGCTGCAGGGCGACAACGTGGCGACGCCGTCCGACCAGACGCCGTGGTACTCCGGGCCAACCCTGTTGGAGCACCTCGAAACCGTGCCCGTGGCACCGGATCCGCACGACGCGGCCTTCCGTTTCCCCGTGCAGTACGTCATCCGCCCGCGCACGCCGGAGTACCCGGACTACCGCGGTTACGCCGGCCAGATCGCCGCCGGGACCATCCGGCCGGGCGACGAGGTCGTCGTGCTGCCCCGGGGGCTGCGGACGAAGGTCGAGCGGATCGACACTGCCGACGGACCGCTCGAGGAAGCGGGCGCGGGCACTTCGGTGACCGTGCTGCTGGCCGACGATCTGGACATCTCGCGCGGTGACCTCATCGCCGCCGCGGATCGGCAGCCGACGGTGACCGACGAGATCACCGCGACCCTGTGCTGGCTTTCGAGCAAGCCGCTGGTGCCGGGCTCGAAGCTGCTCGTAAAGCACGGCGCGCGCACGGTGCAGGCGCTCGTACAGGAGATCACCGCCCGCTTCGACGAGCAGACGCTGTCCAGTGTGGACGGACCGGATTCGCTGGAGCTGAACGACATCGGCCGGGTCATCCTGCGCACCTCGGAAGAGATCCCGGTCGACGACTACGGCACGAGCCCGCGTACAGGAGCTTTCCTCGTCATCGACCCGAAGGACGGCGACACCCTGGCCGCGGGCATGGTCGGCGAGCGGTTCGCGTGACGATCCCGCTCGTCACCGTCGCGCACGGCAGCCGGGACCCGCGCTCGGCCGCCACCGTGCGGGCACTCGTCGCCAAGGTCGCCGAGGCGGCACCGGACGTCGACGTGCGAGTGTCCTTTCTCGACTTGTCGACTCCACGGGTGCCCGAAGTCCTGCACCAGCTGCACAGTGAGGGACATCGGGAGATCGTGGTGGTGCCGCTGCTGCTCGGCAGCGCCTACCACGCCCGCGTCGACCTGCCCGCGCTCGTCGACGAGGTCACTGCTGGGCGGCCGGGACTGCGGGTGACGATCTCGGATGTGCTCGGTATCGATCCCGCGCTTGAAGCGGTCGCGCTCGACCGGCTTTCCGAGACAGGCGTGGAAATCTCCGAGCCCGGACTCGGCTTGATGCTCGCCGCTGTCGGTTCGTCGAACGCTCCGGCCAACGCGGCCGTCGCGCGGATCGCCGAGCGCTGGCAAGCCCGCCACGGACTGCCGGTGGTGCCTGCCTTCGCGAGCGCCACAAAACCGGACGTGCCCGGGGCGATCGCGAAACTCCGGGCGCGTGGTGCGCACCGGATCGCGGTCGCGTCCTGGTTCCTCGCGCCGGGCCTGCTGCCTGACCGCGTCGCCCGCCTCGCTGAAGAAGCGGAGCCGGGGGTGCTCATCGCCGGGGCGCTGGGTCCTGATCCCCGGGTCGCCGAACTTGTTCTGCGCCGCTACGAAACCGCCGTCGAAGCACGCCACGGGCGGGTAAAGCTGTTGGCGTAGCTGGGTGGGTGGCTCGTGAGTGTTTACAAGTG
>Ga0193717_1002114_pt1 | contig 11648 bp, 10 predicted proteins | sample U2c2metaG_FD_145900 | JGI IMG/M metagenome (GOLD analysis project Ga0193717, IMG submission 145900) | Soil microbial communities from a riparian zone of the East river system, Colorado, United States - U2c2 | ecosystem: Environmental > Terrestrial > Soil > Riparian zone | place: USA: East River...
GAGCCCACGGCGCTGCGGTGGCGCGCGGGCCTGATCGAGGTGCTCACCCACGCCGCGGCCGAGCCCGACATCCCCGTTCGCGAGCTGTACCGGTTCGCGACGGGGAGCTGACGTCAGATTTCGGATTCGATGAGGGAGTGGACGAATGACCCAGATGGATGTGAAGAGCCTCGCGGACCTGGTCCGGTCCTGTGCCGAGGACCCGTCGAGCGACGCGCTGCGTGAGCTGGACCTGCGTGCCGACGAGGTGAGCGGCCACGCGTTCGGCGACGGTGACTTGGCCGCCGAGGTGGAGGCACAGCGCTTCCTGTACGAGGTGTACGCCCACCGCATCCTGCCGCCATGGTCGCCGCACTGGCGGGACTACACCGATCCGGTCATCGTGAACGCGCACCGCCGGGTCGGCGACGCGTGGCGTGTCCGCGACAACGAGCTGTACGGCACGGGGCTCGAGGTGCCGAACACGCCGGAGGGGTTCGGGCGCTGGGCGACCGAGGTGTGCCAGACGCACGCGTCCGGGGTCACGCACCCGCTGTTCGAGTTCCTCGCCGAACGGGCCACTTTCGAGCAGCTACGCGACTTCCTCGGCCAGGAGACGCCGTTCGACATCCATTTCGGCGACCTGGTGGCGCTGCTGTTGCCGGGCATCCACGGCGGTCAGAAGATCGAGCTGGCCGGCAACTTCTGGGACGAGATGGGCAACGGACACCTGGCCGGGGTGCACCGGCAGCTACGCCTCGACATGATGGCCCGCGTCGGTGTCCCCGCAGAGGACTATCTGTCCAATGTGGACGACTACTGGGTCGAAGAGCTGCGCATGGCCAACATGTACTTCCAGACGTCCTCGGACCGAAGCCTTGCCCCGCAGGCGATCGGCATGCTGCAGGCGACCGAGCTGGTGGTGCCGGGTCGGCTGGAGCGGCAGATCGACGGCTGGCGCCGGGTCGGCCTGACCGACGGTGAGATGACCTACGTGCTGGAGCACGTCACCGTCGACGTCGCGCACGCGGAAGGATGGCTCAACCACGTCATCGCCCCGCTCGCCGCTACCCGCCCCGACCTGCTTCCCGAGGTGGGCGTCGGCATCATGCGTCGTCTCGACTGCGCCCTCGCCGTCTGCGACCGCGCCATGCGCGACCTCGCGTGACCAGGACGCTCTACGAGTGGTTCGCCCGCTCCGCCGAGTCGCACCCGGACGCGCCGGCGCTCGACCTCGCTGGTGACGTGTTGACCTACCGCGACCTGCGCCGCTGCGCGGCGGCGGTGGCCACCACCATCCTCGCGGCACACGGTTCGGCGCCGGAGCGGGTGGTGCTGTTGGCCGGCCGTGGCGTGGTGGCGTTCGCCGGCTACCTGGCCGCGCTGCGGCTCGGGGCCACGGTCGTCCCGCTCAACCCGGCGCACCCGTTGCGCCGCAACGAGATGATCTGCGGCTCGATCGCGTGTGACGTGCTGATCGTGGACGGCCACGACATCGAGCTGGGTGACCTCGCCGACGCGGCGGGCACGGTCGTCCGGCTCACCGACCTCGACGTGCTGGCGACCCGGCCGGGGCCGCTGCCCGCGCTCTCGACCACGCAGGACGACGTGGCGTACGTGTTGTTCACGTCCGGATCCACCGGCAGACCCAAGGGCGTGCCGATCACCCACGGCAACCTGTCGCCGTACGTGGCGCGCAACATCGCGCGGTTCGAGGTCGGGCCGGGGTGCCGGGTCTCGCACACGTTCGACCTCACCTTCGACCCGTCGGTGTTCGACCTGTTCGTCACGTGGGGCGGCGGAGCAACGCTCGTCTCGCCGAGCAGGACCGATCTGCTGCGCCCGGTGGACTTCCTGGTCGACAGAGCCATCACGCACTGGTTCTCGGTGCCGTCGGTGGTGTCGATGAGCGCGAACCTCGGCAACCTTCCCACGAACCGCCGGACGGTGCTGCGGCAGAGCATCTTCATCGGCGAGCAGCTCACCTACGGTCAGGCCGCGGCGTGGCGGGCCGTCGCGCCGAATGCCCGCATCGACAACGTGTATGGCCCCACCGAGCTGACGATCGCGTGCACGGAGTACCGACTTCCGGACGACCCGGGACAGTGGCCGGTGACGTCGAACGACACCGTCCCCATCGGACCGGTCTACGACTACCTCGACCATGTCATCGTCGACGACGACGGCGCGCCGGCCGAGGAGGGCGAGCTGTGTGTCCGAGGGGTGCAGCGGTTCGCCGGCTACGTGGACCCTCGGGACAACGTCGGCCGGTTCCTGGTCCAGGACGGCGACCGGTACGTGCCCTGCGACGGTGTCGAGCCGCGCCAGGAGTTCTTCTACCGCACGGGTGACCGGGTGCGTCGGGAGAACGGACACCTTGTCCACCTCTCCCGCCTCGACGACCAGCTCAAGGTCTCCGGCTACCGGGTGGAGCTCGGCGAGGTGGCCGCCGCTATCGCTCGGCACGCTGAGGTGACCCAGGCGGTGGTGATCGCGGTGCCGCGCGGCGACGGTCCTGAGCTGGTCGGCTTCTACACCGGCACGCCGGTGCCCGAGCGCCGGCTCGTCGAGTGGCTGCGGGACCACCTGCCCATCCACATGGTGCCGAGACGACTGGAGCACCGGGACTCGTTGCCGCTCAACGTCAACGGCAAGGTCGACCGCCTCGCGTTGCTGGAGTTGACCGCCGAGCGACGCGAACGTCTGGACTCCGCGAGCTGACCGGGTCAGTCGAGCATGCCTAGCAGCGATGCGGTCAGTGCCGCGACGAACGCGTCCCGGGCTTGTGGTGAGACACGGTCCAGTGACAGGTACGGATTGAGGTCTTCCAGTTCCACCAACAGAAGCTCGCCATTCTCGGTGCGGCACCCGTCGACCCGTTGGATGCCGTGGTCGACGGTGTTCCAGTCGACGAACCGTTGGGCGAAGGCACGGTCGGCGACGGTGGGCTCGTAGGGTTCGAGGTCCCACCGGCGGTCGGGACTCGGGGCGTACAAGGCGTACTGGCACGTGCGGTCGACGAAGTAGAACGACACCTCGTAGTCGAAGCTGATGCGCGGTTGGATCAGTTGCCGGGTGCCGGTGATCGTGGTCAGCTCGGCGCGGGGCACGAACCGCAGACCGACGGAGTCGGCGCCCAGCTTGGGCTTCACGACGTACTCGGGCGTCTCCGGCAGCAGGTCGACGTCCGCCGCGCGGTCGACCGTCGGGATCACCGGGTAGCCGGCGGCGGTCAGGTCGAGCAGGTACTGCTTGCCCGCCATGTCGCCCTTGCCGGTGAGCTGGGTGAACACGCGGGTGCCCGCGTCGTGTGCTCGGCGGCGGAACTCCGTGTACTGCTCGGGATAGTGCAGCACCGGCCCGCTGTTGCGTACGAGCACGAGGTCGAACCCGGCCATCAGCGGGGCCGCGTCGAGCGGGTGGCACAGGGCGACGTCGAAGTCGGCGCGGAGCCGGTCGGCGAGGTCGACGTCCTCGTCCCGGTACGGGCGCCCCGCGGCCGGGTAACCGAGGTCGGTGACAAGCAGCAGACGAGGCCTCACGCACGCACTCTAATCAGAATGTTGGCAGCGGAGCCGGAGGTCGCGAACTGGGCATGGACGGCGACCAAGGGCGAGTTCGGGACATGGCCGATGCCGTGAAGGACCCCTTCACGGCACTCAACGACATGAAGGGGTCCTTCACAGCATCGGCCTACGTCTCAAAAGCGCCCTTCACGACACCGCCACGTGATCAAACCCCCGAAGACTTCCAATTCCGACCACTAAGCCACCGATGGCCCCGCAACCATTGTTGTGAAAGGGCGCGTTCAGGGCACCCACCGCCGTCAGCGCGCCTTTCACAGCACGTGCGCGGGCGCGGGTGCCGTGCCTTGCCGTGGCTGCGCACGCAGAAATTGGCTATTCCGGTCAAAGGCACCACCGCTGCGTAAACGCGGCGAACCGGTCTCCGCCCTGTGCCGGCAGGTCGGTTTCGCCGCCGGCGACTCGTGCGCCAGACGCAGTCGTCGCCACGACCCGAGCGGCCGGGCGCCGGCGATGAGGACGGTCGGCGCACTGGGCCGCCGCCGGGGCCGCCGTGCCGCCGAACGGGTGATAGCCGCCCGGCCGGACGAACAGTCCCCGGTTCGTCCTGTGTGGACTTGGCAACTGTCGCCCGTCACAGCCGGTGAGATTTCTTGTGGTCAGATGAACTAACAGTTGCCGGAATTGCTCTGGAAACGCCGGGAGTGGTACGGCTCGACCAACGCCGATACTCCATTTCGCCCTATGCGGTGGGACGGAGGAGGTAGGCGGGAAATACGTCGTCTCCGGGCAGAAATCGTGAGTGGACGGTCGGTCGGACGGGCCTGTTGGTGCCGCCGGAGGGCTCGGCGCACGTGCAAACAGCCAGGTCAGAGGCATGTGGGGAGCGAAGAGAGGGTAACCGGACAAACCGTGAGTAATCGAACGAATACGTTGAGCGTGGTTCACTTTTTGTCTTCTCAGCATGCGGAATCTGACGTACGCTCCTCCTCGCCGTCAGGGAGATGGGCCGGACGACAACCCAGTTCTCGCCCCTTCGGGGGTCAATTTGTGCTGCACATTTTCTGGTTGGGAGGCGACCGCGATTACGGCCACGGAACCGCTGCGGAGCGGCACGTCGGAATGGGTCGACGAGGTATTGCTGAATGGCTCCGACGACGACGTCTGTTTACACCTACAGACTGGCCCGATTGCCCGCTCCGCACTACGCCGACTGGTCCTCGGGAAGCAGGAGGCGTTGGTCGCCGCCGGGTTGCGGCCGGGTGGCCGCACCGCGCTGAACCTCCCGCCGTCGCTCACCTACGTCGTCAACCTGCTCGCGGTCTGGCGGATCGGCGCTCAGGCGGTCCTGCTGGACCACCGGCTGACGCGGTACGAGGTCGACGCGGCACTCGAGCGGCTCGGTGTGCAGGTGGTGGTCGCCGTCGGGAGCACCAACGGCAGCCCTCTCAACGTGTTCCACGACGTGACCGAGGCGATCACCGTCCGGGAGGGCAGACCGGCGGACACGTCGCACGCCGTTCTCCAGCTCAGTTCCGGTTCGACCGGACCGTCGAAGGTGATCGGCCGAACGGCCGCCGACCTCGCGGCGGAGGTCGACCGGTACACCCGGATGGACGGCGTGCCGCGGCGTGGCGAACGGATCATCCTGCTGCCTTCGATGGTCCACGTGCTCGGTCTGGTCGGCGGGCTCCTGTACGGACTGCACGCGGGCGTGGAGCTGGTGCCGCCGCGGCGACTCACCGGGGACAGCATCCTGCAGGCGGTCGCGGCGGACCGCACCCCGGCGACCGTGCTCGGGGTGCCGTTCCACATCGGGCTGCTGAACTCGGTCACCGACCCGCCCGCGCTCCCACAGCTGAAACGGATGACCACTGGCGGCGAGCTGGTGCCCGCCGCGGTCTCCGCGACGTTCGACCAGAAGTACGGCGTGCCGCTCGGGAACATGTGGGGCATGACCGAGCTGGGGGTCATCGCGACCGACCTGTTCGCCGAGCACCGGCCCGCGTTGCGGCCGGCGCCGGGGATCGAGGTCCGCGAGGTGGACGGGGAGCTGCGGATCCGGCGGCCGGAGTCCCCGTACGTCGGACTGTCCGACCCGACCCGGTGGGCGGATGGCTGGCTGCATACCAAGGACGCGGGCCGGGTCGACAAGGAGACCGGTCTCGTGACCGTGCTCGGCAGGCTCGACTCGCAGGTGTCGGTCGGCGGGCTCAAGGTCGATCTGACCGAGGTCGAGCACACGCTGACCGAACTGCCCGGCGTCGCGGCCGCGGTCGTCCTGTACGACAAGGAGATCACCGCCTTCGTCCAGTTGGCGGGTGGTGCGACGGGCCAGTCGGTGGAAGCGGCGCTCGCCGAGCGGGTCGCGGGCTACAAACGGCCGAGGACAACGCACTTCGTGACGGCGCTGCCGCGCACCACGACCGGCAAGCTCGTCCGCGATCGCGCCGTACTGCGCGAGACGGTGTCGTGAAGCCCTTACGGGACAGCGGGTTCCGACGAATATCCAATGACAGTGGAAGGTGAGCGATGAACGCTGCTGAGATCCGTGAGTTCGTACTGGAGACCCTCCAGGAGATGAACTACGACATCGAGGGGATCGACGACGACAGCACGTTGGGCCCGGCCGGCGTCGACCTGGAGTCGCTGGCGATGGCCGAGCTCGCGGTGCGCGTGGAGGACAAGTTCGATGTGCGGTTCGCGGAGGAGGAGTCCGAGGAGCTGGCGCTGATGACCATCGGCGAGTTCACCAGCACGGTGGCGGACCGAGCCGTGAGCGTGGCGGGTGCGACTCAGGCTCCGTAAGAGAGAGCTTGCGCGCGAAACAGTGTTAAGGGGCGACCGCGAGGGGCGCCACCGAACCTGCGAGGGGACGTAGTGAGTACCAAGCCTGCCGTGGCCCGCGATGACGTCGTGGCCATGATCGCGAGCCTCGGCGACCGGACGGTCGACGAGGTCGGCGACGGGGTCGACTCGATGCAGCTCGCGTGGCTCATGCACCAGGTGGAACAACGCTATGGCGTGGAGATCGAACTGAGCGACGGGCAGTTCGCCCGAATGAGCACAGTGGACGGTGCGGTCGAGGTGCTGCGTGAGGCGATCGGGGCGGTCCCGCATGAGTGAACCGCCGCCGCGTTCCGGCATCACCGGCCTGGCCGCGGTCAGCGCACTCGGCAGGGGAGCGCAGGCACAGCTTGCCGGCACGCGGCGGCGCGCCACCGCGTTCGCGCCGGTGCGCCGGTTCGACGTGCGCGGGCGCAAGATCACGACCGCGGCGACGCTGGCGGACGCCGGCACGCTGGCCGATGAGCTGGCCGGCGTGATCCGGGACGCGTGCGCGGGTCTTGGCGCCGCCGAGCGCGCGGAAACCCCGCTGCTGCTGGGAGTGCACGGCCACCCGGACGCCGGGCGGTCGGCCATGGCGACCACGGCCGGGTTCGCGAGTGACGTGGCCGCGCGGACCGGGCTCGCGGGTGTGGCGAAGGTGTACACGTGCGCGTGCGTGTCCGGCAGCACGGCGGTCGCGGACGCGGCGGCGCTCATCCGGTCGGGCCGGTCGGGCCGAGTGGTGGTGGCGGCGGGTTATCTCGTGGAACCCGACCAGTTCGCCCTCTTCGACGCGGGGCGGGCACTCGCGAAAGACGGCGCCGCACGTCCGTTCAGCTCCGGCCGGAGCGGGCTGCTGTTGGGCGACGCGGTGTCGGCGGTCGTGCTGGAACCCGTTGGCACACGGGAGGTTCTGGCAGAGGTGGCCGGATGGGGACGTGCGGGCGATGCCCACCACGTCGTCCGGCCCGACCCGGCGGGGCAGGGCATGGCGCGGGCGATCGACGCCGCGCTGCGTCGCGCCGGGATCGGAGCGGACGAGGTCGGGTACGTCAACGCGAACGCCAGTGGCGCGGAAGGCGACTCGGCGGAGGCCGTGGCCCTGCGCAGAGCCCTTGGCACGACACGGATCCCGGTTAGCTCGACGAAGTCCGTGCACGGCCATGGACTCGAGGGTTCCGGGCTACTCGAACTGATCGTCACCGTGCTCGCTGTGCAGGCGGGCAAGCTGCCGGCGAACGCGGGGTACCTCGGCGCCGACCCGGCGTGCGACCTGGACCTGATCCTGGACGCGCCGAGACAGGCCGCGAGCCCGTACGCACTCACGGTCAACGCCGCGTTCGGCGGCGCGAACACGGCGTTGCTCGTGAAGGCGGCGTCATGAGCGGAGCTTGCGGAGCGAACCATCGAGCACTGCGGCGCCACGCAGCGGGCGAGGCGGCGTCATGAACGGGCTTGCTGAGTTAGCCACCGCCACCGTGCCGGCCGGGACGGTGCCGCCGTCGCTGCCGGGGTTCGTGGTGTCCTCGTTCAGCCCGCTCGTCGCGGCCGCCGCCGACCGGTGTCTCGCGGACCGGCACGGAAGTCCGCCCGCCGATGTCGGGACGCGGACCGCGGTCGTCCTCGTGAGCGCGAGCGGCGACGCGCGGATGGCCGAGCACGTCGCGCACGCGGTCGACGAAGGTGCCCGAATCGGACCGCTGCTGTTCTTCCAGGCCGTGCCCAACAGCGTCGCCGGGCACGTCGCCGCCCGATGGGGGTTGCGCGGTCCCGTGGTCTGCCTGTGCCCGACGGGCGACCCGAAAGCCGACGGGCTGGCGCAGGCACGACTGCTGATCGACGACGGGGACGCGGACGAGGTCCTCGTCGTCCTCGTGGAACAGGCCGGCGCGGCGGAGTCCGCGCACGCGCTGCTTGTCGGTAACAAGCAAGCTCCGCTCAGTGAAGGAGTGTCACGATGAACGCAAAGGGCCTGCGCGCCGTCCTGGCCGCCGACCCGGACATCGGCGCTGGCAACGTGTTGAGCACGGTGCTCAAGCACGGCGCCGACCCGGACGGGCCCGGGTTGATCTTCGACACCGAGGTCGACGGCCACCCCGCCGAGTACGAGCTCACGCTCGGCGAGCTGGACACCATGGTCGAGGCACGTGCCGCGTGGCTGCACGCGCGCGGCATCGGCAGGCGCGACCCGGTGGCCGTGTGGGCCACGGCGGCGGCGGACACGATCCTGAGCTTCCTCGCGCTCACCCGGATCGGCGCGATTCCCGCGCTGATGAACGGAAAGATGAGCCCGGAGATCGCCGCGGAGTACATCCGCAGGCTGCGTGCGCGGGGGGTACTCGCCGACGCGAAGCACACGGAGCTCCTGTCCGGCCACGACCTCGGCACGGAGCTGATCGGGCAGCCCGCGGAGATGGGCGCCGGCGACCCGGCGGCCGCGCCGCGGCACTACCGGCACCACCAGGACGACCCGGTCGTCATCACGCACACTTCCGGCACCACCGGCGTGCCGAAGGCGGTGCTGCACCTGCACCGCACACTGTTCGCCTCCCAACGCCACCTGCTGCGGATGCCGCAGGCGCAGGGCACCGGCCGCGTGCTCGACGCACTGCCGATCCCGCACACGGCGACCGTGCTGATGGTCACCCAGATCCTGTGCAACCGGGGGAAGATGCTCTGTCTGTCCCAACAGGACGGTGCGACCGTGCTGTCCGCGATCGAGCGCTGGCACCCGGAGGCCGTGTACGGCTTCGCGGTCACGTGGGCGGACCTCGCGCGCTTCGATCTGTCCACACGGGACGTCGACTCGGTGCGGATGTGGTTCAACACCGGTGACTGCGCGCACGAGGCCCACGTCCGGCGCCTGGTCGCGGTCGGCTCCCGGGAGACCGTCACCCGCGAGGGCCGCAAGCGGATCGCGGGCTCGCACTTCATCGACGGGCTCGGTTCATCGGAGATGGGGCACAACGGGTTCCACGTCACGCACACCCCGGACAGCGACCACTACGGGCGCCGGATCGGCAGGCCGTACAAGTTCGCCGAGGTGGCGGTGCTCGACGAGGACGGCGACGAACTGCCCGCCGGCACGGTCGGCAGGCTGGGTTTCCGGTCGCCGACGCTCTCGCCCGGCTACTGGAACGACTCGGTCACCACGTTCCGCGCGCGCCTGAACGGCTGGTACCTCACCGGTGACCTCGTCTACAGCGACGACGAGGGCAACTACTACCACGTGGACCGCGACCCGGACTCGGTCGTCGGCGAGGGCTACTACACGGCGCTGTCGGAGGAGCGGATCCTCGCGGCCTGCAAGGACATTCTCGACTGCACGGTCGTGATCGTGCCGGAGGACGGGCAGATCGTCACCGACGTGCTGCTGGAGCTGGCGCCCGACGCGGACCCGGACACCGACCGCACGGAGGTCATCCGCACCGCGCTCGGCGAGCGGGTCGGCGGCACGCTCAACCGCGTGGTCGCCGTGCGACACGAGGACATCCCGGTGACCGTGACCGGCAAGGTGCGCAAGTTCATGCTGCGCGAGAAGCACCTCGCAAGAGGCTCAGCATGACCGCGACTATTACCGGGATGGGTCTGCTGACCCCTGTCGGCCGGGGTGCGGAGGAGGTCTTCCACGCGCTGTGCGTCGGCAAGTCCGGCCTGTCCGCGCCGGCAGCGGGGCATCCCGCCGCCGAGTCGGTTGAGGTCGGCGGGTTCGTGCCGGACGTCGACCCCCGCACCGTGGTGGCCGGCCCGGCCGCCACGGTCATGGACAAGACGGTGGTGCTGGCGCTGCTGACCGCGGCGGACGCGCTCGCCGACGCGGGTATCGAGGTCGGCCGTGACGTCGACCCGAACCGCATCGGGGTGGTCGTCGGCGGCGTCGGCGGCATGGCCACGCTGGAGGCCCAGGTACTGGCGCGCGGCAACCGCGGCAGGACGTCGGTGAGCCCGTACCTGCTCACCGGGATCCTGCCGAACATGCCGGCGGCCAGAATCGCGATCACACACGGGATCCGGGGCTACAGCTCGAGTATCGGCACCGCGTGCGCGTCCGGCGCGCAGGCCATCGCGGACGGGCTGCGGCTGATCCGGTCCGGCGACGCCGACGTGGTGGTGTGCGGGGCGAGCGAGGCGCCGCTGTTCCCGACCTTCGCGGACACGTTCGGCAACGCGCGGGCACTGGCAAGGCGCTGGGCTGACCCGACCGCCGCGAGCCGCCCGTTCGACGTGCGGCGCAACGGGTTCGTGCTCGCCGAGGGCGCCGGGATGCTCGTGCTGGAGCGGGTCGAGCACGCGAACGCGCGCGGCGCGGTCGGGTACGCGGACGTGCGTGGCTGGGGCGCCACCACGGACGCGCACCATCCGACCACGCCACGGCCCGACGGTTCCGGCGCGGCCGAGTGCATGCGCAGGGCACTCGCGAGCGCGGGGATCGGTCCTGCGGATGTCGGCTACGTCAACGCGCACGGCACGTCCACCAAGCTCGGAGACGTCGCGGAGACCGCGGCGCTGACGACCGTGTTCGGTGCCGATGGTCCGCCGGTCAGTTCCACCAAGGCGTTGACCGGTCACATGCTCGGCGCGTCCGGGGTGGTCGAGGCGGCGGCCAGCGCCTTCGCCGTCGCCAGGGGTGTGCTGCCACCCACCTACAACCTGGACGAGGTCGACCCGGCGTGTCCGGGTGCCCATATCAGAGCCACGCCCATGGAGAAGGAGATCGACCACGCGCTGTCGAACTCCTTCGGTTTCGGCGGCGGGAACGTGAGTTTGGTGCTGGGCGAGGCGAGTACCTCCAAAAAGCGAAACGGTCAGGGAAGATGAACCTTTCAAGAATTGATCACATCGAGCTGTACGTCGGCGACGCGCGGCAAGCCGCGTTCTACTACTGCACCGCCTTCGGGTTCCAACTCCAGGGGCAGGGCGGCCCGGAGACCGGGCTGAAGGGGCAGCGTTCGCTGTTGCTGACCCAGGGCGACATCCGGATGGTCCTCACCTCGCCGCTCATCGTCGACCACCCGGCCGCGGAGTTCGTGCGCAGGCACGGCGACGGTGTCGCGGTGATCGCGCTGGAGGTCGACGACGCGGAGGCGGCGTACGAGGAGCTGGTGCACCGGGGCGCGGGGTCGGTGTCCGCGCCCGCCAGGTACACCGAGGGCGACTCGGTAGTGACCACCGCCGAGGTGGCCGGGTTCGCCGACATCACGCACCGCCTGGTGCAGCGCACCGGCCCGAGGACCGAGTTCCTCCCCGGCGTGTTCCGGATGTCCGAGGTGGACCTGGCACCGGACGGCCCTCGGCTGCTGACGATCGACCACTTCG
>Ga0193717_1002115_pt1 | contig 11646 bp, 9 predicted proteins | sample U2c2metaG_FD_145900 | JGI IMG/M metagenome (GOLD analysis project Ga0193717, IMG submission 145900) | Soil microbial communities from a riparian zone of the East river system, Colorado, United States - U2c2 | ecosystem: Environmental > Terrestrial > Soil > Riparian zone | place: USA: East River...
CGGGCGGAATCTCGATGACGATCGGCCCGACATCCTTGGTATTGAGGAAGGTCATGAGATAGAGCGTGTCGGGATTTGGCGTCAGCGTCTGGTTCTTCCAATCGAGCGGCTTGCCCCAGTAAATCACCTGGTTCACCTTGCCCGGCGTCTTCGTCAGCATTTCCTGCAGCATCAGGTCGTAGTTGACGACGGGCATGCCCCAGATCACCGCCTCAACGGCGCGGCTGCGGACCAGCCGCTCCTGCGGCGTCGTTTGCGCGAGTGCGGCGCCTGCAACACAGGACAGGGCAAGTGCAAGAAACAACGATTTACTCATCGTATTCTCCTCACAACATGGTTCCGGCGTCCTACGGCTCGAATGCGAAAACCGTCTTCCAGTCCCGCTTCATGTCGACGACGGTCCAGCCCTTTGCGGTCGCCGTATCCAGCATATCGAGCTTGCCGATCTTCGATTGCCGGTCGTAGGCATACTCACGCTCGGCATCAGTGTGGTGCACGAGCCCCATGAAGTGCGGGTCCCTCCGCACCTGCGCTCCACTGCAGCATCTGCAGGCCGAGAGCAAAGGCCCCCAGTCCATCGAAGGATGGACCGGGGCACGGCTTCAACGATTTTGCAGTTGCTGCTCGATGATCCGGTTCAGTCCGGCACGGACCTTGTCGATATCTATTCCTTCGGTCAGTGCCTTCTTTTGCTTGATCCCGTCCATCATGCCTTCCAGAATGTTCGCCGGATTGAAGCTCGGCGGGAACGCGCGTGGCGGAAACTCTTTGAAGGTGGCCACGAACTGGAAGACATCATCCATCATCCCGTAAGCACTACCGACGTGGTTCAACTGCCAGTCCCAGAAGGTGTTGGACGTAATGTCGGCCCGTTCGAACGGGTCCTGCATCACATTGAAAATCTTCTGCAGGCGAAGCGTGGTGAAGGGCTCGGCCCACACGCCCAACGTGCCTTCCTTGCGCTGCTCGGAGAAGACGTACTTGTACTCACCCTGCCTGAAGCCGACGAGCAGACCGTCATCATCCGAGTAGAAGAACTTGTTGCGCGCGCTCTTGGTTCCGTTGTTGTTCGCGGCGCTGCCGCTCACATTGCGCAGGAATTTTGACTGGTCATATCCATCGAGGTGGACCTTGTAGTTGATGCCATTGGCGGTGTAGCCGGCCCTGAGCTTGTTGACGATGTCAGGCTCGCCGGCGATGGCGCACAATGTGGGAATCCAGTCGTTGTGACTCATCAGTTCGTTGCTGACCGTGCCGGGTTTGATGGCGGCCGGCCAGCGGAACAGGCACGGCACCCGGAAGGCGCCTTCCCAGTTGGTGTTTTTCTCAGAGCGGAACCAGGTCATCGCGCCGTCGGGCCAGCTATTCATGTGAGGCCCGTTGTCGCTGGAGTAGACGACGATGGTGTCGTTGGCGATGCCCATGTCGTCGAGCGCCTTGAGCAGGCTCCCGACGGTGTCGTCGTGCTCCTGCATGCCATCGATATATTCGCTGTCGCCATGCGTGTAGCGGCCGCGATGATCGGCACGAACGTGCGTTCGCAGATGCATGCGCGTCGCGTTGAACCAGACGAAGAAGGGTTTGCCTCCCGTTTGCTGCCGCTTCATGAAATCGATAGCCGCGGCCGAGGTCTCATCGTCGATCGTCTCCATGCGCTTCTTGGTCAGCGCGCCGGTGTCTTCGATGGTCTGCTTGCCGATCTTGCCGAAACGCGGATCGACCGTCGGATCGTCCCGATCGCTTGCCTTGCACCTGAGGACTCCGCGCGGACCGAACTTCGCGAGGTACGCGGGGTCCTTCGGATAATCCGGCAGCTCCGGCTCCTCCTCGGCATTGAGATGATAGAGGTTACCAAAGAACTCATCGAAGCCGTTCACGGTCGGCAACGACTCGTTGCGGTCGCCGACGTGGTTCTTGCCGAACTGTCCCGTCGCGTAGCCAATATTCTTGAGCAGCCCTCCGACCGACGGGTCCAACTGGCTCATCCCCATCGGCGCCCCGGGAAAACCTACCTTGGTCAATCCGGTGCGAATGCCGTGCTGTCCGGTGAGAAACGCCGCGCGCCCTGCGGTGCAGGACTGCTCGCCATAGTAATGCTGCATCTTGAGGCCCTCGCGGGCGATGCGATCGATGCTCGGGGTCTCGTAACCCATCAGGCCGTTCGAATAGGCGCTAATATTGGCAATGCCGATGTCGTCGCCCCAGATCACGAGGATGTTGGGTTTGCGGCCGGACGGAGCCGCCGGGGCCGGGGCCGCCTTTTGCGCCTGCGCCAGCGCGCCGGAGGTTATCGTCGCCGCTGCCATCAGCGCCGATGAGCCAAGCAGGATATTGCGGCGGCTGAGTGCGCGGTCTTCCGTCTCGTTCGATGATGCTTCGTGCGAGTCTCGTCCTTTTGTGTCGTCGGGCATTTCCGGCTCCTTCTTCACTATGAGGACTGACAATTCCTTATCCCGCCGCGGGCGCCCTCCTTACGCAACGGAATCCGACGTGGCTGGTCGATGTATCGATCGGCTCGGCGTGACGCGCCGCCGGGCGATAGCGGCGGCAGTAGTTTGGCGCGCACAGGTGCGAGCCGCCTTTGAGCACCTTGCGGGGAATCCTGATGTTCGGCAGGCGGGGGTCGTAGCTGCCGTCCTCGCGGCCGCCGCGCGGATTTTCGGGAATGCAGCAAGCTTTCGGCGCATCGGCCTCGTGCTTCGGCGCGTACCAGTCCGAGGTCCATTCCCAGACATTGCCGATCATGTCGTGCAGGCCGTAGCCGTTCGGCGGAAACGCTAACACCGGCGAGGTGCGCTCGTAGCCGTCTTCGTGCAGGTTCTGCAGCGGAAAATTGCCCTGCCAGATGTTGGCCATGTGCACGCCGCCGGGCGTCAATTTATCATCGCCCCAGGCGAACTCGGCGCCGTCGAGGCCGCCGCGCGCGGCGAATTCCCACTCGGCCTCGGTCGGCAGATCCTTGCCGGCCCATTTTGCGAAGGCCAGCGCATCGGAGAATGACACGTGCACGACCGGGTGGTTGTCGTGCACGTTGATGTTGCTCTTCGGCCCATAGGGATGGCGCCAGTCGGCACCCTGCATGAAGGTCCACCACTGGCTCCAGTCGCGGAGATCGAAGGTCGATTGCGGCCGCACGAACACCAGCGAGCCGGCGTAGAGCATGTGCGGCAACGCGCCGGGATAATCTTTTGGATCGGGCGGGATTTCGGCCGTAGTCCTGTAGCCGGTCGTCATGATGAACCGCTTGAACTGACGGTTCGTCACCGGCGTGCGGTCGATCCAGAAACCATCGACCGTCACCCGGTGCGCCGGCGCCTCCTCGGGATAATGACCGTCGGAACCCATGCGGAAGGGGCCGCCGGGAATCCAGACCATGTCGCCGGTCCGGCTATCGTCCGATGGACGATCGTTTCGCTCGATGTCGGTGCGCAGCGACGTCATGGCATTTTCGCCAATTCAGTTCGACAATCTTGGGCAGGTAGCGAACACATTGGCAGGCCCTTTCCAGCTCACCGCATCTTTCGATGCACTGAGTGACAGTCGATCGGTCAGCCCCTCTTCCCTTTTCGCCCCTGCACTCTTTTGAGCGCAATTGTCAGCATCGTACGCAATACCTCTCACCGAGGGCTTGCATACGCGTGCGTCGACAATCGCCGAAAGCTAAAGGAATTTCAAAGTGGTGTGATGTGCAGTTTGTGCCAAACCGCGCCAGAGCAGACTGAGAGGCTAAATGCGGGATTTAACGGATAGATCAATTCGTTGATTTGATGCGCACTTAAGTCTTTGGATAATTTGGATGAAAATTGTCGATGCCGGCTGCGGCGAGGTCTTGAAACAATAACGCGGCGCGCATTTTGTCACAGGGGATGAATTGCGTTGTCGCCATCCAGGGGTTGTGCCTAGACTTGATGTACTGTGATTTGCGCTTATGCGCTGGGCCCTTCTCGCCGGCGCGATGATCTGTTCGCTCGACACTTCAACACCGGCGGCCGAAGGACCATGGCCGCGTATTTACTCGGTTCGCGCGGACGGTCCCGATTGGAATCGACATAAACAGCCAGTCCACGCCAGGAAAAATAGTCTAGGCAAAATTCTAGAGGACGCTTCGCGACATGGGCCGGCTCCTTCAGGTCAACACCTGCAGCCTGGATAGCTTCGAAGGACTTCACCAGGCGATTCGAGGATCGCATGTCGAGGTGATGCAACTCGGACGCGGAAAGTTTCGCGGTGCACTGAGCCACGTCGGGATTGGAGATTTTTCTCTCAGCATCGGTTCGTTTTCAGTCGGAGTACGCACCCAGCGCATTGCAACCGACGACAAGCTTGTCATCGGGATGCTGCTCAATTCCGAAGATCGCGTGACCCATTGGTCTTTCGACATGCGACCGGCGGACGTGCTTGTTATGCCGCCCAGCACCGAACATGACGGAATCTTCCACGGTGCCGCGTCTTATGCGGCGATCCGGCTCGACCTGACCGAGGTCGCCTCCCTGTTCAAGGGCGAGCCGAGGTTGAGCGATCCTGCGACATGGATCAGAAAGAACCATTATCGGGCCGACAGCTCGATCAATGTTGCGTCAACGAGCCGGCTGCCTTTGATCGTTTCCCACCTGGCGCGGCAACAGGCAACGCTATCCGACAGCGCCATCGATTTCTGGAAGCGATTGATCGTGGATACCGTAACAGGGACGATCTCACATTCGCTCCCAGCCGACACCAACGGACCTCTTCCTTCGGCAATGCGACTGGTTCGGAATGTCGAGAATTATCTCGACGCGTCCGGCATCCGGCCCGTTCATATCTCGGAAATCTGTGCGCATTTCAACGTTTCGCGGCGAAGTCTGCATCGCGCCTTCTACGATGTTCTTGGCCTCGGACCCGCGACGTTCCTGCGCCACAAACGTCTCTGCGCGGTTCGTTCCGTTCTCAGAGAGAGCGATCCAGCGACAGCCACGGTTGCCGGGGTGGCCATGCAGCAAGGTTTCATCGAACTCGGGCGTTTTTCCCACTACTACCATTCGCTGTTCGGTGAATATCCTTCCGAAACGCTCGGTGGCCGAGGGTCTGGCACCGGCCGGTCGATCGCCTCTCGCGTCTCCTAAGCAATTCGATCGGGCTTATGCCGCTACTCGACCGAGGATAATTCGAGAGACGCCAAGGGGACATCGAGCGCGTAAACAAAACCGCCCGGCTCATAAGTGAGCTTGACGTTACCCTTGAGCTGCCTGCCGAGAGTTTCGATCAGCCGCGTACCAAAACTCTGTCGGGTGGGAGCCTGGACCGTCGGGCCGCCGTGCTCCTTCCAGACGAATTGCAGCCGCATGGCTCCATCCACGACCCAGCCAATGGCAACCCGGCCGGTGGGTATCGACAGCGCGCCAAACTTGGTGGTGTTGGTGCAGAGCTCGTTGAGGGTCATGGCGATGGCGATGACGGCGCCGGACGCGATCTGGACATCCGGCCCCTCGACGGAGAATTTCGCCACGTCCGGATTATCAAACGGCTCGATGGCGCCGCGGACGATCTTTCGCAGGTCTGCGCTGCTCCAGCGCGCCTGCAACAAGAGATCGTGCGCCCGGCCGAGCGCCTGCAACCGGCCTTCGATCGCCTGCTGCGCAAGCTGGGTATTCGAAGCATTGCGCAGGCTTTGGGAGGCAATCGCGCTCACCGTCGCAAGCGTGTTCTTGATGCGATGATGAAGCTCTTCCAGGATCAGCTTTTGCAGCCTGTCGGCCACTTCGCGCTCTTTGGCGTCGACGCCGGCCTGCGCAAGCAGGGTTTCGGCACTCAGCTTCGCCTGAGTCAGCAACAGCCTGAGACTGACGTTCTCCGCCGTCAGCACCTCCTGGGCAGAGCCCGGATCGGACACCACATCGACGGCTTCTCGGTCATGGTCGATTTTGAGCATGGGCAGGCTTATCACCTTCTGTGCGGTTTCGCTGATATGTTTCGCGCACAAGGTCGTGGTTGCCACCCCTCAAGGGTCCACCTTTGGCCTTTTTGGACCAATATCAGGCGATTCCGATCATATTCTGCATTTCCGCGATCATCTGGCCAGATTCCAGCGGCTTGCCGAAGAACCGGCTATCGCGCGGGATTTGGATGCCCGGCAACTCCAATTGCCCCGATACCAGGATGATCTTGAGCAGCGGCCAGCGTTCGTGAACGGCATGTGCCAACTGGAGCCCATCCATGCTGCCCGGCATCTGGATGTCGGTAAACAGCAGCGCGATATCGGACCTTGCCTGGAGAATGGCAAAGGCCTCGTCCGCATCCACGGCTTCGACCGAGGCATAGCCGGCGTCTTCCACCATATCGATCGCCCGCATGCGCAACATCATGTCGTCCTCGACGACGAGCACGATTGGCGGAATGACCGCGCGTTCCAGAACCATCATGACGGAGCGTTTGGAAATGGAAGCCATTCAGCGACGCGCTGTTACCAAGCGCACTTCCCGGACCATCACATCCGAGCCGCTGTTACGCAAGCAAGATGCATCGAAGTTGGGCCAAACCTGACTGGAACAGGCGCCTGCAGCACCGCCGGAAGCCAATCGATCTGCCTTGGCGAAGGCAACGGCCTCGTCGGCTTTCACCTGTGGGGCAAAGCCGGGCAAGGCAATTACCAACGCTCCCAGCAGCGCGAAAAGCGCGAGGGCCGTGAAAGATCTGATCATTTTTTGGGCTGCTGACTGTGGCTGTCGCCAATCCCACCAAACTTGGGGATCGGTTGACAACAGAGCCAGTGATGCGAAGTTCCGCTGACGCGGATTATATTCGTATTGATCTTGATCTTCCCATGAACGCCAGAGAAACCTCGCTTTCGCGCGCCGCGCAGATGTCCCCTGCGCAGGCGTTATCTTGCGCCGGGCCGTGGTCTGCGCTGTAAGGGAGCGTTTTTGCGAGCGCTGCCCGAGGATATTCCCGATCTCATGACCGAAGTCACTTCTGCGCCCGCGGGCCTGGCGCCGCCCGCCAGGCGATCCTTTGCGGCGATGCGCCACGGCGGCTTCCGTGCCCAGTTCATCACCTATGTGCTCGCCATGATGGCGGACAATATCGAGCATGTGATCAGCTACTGGGTGGTGTTTCAGAAATTCCATTCGCCGGCGCTCGGCGGCTTTGCCATCGTCGCGCACTGGCTGCCGTTCCTGCTGTTCTCGGTGGCGTCAGGCGCACTGGCGGATCGATTCGATCCGCGCCGCGTGATTCAGATCGGCATGGGCCTGTTCATTCTGGCCTCGCTGAGCTGGGGCTATTTCTTTGTCACCGACTCGCTGCAGATGTGGCAGGCGATGCTGATCCTGGTGATCCATGGCTGCGCCGGCGTGCTGTGGCAGACGCCCAATCAGTTGTTGCTCTACGACATCGTCGGCCCTTCGGACCTGGAGAGCGCGGTGCGGCTGAATGCCATGGCGCGCTATCTCGGCATACTGGTCGGCCCCGCCGTGGGCGGCGCGATCCTGCTCGCGCTCGGACCGGCGCATGGCATCATGCTGAACACGATCTTCTACCTGCCGCTGGTGCTGTGGCTGGTGAAGGCGCCCTACGGTCCGCGTTTCCGCGCCGGATCGCCGCCGCCGCGCCGCGCCGTGCGGGGACTGGCCGACATCGTGCACACCATGCGCGACGTCAGGCAGCACACCGTCATCGTCTCGATGACGCTGCTCGCGGGCGCCGCATCGTTCTTCGTCGGCAACGCCTATAGCTCGCAGATGCCGGGCTTTGCCGCCGATCTCGGCCATGGCGATCCCGGAATGTCCTACAGCATGCTGCTGGCGGCCGACGCGGCCGGCGGCCTATTGGCCGGTCTTGCGCTGGAAGGCCGCGGCCTGTTGCCGCCGCGGCCGCGCACCGCGATCATGCTGGCATTATCGTGGTGTGCCGCGCTGATGGTCTTCGCGCTGTCGCGCAGCTACGCGCTGGCGTTGTGCTTCCTGTTCGCCGCCGGTTTCCTGGAACTGTCGTTCAACGCGATGGCGCAGAGCCTGGTCCAGCTCAATGCACCGCTCGACATGCGCGGCCGTGTCATCGGCCTGTTCAACATGGCGAGCCTCGGCCTGCGGGCCTTCAGCGGGATCTCGGTCGGCTTGCTCGGCAGCGTGATCGGCATTCACTGGTCGCTGGCGCTATCCGCGCTGGCGACCATGATCGTGGCGGGCGGATTGCGGGCCATACGGTGATGGCCGCCACGGCGCGCTCGGGCCGTCAGACAAATCCGACGCTCATATCAAGCCCATAGATCGCCAAAAAACAGCGAAACGACTATGCCGGCCCCACAAAAGGTGGCGATGGTTTTGAATGTTTCCATCTCGGCCTGATCTGCCGACAATTTTCGCGAACGCAATTTTACGACAGCCGTCATTGGCGACCTCCCCGACAACGTGATGGTTTCAACATGCCGTGGCGTCGGATAGGGTGCGCGCGATCAACAGGGGAACGACATGAGTATGTCCGCTATTTTCGCCCAACTCGTCGCACTGCTCGGCGGCATTGCGCTCCGCTGGCGCCGACTGCAGGGCGCCGGTGCCCATACGCCGGCCTGGGGCAGCGCGCCGGTGGTGCCGGAGGCGAAGCCACAAGGCGCCATTCCGACGCTGAAGATGCCGACGGCCAAAGGGTGGAGCGAAGGGCACAAGCCGGTGGCAGCACCGGGGCTTAAGGTCAATGCGTTTGCGACCGGCCTGAAACATCCACGCTGGATCAATGTGCTTCCCAATGGCGACGTTCTCATTGCCGAGTCCAACCAGGTCGCCGGACCGATCAGGAGCATGTTCAGCTACGCGATGCAGGCGACGATGCGGCGGGCCCGCGCGCTCGGCGTCAGCGCCAACCGCATCACCCTGTTGCGCGACACCGACGGCGACGGCGTCGCCGAACGGCGCGAGACTTTCATGGAGGGGCTGAACCAGCCGTTCGGCATGGCGCTGCTCGGCGACACCTTCTATGTCGGCAATACCGACGGCGTGATGGCCTTCCCCTATGCGGCGGGCGCCGACCGCATCACCGCACCAGGGCGGAGGCTGACCACTTTCAAGCCAAGCGGGCATTGGACGCGGAGTCTGCTGCCGAGCCCCGATGGCAAGAAACTCTATGTTGGCGTCGGCTCGCTCACCAATATCGCCGACGAGGGCATGGCGGCCGAGGAAGGCCGCGCCGCCGTCCACGAACTCGATCTCGCCAGCGGCACGAACCGTATCTTTGCCGGCGGCCTGCGCAACCCGGTGGGCCTTGCCTGGGAGCCGACCACCGGCGTGCTCTGGACCGTGGTCAACGAGCGTGACGGCCTCGGCGACGAGACACCACCGGATTATCTGACCTCGGTGCGCGAAGGCGGTTTCTACGGCTGGCCCTATTGCTATTGGGGGCAGACGGTGGACGATCGAGTGCCGCAGGATCCGGCCCTCGTCGCCAAGGCGATCACGCCGGACTACGCGCTCGGCGGCCACACTGCATCGCTGGGTCTGTGCTGGTTGCCGGCCGGCGCGTTGCCGGGTTTTCCGGAAGGCATGGCGATCGGCCAGCACGGCTCCTGGAATCGCAGCACGCTGAGCGGCTACAAGGTGGTGTTCGTGCCGTTCGCCAACGGGCGTCCGGCAGGTCCGCCGCGGGATATCCTGTCGGGCTTCCTCGCACCCGACGAGAAAGAGTCCTACGGACGGCCGGTCGGTGTCACGCTGGGCCCCGACGGCTCGCTTCTGGTGGCGGACGATGTCGGCGACGTGATCTGGCGCGTGACCGGCGCGTAGAGCATCATGCGTTTGATTTGAATCGCGGCGCGGTCCCTTACCTCTCCCCGCGCGCGGTAGGGCTATCGCATATGGTCGTATCGATGCGGTTTGGCCTCGCACACGCTCTCAGCGGGTCGTCCCTGCGAACGCAGGGACCCATAACCCCTGGCATCAAAAGTAGAAAACGGCCTCCGCCGCGGCGCTAGAACGAGGGTCCTCGCCGCCGCGATGAGCGCCATTGCGCTCACGCTGGGGTCCCTGCGTTCGCAGGGACGACTCGTTGAAAAGACCACGCAAAACCGAAAAGTCTTACGCGTAGGCAACACTGAAAACTGCATATGCGATCGCCCTGCGGGCAAAGCGGGGAGCGTAGCCGCGAACCCGGCTGTCTGGAAGGGCGCGAAACGAGGTAAGCGCCGGCGAGCGGCTCGATTCAGACCTACTGCGGTGCGCGCAAAAAGCCAGGGCGGCGCTTCATTTGTTTGAAGCGCCGCCCTGTGTTGTGTTCGATGTGGACGCTCGAGCGCGAAGTCCTAGCCGCGTTCGAACGCCGTTCTGCCGAAATCAGGCAAGGTCAAAGCGATCTGCGTTCATCACCTTGGTCCAGGCCGCGACGAAATCCTTGACGAACTTCTCCTTCGCGTCGCCGCTCGCATACACTTCCGCAAGCGCCCGCAGCTGGGAGTGCGAACCGAAGATCAGGTCGGCACGGGTGCCCGTCCACTTGACCTGCTTGGTCTTGCGGTCGCGCGCCTCGTACACCTCATCGGAGCCGGCGGCCGGATCCCAGACGGTGTTCATGCTGAGCAGGTTGACGAAGAAGTCGTTGGTCAACGTACCGGGCTTGTCGGTGAACACGCCGTGCTTGGACTTGCCGGTGTTGGCACCGAGCACCCGCAGGCCGCCGACCAGCACCGTCATCTCCGGCGCGGTCAGCGTCAGGAGTTGGGCACGATCGACCAGCAGCGCCTCGACCGACATCGGGTGCTTGCCGCGGATATAGTTGCGGAAGCCGTCGACGGTCGGCTCGAGGGCGGCAAACGAATCGACATCCGTCTGCGCCTGCGACGCATCCATGCGGCCCGGCGTGAAGGGGACCTTCACGTCATGGCCACCGTCCTTTGCGGCCTTCTCGACCGCAGCGACGCCGCCAAGCACGATCAGGTCGGCGAGCGAGACCTTCTTGTCACCCTTCTGCGCCGCGTTGAACTCCTTCTGGATGCCTTCGAGCTTGGACAGCACCTTGGCGAGTTCCGCGGGCTGGTTGACGTCCCAGTCCTTCTGCGGGCTAAGACGAATGCGTCCGCCATTCGCGCCGCCGCGTTTGTCGGAGCCGCGGAACGTCGAGGCCGACGCCCAGGCGGTCGAGACCAGCTCGGAGACGGACAGGCCGGCACCGAGGATCTTCGTCTTCAGCGCAGCAATGTCCTGCTCGCTCGCCACTTCGTGGTTGATCGCCGGAATCGGATCCTGCCAGAGCAGTTCCTCCTTCGGCACCAGCGGGCCGAGATAGCGCGCGATCGGGCCCATGTCGCGGTGGGTCAGCTTGTACCAGGCGCGGGCGAACGCGTCGGCGAACTGATCCGGGTTCTTGTGAAAGCGCCGCGATATCTTCTCGTAGGCCGGATCGATTCGCAGCGACAGGTCGGTGGTCAACATGGCCGGCGCGTGACGCTTCGACGGGTTGTGCGCATCCGGCACCGTACCGGCGCCGGCGCCGGCCTTCGGGGTCCATTGATTGGCACCCGCGGGGCTCTTGGTCAGCTCCCATTCGTAGTTGAACAGATTGTCGAAGAAGTTGTTGCTCCATTTGGTCGGCGTCGTGGTCCAGGTGACCTCGATGCCCGAGGTGATCGCGTCGCCCGCGATACCCGTCGCGTATTTGCTCGACCAGCCGAGGCCCTGCTGCTCGATC
>Ga0193717_1002116_pt1 | contig 11644 bp, 5 predicted proteins | sample U2c2metaG_FD_145900 | JGI IMG/M metagenome (GOLD analysis project Ga0193717, IMG submission 145900) | Soil microbial communities from a riparian zone of the East river system, Colorado, United States - U2c2 | ecosystem: Environmental > Terrestrial > Soil > Riparian zone | place: USA: East River...
ATTTAAGGGCGAGATCGTGGCCGAGCCTTCCGGTCCAAGGTCCATTCTTGTATCGGTGCCACAGCACATCATTGTGCCTTATGAAGAGCCGCCTTATCTCTCGCCCTGCGAAAAGAGGAAGCTGAGCCCGCCACCGAAACCCGAGCCCGTGCCGCCTGTTGAAGAGAATCCGCCGCGGCCGGCCAGCCCTTTGAAGTCAGTCAAACCTTTGCAGCCAGACAGCCCTTCGCAGCCGGCCGGCCCCTCGAAGTCAGTCAAACCCTCGAAGTCAGTCAAACCCTCGCAGCCAGACAAGCCTTCGAAGCCGGCCAGCCCTTCGAAGCCAATCAAACCTTCGAAGCCGACAAATACCACTAACAATCCACACTAATAAACGAACACTATGGCAGATACTACCCCTTTGATAAAAGCCAATCCCCTGCTGCCCGCCGAAGACTACGAAGGCTTGCGTAAGACAGGTATCAACGATATTGCGGCTACGGCCAGCACCGTCTGGACAGACTATAACTTTTCGGATCCCGGCATCACTATACTGGAGGCGGTGACCTATGCCATAACTGACCTGGCCTATCGTACGGGCTTCGACGTGAAAGATCTGCTGGCGCCCCAAAATCTGACAGAAGATACCTGGAAACAAATATTTTATACGGCCCGGCAGATCCTGCAGAATGCGGCCCTTACGATCGACGACTATCGCAAACTAATAATCGACGTCGCGGGCATCCGCAATGCCTGGGTGACACCAAGTAAAGACTATGAAGTGCCCCTATGGATAGACTACAATGCCTGGGATTACCGAAAGGACATGGACTGCGCCTGCAATCCTCCGAAATACGAGCTTTGCCTGGGCCGGCTGGGTCTGAATCCCATTGATATCAGCGTGTACACGAAGGAATGGGCGGACAAAAAAAAGGCCCTGATCGAAAAGACTCCGGTACCTGGTGCGCTGGCCGCCCTCAATGCCGCCCTGAAAAAAATCGACAATGACCTGCGGATCGCGGAAAAAGGGTATGACCCGGACAAACCCGACGACACGGCTAAAAAAGCGCTGGATGCCGCAAAAAAGGCAAAGTCGGACTGGGAAAAACAAAACCATCTGCTCCAGGAGCAGATGATCGAGGAACTGAAGCTGGTTTCCCGCATCCCGCTGAACTCAAAGATCGTCGAGCTGGAAGGACTATATACCATCCTCATAGAATATGAAGACGATATCACGGACAATGGCGAACAGGAGGCCATCCGGCAAAAAGTGATCGAGCGGCTGGCCGCCAACCGCAATCTCTGTGAAGATGTTCTCTCTGTCGATCCCGTAGAATACGAAGATTTTGGCATGGGTGCTTCCTTTGTCGTAGAAGAAAATGCCGACACCGATGCGATCCTCGCGCAGGTATTCTTCCGCATCTTCAAATACTTCACACCTTCGGTTCCCTTCCATACCATCCAGCAGATGCAGGACCTCGGTCTCCAGATCGACGAGATCTTCGAAGGCCCGGCGCTGGATCATGGTTTTGTCGCCAACAGCCAGCTGGAGCTGACCGACTTCTTCAGGGACCTGCATTTGTCAGACCTGATCAATTCCATTTCCGACATTCCGGGTATCATCGCTATCACGTATCTGCATCTTCCGTTCCACGGTTTTCAGGCAGACACGGACAGGCTGTATTTCAACAGATGGATAGACTATTTACGGGAGCAACGAAAAGTAGCGCGTATACAACCCACACTCTCCCAGGCCATCTTTTGCAAGGAAAGGGACATCGTCACTTATTACACCGGCGGACCGAAGGACAGGCGTCCTGAAAGGATGCTGAAGTTATTTAAAGACCTCAAGACCCTGGAAAGAAAATACAAACTCGAAGGTGTACTAACCGATCTTCCTGTCCCGGCAGGGGAGTATATGGCCCTGGAAGATTATTATCCCGTGACCTATTCACTCCCGGCCTGTTATGGGGTCAGTGACAGGGAAGGACTGGGCAGCAATGCCGATCCAAAGCGTAAGGTCCAGGCTCTGCAGCTAAGGGGATATATGCTTTTCTTCGAGCAGGTGCTGGCGGACTATCTTGTCCAGCTGGATCACCTGAAGGATCTCTTCAGCTTTGACGACACAGTCGATCATACCTATTTTACAAGGGCCCTGACCGAGCTCACCGGTTTGCAGGATCTGCTCATCGACAAGAACAACCGCGGCGCGGATCATTTTGATCAGATCCTCCAGGATTTCACGCAGGTCCTACAGCAGCTAGCCGAGCCAGTCAACCTTTTCTATTCGCGGAGAAACCAGTTTCTGAATCACCTGCTGGCGAGGTTCAGCGAGGACCTGAGCGACTACGAATCCATTTGCCGCTGGCTGGTGCCCGACAATATAGATCAGCGCCTGATAGGAGACAAAACACGGCTATTAAAAGACGGGGAATATATTCATATCAGCAGCGAAAGAGGCCTGGGTTATAATTATGCCCTGACGGACACCTGGGAGTCTTCCAATATCTCGGGGACGGAAAGACGGATTGGGCGGCTATTAGGCTTCGGGCAGACAGAATGCCGGAGCCTGGCACCGGATTTTATCGGTGCGGGGCCTTCGATGGACAGCAGCGACAAGACAAAGCCCCCGCAACAAAAAAAAGACCCCAATGGCAAGTTGCTGAACGTGATAACACTCACGGACCCTGATGATCCGCAAACTATTCTGCTGACCAGCGTCGACGTAAAAGATGGTTGTTGCACAGATATCCTCATGGACCAGCTGCTGGCTCATGCCGACGATCGTATTTATTACCAGGCAAAACAGGACATGAAAAGAAAGACGCGCAAAACCAGCGGTCTGCTTGGAAGTTTCTGGTATGAGCTTTACGATGACACCGATCCTGCCACGGCGGCACTGGTGGCATGGACCGATCAGTTCGACACACAGGATAAAGCGGACCAGGCCCTGCAACGGGTCTTCGCTGTTATGGCGCTGATCAACAGCAATGAGGGCCTGCACCTGCTGGAACATATTCTGCTGCGCCCCAAGCTGGATATTGAGCAGGATGAGACGATGAAAAACATCGAAGTCAAATTCCTGGAGATCTGTCTCGATAACTGCGATCTCGGCCTGGGTCTCGGGGAGGGCGTCGAGTACCCTTTATACCGGATAAAGATCAGTCGTATCCCGGCGGATAAGTGTTATGATAAGATGCCCTGGATACTGGATTACCTGAGGCCCAGGACAAAGACAGCGCTGGCCATCGACTACCCCTTCCTGTTCCAGCAGGTCGCCAAGGACAATACGGTTACGGAAATGAAGTTCCGTCAATATACCACCCTGGCTCAGCGGATCAAGGACCTGCGGGAATACGGGTCGGAGCGGATCAACTACGAGATCGTCAACAACGGCGATGCGGCCAACCTGAAATATGGATTCATTATCCATCAGGGTGGGGTTAAGGGTCCGACATTGGCCCAAAGTAAATTTGAATACAATTTAAGACCGCCGCATGTGCATGCACCGGTGACCGACGATATAGAGGAAGCGATCCGTTCGCTGATGCTTTACTTCGAGTTCGAGCTGGACCTCTATTGCGAGGCGGACCCTTGTGATAACAATGAAGATCCCTATTCTTTCCGGGCTACGGCTGTTTTGCCCTGCTGGCCGGCGCGGCTTCGCGATAAAACCTTTCGTAACCTGGTAGAGAAGACCATCCTGACTGAATCGCCCGCGCATGTGCAGGTAAGGATCGTATGGCTGGGAATTACGGAAATGCGACGTTTTGAGACAGCCTATCGGAACTGGCTGGTCGAAATGGCGCAAACGGAAATACCGGGATATGAAAAGGTCAATCCATTGGTGGATGTACTCAATACTTTAAAACCTTGTGGTTATTGCGAGGAGGAATGTTCATGAAACATCTGATCAACCAGCTGAGATGCGAGCTATTCTGCAGCGAAGAGCAACAGGCCTTCGAATGCAGGACTGAAGCTGCCCGTCTGTTGCCGCAGCGGGTGTCGGAGACCATGGACCGCGTCTGTCTGGCCTATGCCGGCGAGGACTCCTGGATCATCATCGAAAGGCTCGAGATCGACCTGGGCAACCTGGACAGTACTTCCTTTTCCGATGAGCTGAAGACGGCACTGGCGGTGCAGATGGAAAAACAGCTGGCCGCGGCTCTAGGGCAGATAGCTGTTGCGGCGAGTCCCCCCGCCCGGGAGGTCTTCCCGATAGAGATCGTGCAATATATCCTCCTCAACGGGACGATACCGTGGTGGGCGACGGCGCAGGCCGTAGACCTTAATATTTTGTTCGCAGACGTATTGTTGCAGGAGGGAGAGACTCTTAGCCGATGGCTATTGCAGAATCAGCTGGCAACATCGTTGTGGCAACGGATCTCCTATCAGCTGAATGAAGGAAATCTCGGAAGGCTGATCCTGCTGCTGCCGACGCTGGCGATGGCATCGGAGGCACTGGACAATTGGGTGAGTGAAGTCCGAAAGAAGACCGGGCTTTTGATAACTGACCCGGACCCTGCCGGGATACTGATGAAAAGGATCATTGCCGCAAATGCGCCGGTCCTCTTCCGCAGGCCGGATCTGCTGCCTTTTTATTCAATGACGGACTCCTATTGGCCCGTCTTATTCCCTGGTGCGGAATATGATAAAATTGCAGCTGTGGCGGCCTCCGGCGAAACGGAAGCTACGAATGGTTCTGTGCTGCCGGCGGATACGACAGTGCAGGATGTCCCTTTGCCAAAAGCGGAAAGACCTGAAAAATATCCTGTAAACGAATCCGGCATCGTCTTGCTCAGTCCTTTCTTCAAACCCTTCTTTGAGGCGGTGGGACTGCTGGACGGGAATGATTGGAAGGATAAGGAATCTGCTTTCCGGGCTGTCCATCTGCTGAAATACCTGTCGACTGGCCTTGCTAACCCGCCTGAGCATACGCTGATGCTGGAAAAAATTCTCTGCGGCCTTGCCATAGCAGAACCTGTGCCGATGGAACTGGCGCTGACGGAAAAAGAGATGGAGGAAGCGGCTATCCTGCTCAGCTCGGTCATCAGTCATTGGATCTCGTTGAAGAACACTTCTGTCAAAGGATTACAGGAGAGTTTTCTAAAAAGGGATGGTATTCTCAGCCGGCGGGACAAGGACTGGCTTTTACAGGTCGAACGTAAGACAATGGACGTCCTGCTGGACAATATACCCTGGGGGTATACGCAGATCTTTTTACCCTGGAATCCCTATCTCATCACTGTTGAGTGGTAAAAAAATTTAACTATGGACAAAGACACATCTCCAGCCGTCAATACGCCGTCTGCCGCGGTTCCGCCTCAGCTGCCGGCGCCGGACAGGCTCACTGCGAATGCCTCGGCCCTGGCGCGCGAGATCACCTGGTTTTCGGCCATGGTGAATGGGCGATTGAAAGAATATTTTCCCGACCAGACGGGTCTGCCTGAGCCCGATCAAATGCCGGCGCCTATGCCGGCAAAAACAGCGGAAAAGGAGGTCAGGGAACAAAGCTGGACTCAGCGCCTTTTTCAGCGAAGGTCCAGTCTGCCGGTGCTGAGTACTCCGCCGGTGAGAAAAGTTCCTGTCATCGTTACGATGGCGCCGGCTGTAAATAAGCCCGACGAGCTGCCGGTCCCGGCACCCGACCTTACGAATGATCCTTCGGTCTATGCGGAGTTGGTTAACTATTATAAACTCAATACGGACGAAAGGATGATCCTGATCCTGGCGCTGATACCGGAGGTGCAGCCGCATCTGCTGGACGTTTTTCTTTCTGTGAACAAAAGCCTTGGCCGGGGATATACCGAATTTGGGGGAGTAAAAAGCAATCGCCACAGCGGGTTTATCCCGACTATCGAAACTGCTCTTTTTTTGCTGGCGGGCAATGATCTCACGGAGCGGTTCCGCTCCTATCGTCTTTTCGAGCCCGATCATGTATTCTTTGCGCACAACATCCTTACACTGGATCAGAGTAGCGGCGATGACCCTTTCTACAGCAGCGTATTGGGGATCTCGGATGAATACACGGACTTCTTTACTGCCGGCAACTACCGGAAACCTGCGTTCAGCCTGGAATTCCCGGCCAAGCGTTTGGAGACCAGATCGGAATGGAGCGACCTGGTCGTCGATGATTTTACGGCTAAACAACTGGACGAGCTTCGCATCTGGCTGGAGCATGGGCGGACGCTCTATGAGGAGTGGGGCATGGGTAAGAAACTAAAACCGGGCTACAAGGCCCTCTTCCATGGACCTCCCGGTACGGGTAAAACGATGACGGCGGCCTTACTGGGCAAGCAATATGGTCTCGATGTATACCGTATCGATCTGTCGATGGTCATCTCCAAATTTATAGGGGAGACGGAGAAAAACCTGGAGAAAGTTTTTAAAAAGGCCGAGAACAAAAATTGGATACTCTTTTTCGATGAGGCGGATGCCTTGTTTGGAAAACGGACGGCTATCAGCGACTCTCATGATAAATATGCCAACCAGGAGATAGCGTATCTGTTGCAGCGACTGGAAGACTATCCCGGATTGGTAATCCTTGCTTCGAATATGCGCAACAATGTCGACGAGGCATTCACCCGCCGCTTGAATGCCATCATTCATTTCCAGAAACCACAACCCCGGGAGAGATTGCGGTTATGGACAAATGCCTTCAGCAGCCAGAGCAAACCGCCCGGCCGGGACGACCTGGGAAGGATTGCTCAGCAGTATGATCTTTCAGGCGGCTCTATCATGAATGTCGTTCATTATGCTTCTCTGATGAGTCTCAACAGGAAGGACGACGTCATTACGGTCGATGATCTGGTGCAGGGTATAAAGAAAGAATATCGTAAGGAAGGGCGGACTTTATAATCAATAACAGCAACGTGTATGTCAAATCATGATCTACCGGGGACAAAAAGCGATAGCTCTTCACAGGAAGGGGGGCCAGCCGCCTCTGCCGATCAGGCGAAGGCGCCGCTGTATATGGGAGGCTTCCGGAATTTACCGGTACAGCGGAAGCTGAATGTCGGGTCTGAGGACGATCCGATGGAGAAGGAGGCGGATGTCATGGCGAGTAAGGTGATGCGGATGGCGACGGGATCGGAGCAAGGGCCCGGGGATTTGGATAAGGAGGATGAGTTGAGGCGAAAGCCGTTTGTCCCTGCTGGCGACGCGGGTGGAGGTGGTGCAGGGTCTGGTGGTGCTGAGTCTGGTGGTTTGGCTGTTCCGGCTCCGCTGGCCCAGGGCATCGAGTCGGCTCGCGGGAGTGGCAAGGCTTTGCCGGAGGATACGCGTGACTTTATGGGGGCGCGTTTTGGGGCGGACTTTTCTGGTGTCCGTATTCATACCGGTGAAGATGCGGCGAAATTTTCCGGGGCTTTGAATGCCCAGGCTTTTACGCTGGGGAAGGATGTTTTTTTCAATCGCGGAAAATTTTCTCCTGATACGGCAGAGGGGCAGCATTTGCTGGCGCATGAGCTGACGCATACGATGCAGCAGGGGACGCAGCAGCTGCGCAGAAAGATCGACCTGAGGCCACCAGGAAAAGGAGAGGCGAGTGCTTTCGACCGCGTGCAGGAATTAATAGACAGGCTGAACAAGCAGTCCGCCGCAATACAGTATACCCTGGAGGGTAATGATCTCAGGTATACGATCGTCGATGAGGCCAGCCTTAGTTTTTTCGATCGTCAGATGAAGAAATTAATTGACGAAGAGCAGCATGTGCCCTTGCGGCTGATCACTAGGCAGGGCCGGATCTCGGCGGGCGGCCGCTGGGTACCGGTAGTGGGGGATAACTTCCTCTCGGGATATGTAGACCTCGATGATCTGATGGCGACGGATGAACAGGCCTTCCAGGACATTTTGATCCATTTTCTCACGGAACGGTTTCATGTCAAGCCGTACAAAAGTGTTTTAAACACCGATATCGAGGCGCTCGACGATGCGGCGCTCAGACGGTTTTCATTGGGAGGGATCGCGGCCCATCGGGCAGGACTCGAAGCCGAAGCAGCGCGGTTGCAGGATGTGCTTCTTGATCCATCCATCCGCTGGATGTACGATGAGCCCAAGGCAGACGGTCAGACGGTAGTTCGCGGATTCTATAGTACGAAAGAGAAATATCACGTATTCCTTGTCTTCCATAATGTAAAACGGGAGCTGACCTCTGCGGACATGTTTGTGCAAAAGGCCGATGGCAAGAGATTGAGTATCGAAGAGTTTCGTAAAGAAAGAGTTGCGGCGGCCGCGGCGAAAGCCGCGCCGGGCACTCCCTGATAAATTTATGCCTGAACACAGTAATATACCAGCTCCGGCAATAGCAGCGCCGGCACCCCGGCAAGCTGCGGTGGAGGCCTTACCTCAAACTGAGCAGCCGCAGCCGGATCTGTATATGGAAGGTCTGCTACGATTGCCTCTGCAGCGCAAGCTGTCCATGGGAGCGGCTGATGATCCGTCAGAAAGAGAGGCGGACGCGACGGCCGAACAAATACGCAGAAAACCCCTTGCCTCCTTTATACAGCGAAAGGCGGCTGAAACTGGTTCGACTCCCGTCAGTGATACGGCCGCTACGCAGATCCAATCCAGCAGGGGTGGAGGAAATCCATTGCCTCCGCCGACGCGTTCGTTCATGGAAAGCCGTTTTGGAACCGACTTTGCCCCCGTGCGTGTCCATGCGGATGACGGCGCTGCCCGATTGTCGGAGGAATTACATGCCCAGGCCTTTACGGTGGGAAAAGATATTTACTTCAACAAGGATAAATTTGCACCGGATTCCGCTGAAGGGCAGCACCTGTTGGCGCATGAGCTAACGCATACTGTGCAACAGGGGGCATCGGGAGACCAGCGGGGGGCGGCCGGATTGCAGCAGGGAACATCCGGAGACCAGCTGGTGCAAGCCAGTCCCCAGGATAATAAGGCCGGCGCAACAAAAGATTATGCTGCGGACGAGCCGGGTAAGGATCTCCTCGATCCGGATGACAATGCCAGCCGCGTAGTTTCCTATAGTGATACTATGGAAAAAGTAGTTGCGAATGCCAGGCAGCTCGCAAAAGTCACCAATCGATCGCAGGCGCCATATAAATCTCTTTTTGTCTTTACACAGGGCGGTCTGACGATCTACAATGCCGATGGCAACCGTGTTATCAAACATTTCGCCCAAAGAGAAGAAGAACCCATGGTACCAAAGGGAGCCTATGTCGTAGTCAGTGAAGAAGGCGGTCTGTTTGCCTGGCACTATACAGAGAAAAAGAAATTCTTTATCTATAACAGCGATCTGCTCTTTGGCCTGAAAAACTTCTCTGAGAAAAAAAGAGCAGAGATAAAAAAAAGACCTTCATCAGCCATCGCGATCGGCGATTTTGTCAATGCCAAACCTGGGGAAATAAAAAGTCTGGATGTCTTTCCGGCCCTTGGTGTTTCGACGCTTCTTCCCGTCGGATCGGGTAAAGGCAAAGGCGACGGTGGAGGTGGAGGCGGCGGGGGTAATGGCGGAGAAGGCAGCGGCGGCAATGGGGGAGCGAAGCCCGAAGGCTGGGCCGTGGACCAGGTAAAGGCAGTGACGGAGAAACAGGGTATGGGCAAACATGCTCCCAATACACCTCCCTCCGAAAGAGACCCCAGGGCCGACCAGAACAAGCCTGACAGGATCGTAGTATGGGCGCGTCACACCGATGGGGTACAGTTTGTCAACGTTTGGGTGAACAAGGACCATAAGGTGATCAAGCTGAATAAGGATGAAAAGACCGAAAAACTCCAGGAGCGTATTGAGGACGCTACGAAGGAGATGCGCGGTAAGCAGGTCGATAAAGCCCTGAAGGACGAACAGGATCAGACGAAGGGGAATATACCATACAACGACTCTACCTATCTGGGTGGAACAAATACCGATGGCCCGCGGCCAAACAGGGAGGCCTGGCGGGCCGATGTCAGCGGTCCCGATGTGATGACAAGGGAAAGCAAGGCCGCATATACCATGAGACTTCACTACGAGGACGAAAATCGACTCAGTCCCATTGGACAGGTGGCGGAAGCAATAACGGGAGCGGAGATCAGCTGGCAGATCATCGACATCACGCCGCTGTACCAGCAGATCATAAAGGAAAGGGCTGAAAAAATTAGAGGAACACAGTGGAAGCTGAAGAAAAATCTTCCCGTTGCTAAAGAAGAGCCGACGGAAAAAGAAAGGACGCTGGATGCTATCGGCCGGAAGGACAAACTCTCCGAACACGAGAGTGTAACGGCTATGGATGGAGTAAGAAATTCGGCTCTCTGGAAGTCCCGGAATTTACAGGAAGACTACAAACAGGCCGAGTACGATCTGATGCATCCTTTCGATAGCCAGGATGGCTCAACCGGCGCTGCGGTAAGGTCGGTACTGGTCAACACCTTTAACCGGGCGACCTCGGACCTGCATGCGGTACTTACTGCAGGAGGCTTGCTTATCGAAGCCATTGCCGCCATATTCGAGCCTCATGACCATTATGAGCGGGAGATATCTTTCCCTGACCACGTGGGTTATTTCCTGGTCCGGTCCGTAGCGCAGCCAAGACCAAGGGGCACCGATGAACATCCGGTAATACGGGTGCCCAGCGTAGCCGTCAAGGTGGTGGAAGTAAAGGAGATAAAAGAAAGGACCGAGAAAGAGCTGGAGGCCCAGGATGTAAACCTGCAGGCGGTGATAGAGGAGATGCTGCTAAACTACCAGTTTGCTACGGATGCCATCCAGGTAGCGGCGTTGCGGGAGTCGCTGGAATGGAAGGTCCAGGAGGCGGCCCAGTCGAACCGGGTATTTCTTCAGGCGAAGATCGTGGAATTGGAGAAGCGGGCCTTGCAGGAGGGCCTTAAGCCGGAAACGCTGCAGAGGGTAAAGGATGAGATCGAGATCCTGCAGCACGGCACAAAGGCCGGCAGCGGACTTATTTCGGATATCCTCAGCCACCAGATAACGCTGAAGAACCTGGAGCTGGAGAAGGCCAACAAGGATGGCAACCGTCTTGCCGCCACCCGCCTCGAAAAGGAAATAGAGCAGCTGACCAGCCGTCTCAGCACAGCCACCGCCCGCGAAAGGGAGATGATGGCTGACAACCAGCCGGTGGTGCGGCCACAGGCGGTGTTTGTCAATGAAGAGACGGGGCAGACTATTCCGCTGCTGATCGAGCTGGGCCAGGCGGGTAACTGGTCGGCGAAGGACGGTTATTATATGCGGCTTTCGGACCTTGCGAGTACCAGCAGTGATCAATACAACGCCTATGGCAAGACCCGGGGAGAGGCAGTCCGCCATCTCATTACAGAATATGCCGGTCATTTCCCCTACGGGCGTGGCTATATGACCGTTAGGATACCGGAGGGTACGAATTATGGGATCACGGATGCCATCATGGTGCGGTGTAATCCCCGGGATACGGCGCAAGCCTCAGAACGGTTGGACGAATTGCTGGAAGTGCTTGCTGTTCTCGGATTGTTCATACCTGGAGTTGGCACGGCGGTAGCCATTGTAGGGGCCACCGTGGCCGCGGCGCATATTCTGCACCGCCTGGATAATCACACGTTTGCCTGGGATGGGGCAACGGTGATGGACGTTCTGAATATCGTCGGTGCGGTGGCGAGCGGGGTCTCTCACCTGGTGGGTGCGCGGCTGGCAGTGGCTAAAAATATGTTTGCCATCGTTCCGGAAAGCGAG
>Ga0193717_1002117_pt1 | contig 11638 bp, 8 predicted proteins | sample U2c2metaG_FD_145900 | JGI IMG/M metagenome (GOLD analysis project Ga0193717, IMG submission 145900) | Soil microbial communities from a riparian zone of the East river system, Colorado, United States - U2c2 | ecosystem: Environmental > Terrestrial > Soil > Riparian zone | place: USA: East River...
ACGTGGTGCAGCTCCTGCAGTTGTGGGATGGCGTAGTAGTCAGAAACCACGGTCCCCTGAAAACCCCACTCCTGGCGCAGGACTTTCTCCAGCAGCCAACTGTTCGCATGCGAGGGCACGCCGTCGATCTCGTTGTACGAGGCCATCACACTCGCTATCCCCGCCTCTTTGACCGCTGCCTCAAAGCTCGGCAGAAAAACTTCACGCAAGATCCGTTCTGAATAATTGGCTGGAGCTATGTTCGTTCCACCTTCGGGTTGTCCATGAGCGGCGTAGTGTTTGGCAGTGGCAGCGATGTGATCGCCTTCGATCATCGGTCCGGGTCCCTGCAGCGCTTTGACTACCGCTACGGCCATGCGTGAAACAAGGTATGGATCTTCGCCGTAGGTCTCGTCTGTTCTGCCCCAACGCGGCTCGCGGGCGACATCGAGATTTGGACCAAGCACCTGATGACTGCCGCGCGCTCTTGTTTCCTGCGCTCCAGCTGTAAAGACCTTCGTTATGAAATCTGGATCCCAACTGCTGGCGAGCGCTAGCGGCTGAGGGAAGCTGGTGCTGCCCTGGGCCATGTGACCGTGCAAAATCTCGTCGTGAAGAATCGCCGGGATTCCCAGCCTGGTGTTCTCGATCAACCACTTCTGCATTGCGTTAGCAAAGACAGCTCCTTCGCGTGGGCCCAGGCGCTCGCGCTGTCTGGCGATCTGCCCGATCCCGTTTTTGAGTACCTCGCGAGCTTTTTCAGGCGAGAACTCTCCGCGGCTGGTTGAAAAGTCCGTCTGCGGTTTAACCTGCGGCCTTCCCTGCCACAGGCAAGTCAGTTGCGCGACTTTCTCTTCCAGAGTCATGCGACTCACCAAATCGCTCACCCGCTGATCAACCGGCAGCTTCGAATTCTTGTAGTCCGGCACTGTTGCCTGTGACCGTGTGACACGCAGTGGCATGATGGCCAATGACAGGACAACCGCCGTGCAAAGCGGTTTAATCAGCCGCCGGCGTTCGGACAAAAACCGTGGAAGAAAAGGCAACATGGTCATCAAGCTAACTCTCCTCTTAGGCAATGAAATTTCGGCGGGACAGGCCACCAACCTGAAGCTCACACTTGCGGCCACTTAACAGGAACCCTTCGGTGGCTTGTCTTCGCCGCGTAGCGTCGGGATGAATGTAGCCCGGCGTTTCAACGCCGGGGACTGGATTGATGTCTGAATTCGTCGCGTAGCGACGGTTAAATCTAGCTCCAATTTCAGTCGTCGCTACGCGACGCGGACACGTCATGGACCTTTCCCGGCCTTGAAAGGCCGGACTAAACTCATACCGACGGTATGCGTCCAAAGTACTTGTCCAGATGTTCTATTGCGCTGTACTACTAAATTTTGAGTCGGTCCAACTGCAAAGCGACGCCGCCTGACACCAGCCCCTCAGTAGGTCGGCACAACGTCGGGTTCTTCAGGTTGCCGCACGTTCTCGCCCGCCAGTGCCGATGGACCAGTTAACGGTCGTGTAGGTAGGCCGCCAATCCAGTCAAGGAAGTTGCCTCGGAGCATTCGCGTAACGTCTCGCTCAATCTCCTGCCGGGTTACGGGACGTCCGCTATGGAGCAGTCGTTCGTAGCTCCCGAACAGCGATTCGGAAATGACATCCCGTGAGTGGTGCCATTTGTAGATGAGTTGTTCCAGGATGCGCGCATCCGAGTGTTGCGGAATGAAGCTGGTCCCCAGTAGTTCCAAACGCTCATTGGTGATCTCAGCGATGATTGATGGATTGTTCAGAAACCACCAGCACCCGAACGGCATCAGGTTGTTAAACTTCCGCGCAGCGATGCACAGCTCGTGCTGATTCTCGCGCGAGAGAAACGTTGCCAGAAAGCGAACATCGGGGTACTCGGCGCACATTCGCTCGAGTGCTCCGACATCTGCACGGCCGGCGCCGTCTCCAGCGACCCGCAAGGCGGGATTAACACCGCGGCGCACTCCTACCATCAGGGCCAGCGCAAGCCCGTGCTCGCGGGCCGCGGGCAGGGCAACTTCACGAAGGACCCAGTCCCGCGAGTCGTTGTCCGGAAACTTGAACTCAGCCGGTAGCGACACCGCCATGCAGACCGGACTCATGGCCGCGATCCACTTGCCCAGAAAACGACGCACCTCGGCGGCTGTTTTAGCAGACCCACGAGTCTCAACCTGATAGCCCATCTGTTTCAGCCGGGGCACAACGTGCTCCCAATCGTTAACCAGTCGATCCATACGGAGCGTCGCATGAAACCGCTTGTCGATATCCGCGCGGGTTTCCCAGACCCGAGCCTCTTGAGCACTAAACGGATCGTTGGTCATCACCACATCGCTTACACGCGCCAAATCCAGGACCACGTCGACATGCTCGGCCAGATTCCTTGATCGAAAAAACTCCCGAGCCTCGGAAAGGTCGGGAGCCCCTGGGTCAAGACCTAGTGAATTAAGCACCGTAACGACGCCGCGCGTTGCTTCAGATAAGGGAGTGTTCTCAACGAACAGAGTCTTCCAAACCAGGTCCGCCTGTTCGGCCGTATTCATACTCCAGAATTGCTCTGGCGTGATCTCCCTGGAGCGGAAGGTCTCGACAATCAAATAGTGATAAGTCAGTAGCTCGTCTATGCCGAACAAACTCATCTCACCGAATTGGGGGGACAGGAGGTGGGTATGAACATCAATCACCGGGGTCGTTTTCACGACCTCCGCCACGTCCCTTTTCAGTTGCGCGACATCTGGCGAGGCGCCTCGTTCGACTGGTTTTTCCATCATCGTCATCCCCCATCTCGCGGACGGCATGCTAAAGAAGAATGTTGGTTGGCCTACGCCCATCGCCGGGATCGGCCCAGCGATCATTCGGGATTGTGGGCGTCCAGCCCGGCCTCAGCGGATCCTGGTCTTAAGGATATGGGCCCAGACGTTTATACAGCTCGGCATAACCGGAGAGCTTATCGTAATCGAGTTTCACACCAAGGCCTGGCCCTTTCGGCACAGCGACCGACCCGCCCTCGTATTGAAATTTTCCACCCTCGATAATGTCGTCGGTGAGGTGATGGTAGTGCGCGTCTGCGGCAAACGAGAGATTCGGAATCACCGCGCCGAGATGCAGCATGGTGGCGAGTTGAATGCCGAGTTCACCTGACGAGTGGACAGCGACACCCAGTTGAAACGTCTCGCATACGCCCGCTGCTTTGACACAGGGGCGAATGCCTCCCCAAAAGGTAGTGTCGAGCAGAACCACATCCACAGCTGTATCCAGCACGTTGGTTGCGAGTTGCTCGAAATTGACGACCACCGTGTTGGTTGCCAGCGGCATAAGCACCTTCTCCCGCACGCGACGCATGCCAGCCATTCCAAACACCGGGTCTTCGAGATAATCGTTACGAATGTCTTCGATCTGTAGGCCAAACCACATCGCCGTTTCAGTCGACCAGACGCCGTTCGGGTCAAACCGAAAGCGATCCCCCTCGAGAGCGGAAGCCAGCGCACGGTAACACTCAAGCTCGTATTCCGGGGCAAAGACTCCACCCTTCAACTTGTGCGAAGTGAAGCCGTAGCGTTCTTTCAGTTCTTTAGCATGGGCGACGAGTTGTTCGGCCGTTCTGACTTCGCCGGCGCCGCTATGCGGATGTGGATAACGGAAGAAGAGGTATGAGGCAAATGGGACACGGTCGCGCAAGCGCCCACCCAAAATCTCAGAGACAGAAACTCCCCACTTCTGCCCAAGGATGTCGAGGCAGGCGAACTCGAGCGCCGCGAGAATCTGAGTGCGATTGTTGTAGAGCGAAGCTGTGGGGTTGGCAATAAGAAACCGCAATTCTTCGAGCCGTGTTGGATCATGACCGACAAGATACTTCTTCATCGCGCGGAAGGCAGCTTCGGCCGACTCTCCACCGCCGCCCATTTCGCCGAGTCCAATCAGACCCTCATCAGTTTCGACTTCAATGATCGTGCGCACGAACCGTCCCCAGTGGCAGCCGTTCGCATGTCTGAGTGGAGCCTCGAGAGGGATGGTTACAGTTGTGGGTCGTATATCGGTGATCTTCATCGTGTGTTCACAAACTCAAAAGCAATCCATTTTCCATCACTACTGACCCAACGTTGATCGGCTCATTGTTTGTATCTTGTTGGATCTGATCGACTTAACTCTTATACCACTTGGAATCGATTTCAATTTGGCGCTTGGGTCCTCTGACGAGAGCACTCAACTACAGAACAGGAAGCGGTAGCGACCTGGCCGTGGCCACACACTCAATTGCGTTTTAGCTCACATTGACCTTGAGTCTTGCTAATGATGCCACAGCTCTAGCGCCGTTCCGTTGAGTGCTACCAGACGGCCAGGTCGCTACCGCTTCCTGTTCTGTAGTTGAGTTCTCATTGGAGTTCTGCGGTCTGCAGTCCTGCTCACGGACATTTCAATCTTAGGAACAAGCGCCTACACATTTTGGTCACTGATAATTTCACGGGTGGTTCAAAAACCTCAGTATTTGATCGTCTTGCCTGGCAGCTAATCAAACTCAAGGTATTTGTTTGCCAAGTGACTGATCTTATTCGACTAACGTTGGGACAGTAGTGATTTTCCATTTTTCATTGGTCATTTCGGACTTCGTTTCGTGACGCTTCGTGTTACTCGTGTATCGATTGCTTGGCAGAATTATGGAAATGAGAAATGGAAAATGGAAAATGGAAATTGAACCCGTCGGGACTCCAAGTGAAAAGGCGACCAGGGGACCCGATAGTGCTGCCGTATTCAGCCCCCCGTGCCAAGGTGTTATACTGGCCTCGCATCCGATGCGACCCGCGGAAGTTGTGCGAGAGGGGGTTTTTATGGGAGATACGTCACGATTCACAATAATCTGCCCGTGCTGCGAGTCCAAATTGGCCGTTGACGCCCAGACAGGATCATTGATTTCCCACGAGGAGAAGACCAAACCCCTGGCGTCCTTCGACGAGATGGTTAAAGGGCTGGATAAGCAAAAGCAGGTACGTGAACAGATCTTCGCGCAGGAGCTTAACTCGATGAAGGACCGCGATCGGATTCTCGAGGAGAAGTTTCAAGACGCGATGAAGAGGGCCGAGAAAGAGAAAGGTAAACCGTATTTAAACCCGCTCGACCTCGACTGATGAAGATGCCTTTTGTGAGCTTCCTGGCCGCCGGAGAAAAGGCAACACCCTCACCGCAATTGATCATCAAAACCGCCGGCAAATGTCTAGTTCATCAGTTCATATCATTGGAGCAAATTACGATGCAGCGGAAATTCAGCGTTCTCATAACGCTCTTTAGTGCCTTACTGCTCATTGCCGCTGTGGCGAGTGCCTCTCTGGCTCAGGTTACGATGCCGCGCATCAGCTATCGAGACCGCACGTTGCCTAATGGCTTGAGAGTTTTGACAGCGGAAGAACATTCAAGTCCGACGGTGGCGATCCAGGTTTGGTACAAGGTGGGTTCAAAGGACGATCCCGAGGGCCGCAGCGGATTTGCACATCTGTTTGAGCACATGCTCTTCAAGGGCACCAGGAACATGAAAGACGAGATGATGGATCGTCTGACAGAAGACGTCGGAGGTTTCAATAACGCTTCTACGTGGGACGATTTCACCAACTACTACGAAGTATTGCCTTCAAACTATTTGGAAACTCTGCTCTGGGCAGAAGCTGACCGCATGGGATCACTGAATGTTGATGAGAAGAACTTCAAGTCGGAGCGCGATGTAGTCAAGGAGGAGTTTCGCTCAACCGTCCTGGCCCCGCCCTATGGTCGCTTCTTCTACGCCATTGAAAAGGATTCCTTTGCAGCACATCCGTATCGGCGCCCGGGCATAGGCAGTATTGAAGAACTGGACGCTGCTACTCTGGAAGACGTACGTTCATTCCATTCCACTTTCTACCGTCCGGATAACGCCACCCTCGTGGTGGTGGGAGATTTCGATCAGAAACAACTGGACACGTGGGTGGACAAGTATTTTGGGCGCCTCAGCAAGCCGGATCGCCCCCTTCCGCGAGTTACGGTCAAAGAACCCGAGCGGGTCGCGGAAAAGCGGATCAACGAGTACGCTCCAAACGTACCATTGCCGGCGATCGCTCTGACCTATCTCACACCCGCGGTCAAAGCGGATGACGCATACGCGTTGCGCGTCGCGGAATCCATCTTATCGAGCGGAGAGTCCTCGCGACTGTACCAGTCACTTGTTTACCAGCAACAAATTGCTCAGGAAGCGTTCGCGCAAGCGGATCTACGAGAGGATCTTGGACTGTTTGTGCTTGGTGCGATTCTGGCGAGCGAAAAGAAACCGGATGAGGCCGAACGATCGCTACTTGCCGAACTGAAGCGCATACAGGATGCGCCGGTGACGCCTGCCGAACTCGACAAAGCGAAAAACCAGCTTATCACCAGCGAACTTCGAGAACGCGAAACCAGTGAGGGTAAATCGTTTGCTCTTGCCCGTGCCGCAGTGTTGCTTGGTGATGCAACTCGAGTAAACACCGATATGGAGAAGCTTCAAGCCGTGACGGCTGCCGATGTTCAGCGGGTGATGAAGAAATACTTTAACAACAAGAACCGAGTGGTGATTACTTATCAGGCAGAGCCGACAAAGCCCCAAACCAGCACCGGAAATGTCAGGAAAGGGGAAGGCCGATGAGTAGCTCACTAAACACTTGGCGACGAGCTGCGGGGCTTTTGTTAGTTGCCTTAATTATGCTTCCTTCGGCAGTTGTTCGGGCCCAACAAACGGGCACGCCGGTCCCACAGGAAACACCTCCGCCGCCGGCCGCGCCGCGTTCGGTCAACGTTCCCAAGCCAGACGAAAAAACTTTGAAGAATGGTCTGCGCATTGTCGTTATTGAAGACCATGACGTGCCAATTATTTCAGCTCAGTTGCTCGTTAAGAACGGTGGAGAGATCGATCCGCCGCAACTGAGTGGGCTCGCGGATATGACGGCATCGCTCCTGACCAAAGGCACAAAGACCCGCAGCGCGCCGGAAATCGCGGAACAGATTGAAGCACTGGGCGGAGCAATCGAATCGGGGGCGGGCTGGGACGCCTCGCGAGCTTCAATCAACGTAATGTCGCCAAGGATTGAACCCGCGCTGGTAATTCTCGCAGACATTTCTCGGAATCCGGTTTTCCACGATGAGGAAATTGAACGGCTGCGCCAGCAGTACCTGGACAGTCTAAGTGTAACGCTGCGGCAACCAGGTGCGCTTGCCAGTCTTGTCGCGGGTCGAGTGGTGTTCGGTGATGCGGCTTACGGGCATCCGGTCAACGGCACGCCTGAGTCGCTTGCTCGGATTAAGCGTGCGGACATCGTGGGTTTGCATTCGCAGTTTTACCGTCCGGACAACGCCGTCCTCGTCCTCGGCGGCGACATTAAGGTCGCCGATGCATTCAGGCTTGCTGAGCGGATCTTTGGTGACTGGGTGAAGCCGACGGCCCCGCTTTCTGGACGGGGCATGGTTGGAAAGATGATCAACCCGGACGAGAAGCAGCGTGTGGTTGTCGTGGACATGCCGGATGCAGGGCAGGCCGCTGTCGTTCTTGCTCGCGCAGGAATCAGCCGCAACGATCCGGACTATTTCCAAGGCATCGTGACCAACGCAGTGCTGACGGGTTATTCGGGACGATTGAATCAGGAGATCCGGATTAAGCGCGGCCTTAGCTACGGCGCGGCTAGCCGGCTCGACACGCGCAGGGATGCCGGACCATTTGTGGCTTCGGCTCAGACCAAGAATAGCTCGGGTGCCGAGGTTGCATCGCTTCTGGTGGGCGAACTGGGCCGCCTGTCAAATGAGCCGGTGGCGGCTGCGGAACTGGTACCCCGCAAGGCTGTGCTGACTGGCGGTTTCGGCCGGGCGCTGGAGACGACGGAAGGTTTGGTAGGGCAGATCGCTTCGCTCTCACTTAATGGGCTGAGCCTCAGCGAGGTCAATAATTACATCAGCAATGTTCAGGCGGTAACTCCCGCCGAGATTCAGAAATTCGCTAGCGAGCGAATCAGTGTGAAGAATGCGAACATCATAATCGTCGGCAGCGCCAAGGACTTTCTCGAACCGCTGCGCAAGCAGTTTCCCAACGTGGAGGTTATTCCCATTGCGGATCTCGACTTGAACAGCGCCACGCTACGCAAAAATGCCGCCGCGATGAACAAATGAAGGCTGTCTTATGAAAACACTGTCGTTAGCCATGGGGATCCTTTTGCTTGGTGGCGTCTCTTTGACGGCGCTGGGCCAAACAGGGACGCTTCCTCAGGACGGGGCTGATGCCCGTACACACTCTGGCGAATTCGCGAGCCAACTTGGTCACGTTGATCCGTTGGTGCGCCAGCGAGCCGCCGAGGCCTTGGCCCGGCTCGCGGCTGGCGACCAGAAGAAAGTTGTTGAGGGCTATCAGCTTCAGGAGAAGAACAAGGAGGTCCGCCTTGCTCTTGATTGGGCGCTCTATCGAATGGGAAAAGCTCAAACTCTATTTCGGATTGTTCGTGAACTGAATTCCTCTCGCCACGATCAGGCTGTGGGCTACCTCAAGCAACTCGATAGCGCGAGCCTCCTATATCCTTTTCTAAAAGAGAATGACACTCCCGCCAAGGTCACGGCGGGTGTGGTGGAAGCTCTGGGAGAGATCGGTGATAAAGAGACGTTGGCACTGCTAACGCCCCTCTGTGATTCGTTCACTCCCGGAGTGGCGGCCGCAGCCGAACTAGCGATTGAACAGATCCAAGCGCGGATCGGGCAACCCCAAACGACCTCACCCTCACGACCGCGCACTGTCAGCACCGCGGAAAACCCATCTCCTTAGCTTGCTGGGCCGGGCACGGCAGTAGCCACTGTTAAGGGGGAGATCGTTTGTCATTTCTCATTTGCCATTTCTCATTTTCCATTTGTAAGAAGCGACAGTGCCTGACGAGGGACGATAGAGCATCTCTATCTCAAATGGAAAATGAGAAACGGCAAATGAGAAATGACAAATGAACTGGGTTATACTCCCGTTCAACGCATGCATCGAAACCTCCGCACATTCCTCGATCTGCTCCATAGAGAAAACGATATCCTATCCATCGAAGCGGAAGTGGATCCGTATCTTGAAGCTGCGGAGATACACCGTCGTGTTATTGAACAGGAGGGACCAGCACTCTTGTTTAAACGAGTGAAGGGAAGCGCCTACCCTGTTGTAACGAATCTCTTTGGTACAGCCAAACGAATCGAACTTGCTTTTGGTCCGAAACCGGAAACGCTGGTGCGCGAGTTTGTTCAACTGGCTGAGTCGCTCTTACCTCCTCGAAGGTCTGAGTTGTGGAAACGCCGGTCGCTCGCACTTGATGCTTTAAGGCTGGGGACCCGAAACATTCGTCGTGCACCGGTAACCGAGGTCATCGACCAGCCAGCTAAATTGAATGAGTTGCCCGTGCTGACGACCTGGCAGGAAGATGGCGGTCCATTTATCACGCTCCCGCTGGTCTATACCGAGAATCCGCTCACAAAGAAACACAACCTTGGAATCTATCGTTTGCAGGTTTATGACTCGCACTCGACCGGCCTGCACTGGCAGATCCAAAAGGGCGGCGGGTTTCACTATCAGGAGGCCGAGGCCCAGGGAAAACCGCTACCGGTTACGGTTTTTCTGGGTGGACCACCGGCTTTGATTCTTGCGGCAATCGCACCCCTTCCCGAAGACGTTCCCGAGCTAATTCTCGCTTCACTACTGGCCGGCGAAAAATTGAGGATGACCGCAAATCCATTGGGCGGGCATCGCCTGGCAGCAGAGGCTGAGTTTGCACTGGTGGGATTCGCTCCACCCCACGAACGAAGGCCAGAAGGACCGTTCGGCGACCATTACGGTTACTACTCCCTGCAACACGATTATCCTGTGTTTCACGTGGCGAGTGTTTTTCACCGGCGCGACGCAATCTACCCCGCGACTGTGGTCGGCAAGCCGCGCCAGGAAGACTTTTTCATTGGCGACTACCTTCAGCAATTGCTGTCGCCACTGTTTCCTCTGGTGATGCCGGGTGTGCGCGATCTGTGGAGCTATGGAGAGACCGGGTTTCATTCGTTGGCGGCCGCCGTGGTGCGGGAACGTTACGGACGCGAGGCACTCGTCTCGGGGTTCCGCATTCTCGGCGAGGGCCAGCTCTCGTTGACGAAGTTTCTGATTCTCACTGACATGCCCCAGGATCTTCGCGACTTTCCCACACTTTTCGAGCATGTGCTGGCCCGCGTGCGCTGGGAGAGTGATCTCTTTATTTTCTCAAACGTGTCTATGGATACACTGGACTACACCAGCGGCAAGGTGAACGAAGGCAGTAAGGCAATCATGTTGGGGTTGGGCCAACCAGTCCGTGATTTGCCACGCGAATTTCGCGACGAGCTGCCCCCGGATGTAACAAATGCCGAGGCCTTTTGTGCCGGTTGTCTGGTTATCCAGGGCGTACCTTTTGAAAAGGAGCCGGGACAGGCCGACCGGCTTGCGCGCGAGCCAGTGTTTTCAGGTTGGCCGCTATTAGTGCTGCACGATGACGTTAAGGTTGCGCGTTCGACTTCCGATTTTCTTTGGGCGACGTGGACGCGCTTCGAACCGGCTGCGGACATTCATGCCGCCGAAACCAGGATCCATCGACATCATCTGAGTTACCGTGGGCCAATTGTTATTGACGCACGCACTAAGCCCGGCTTTCCCGCCGAGTTGGTGGTCCAGGACGATGTTTCAGCTAACGTGGATAGACGATGGACTGAGTACTTTCCTCATGGTCTATAGGTCCAAGGCCGATACGTCCGACCCTCCTTTGGACCAACTGGGCCACGCTGGACACTAAAGTCTTGCATTCCACGAATAGGCTCGCAAGGCATTAAGCTTTAGGTTAGAGGTCATCTTTGATTACAACTTCTTCATCATCAATGCGCAACATATCCGCTAGAAAAGCGTACTAATCTGCTGCCGTAATTCTCTCTTCGCAATCATGGTTTGAAAGCGAGTGCGGCAGCAAACTCTCGGCTGGCGTGCTTTCCCCAGAAAAGCTCAACTAAACCCCAGAGAACCCCAGTGCGGCAGAGGCATCTGCTCTAACGGTTTGAACGGGAGAAATGTCGGAATTGAGTCTGACAAATTTATTGGTAGCGTTTGCCACATTCAGGCAAAGAGTCCAGCCTGAGTGGTTTGCTCATATTCATTCTCATGGTCACGCCACAGCACGGCTGGCCAGAAGCTTTACTGCGGCATGCGTTAAGGCGGTATCCAAAGCAACCCTTGATGAGGTCGAATTCGGCGCCTACATGCACGATATCGGCAAGTATCTCATTCCCAAAGAAGTACTTCTCAAGCCAGGCCCCCTCGACGAACGAGAGCGTGAGATCATATCGCTTCACCCCGTTCACGGAGTAGAAATACTTCGTGACCTCCCTTACATCACTCCGACCATCAGGGAAACAGTGCTCTACCACCACGAGAGATGGGATGGACGAGGTTATCCCGAGGGGCTCGCAGGTACTGCAATTCCATTCGCAGCCCGCGCGGTCGCGGTCGTTGACGTCTACACATCGCTGCGTGCCAGACGATCGTACAAGCCTACGCTTACCAGGAGCGAAACCTGCGAGGCAATACGAACGATGGCCGGGCATGAACTCGATCCCAGTCTGGTCCACGATT
>Ga0193717_1002118_pt1 | contig 11636 bp, 9 predicted proteins | sample U2c2metaG_FD_145900 | JGI IMG/M metagenome (GOLD analysis project Ga0193717, IMG submission 145900) | Soil microbial communities from a riparian zone of the East river system, Colorado, United States - U2c2 | ecosystem: Environmental > Terrestrial > Soil > Riparian zone | place: USA: East River...
GATGAATTGCGATACCAGCGTGGAGCCGGTCGCGCGCAGCCAGATGTGACGCTCGCCGGTGCGCTTGCGGATCGCGTGGAAGATCGACACGTCGATCAGCTGGCCGATGATGAATGCGGTGATCGAACCGGCGATCGTCCACAGGCCCTGGCCGAAGATCGCGGCGAACGCGGTCTGCAGATTGTCTACGCCCTGGTTCTTGCCGGCGCCGATCCACCACGATGCCGGCGCCAGATGGATCGTCGCGTAGGCGAACAGATACGCATAGATGATCAGCGCGACCGCAAGCCACGAGATCATGCGCACGCCCTTGCGCCCGAAATACTCGTTGATCACGTCGGTCATCACGAACACGACCGGCCACAGCAGCACGCCGGCGGTGAAGTTCAGCGAGCCGGTCTGGCCGAACAGGTTCCAGTTGAACGGCGCGATGCCGAGCGTGTCCTCGAGCGCGAAGATCTTGACGCCGATGAACTCGGCGATGATCGCGTTGGCGATGAAGAATCCGGACAGCACCAGGAACAGTTGCTGGGCGCGCATCGTGTGCTGCGGTGCTTCGACACTCGCGGTCATGCGGACTCCTCGGAAGGGCACCGTTTCGGCAAGCCGCAATCGTAAGCGATGCGACGAAAAAGCGGATATGACTGTTCCATATCCGATACAGGCGGATACAGTGAAAAACAGCGTTTTTCCGCATGCAAGCGGGCCCCGGTTGTGCGAGATTGTCGGCCGGAGTGTGCGTGCCGTAACGGGGTTCCGGCACGACGCATTGAGCAACCCCTGCAACGAGGGCAACCAGATGAAGATGATGCAGATGATCGCATTCGCGGCGCTGGCAACGGTATCCGTCACGGCTTTCGCCGCCGCGCCGGTGCTGAAAGTCAGCAAGGAAATCACGATCGACGCACCCGCCGATCAGGTGTGGCAGAAGATCAGGAATTTCGACGGACTCGCTACCTGGCATCCGGCGCTGGCGTCGGATCAGATCGTCGCCGGCAAGAACAACGAAGTCGGTGCGGAACGTCTGCTGACCTTGAAGGACGGCGGCACGATCAAGGAAAAACTGCTCGCCTTCGACGACAAAGGCCATTCCTACAAGTACTCGATCCTCGAAGGCGTGCTGCCGGTCAGCGACTACACGTCGACGATCAGCGTGAAGTCGGCCGGCAAGGACAAGTCGACGGTGACGTGGTCCGGCAATTTCAAGCGCAAGAACACCGGTGATAATCCGGGCGCGAATGAGAACGACGAGACCGCGACGACGACGATCGGCTCGGTGTATCAGGGCGGCCTCGACAACCTGAAGAAGATGGTCGAAGGCAAATAGCCGCAGTGCGGACGCCCGTCAGCTGATCGCCGGCGGACGTTCGACGGTGAAGGAAACCGTGTCCGGTGCCGCGGCACCGGCCGAGAGGATGAATGCCATCGCCTGGTCGACGCTCCAGTCGGTCGCGACCAGGCGCTCGATCGGCACGATCTCGAGATAGCCGCCGGTCGGGTTCGGCGTGGTCGGCACGTAGACCGCGGCGAACTCTCTGCCCGTAGCGTCGCGGAACACGCGCGTGACGAAGCCGACGGATTTCAGTTCCGGCGACGGAAAATCGATCAGTACCACGCGCTGCGTGCCGGACGGCTTTTGCTGCAGCATGCCCATCAGCTTCTTGGTGCCGCTGTAGATCGTGTGCGCGATCGGGATGCGTGCGATCAGCGCCTCGAATGCCTCGATCAGGCGCCGGCCGAACACGCGATTCGCCGCGAAGCCTGTCATGTAGAGCGCGGCGATGGTGACGATGAAGGCGAACAGCGAAACGAGCCAGCCCTGGTTGAGCCGACCGATCGTGTGCGGGAATGCGTCGGCGAGCGCGGAGAACAGCGGGGCGACCCACGGCAGGTTCATCTGCGAAAGCAGCGAGAAGATGAATTTGAAGACCGCCCAGGTCAGCCAGAGCGGAATGAAGGTCAGCAGGCCGGTGATCAGATAGCGCTTGACGTGGAGGGGCTGCATGCGAGCGGCGCTTCTGTTGGATGCTATGGACTTGCGGGCCGCGCATTATCCGCGGAAACCTCGCGCAACACACGGAAGCCTGTCGTCGCGTAGCTGATATCGCTGGCGCTGGTCTGCTCGCGCAGCACGTCTGCCGGTTCATGCGGGTCGCGCCAGGACAGGCCGCGGATCACGTGTTCCGCACAATCGCCCGAGCTCAACGGCCGGGCGCAATCGGCGGTCCATATCTCGACGTTGCCGACCACGTCGTAGAGACCGAATCGCGTCGGCGGAAAACGGCCGACCGGCGCCGTGTTCGCGTATCCGTCCTCGCATGCATCGCTGAAATTGCCGTTGCCGCACCCCGATGCCATGACCGAGGTCTGCGCCGCGCGCAGCCATTCCTGCTGCGTCGGCAGGCGGTAGTGCTCGCCGGTGCGTCGCGACAGCCAGTCGGTGTATGCCTTGGCGTCGTTCCAGCTGACGCAGACCACCGGATGATCGTCGGTCTGGCTGAATCCGGGCGCGAGCCAGCTGAGATCCTTCGAGCGCGCGAACAGGCGTTGCGAATCGCGGCACTTCGACGCGGGCCGGCCGGTGGCGTCGGCGAAGCGTTGATAAGCGCCGCGCGTCACATCGGTCACGCTGAGCGCGTAGGCATAGCCCATACGATCCCCGTCCTCGGATTGCGCCGGAACCATCGCCAGCTCGGGCCCGCTGCGGTCGCGGAATTTTCCGCCCTTGCTGAGCAGCGTCGCCGGCCGGTCGAGGTCGGCCTTCAGCGCGCGCGCCGTTTCGCGATCGAGTTTCTCCAGCGTCGGCAGCAGCGGCGCCAGCGGCACGAGCTCGCCGACGTCGAAGCTGCCGCGCACGCGCGCACGGCGTTCCTCGACCTCGCGCTGCACGGCGGTGCGGAATGCCGCGAACGCCTTGCTCTTCTTCAATTTCGCTTCGTCGTTCAATGCCAGTGCGCGTTCGATCGCCGCGCGGGCCGCATCGATGTCCGAGCGCCCGATCGCATCGCTCGCGCGTTCGGCGAGCGATGTGAGCAGACTTTCGATTCCGCTGACCGCTTCGCGTCGGGCAGGGTCGGCGCGCAGCGCGGCGAGGTAGCGGTCCGCGGCGTTGTCGCCCTTGGGCAGGAACAGGCGACCGCGTGCCGTCAGCTCCCTGGCCTCGGCAAGAAGGCGATCGACCAGGGCCGTATCGACCGGCGGCACTTCGGCCGCGGTCTGTTCGGGCGCCGTTGCCAGGGCGGGATCTTCGACTGCGGCGACCGGCGCGGCCAGGTCGGGAGTTGCTGCGGCGGACGGATCGGCGACGGCGGCGGATGCGACATCGGGCGGCGTGGCCGGAGGGCCGGGCACGTGCGGCAGCAGCACGATCAGGCTGACGAGCGCGATGGCGATCAGGAAACCGATCGCCATCGCGCGCAGCGGACGCGGAATCGCGGCGGTGCGTACGACGAGCTCGTCCCACCATTTTGCCGGCCCGCGCGCGGGTGGCGCATTGACACGCACCTCGATCGCATCGAGCGCGGCGAGCACTTCCTCCGCGCTCTGGTAACGCGTGTCGGGACGCTTGGCCAGCGACTTGTCGATGAACGGTTGCCACGCGCGCCGCATCATCGGCAGTCGCGGCACCGGATTTTCGATATGCGCGAGCGCGACCGACAAGGTGTCGGGTCCGCGGAACGGCATTTCTCCCGTCAGCAACTCGTAGCACAGCACGCCGAGGCTGTAGATGTCCGAGCGTCCGTCGAGCGGCTGGCTGCGCGCCTGCTCGGGACTCATGTAGCCGGAAGAACCGATCGTTGCGCCCTCGCGCGTCACGCGCGGCTGGTGCGATGAATCGCTGAGCGCGATGCCGAAGTCGGCGAGCATCGGGCGATCCTGCTTGTCGAACAGCACGTTCTCGGGCTTGACGTCGCGGTGCACGATGCCTTGCTCGTGCGCGTAGCCGAGCGCGTCGGCGAGCGCGCGCACGATCTCGAGCGCGCGGCTCTGATCTTCGCGCAGGTTGCGACCTGCCAGGTCGCCGTTCGGCAGATACGGCATCGTGTAATAGATCTGCCCGCTCGAAGTGCGGCCGACGTCGAAGATGTTGACGATGTGCGGATGATCGAGCCGCGCGATCGTGCGCGCCTCGTGCTCGAAGCGCTTGACCAGCTCCTCGCTCTGCGTGTGATCGGTCGCCAGCACCTTGATCGCGACCGGCCGTCCCAGCGAGCGCTGGATGCCCAGATACACGGTCGCCATGCCGCCGAGACCGAGGCGGCGGACGATCCGGTAACCGGGAATCTCGAACGGGAGCTTGAGGTTGGTCATGGCCTTGGCGTCTGCGCCGGCCGATTCTAGCCAAGCTGCGGGTCGGAGAAGGTGTTATGCAGCAGCGAGCGGACGGAATGCGATCCCGCTAAGGCCGTTTATTGTTTATAGGGTGGGCTCCAGCCCACCGCAGCGCCTCGGTGGGCTTAAGCCGATCCTATGAAGAGAGCGCTCGCCTGACGCCGGATGTGGCACCCTACCGGCGTGGTCGCGCATTTCGCGAGAGGCGGGGGATAGCGTGGATCCGCTGGACATCCAGCAAGTGGCAGGCACGCGTGCGCAGCCGGCTTCGGCCGGCGATTCGCGTGCGTTGATCGTCACCCTGATCGGCCTGCCGGGTGCGGGCAAGAGCACGGTTGCGCGCGTGCTCGAGCGGCAGCTCGGCATGCGCCGCGTCTGCCGCGACGCGATCCGCCACGCGATGTTCCCGCGCTGCGACTACAGTTTCGTCGAGAAGCGCGCCGCGTTCCGCACGGTGCTGCTCGCCGTCGAGATCAACTGCCTGCTCGGCGAGTCCAGCGTGATCGACGGCATGACCTTCTCGCGGCGCGAAGACTACGACCAGGTGCTCGCGCTGGCCGACGCCCACGGCTTCGACATCCTGCCGTTGCTGATCGACTGCCCGCCGGCGCTGGCGCGCGAGCGCATCGCACGCGATATCGTCAGCGGCGATCTGCTCGGCATGGGTCATCCGGCGCAGGACCGCGAGCCGGGACTGGTCGATATCGTCGCCAGGCGCTTCGATACGCCGCCGGCAGCGGCGATCCGCCTCGATGCGACGCGGCCGATGTCCGAAATGTGCCGGCTCGCCGTCGCCGAAGTCGCGGCACGGCTCGGCCGTGCTCCCGCGCGCGCCTGACGTCTATTTCCGGTTCTTTGCCGGCTTCAGCTTCGCGCCCTTGAAATAGAACATGCGCACATCGAGTCCGCGCGGGCTCCTGCCGATGTAGGCGAAACGCGGGTTCCACCACACGGCCATGCGTCCCTTGTCGCGGAAGCGGTCGTTCTCCAGCTCGAGCATGATGCCGATGCACGGATAATCGTGCGTGCGCGCATGCTCCTCGAGCAGAGTGCACGAGCGCTTGAGCAGCATCATGACCAGCGGAGTCGAGCGCCAGCGCGCGCCGACGAACGTGCGCCAGTAGTAGACCGGCTGCGCGAGCTGCGGCGGCGTCATCGCGATCGCGGTGCACACGCCGGCGACTTCGCCCTCGCTAGTGCACGCATGCATGACCACTTGCGGCAGCCGTGCCTTCATCTGCGCTGCTTCGGTGAAGGCGCCTTCGCTGCGCCAGAATGTGCTGATCGCCTCGGCGTTCGCCGCATCGGGCGATTGCCAGTCGGTGACAAAGTCGAAGCGGGCCGATGCCCGTGGATCGGATCCGGTCACGCGGTTGGCCTCGATGGTTGCGGATTCGCGTCGTCGGCTGCGGGTGGCGCCGCGGTTGCGTAGCCGATCGGCTCTTCGGGTTTGGTGAATGCGACCTCGCGCAGTGCTTCATCGGGCAATGCGTACGACGTTGCCAGATGCTCGCCCTCGTGAATGATCTCGGGGAACAGGATGCCCGGCAGCGCCTGCACCGCGAAGATCTCCTGCACGCCGCCGGTGAACTTCAGGAGCCCGATCGTGTTGCCGGTGCCGATGTGCACGGCCCATACGCCGCTCTGCCGGTCCTTGTTGTCGTCGGTGATCTCGATGTCGGTGAACGCGTTGGTCTCGCGCAACTGCGAAAGGCCGATGAACGCGACCGGCCCGATGAAGTCGAGGCCGCGGCAGAAACCGGGCACGCGCGCGACGTCGGTCTTTTCGCCGGTCTTCGGATCGATCGTGACGAGGGCGCCGCGGCCGGACTCGAGCACCCAGATGCGGTTGTCGTACCAGCGCGGCGAGTGCGGCATCGACAGCCCGCGCGCGATGATCTTGTCCTGCGCCATGTCGAACAGGAGGCCGCCATTGCGCTTGTTCTCGCGCCAGCCCTGCGGCTTGTTCGATTCGCCGAGCGACGTCAGGTAGCGCGGCTTGCCGTCGCGCATGCCGAGACCGTTCAGATGGCAGCGGTCCTCGGGCGCGTAGTGAGTGACGAAGCGCGGCCGCCAGCGCGGCACGAAACTCGATTTGCTGTCGAGCGTGCACAGGCACGAGAACAGCGTGTTGACGAACCAAAGATCACCGTGTTTGTCCCACGCCATCTCGTGGATATCGATGGCGCCGGTGATGTGACCGCGACGCGCGAGGAACACCGCGTCGTGGCGCGGCGGGTCCTGCAGGCGTTTCGCCACCGCCGGCATGTTGCGGAATTCGGCGATTTCGATATGCGCGCCGAGCGCCAGGCGCTCGCCGTCGGCGGCCATGCCCATCGGCCGGTTGAAGCTGCGGAAGTGCGTATTGATCGTCGTGCCGTCGGGCCTGAGGATCACCAGCTTGCCGGCCTGGTAGGTGCTGACGACCAGGCAGCCCCTGAGCTGGCGAAGCAGGTCCGGAAAGTTCGTCGTATGGACGCTGCCGAGGACTTCCTGCACGTTCTGTGCGGGCTTGGCCTCGCCGGTCCGGTTGCCCGGCGTCGGCGGGTTCTTGTCGGTGTCGCCCACGGGAGCGGAGGCGGGCGCGTCGGCGTAAGTACTTGCCGCCGGCTTCGCGCTTTCGTCCGGGGTTTCGGGGGGTGGAGTCTGCATTTCGGTATCGCTGATTCGAGTGTGCGGGTTCATCCTAGCGGAAAAACAGGCTTGCCTGCGCAGCTCCATCGCCGTTTCGCCGAGCCGAAAAAAACGCCGACCCGTACAAAAAAGCGGCGGCCTGAATCGGCCGCCGCTCGGTAATGGCCATCGACAGGCCTTGAGGCTAGTCGAAACCGTTGGCGAAGATCGTATCGGTCTCGACCGCGCCGATGTCGGCATTGGCGCCGACCACGCGCGGAAACCCTGCGCCGCGCTGGTCGTATTTGCCGCCATTGACGTTGTTGCCCGCGTTGATCGCCGGACTGCCCGTCAGTGGAAGCATCGTCGAGGTGGGTCCGCCATTGGTGTCCAACGGTCCGAGCATTGGATCGAAGACGACCAGCGTGTCCGCCGGCGCCGTCAGCGGCAGGTACCAGCCGATCATGTTGTTGGCGCCGGTGATGGTCGAGCCGCCGACAGTGCCGATATCGGACGGATAGTCCGTTCCGCTGTAGTGCCATATGTTCGCGGACACGATGCTGCTCTGTAAGTCTGCGGTGACCCCGAAGCCGAGCGTCACGCCCGCACCGTATTTGAATTCGGCCGGAGTCGCCTCGGTGTTGCCGGTGATCGTGCTGTTCGAGACTGTCGCGGTGTTGCCGAGATACAGGCCGCTACCGTAGCCGGAATGATACGAGTAGTTGTCGGTGATCGTGGTGTTGCCGACCTGCAGTTCATAGACCGCAATTCCGCCCACCAGGTCGAGGCCGGCAACGTGGCCGGCATAACCGCCCTGGACGAGCGAGGCGAGGACAGTCGCATCGCCACCAATCCACGCCGCGCCGCCGTAGCCGTATGCGCCGGTATTGGTGACTATCGCCTGGTTGTTGCGGAATATGCTGTACTTGGCGAACAGCGAGCCTTGCGTGAACACACCGCCTCCGACCGACGATACCGATGTCGACTGGGCCGTGCTGCCGCTGACCGTCCTGTTCAGCAGTGTGATGTTGCCCAGCGCGTAGATTGCGCCGCCCACGGCGTTGCCGCTTCCGCCCGCTTCCGCGGTGCAGTATTTCGCGCCGGCATCGGACATGAAGACCGCGCCTTGCGAATAGATGCAGCCGCCGGGAGCGAAGTTCGCGTCGCTCGCGTACTTGAAGCCATTGAGGACAGTCAGGCCATCGATTTCGAGCGTGCCTGCGCCCAGATGAATCAGGCCCTGCGAGGTGCCGCCGGCGTCTATCGTCAGCAAGTCCCTGCCCGGACCCAGCAGCGAGATGTCGTCGACCGCGGTGATGATCGCACCGGTGGTCAGAGTGATCGTGCTGCAGCCGATTGCGGTCATGTCGAAGACATCGCCGCTGACGGCGGAGTCGACAGCATCGCGCAAACTGCCGGCGCCCGAGTCGTTGCAATTGGTTACCGGGATCGACCCCGCCGGACGATCCGGTATTCTCCTGCTCAGTAGCCGGTCGACGATCGCTGCGCGCGGATCGCTCGGTGGGAACCGTATCGCGAGCGGAATGTCACTGGCGGCCCGCGGCGGTATCGGCTGATGCCGCGCCGTCGTTGCCGCAACGTGTGTAGGTGTGATGAGCCCTGTGCCCGCCGCCAGCGCGAGTGCCAGGCAACTCGCAAGCGGTTTCAGGCGCGACACGCGTGCGCGTCGTCCGAAGCGTGTATCCATTTATTCCTCCCGATAAAAGTATCGACATTCCGTAACACCGGTCGCGAACCAAACCGATGCCTCCAGTACGGAGTGCCGAAGCCGCATGGCGGCTGTCTGCCAGTACACCCCTTCCGCATATCGGGGTCAAGCTTGGCGATGTGATAAAGCGCCGGTCGAAATGGACGGTTTGCGTAGGAAAAATCGTACGGCGGCGCGATATCGGTGACGGCCGCGTGAAAACGTATCGATTTCCGCACGTGGATCGCAAAGCGCTGTGAAGTACTGCTCAGGCCTTGCGTGATTTGCGTCTCACATATAGCTGTTTGCGCACGCGGGCGATTACTTCGCCCCGTGCGGTTTGAATATCGGTCGAAAACCAGCGCAGATATTTTTCCTCGCCCGCGGTGGCGGCGCGAATCTCGTCGAGCATCGCCTCGTCGATGCGGAATTGCGCAGTGACATCCTCCTTGCCAGGAGCGACGAATTCGATTTCGGCGGCCTTGTCCCAGACGATATATTCGTTGCCCAGACAATTGAGCACGAGCACCATCCAGAACGGATCGGTCATTGCGAACAGGCTGCCGCCGAAATGCGTGCCGACATAATTGCGGTTGTACCAGCGCCGCAATAACGCGACGCGCGCATGCCGCCAGTCGCTGGAGATTTCCAGCACGCGAATTCCGGAAAACAGAAAAGGCGGCCAGACATTCATTATCCGCCGCAGCGTGCGTGCCGAAGGGGAATGCATCGGCCGGCTCCGAACAGTAGCGAGCTAGAACAGCAGCGAGGACATCTTGCGCCGATAGGTACCGACGAGATCCGCATCGTCGACGACGTTGAATGCGGCGACCAGGCGCTTCTTGGCCTGACCATCGTTCCAGCTGCGATCGGCCTTGAGCAGATCGAGAAACTGTTCGAGGCCGGCCGCCGGATCGCCGTCGAGCAGCAGGCGTACGCCGAGAAGATCGCGCGCCGCATGATCGTCCGGATCGCGCTGGATGCGCGCGCGCAACTCGCCCACCGACGGCGCGTCCTTGATCAGGTGCGCGAATTCGAGCTGGCCGCGCAGCCGTTTCGCGCGGTCGTCGGCGGCCAGATCGGCCGGCAGCGCATCGAGCTCCGCTTCGGCCGCCGCGGCGTTGCCGACGCGCATTTGCGCCAGCGCAAGATCGAGCTTGAGCCCCGCGCGATCCGGCTGCCTGGCGATTTCCTGCTGGATGCGTGCGATCGCCTGCTCGGGAGTTTCCTTGTTGACCGCGTCTTCGACGGAATCGCCCAGGTCTTCGACAGCGGCCACCTCGCCGGGCTGCACATGGCGCGCCAGGAACTCGCGCAACGTACCTTCCGGCAACGCGCCCGCGAAGCCGTCGAGCGGCTGCCCATCGCGCATGAGCACGACCGTGGGAATGCTGCGCACGCCGAACATCGCCGCGAGCTGCTGCTCCTTGTCGCAGTCGACCTTGGCGAGTTTCACCGTGCCGTTATATTCGGCGACAACCTTCTCGAGCAACGGACCCAGCGTCTTGCACGGCTCGCACCATGTCGCCCAGAAATCGACGAGCACCGGCTGATCGAACGACGCGGTGAGGACGTCGGCTTCGAAATTGGCCTGGGTGGCGTCGAAAATGTGCGGGGAAGGCGGCGCGGCGGACATGGGGGGGCTCCGGTGCTGAGAACGATGGTCGGGAGATTGTGCCAGTGGATGTTGAATCCAAGTCGGGGACAGGCTTTCTGCGCCTCCCCCACGTCGTCATCCCGGCGAAAGCCGGGACCCAGTGCCTTGGCTTTGCTCTCGTGTGCGTACGCGAAAACTGGCCGGCATCCTGCCGGGCTTTTTCCTCCGCGTCCTCGCCGCGCCCTAGGGGGACTCCGAAGATCAAAAAATAGGGTGGGCCTTGGCCCACCGCTCTCACGTCGGTGGGCCAAGGCCCACCCTATAAAAGCAGCGCTGCTGTGCTCTTGATCTTGGGCCCCGTGTGGGGCGGCGGAGGGCGGCCGAAAAGGCCCGCAGGGTCGGCGCGATGGATCGCGCCGATTCCGCTGCAGGCCATGGATGGCCTGTCAGCGGAACCCGGCCGCCCGTAGCGAACCTCCGCGCAGCGGAGGCGCGCCACCCGGGGTGCCCTTTCTCTTGGTTACTTCTCTTTGGGCAAGCAAAGAGAAGTGACTCGCTCGCCAGGGATGGCGAGTGAAAAACACAGGGACGTGAGGGCGGGTTTCGCGAAGAGCTTCAAAAGCAAAGACAGAGCAAAGGCGCTGGGTCCCGGCTTTCGCCGGGATGACGAAGAGGGGAGGCTTTCGCAGATGTAGAGATGAACACCATCCCCACCCAACCCTCCCCTTGAAGGGGAGGGCTAAAGATGAGAACGCCAAAACCTCAGCGCTGAACCGACTTCCCATCCTCCTTGTAGACAACCCCCTCCTTCATCACAAACCCAACATGCTGCATGAGCGTGATGTCGTCGAGCGGATTGCCGTTCACGGCGACGACGTCGGCGAACTTGCCCGCTTCGACGGTGCCCAGATCCTTGGATTTCTTCAGCAGCTCGGCCGCGTGCGTGGTCGCCGCCTGCAGCACGAACATCGGCGGCATGCCGGCCTCGACCATGTACTGGAATTCCTTCGCGTTCTGTCCGTGCGGATACACCGCGGCGTCCGTGCCGAACGCGATCTTGACGCCGGCCTTGTACGCCCTGCCGGCCGTCTTCTGGATGATCGGCCCGACGACTTTTGCCTTCGCGGCGATCTGCGCCGGGTAGTAGCCGGGCACGTTGGCTTTTTCCTCGACGTATTTGCCGGCGATGATGGTCGGCACGTACCAGGTGCCGTGCTCCTTCATCAGCTTCATGTCGGCGTCGTCCATGAACGTGCCGTGCTCGATCGAATCGACGCCGCCGATGATCGCGCGGCGGATCGCCTCGGCGCCGTGTGCGTGCGCGGCGACGGTGAATCCATAGTCGTGCGCGGCGGCGACGACGGCCTTGATCTCGTCGATGGTCAG
>Ga0193717_1002119_pt1 | contig 11635 bp, 10 predicted proteins | sample U2c2metaG_FD_145900 | JGI IMG/M metagenome (GOLD analysis project Ga0193717, IMG submission 145900) | Soil microbial communities from a riparian zone of the East river system, Colorado, United States - U2c2 | ecosystem: Environmental > Terrestrial > Soil > Riparian zone | place: USA: East River...
GATGGCGGGCATAAGGTGCTGGTGTTCTCGCAGTTTGTTAAGCAGTTAACCATTTACCGCGAGTATTTTGACCAGGAAGGCGTACCCTACGTGTACCTGGATGGCAGTACCCAAAACCGCGGCGATGTAGTAAAACAATTTCAGGAAGACGAGAAAACACGGGTGTTCCTGATCTCGATCAAAGCTGGCGGTGTTGGGCTTAACCTTACCGAGGCCGACTATGTTTTCATTCTCGATCCCTGGTGGAACCCGGCAGTTGAGCAACAAGCAATTGACCGTACGCACCGCATTGGCCAAACCAAGAATGTGTTTATTTATAAATTCATCACCAAAGATTCGGTAGAAGAAAAGATCCTGGCCCTGCAACAACGTAAACTTAGCCTCAGCCGCGCCCTTATCACCACCGAAGAAAGCTTTATCAAATCGCTTTCGGCTGATGATATTAAGGAGATATTGGGGTAGGATTGTCCCACACGTCATTGCGAAGTACAAAGCAATGACGCGTGTTATCTGTTTTACAAATATTCCCCTAACGCCTCCTTCAAAATTTCAATCAGTTCAGGATCGTTAAAGTGGTAATTGTCTTCAATGTCCAGCGCTATCAGTTGCTTACCGGTAATATCAAAGCGTTGCCTGAGCAGGTCTTTGTGCTTGCGCTCCATTACAAATATTACATCGGCGCGATCTATCATTTTCTGGCTTACACGGATGCGGGCCTTATCACTGGTACCGGCAGATTGCGCGGTATGCTGCGGGTGGTTTTTAAACAAGAGCTCGGCCGTAGGGCTGCGCCATTGGTTTTTACTGCAGATGAAAAGTAGGTTGGGCAAGGGAGAATTATTATTTAATACCCGTTCCCGGTAAATGCAGGTGCAATTTTATAAATAACGCTGGCCACAAAAACAACAATGGACAAGTAAAATATCCGCTTTCCTTGCTTCCGATCGTTTTCATTATATCCGTAAACCCTTTCACCATCAGGAAGTGTTTTTTTGTATGATGACAGGTGCCAGCCGACAAAAAGGCCTATTATACCACCGCCAAATGCAAATATATAGCCAATAATTACCCAAGAGGTTTGTGCTGGCTCTGGTGCTTTTAATTCTTCTATCCGGCTTCTTTTCAGGCCGGCCAAGGTTTTGTCATTTATTTCAACACCCCGTCCTGTTAATACTTTACGGGCAAGCTGAAAGTCAAACGAGCTCCATTCATCGGCTTTTGCAAGTATGTCCAGCAGTTCTTCATCGGTAAAATCAAATAAATAATAATCCTTTTCTACCTGGTTTATGTCGTTGGTTTCGTTATCATTTAACAGCTCATTTACGCGGGTAAAATCTTTGCCTTTTATTTTTACCGCATATTCCTTTGATAGTTCATTATTTACAAAGGCTGGATTAAACGCCACTGAACTTTCTTCCATATTATATGGAATATCATGTTGGTCCAATAATTCGGTAAGGGCGTTAGCCAGGACAATATCATTAAAACTTTTAAAGGTTAGCAGTTCGGGCTCCATATATAAGGTTGAGGATTTATACTACTACAGGCCATTTTTAGGTACCCATGCCTGGCTCTTAATAAGCCATTTGCCACTCACTATACGCAACACAAATGAAAACGCACCCTCTTCATCAAATGGTTCGCCGTTAATGGTGCCGGTATATTCAACAGGTACCACCAGGTAGGCAATTTCTTCCGTTTGCTGAAAAATCTTGATGCGTTTTACGTTAACTTTAAAATCCTTTATTTTAAAATCCTTAACAGCCTTTTCAACCGAGTTTACCCACTGTACACCGGCCAGCTGCCCATTCCATGAAAATGGTTGCTGCTCATCACTTACAACTGCATTGGGGGTATATATATCAGATACTTTTTCAATTTTAAAAGTATAGGAAGCCTGTAATACGGTATTTACAATTTCCAAAACCTCAGGTTTGATTGCTTTCAACACCTTAACGGTATCTACATTACTTACCCTTGCAGCACATGTTTTTTGTGCTGTTAATAACGTTAAGGACAGTGCTACAAATACCACAGCTAATATATTTTTCTTCATGATATTCAGTTAATAGGATTTATGCTATTTGCTATTCATATAATCCAAAGTTAAGTTACAAAGGGCTTTTACACCTAATGTAAAACCACTTTCGTCAATATAAAAATCGGGCGTATGGTGCGATGGTGCTTTAAGCGGGTCCTGGCCTTTAGGCATTCCACCCAAAAAGAAGAACAATCCCGGAACTTTTTCCTGGTAAAAGCTAAAATCTTCGGCCCCGGTTACGGGTGGGCGCAGCAACACATTTTCGGCTCCGGCGGTACGTTGCAAACTGGGCAGCATTTTTTGGGTAAGCTTAGGATCATTAAATGTAACCGGATAATGGTTACTGTAAGGTATCTTCACTTCGGCAGTGGCGCCCTGCGCCTCGGCGGTTTTGGTGGCTATTTGTTTAACTCTTTCCACCAGTGTTTTTTCATCAGCCACGGTAAATGAGCGTAATGTGCCCAGCATTTCAACTGATTCGGGGATGATATTGGAACGGTTGCCCCCTTTTATAGACCCGATGGTTACTACCGCGGGGTTTTGAGTTATATCAATATTACGGCTTACAATGGTTTGAAGGTTATTAATGATCTCGGCCGAAACCACGATAGGGTCAACGCTCGACCAGGGGTAGGCACCATGTGCCGAACGCCCTTTTACAATGATCTGCATATCGTTAACCCCGGCCATGGTGCCGCCAGGTCGGTAGGTGATCTTACCCACCTCTGTTTGTGAATTAATATGCAGACCGAATATGACATCAACTTTAGGGCTTTCTAATACTCCCTCTTTCACCATTTCTTCGGCCCCACCCTTCTGACCTGGCTCTACGCCTTCTTCGGCTGGTTGAAAAATAAATTTTACGGTTCCATGCAATTCGCTTTTCATGCTTGATAGCACCTGCGCCACACCCATCAGGATAGCCATGTGCGAATCGTGCCCGCAGGCATGCATTACGCCAACTTCTTGTCCGTTATAGGTGGTTTTTACTTTTGATGCAAAAGGAACCGGTGTACGTTCAATTACCGGCAGGCCATCCATATCGGCACGTAAAGCAACTACGGGGCCGGGTTTACCGCCCTTTAATATCCCGACAACGCCTGTTGTGGCAATGCCGGTTTGTACCTGTATCCCTAACGATTGCAGGTGTTTGGCAATAATTGCTGATGTGCGTACCTCATGATTGCCCAGTTCGGGGTGTTCATGAAAATCGCGCCGCCAGGCTATGATCTGGGTTTGTAAAGCGTCGGCTTTACTACTTACCTGTGTTTTTACAGCATCATTTTTTTGCGCGAATGCACTGAGCGAAAACAGGGAGAAAAACAAAATGTAACTTTTTTTCATGCCGGCTTTTAAAACAGTTAAGATAAGAACAATACTTCAAAAATTATATTTCTTAGCTTATTAGATATTTAATGTGAATGCTGAGTACCGCCTAAAGCAAAACAGGTCCGGTAACCGGGCCGGTTTTGCTTTTATAGAATGGTTATGATCAATTAATGCTGATCAGATCAATGGTGAAAACCAATACAGAATTTGCCGGTATTTGGCCATAGGGCTGGTCGCCATAGCCCAACCTTGATGGGATGAGCAATATAATGCGGCCACCAGGTTTAATTAATGGCACACCAATTATCCAGCCGGGCATCTGGTCTTTTAGGGCAAGTGTATATGATGTACTTGTATCAAACGGGATATCGTTAAGCAGTTTTCCGGTATAAGCAACCGTTACCGTTGATCCTCCTGAAGGGTTAAAACCTGTTCCGGGAGTTACGATCTGGTAATATAAGCCCGATACGGTATCTTTTGTCGCGATAATTTCTGTATGGATAGCTAAATAGGCTTTAATAGCTGCCTCATCAATCGCAGCTTGTTTTACCGGATCTGTAGGAACAGGTTGTTTCTCAGGATCTGATTTTAAGCAGGATGTTAACGTGATAATTAATAGGCATAATAGTAAAAAATATTTCTTCCTGGTCGTTTTTGGCCGGCCCAATATAAATGATAGCTGTTTAATTAAAGCTGATCAAGTCAACAGAATATACCAATACCGAATTTGCAGGTATTTGGCCATTTACCTGACTGCCATAGCCCAGTCCTGATGGTATGATCAATAAGATCCGTCCGCCGGTTTTAATAAATGGAATACCAATTATCCAACCGGGTATTAGACCGGATAAGGCCTGCGTATAGGAAGTCTGTGAATCGAACTGGGTGCCATTAAGTAGTTTGCCAGTGTAAGCAACCGTTATAACTGAATTTGCGGTTGGATTGGCACCTGTACCAGGAGTTATTATCTGATAATACAAACCCGACGCCGAATCTCTTTTTGCGGTTATACTTGGATTTGCTGCCAAATAAGTTGTAATGGCCACGCTATCGGCAGTAGCTTGTTTCACCGGATCAACCGGAGTGGGTTGTGTTGTTTCCTGATTTGATAATTTTAGGCATGATGTTAATGTAACAACCAATAAACCTAATAGCAAAAAGTATTTTTTCATGATCATGCTTATAACCCTATAACAGATTTTACAATTAAAAACTATAATGATGGTTTTATTTATATAAAGCTAACGCTATTTACATAAAAAAGGAGCTTTTTATTTAAAACTGATCAGCTCGATGTCAAACGCCAGCACAGCATTTTCAGGAATAGGCCCGGCACCACTTGGTCCGTACGCTAAGTGCGATGGTACATATAGAATGATATTGCCACCCGCTTTTACATGCGGTACACCTATTTGCCATGCCTTTACCAGATCAGGCAGTGGCCTGGTAAAATCATCCCCCGTGTCATACCGTCGGCCGCCAATCAGGCTGCAGGTATAGTTAACCGTAACAACAGAATTTGCAGTTGGATAAGCGCCCGTACCTTGTTTTACCACCTGGTAATATAAACCTGATGGGTCTTTAGTTGATTTTATAGCGGGATTAGCGGCCAGATATGCCGTTATGGTAGAGTCATCGGTTTTAGCTTGCTGAGCCATTTCAACAGATGGTCCATTAGTGCAGGAAGCTAGTGTAATAACAATGGCGCTCAGCAGTAAAATGTATTTCTTCATAGGGCTTTATTAAGAAAGCTCCCTCCAGATTTCTGCGGAAGGAAGAAATTTGAAGAGAGCTTTGGGTATACAGCGTTATAATTAACTTAAACAGCTGTTTTGATCTTAAGTTCGTTCATCTGCGTATCGGCGATGGTTGATGGCGAATCGATCATCACATCACGACCTGAATTATTTTTAGGGAAAGCGATCACATCGCGGATAGAATCCAGTCCCGCGAAAATAGAGGCTAAACGATCAAACCCGAAAGCGATACCACCATGTGGCGGCGCGCCATATTCAAAAGCATCCATCAAAAAGCCAAATTGTTTTTGCGCTTCCTCTGGCGAAAAGCCCAGGTGCTTAAACATCAGCGATTGCAATGTACGGTCATGGATCCGGATAGAGCCACCGCCAATTTCGGTACCGTTGATCACCAGGTCATAAGCGTTTGCACGCACAGCTCCCGGTTCGGTATCCAGCATGGCAATATCCTCGGGTTTTGGCGAGGTGAACGGATGGTGCATAGCATGGTAACGACCGGTTTCCTCATCCCACTCCAGCAGCGGGAAATCCAATACCCATAACGGCGCGAACTGGTTCTTATCGCGCAGGCCCAAACGCGTACCCATTTCCAGGCGAAGCTCGTTCAATTGCTTGCGTACCTTATCGGTTTGTCCGGCAAGTACCAGCATCAGGTCGCCTTTTTCGGCATTGAAAGCGGCTGCCCAGTTGGTCAGTTCATCTTCGCTGTAAAATTTATCTACAGATGATTTTAAGGTGCTATCCTCATTATAACGGCAATAGATCATGCCGGTAACGCCAATCTGCGGGCGTTTTAACCACTCGGTAAGTTCGTCAATTTGTTTACGGGTGTAGCTGGCGCAGCCTTTGGCATTTATACCCACAACCAGTTCGGCATTATCAAAAATACTAAACCCTTTACCCTTTACAATATCATTCAGCTCCACAAACTCCATCCCGAAACGTACGTCAGGTTTGTCAGAACCATACAGGCGCATGGCATCGGCATATTGCATCCGCGGGAAAGCGCCCAGGTCAATCCCTTTTACTGTTTTGAACAGGTGTTGGGTAAGGCCTTCAAAAATATTCAAAATGTCTTCCTGGGTAATGAATGACAATTCGCAGTCGATCTGGGTAAACTCCGGCTGACGATCAGCACGTAAATCTTCGTCCCTGAAACATTTAACGATCTGGAAATAACGGTCAAAACCGCTCACCATCAACAATTGTTTAAATGTTTGCGGCGATTGCGGCAAGGCGTAAAACTCACCGGGATTCATGCGGCTTGGCACCACAAAATCGCGCGCGCCTTCCGGGGTTGATTTAATGAGTACCGGCGTTTCTACCTCAATAAAGTTAAGCGCATCCAGATATTTGCGAACCTCCTGGGCCATTTTATGGCGTAAAATCAGGTTGTTGCGTATAGGTGCACGGCGCAGGTCGAGATAGCGGTATTTGGCCCGCAGTTCCTCGCCGCCATCGGTTTCATCTTCTATTTGAAAAGGAGGGGTTTTAGCAGCGTTCAGTATTTCTATACCCTCAACGGCAATTTCCACTTCGCCGGTTGGTATTTTAAGGTTTTTGTTAGAACGCTCAAGCACCTTTCCGGTAACTTTTATCACAAATTCACGACCCAGTTCGCGGCTTTTCTCGCGCAGGGCAGCGTCAGTATCGGTATTAAATACCAATTGGGTTAAACCATAACGGTCGCGCACATCAATAAATGTGGTGCCGCCCAAATCGCGTGATTTTTGTACCCAGCCGCATAAAGTAACGGTTTGACCTAAGTTGCTGATATTTAATTCGCCGCAGGTATGAGTTCTAAGCATAGCAATAGTTTAATAAAAGTTTGCAAAAGTACATTTTTGAGGTGAAAGCCGAAAGGCAAAAGGAGAAAGGTTGGAATGCCGATTTAAGTAAGCACTTATAAATTGAATTTTTTAGGATTTCTGCGGCTATCCCATATGGTTAAAATTTCAATATGACTTGGCTTAACACGGTAATATATCAGATAATCGCGGATGATTTTTATTCTTACCAATGGAAAACCGGTAGGTTTACCGATTTCAGGTGATTGAAGGATTATATCAGAACTTTCTTTAAATAAATGGTCATGTTTTAAGCTATACGAGTTGGATTTATTTCTGTTTGTCCAATATTCTAAAATTTCAACCCATTCCTGAATGGAACAACAGGAACGAATAAGCCGCTCTTAACCTCGTAAAGCAAACAATTGTGGAAAATTCGGAATCAAATCCTATCTTTGTACCATAATTCTCAAGGGGTGCCTTGCTTTGAGCAATCAAACTGAAAGACAGGCTGAGATCAAACCCATGCCCCCCGCCCCCCTGAAGGGGAGTTCATAGTCCTGAAGATTTTTTCTTTAAGCTATAAACTCCCCCTTTAGGGGGCCGGGGGGGCTGCACCTGATCCGGGTAATGCCGGCGTAGGGAGAGGTAACCAAGTTAAGTGTACTGTACATTCACCCTGATGGGCAGATGGTTTAACTATTTTAGTTTATTCATTATTTTGAAAATTTTATTTGTGGCGATCACCGCCCTGCTGCTGCCTGTCATGGCATCGGCCCAGCTTTCCATAACGGGAAAGATCACTAATGCATCCGGCGAGGCACTGCCCGGGGCTTCCATTTCTATTGTAACCCCGGCCATGAGCGCCGTTGCTGATGCATCAGGAAAATATAGTTTTAATGACCTTAAGGCAGGTAATTATTTGCTTAAAGCCAGCTATATAGGCTACCAGGCCGTCACTAAAAACGTAACTTTAAGAGCCAACGAGGTTATTAATCTTACCCTAAACAATGGCACACTTACCGCCGAAGAAGTAACCGTAAGTTCCACCCGGGCAAGCAAAAACTCACCAACAGCTTATACCAACCTGAGTAAAAAGGATCTGGCCAAAAACAACTTTGGGCAGGATCTGCCATATCTGTTAAATCAAACACCATCCGTGGTAGTTAGTTCAGATGCGGGCGCGGGTATTGGCTATACCGGTATCCGCATACGTGGTTCTGATGCTACAAGGGTAAACGTTACCATCAATGGCATACCATATAATGATTCAGAAAGCCAGGGCTCTTATTTTGTTGACCTGCCCGATATTGCTTCGTCTATTGATAATATCCAGATCCAGCGTGGGGTGGGTACCTCAACCAATGGGGCGGGTGCTTTTGGGGGTAGTATCAATATACAAACCACCACCCGCCGCGATACGGCTTATGCCGAAATTAATACCTCGGCCGGCTCTTATGGTTCTATCAAAAACACGGTGAGCGCGGGTACCGGTTTGCTTGACGGACATTTTAGTTTGGATGGTCGTTTATCGCGTATCCATTCTGATGGTTATATCGACAGGGCGTCATCAAACCTTAAATCGTTTTTTGTAAGCGGCGCCTGGTATGGTAAAAACAGCACTTTAAGGGCCAATGTATTTTCGGGCTATGAAACTACTTACCAGGCCTGGAACGGTGTGCCCGATTATATGATGTACGAAGGCAACCGCACTTACAATGAGCTGGGGCTAATGACTGATGGTTCCTTTTATAAAAACCAGGTTGATCATTATACCCAAAACCACTACCAGTTACTATACGATCAAAAAATATCAGATAAGCTATCCTTTAGCGGTGCTTTGCATTATACCAAAGGCAAAGGTTATTATGAGGAATTCAGGAATGCCGATTCTTTAAAAAACTACGGTTTAGCACCTGTTGTGATTGGTGGCGCCACCTTCAGCGCTACAGATCTGGTGCGCCGTCTTTGGCTGGATAATGACTTTTATGGCGTTACCTACGCGCTGAAATATCAGCCACAAACCAACCTGAACATGACTTTGGGCGGCGCTTATAATCAATACTCGGGCGCGCATTATGGTAATATTGTATCAACTCCGGAAGATCTGGGTATCGGTTCCAATTATGAATACTACCGCGACAATGCCAGGAAGAATGATTTTAACATATTTTACCGTGCCGAGTGGCATCTTAGTCAGTTTCTGTTATATGCCGATGTGCAATACCGCCACATTTATTATTCCTTTTTTGGGATAGACAAGAATCTGAACAACGCGCAGCAAACCGCCGAACTTAACTTTTTTAATCCTAAAGCCGGTATCACCTACCAGTTTAATGAGCACAGCAATGTGTATGCCTCATTCGCGGTAGGCAATCACGAACCCAACCGGGATGACTATGTAGATTCGCCGCCGCAAAACCGACCAAAATCAGAAAACCTGAAAGATTTTGAAGCCGGGTACCGTACCAGCAGCGCTGTTTTTACAGGGGGCATCAATGCCTTTTATATGCTTTACAAAAACCAGCTGATATTAACCGGAGCGCTTAATGATGTGGGCTCGCCTGTACGTACCAATGTAAAGGACAGCTACCGGGCAGGTGTGGAACTTGATGGCAAAGTAAAAATTACCAGTCAGCTAAACTGGGGTGTAACGGCCACTTTAAGTACCAACAAGATCAAAAACTACCAGCAGTTCTTCGCTAATTATGACGATGGCACATTGGTGGGGGAAAGCTTCAAAAAAACAGACATTGCCTTTTCGCCGTCGTTCACCGGTTCAAGTGTTATCAGTTACAGCCCTGTTAAAGGCGGCGAAATTGCTTTTATCAGCAAATACATCAGCAAACAATATATTGATAATACCATGAATCAAAACCCTGCAGGTTTTAGCATAGCGCCCGAAAACGTGGATAACCCTTATGCGGTGAACCGTTACCTGAAAGGTTATTTTGTAAACGACGTGAGGCTTAGGTATAACTTCAGTGTACAGTCGGTAAAAAATATTGGTTTGGGTTTACAGGTAAACAACATCTTCAGCAAGAAATATGAAGCCAACGGAGCAACATACCCTGATATTGAAGGTGGTCACGTAATAAACTACAACTATTTTTTCCCGCAGGCGCCACGCAATTTTATGGCATCATTAAGTCTTAATTTTTAATAGTGATATGCATAACCTGGTTGAATTATTCATGGAGCAGATCAAAGAAACCACCTGGGTGCAGTGGCTGGCTGTTGCCCTGGGGGTTGCCGAAGTGCTGCTGGCACGTATTAATAATATCTGGCTCTACCCCACGGGTATCGCAGCTACTTTATTATCTATTTTACTGCTGATGGAAGTGCAATTGTATGCCGAGTCGGCTTTGAATGTTTATTACGTGGTGATGAGTATTTACGGCTGGGTGCACTGGATAAAAAGACGGGACGCGCCGCCGGTTAAGATCACTTATTCTAACAAAAACGAATGGCTGATAAGTTTGACCATATCACTTGGCGGCTGGCTGGTACTGTATGTGCTGCTTAAAAACTTTACGCCATCAAACGTGCCTGTATGGGATGCTTTTGTATCATCAACAGCCTGGGCGGGTATGTGGCTGCTGGCCCGCAGAAAAATGGAGAACTGGGTATTTTTAAATATATCTAACCTGTTTGCCATTCCGCTGCTGTTCTATAAAAAGCTGCCCATGTTTGCAGTATTAACCGTGTTTTTATTTGTAGTGGCCATTTTTGGTTATTTTGAATGGAAGAGGCAAGCTGAAGGCACAAAGCTTAAAGCCAAAAATCTTTAATGTTAAATGAAAAGAAAGCTTTAAGCCTTCTGCTTTGAGCTTTTAGCTAAAAAACGACTAATGATCAACCATCCATCATATCACTTAAAGCCCGAGTGGGTAAAGATTATCCGCGATGCGGCACCAGATGCTGAAAAGGCGGGTATGTTGCAGCCCGGTCAATTGGAGCTGATCTATGAGCAAGGGTGGTTTAAATTCCTGGTGCCTAAAGTTTATTCGGGTTTGCAGTTGGCATTACCAGATATGGTAAGGCTGGAAGAGAGTTTGGCCTGGGCCAATGGCAGCGTTGGCTGGGTAGTAACTTTGTGCAGTGGAGCAGGCTGGTTTGGCGGTTTTTTATCACCCAAAATTGCGCAGAAGCTTTTGAGCAATCCTCATTTATGCCTCGCGGGTAGCGGTGCTTCGGCCGGTACGGCAACTATTACCAATAATGGGTACATCATCAATGGCAGTTGGAAATATGCCAGCGGTGTGCACCATGCCACCTACTTAACGGCCAACTGCATCATTAAACAGGGCGAAGAAACTGTTTTTGATGAGGATGGCAACCCGCTGATATTACCCTTTATATTTGATAGAAAAGATGTAACGCTTTTGCCCGCCTGGAAATTTATCGGCATGATGGGCACAGGCAGCGATGCTTACGAAGTGATTAACCTTTTTGTTGAAAAGTACCGGTGTTTCAAAATTGACCCCGATCATGCGGTGATCAGCGAGTCCTTATACCAGTACCCGTTTTTACAATTGGCCGAAGTTACGCTCGCGGCAAATATATCCGGCCTCGCCGTTCATTTTACTGATCTGTGCGTGCCCATCTTTGATGAAAAAATAAAAGGCGAAAAGCTAAGCTCATCCCAAAAAATAACCATCAAGCAAACGCTGGAGGACCAGACCAATACACTGAACAATGTTCGAGAAGAGTTTTACCAG
>Ga0193717_1002120_pt1 | contig 11634 bp, 12 predicted proteins | sample U2c2metaG_FD_145900 | JGI IMG/M metagenome (GOLD analysis project Ga0193717, IMG submission 145900) | Soil microbial communities from a riparian zone of the East river system, Colorado, United States - U2c2 | ecosystem: Environmental > Terrestrial > Soil > Riparian zone | place: USA: East River...
GGGCGAGCGGGAGGGTTTCCACGGGAGCGATGCTGCGCAACTGGGCCATCGTCTATGCCGGTAATCTGCTCGGATCGCTCGGGCTCGTCGTTCTCGTGTTCCTCTCCCATCATCTCGACATGAACGATGGGCAGGTCGGGATGTCGGTGCTGAACACAGCCGCCGGAAAAATCCGGCCCGACGTGACGACGCTATTCGTCAAGGGAATCTTGTGCAACGTACTGGTATGCGCGGCGGTGTGGCTCGCCTATGCGGGGCGGTCGGTAACCGACAAGATCGTCGCCGTAATATTGCCGGTCTCCGCCTTCGTCGCAGCCGGTTTCGAGCACTGCGTCGCCAACATGTATTTCCTGCCGCTGGCCTGGCTACTAGTCGAGACGGGGCACGTTCCCGCCGGTTTCGACACCTCGCCCATCACACTTGCGGGGATTGTCCACAACCTCGTTCCGGTCACACTCGGTAACATCGTTGGCGGCGCCGGCATGGTCGGCGCGGTGTACTGGACCATCTATCGGGCAGCGTTTGGCGCGGCGTATTTGGGCGAAGAGTAACGGGTTCATGCTTTATATTCCGCGCGGTTCCATCTATCGCGCGGTCGCCTCTGGAACCCTTAAGCGAACTTTCATCGACCACCGCCAGCCGCGACTTTCTTGGGCAGCTTCATGGCAAAGTGCGAAGAATTCTTATTGACACTGCGGCCGTCAAATTTGCTGCGCCAAAACTGGCCGGACAACTATCCAGCGTTGATATAGATCAAGGCTTGCCAGACGAAACTCTGTTTGGTGTTCAATATTGAACACATGGTTCCTGATCAACGTGAACTGCTAGCCATATTGAAGTGATGGGAAAATCTCATGAAAAAGCTGCCTATCGTCGGGGTGACGCTTATTGGCAGCACCATGCTTTGCGCGGTCCCTTTCTCTCTGCATGTATCGCAAGAGGCAGTCGTTTCGGTGGCGGTGGACACGGCGGAAGCCTGGGTCGGGCGACCGGGGACTCCCGCCAGCGTCCCAGTGTTGCTCGCCCGACGGGCGGCTCTCGACGTGGACAGCAGGAAACTCCTGACTCAAATGTGCTGGCACGCCGCTGCATTGGCGACGTTCATGGGGGGCGTCATGCCACCTGTTCTGAATGAGACATGAAACGAACTCTTTTCGCGACAGCGATTTTTCCGATGCTTGCAGCGGTCGCTCAAGCAAAACCGATTGACTGGCAGGCCGAATTGGATCGCTGCCGCACGCTGCGCGAGCAGATCGGACCACTGCTGCTGGCAGGCCAGGGCTTGTCTTCCATCGCGCGTTCTGGAACTGCGGTGCGCCGTTGCGTTTGGATCGAACAGCGTGCGCTACGACACGGTGCGCAATAGACGCAAAGCGCGTCGAGCGGAATCGACTTGGGTCCATGGGGTCCAATCTGGGAGCGCGCGAGAAGGCGGAGTTATGGGATCGCTGGCCGCGGGGTAGCTCAGCGCTGCAACCGGCTACCGCTGGAAGCCGAGAATGCAGCGACGACAACGCCCAGACAGCCCGGCTCCCGGCTGTTGCTTCAGAGACCCTTGATCTAGCGCAATGCTTTCCCAGCCGCCAAGGCGCACCGTTTTTTGGCAAGGGGCAGATCGCAACGGAGAATCGCAACGGAGAAAAGCCATGAAGCGGATGAGTCTAGGAAAAATAGCGATTGTAACCACGACGTTCGCGTGCGCGACACTGCTGTCCTTCGGCTGGTCCGAGCAGCGCGGCGTTTCGCTGTCGGTCGAGAGTGCCCAGGCGCGCGTCGGTCGCCCGTTGACTCCGGTGAGCGTTGCGGGAGTTGCGCGTCGACAATACCGGCGAGGTGCATACGGCTACGGTGCCGGTGCAGTAGGCGCCGGTGTAGCGGCCGGCGCGATCGGCGCCGCCGCGGTCGCCGCTACTTCGCCTTGGGGCTACGGTTACCGACGGACGTACGGCTACGGGCCCGTAGTGGCGGCCGATTACTATGCGAATAATGGTTCAGCTGGTGGCTACTATGCGACCAGTCCCTGGGGCGAATATGCATGTCAACCCGGTCACAAATATGGATGCCGCTTTTACGCAGCTGACGATTGGGGCCATACGAGTTCGGGTAATTAAGGCCGCCTTCCGTACGGCAATGGCACTGGCCGGCGCGCTGGGCTTCTGATGAAAGGCGAAGCATCGCTGCTCACAGACTCAAAAAGAAAGAAGCGGCTTAACAGCCGCTTCTTATATGTGCCACGAATCGTGGTACGGGACGATATCGATATCGAGCGGCGGATCGATCGCCAGGAACCGACAACGACACGCCAATCTTGCGATGTCCAACTCTTCGGCGATCTCATCTCGCTCCATCGCCAAGACTTGAAGGAGGTCGGGAAGGACATCGGCCGCTCCAAGGACTGCCAGCGGCGCTGTTCTAAGGTGGGATCAGGGCGCGAAGCAGTGGAGCGTTCCATTCGTCTCGCTCGGTGTTGAAGACGGCAAAGTCGTGGTCGAACTGCCAACTCGCCCATGCCCACCCGTTTTGTTCTGACGAGCGAGCCAGAAAGGAAAGATAGCTCGCGCGACTTGCGATCTCCGCCTTGTCATAGACTCCAAACTCTCCGAGATAAACGGGCCGCCGCTGGGCATCCGCCCAACGCTTGATCGCGAGAAAGTCTTGTGTCACGGCGTTTCTGTCGGCGTTGCTGCCCCATGGAACGCCGGCCGGAGGACCATTCGGAATCCAGGGCGCGCCCTGATGTGTAAAGCTCATGGGCTTGTAGTAATGCACGGTCAGGATGATGCTTGGGTCGGCCTCAGGCAGTGCGAGCGCCCGCAATTCCTGCGGATCCTCGGAATTGAGTGCTGCGACGATGACCAGGCGACTTTTGTCCAGAGCGCGAATGGCCTTCAATACCATCAGTGCAAGTTCATTCCAGTCATCATGCCCCATGTTCCCGCCAGGCTCATTCAACACTTCGAAGATTGCGCCAGGGTACTTCCCGAGATAGCGAGACGCGATCTGCGTCCAGAGCGCGACCAGCAGCCGCCGACAATTCGAAATGTCTCGCTCGCACTCGTCGCCATTGTGTTCGTCGATAATGGGAGTGAGACCAGCCGCGATGGCCGCGACCAAAACGTCGTCAAGCGCGGCGAGAACTACGGGGTCAACACGACCCTGAGCATTCATATACTTGAAAGCAAAAAAATTGATCCGCACATGCTGAAAACCGGCCTGACGTATGCGTTGAAAGTTCGCGAACTTGAAAGGAGCATCGATCCCACCATCCCAGATGCCATCGTAACCCAGAATATTGATGCCACGCCCGAGCCGTTTTACGGCCTCGAACGCCGGACCGGCCTCACTTGCCGAGACAGTCCCAACCAGGAAAAAGGATGTTGTCGCGAGGCACAACAGCATCACGACACCCAAAACGATAAATCCGGCGACCGACCGTCGACGAGAACGCTTGAGTGACGTCAACTCGAAGCCCCCGGCCTGGTGTTTTGCATCGTCGAATTGACCAGGAACACCACAATCAAGACCGACATGAACGAGGTCGATCTGAGAAAAATCGTTTCCGTCAGATCGATCATGTAAATCAAGGTCATGAACCCGATCAATGCGACAACGCGTGAACGCGCCATGGCGCCTTGTTCGATCGATGCTGCTAGCCGCACGCCGAACAACAACGTACAGACCGCAAACGCCGCATAGCCGACCACGCCCGTCTCGGTCAGAATCGCGACATAGCCGCTATGGAAATCGTCAAGTACCCATCCGTGAGAGCGTTCGAAGGTCCGATACAACTCATCGTTTGTCCAGAACCCGTTTATTCCGAAGCCCAGGATGGGACGTTCGTCAAAATGCGCTAACGCATATTGCCAGATGAACGTCCGCTCGGTGAGATTAATCCGGGTGCCGAAAATATCGAACGCATCTTCGCCGGTTGCATAGAGAGAGGCGATCATCGCCGTCGCAAAGAGAAGAATGACAAATGGCGCGAACGCCAATGCTTTCGCCGCCCCACGCGACCGGCCAGCCAAAAAAACGCAGACACAGGCCAGAAGCGCCCAAGCGCCTCCGCCCCGCGACTCCGATCCGAATGCGCAGGCAACAGCCAGCAGAAAGCTGACCGCAAAGAGCCACGACCGACCTCTGGTGAGCCAGAGATAGGCCGAGAAGAACATCGCCATCCCGCCAAGGACGCCCAACGATTGCTTGGAGACAAAAATGCCCTGCCAATTTCCTTCATGCGACCATTCTTGAGATACGCCGACGTCCGGCAGCACCACAACGACAATGATCGATGCGGCGGTCAAAACCAGCAATCCAATGTTCACATCGAAAATAATGTCTTGCAGGCCCAGTCGCGTGGCAAGCATGACTGCGCCGGTGCTGGTAACAAGTAGCGCGGCGGCTTTCATGGTGCTCGATATGGAAAGATCCGACCAAAGCACCGAGGTGATCGCAAAGCCGAAGAAAATCGCAATTGCCCACGCATCTGTACTCATTCTTCGATCGAGAACAGGCCTCATTCCCAACGCAACGCAGATCGTCACCAGCCAAAGCCCAACGCCGGCATATTGCTGCAATGACGACAGGCTTGGCGGCAGCAACGCTTCGTGGAAATTGCTCATTGACACGACGACGTTGGCAACCGTCGCCATGCGCAGGATCAGCGACCGGGATATCCCGGGCAACGAAGCCGATCGTGGAGGCAATCCGCCCAGCCGCTCGACGGACGCCATGAACCCGAGGGGCCGATCGAATCCGGCGTTGCTCATCCGACCATATAAGCAGGTGACACGGGCTCTCTCCGATAATCGGACCGGGCATTTGAACCGCCGATGCGCGTTTCCCGGTAAACGTCGAAATTTTCGCGGTTTAATACAAACGCGCCGAACCGATGGTGATTTCGCTTGATCGCCGCGACTACGGCAGGTTGTTCCAGTGACGCGGTATCTGTGAGAATCAAAATCGCCGCGTCCGATAGTGTAATAAGTCTCTGGCTCTGCGTGTTTGCGACCGTCATTCCGGTATCCACGACGATGACGTCATACATCGCTTGCAAGTAGCGCAAATTATCTTCGATGGCCGCAGACTCGGCGAACCTGAGGAAATGCGCTTCATCCTCGAAACCGCAGTTTAAAATATCCGCCGCTCCCGGAGCAGCCTTGTCGATCGCGAATTCTACCGGAAGCCCCGCGTGGATCGTTTGCGAAAGTCCAACCCGGCGCTGAGGCCAATGTCCGCTCTGCCCGGCATGAGTGGCGTCGACGCGCAGTACACGTCCCCCTCCAAGCTGCACCACGACGTCGGCAAGCGTCATTGCAACGGTCGAAGCTCCATCTCCCCGCACAACGCCAGTCACCGCAATGACATATGGCCGTTTCGTACGTACCGCAAAAAAATCCGCTGCCAGTTGGCTGACAGCCTCATTGAACGGTGAGAATGGCGAGGTGAACGAAGAGCGATCAACTTCTCCATCGCCGGCAAAGGGAGTTGCGCTTAGGTATCGGGACGACCGGCCTGAACTGCGCCTCAGTCCAACGTCCGGCAGATAGCCGAGCGTCGCGGACTTCAACAACGGTTCAGCGGCAGAGGGGCGGCGTTTCGGTTCTGGAGCTGACGGAGCGGGCAAACCGGATTGATCGGTCGCGACCGTAACCAGAAGCGCAATCGCAAGACTGGCGATCAAAGCTGCCGCAAGCAGCAGCTTCCGGTTCGGGCCATTTGTCACGATCGGCACCGCAGCAGGCGACAGGATTCGGGCTTCAGGCGCCTGAACACCTTCTTGTTCCCTGGTCTCTTTGTATCGTGCCAACGAACGCTGCAGGATGGCCTGTGCGGCATCCGATTCCTGTTCCAGCTCATGCAGGCGAACCATTGATTGGTCATTGGCGGCCATGGTGGCCTTCAGTTTGGCCAGATTGGCCTCAAGCGCCTTTTCGCGGCCATGCGCGGCTTCAAATTCATTTTTGACTCCCAGCAGAACTCGTCCGATCTCGACGTCGATCTGACGGCTGATGGCCGCTTGTTCCGCCTCCGACGTCTTGATGGCCGGATGTTTGGGCCCAAGCATTTCCGCCAGTTCCGCGCCACTTTTGAACGCCTGTGCATATTGCGCGCGCAGCGCGACGATGACGGGCGACGAAAATGTTTCGATCAGCGATTGTTTCGCGGCCGGGTCGGAAGCCGCCTTGTCGATCTGCTTCAGCCTGGATCTGACCTCCTCGGTGCGAATGCCCGCGGCGACCAGTTGCTGGTTGATATCCGCCAGTTGTTGCTCGACGACGGACCGTTTTTCCCCACTGTTGACCAGACCGTTTTGCTCGCGATAGCGGGCGACCGCGGCCTCGGCGTCGCTGGACTGCTTTCGCAGCCCGGTCAGGCGTTCCGCAAGCCAGTTGGATGCTGCGTTCGTCGCGCTCGATTTCAGCGCGACCTGTTGCTCGACATAAGTCGTCGCGATCGCGTTTGCGATCTGCGCCGATCGTTCCGCGCTGTGCGATCGAAATTCGATCTCAAGAATATAGGTTGCGCCTCGGCGGCGGACCTTGAGATTCGTTGCAAAACGCGACAGGGCATACGCCATCCTGCTTTGCGGCCGGGCATCAAAAAGCGAACGCAGCACGCTGACAATGCCGTTCGTTGAGGGCACGAACTCGGGATCCTGATCAAGCTGAAGGTCCGTAATGACTTTCGTTGCGATCGGCGCCGACTGAATGACCTCGATCTGGCTGTCCACCGCAGCCATGTCATTTCCGATGCCCGAGAGCACAGCATCCGACTGCAGTACGCGCTGCTGGCGAGGGTCGATCAGCACGATCGCGGTTCCACTGTAGAGTGGCGCGATGAGCACGATAACTGTCGCAAAGGCGGCAAAGGTTAACGCCGCTATTAACGCCAACCGCCGATAATGACGCGCGACCAGAATCCATAGAAGGGCCGGATTGAGCAGCGTCGTCGCAATTGAGCTGGATCTTGCGGAAGCCGGCGCAGGGAACTGATCGCTATAGGCCACTGACGCACCCTAACTACTCAATCGGCTATCTGCACGGCGGACAGCCACAGTCATCGCGCCCGACTGTCATGTTTACCGCGGTAGATTCGCCTATTCAGCAATCAATCGCAGGCAAAACCGACGTCTGCTGGTTTAAACAGTGTAAATATATAGCGTTAACGCTAGATTACCGTGGCTCGCAGCCTGAGGTGTCCCGTTTGGTGACAGTCGGCTTGGCTTGGCATTCCTCGGCCGCCCACGATTCAGAGAAATTGATCTAACGACGACGTGGCCGTTGCGCGCATTAACCGCCATGCAGTCGAACGGATGAAAGACGTTGCACCGCATGATACCCTCTTGGTCGAAAGCGGAGATCAGTTGTTGATCTTACGCTGACAGGTATGAAGTTCCCGCTCGATGACCGCATTTCCGACCCTTCAGAAGGCGACGAACTCGATCGGTGCGCTAATGAGCCGGCACGTCAACCAGGGCGTGGCTCTGACGATCATCCTACAATTCGGCGGCGCGATCGTTGCCTTTGCGATGTATTCGCTGGCCGCGCGCGTGCTGTCTCCAGTGGACTTCGGCCATCTCGCAATGTGGCTTTGCGTAAGTCAAATGGGAAGCGTCCTGGCCCTCCTTGGACAGGAAATGTTTGTTCTGCGGTCGCTCAACGAATATGCCGTCGCAGACCGACCGGACCTTTCCAAGGGCTCCCTGCTTTTCTCCATCGCCATCGTCGCCGTAATTCCGCTTTTGCTCGCCATTTGCATCGGCCTGACAGGGGTTTTTCGGCTGGGCGAAGATCCGCATCTAATGATCGCAGCGGGCCTTTTCCTGATAGCCTGTTCAGCCATCACGTTGTCGAGTCACGTCGCGCGGTCCACTGTAGGTATCCTTCTCGCTGAAGGCATGCGTGACTTCTTCTGGCGGACCCTGGTTGTCATCGTCCTGGTCGCGCTGATCGCAACACGCACCATCATTAAAATCGACCAGTTCTTCATGCTTTCGTCCGCAGGTATTGGCCTTGCGCTGATGGTACAGATCACGGCGATTGCGCTGCGGCTTCCCCGCAGAATTGTCCATGCCAAAGCCAGCTGGCAGTTCGGCCGTTGGGTAAAAGTCTCCTCCGGATTCTGGGCTTCTGCAATCCTGGAAACGGTCAACCAGTACTTCGACGTTGTCATCGTTTACTGGTTTCTCGATCCAGCTTCAGCTGGGGCGTACTTTGTCGCTTCACGACTTGCCAACATGTTCGCCGTTCCATCGGGCGCGCTACACAACTTCGCGACTCGCCGCATACCGACGCTGTATTTCAGCGGCAGGATCAATGAACTCAATCAGATGCTGAAGTTGATGGCGGAGGTACAGCTTCTGTGCGTGGCTGCGGGGGGAGCCATCCTGGGATTCGGTGCCGAGACGATTCTTGGTTTGTTCGGGGCGGACTTCGTCGCACAGAAATGGACACTGATTATCCTGGCAGCCGGGACGGCGTTCTACGCCGCAGGAGGGCCCGCTTCATCAGTACTGATGATTGCAGGGCACGAAGGACGCTATCCGTGGATCGTCGCTGCAAACATCACGCTAAGATTTCTGGGCTTCGCCATCTTCATCCCGCTTTTCGGCCTGCAGGGCGCGGCTTTAGCGGCTGCGACGAGCCTCGGCATCGTCACGATCGTTCTAAACATATTGTGTCGGCGGTGGCTCGGACTGAATCCCTCCGTCCTGATCCTGTATCGCAAACCGGCGATGTCGCTTTCACCAAACGCACCGCCAGCCTCCTGAATAATACGGTAAATCATCATGCAGTATATTCGGCGTGTCCTCTTTATTCAAACCCAGGGCGAGAATGCTGGCGCTCAGGAGATTTCGAAGCTTGTTGGTGCGGGTCTGAGCGAGCGCGGATTTGAAATCGAACATTTGTTCTTTTACAAAAAATCAAATACTTTCAGTGAGCCGCCTCGAACACAGTATTGCATTGCCGGGCGCCCAAAAAATCCGTTTGACGCATTACGATTTCTTTGGACGCTTGGAACGCGCATCAGGGAGGCCAGACCCGATGCCATTCTCACCTTTCAACATTATGGAAATACCGTCGGCGGTGCTATCGCCCGGCTCGTGAGTCCGGCGCCTGTGGTCGCCAATCAGGTTTCTTCTCCGCTCAGCATGAACTGGCCTGTACGAGCGGCGGACTTGGTTCTGGGAACCCTGGGTACATTCAAATGCATAACCGTGAATTCGGTTGGGATGTTCCACGAGTATTCACGCTACCCCGCGAACTACAGCTCGCGCATCAGGCACGTTCCCCACGGCTTCGATCAGAAGATGACGCAGCTGTCGAAAACCGAAGCGCGCGAACGTTTAAACCTGCCGGCAGATGTTCAACTGCTCGGTTCGGTTGCACGCCTTCATCCGGCGAAGCGATTGGACGCTACCATCCGCATTCTCGGCAGCCAGCCGAATTGGCATCTTGCACTTGCCGGACAGGGTCCTCAGGAACAGGAACTGAGATTACTGGCCGTCGAAATGAATGCCGCCAAGAGAGTTCATTTTGTCGGCGAGCTGGCACCGGAGCAGATCGGCGATTTTTTGGCCAGCCTCGACGTCTTCGTGTTTCCAACGCAGGCCGAAACCTTCGGTCTAGCAGCGGTCGAAGCAGCCAGCGCCGGCATTCCCGTCGTGGCAACGGATCTTCCGGTTCTGCGCGAAGTCCTTTCCTATGAAGGAAAGCCTGCCGCGCTCCTGGTCGACGCATCCGACGACCAAAAGCTGGCCGAAGCAGTCTCGCGGGTTCTCAGCGACAACAAACTTCGTCAGGATCTCGTAGAGAGTGCCAAAGGCCTGAGTACCCGTTACTCGGTTCCTGCCATGATCGACGAATATGAACGAATGCTGAGAGCTTTGCATTTGCCTCAAAGCACGGCTTTTGTGCAATGATCGTCGAGCTGCGATGCGATGCTGCCCGTCCAAGAACATGGATTGCATCCGCTGCGGCGTCGATCGCGAGCGGGCACTCTGAAGTATTCGTCAATTGGGTCGACACCGGCAAGCTGCCGCCAGCAGGCCTGGACGGCCTGTTCAAGCTTGAGCATTTGTTTCTTCATCGCGACCGAACGTCCGGAGCCGCGATGCTCGAGCGGGAACAAATAGCGCAATTTACATCCTCCAAAGGCAGCGCTGACGTCGTTATCGATTTTACAGATGTCCCGCGCGCTGAAACCTGTAACGCGCGATCTTACTTGCGGCCGCTCTACAACGGCTTGGCGGGTGAAGACGCCGCACTCACCGCCGCCCTGACCGGCGATATGCCCGTCATCGATATCGTCAACGAGATCGACGGCCGAATTGTCGATCGAGGCCATCCCTCGTCTGAAGTTGCTGTCGGATTAAGCGGATCGCTCGAGACGATAATGGCGCGAACGACGACGCTACTGAATGCCAATTTGCTTGGGAATGGCCGGGTTCCGTCGAATATACAGCCTGGCAGCAGCCGGGCCGACATAGGCTCGGCACGAGCCTATGTCTTCGCAGGTCTGGCGCACGCAATTCTCAAGCGAATTTATCATTTATGCTGCTACGCGCCGCAATGGCATGTCGGCTGGCGCTTCACCGATGACGCGGGTGTCTGGCGGACAATGGATTTGTCAGGACCGAACTGGCAACGCCTTCCCGACCGCGCAGGCTGTTTCTATGCCGATCCATTTCCGATGACCTGGCATGGCCGAACGTTCGTTTTCTTCGAGGAACTCGAGCACCGCGTTGGGAAGGGCGTGATTTCCGCCATCGAGTTCAACGACGCGGGTCCGACCGGCCAGGTTCGTCGCGTCCTCGAGGAACCTTGGCACCTTTCGTATCCATTTCTCATCGAGGACAAGGGAGAGTTATGGATGATCCCGGAAAGCTCCACGAATAACGACGTCTGCCTTTATCGTTGCGTGGAATTTCCCGACAAATGGGAGCGGTACGCCACCCTGCTTTCAGGGTTCGAGCTCGCGGACGCGACCGTCACGCGTCACGGAGAACTTTACTATCTTTTCGGCGCCATCCGACATGGCAGCGGCGGATACTCCGACACGTTGGCGATTTACTATGCGGACCAACTCACCGGACCCTGGCAACCGCATGAAAAGAACCCAATTATCGTAGACCGCGCCAATGCGCGGCCTGGTGGAAATTTCGTGCGGCGGGACGGCCGCCTTTGGCGACCGGTACAGGATTGCAGCCATGGATATGGCGCGGCCCTGGGGCTGGCCGAAGTCATCGAATTATCACCGTGCAATTTCAACCAGGTCACTCGCCGCATCATAGGCCCGACAGTTGCCTGGCCGGGCCGGAAGCTTCACACGCTGAATCGCCACGGCAGGCTTGAAGTTATCGATGGATCGCGCATTCAACCCAAGGTCACGTCATTGTCATTCAGATAATGATCTGAGTTCATCGAGCTCAATACAACCCGTGCTGTTGACCTTAAGCAGAGGCCGACAGATTTCCCAAGAACATCGGATCGGCCCGCGCTTTTTAACCTCGATTTCGTTTACCATATGACAGGTCATTCAACAGCCGCTTGAACCCTTATACAATCCTGCCTGCTCGCGTGCCACGAACCCTGATGAACCGGGAACCAGAGAGCACCGCCATGAAGCTGGAAT
>Ga0193717_1002121_pt1 | contig 11634 bp, 12 predicted proteins | sample U2c2metaG_FD_145900 | JGI IMG/M metagenome (GOLD analysis project Ga0193717, IMG submission 145900) | Soil microbial communities from a riparian zone of the East river system, Colorado, United States - U2c2 | ecosystem: Environmental > Terrestrial > Soil > Riparian zone | place: USA: East River...
GTTTTTTTCATAAATGATTTGGTTCAAGCCGCAAAGAAAATACTTTATTAACTTAGGGCTTAAAGCTAAAAGTCATAAATGAAAAGCAAATGAAAATACTTACTTGATAAACAAAAGTTTTCTGCATTAATGAAGTCCCTTGCGTTTTAGTAAACCACCCGTAGTATCATCAATACTTTGCTGCACAATGAATGCTTTAGGATCAATATCCAGGATGGTTTGTTTGAGCGACGGGATCTCCAGGCGGGTAGCAACAGTAAAAACAATATCGCGCGGGTCATTGATATGCCCATCTTTACCATAACCGCTTTTGCCCTGGTAAATGGTAACGCCGCGGCCCAGGGTTTCGGTAATGGCCTTGCGTATAGCTTCGCTATGGGTTGAGATAACCGTTATGCCCGAATATTGCTCAATACCATTCAAAATAAAATCGATCATTTTGGCGGCAGCCATATAGGTAAGTATGGAGTACATGGCCGGTTCAACACCCAGAAAGAAGGCTGCAAGGGTAAATATCAATACATTGAGCAATAAAATAAAATCGCTCACTTTAAGCAGTTGTGTTTTCTTACTCACTAAAACAGCGGCGATTTCGGTGCCATCAAGTACCGCGCCACCCCGCATGGCCAAACCGCTGCCCGTACCAATAAATACCCCGCCAAATATCGCGGTGAGCAGCTTATCATGGGTAACATCAGGGAAACTAATAACCACCAAGCTAACGGATAACAAGCCAATAGCTAATGTGCTTTTAATGGCAAATTGAAGGCCCAGTTTTTTATAGCCCAGCCACAGGAACGGTACGTTAATAAGAAAGATCAGGATAGAAATGGGGGCTGCTGTAATATCTGATATCAACATGGACACGCCCGTCGCTCCACCATCAATAAAATGACTCGACAATAAAAAGCCTTTCAAACCAAATCCGGCAGATAATATTCCAATTCCGATCGTTATTGCATCTTTAATTGTCTTGATAGCGTTCATCCCCAAATATAGCAGATTAGCACTAAAATGAGGTATAATGGGACTGCTTGTTTGCTATATGGAGGTAAACTGTTGGTTGTTTTGAGATAGGATCTTTGCTTTAATAGCAAATTCAGACATAATTGTAAATGCGCTTGTTTGTGTGATTTTGTATCTTTATTAAAATTATTTTTATGATAACTGCTGAGGTTAAATTTACCAGAGAAAGATGCTGAAATGATTTTGAAGGTGATTTCGAAATTAGGAGGGAAGGTCAAAGTGATAAATCCAGAGGGGCTTATAGTTTCTTCAGCTGGTAAAAAAATGAAAAAAGATCTGGAGAAAGCTTTTCATGATATCAAATTACATCAGGAAGGGAAAACTAAATTAAAGACAGCAAGAAAGCTACTAAATGAGCTTTAAAAGATTGGCCAAGAAATATCCATAGTAATAACACATTTATTAATTAATATACATGCTGAAACACTTTATTTATTAAAAATATACGATAAAGGTGATGAAGAAAATATAAGTGAAACAGAACTCAAATACTTGTTAAGTACTATTACTGATTTATAATCTCCCAATAACTACCTCACCACCACCTGCGCCGTATTCCTGCTGATCTGCTCCAATAAAATAGTTTTGCCTTCGGTTAGCTCCTTTAGTGCGTTTTCAGTATGATGCCTTATGGTAATGAGTGTAAGCCCGCTGTTGTATTTTACTTTAAAATCTTGTTTAAAGTTGTCAAGCAGTTTTTCAAAACGCTCCTCATAAAAATCAAAACAAACCGAAAAGCTCAGGGCCGATGTTTGCATCACGTTTACCTTTACCTGGCTTTGCGCAAACAAGCGAAAGATGTCGCTCAGGTGATCCTCGGTGACAAAAGAATAATCTTTGGTGGATACAGACAGTAATACCTGGTTTTGTTTCAGGATGATAACCGGTTTTACAAACTGGTTCATACCATCTTCCTTGATGATTGTTCCGGCTGCACCTGGATCAATAAATGGTTTAACCAGTAGTGGTATTTTGGCGTTCTGCAGCGGTTTTATGGTTTTAGGGTGGATAACACTTGCCCCGTAATAGGTCATTTCAATAGCTTCGGTGTAGGATAACTCATCAAACTTTATGGTATCGGTAAAAAACTTAGGATCGGCGTTTAATATACCTGGCACATCCTTCCAGGTAGTAACAGATTCGGCACCTAAACAGGCCGCGAATATGGATGCTGTATAATCAGACCCTTCTCTGCCTAAAGTTGTGGTAAAGTTTTCAGACGTGCCGCCTAAAAATCCCTGGGTTACCACCGCGCATTTATCCAGCAAAGCGGGGATATTTTTGCTGATGCTCTCCCTTGTTTTATCCCATTGTACAACGCCTTCGCGGTAAGTATTATCGGTATGGATATAGCCGCGTACATCAAGCCATTGGTTTTTTAAGCCGTCCTTATTCAAATAAGCGCTGATGATGCGGGTTGATACCAGTTCGCCGATGGATACGATCTGATCGTAGATAAAATCATAATCGTCATGCGGTTCATCCTCAATCATCCAGTCAATTTCCACAAAGGTATTGGCTATCTCATCAAACACGGGGTGTTTAGGTTCAAACAGTTCATGCAAAATATCAAAGTGGTACTGTTTTATGCCATCATAAATAAGGTGCATATTGTCGGTTTGGTCAACATACGCACGGGTAAGGTTTTCGAGCGCATTGGTGGTTTTACCCATGGCCGATACCACGATGAGTAATTGATTTCCGGTATATTTTTTAACAACACCGGCCAAATTAATGATACCACCGGCATCCTTTACAGATGCCCCTCCGAATTTAAAAACAAGCATTTATTTAGCGTATTTGGTCACAACCGTATTTGGTCGCAGTAATGATTTGATTTGTGAGTAAGGGATAACCAGCGTTGTGATACCCGCTGCATAAGGCTTAATTTCATACTGGTTATATATAAATTTAAACCCTGTTGGAGTAATGGAAAAATTATCGTTCAGGGCGAATTTATTGTCTTTGAAAAAGTAATCGTTTGCTAAGGATGCGGTATCGCTCAGCTTTTCATCTTTTCTGAAAGTTGCTTCGGCAATACCCTTTAGCTTGCTCTGGTAGCCCGCTTCAAAAAGATCATCCAGAGCTATATCTTTATTAGCTTTGGTATCCCAGTTAATAAAAAACGTAGCCGATGCACCATGTGCCCCGCCCTGGTAGGAGTACCCGCCAACCTCAAGTGTGGTAAGGCTCGAATCCTGTACCAGCACTTTGGCATAGCTGTTCAGCTCAAAATACATAGCCGATCTGGGGTCGCCTTTTTTAAAGTCCATATAGGCCTGCAAAAACTTTTTGCTCATGAGCGCCACACTGCTATCGGGTTTGCCATCCATAGCAAACAGACTGGTTAACTTGCTCGTAACCGAATCATTCAGTTTTTTTTGACCCGTAAAAACCGGATATTTCACCTGTATCACCGTGCAGGAGCTATCGGGTTTATCTCCGCAATCTGCCGCGCGCTCGTGTATGGTTTTATAAGCATAGGTAAGCGTATCGGTCACTACGGCCTCTTTTTGATGTTTAGGAACCCCCCATTGACACGATGCAAACGCAAAGCCAATAGCAACAGAACAAAGCAGGTATCTGGTTTTCATACTTTAATAATTTAAAAGCTGTTCTTTAGATAAAGATCCGTTAAGCCACCCGGCTTCAATACTGGCCTCATATTTTTTGTAGAAATTTAATGCAGGCTCGTTCCAGTCAAGGACCTGCCACACCATGCCGCTATAACCCAGCTCTTTGGTTTCGGTAATTAACCGGTCGAACAATAATTTACCAACGCCTTTGCCGCGGTAGTCCTCGGTAACGATCAGATCTTCCAGGTACAGGCGGCAACCTTTCCATGTAGAGTAGCGAATGTAATAAACTGCAAAGCCTACTATCAATCCATCAGCCTCGGCAACATAAGCCTTCCATACGGGTTTGGTGCCAAACCCGGCATCTTCAAATTCCTGCAGGGTAACGGTAACCTCCTCCGGCGCTTTTTCATAAAGCGCAAGCTCGTTCACCAGCTCCATTAAACGCGGACAATCGTCCCGCCGTGCAACACGAATATTAAGCCCCTCTGCCCACTGAAGGGGGACTTTTTGATTGGTATGATTGGTTGTATTATCCATTTCTTAGTGTGATCATTTAGCAATGCATTTGATGAACGTTAGTGGCATAAATCCGAAATCAGGATCAATTATTTTTCCAGTGTTTAATAACCCGGCTGCCAAAAATAGTACTTCCCACCCGGATCATGTTACTGCCCTGTTCAATGGCCAGCTTATAGTCTGACGACATGCCCATGGATAGCGTATCGAAACTATCATTTTTCCTGAAATAACTTTGCTTTATGCCATCAAAAAACGTTTTCAGTTCGTAGTATTCATCTTTGATCTGCTTTTCTTTATCGGTATTGGTGGCAATGCCCATCAGGCCGCGTATGCGGATGTTTTTGAACATCGAAAACTCTTCGGAGCGAAGCAGTTCGATAGCTTCGTCAAAGCCCAGCCCAAATTTGGTTTCCTCATCGGCAATATAAATTTGCAGCAGGCAATCAATCACCCGGCCGGCTTTTTCGGCATGTTTATTTATCTCGTGCAACAGTTTCAAGCTATCAACAGATTGTATCATGCTCACAAACGGAGCAATATATTTTACCTTGTTGGTTTGTAAATGGCCTATCAGGTGCCATTCAATATCTTTTGGGAGTTGTTCGTATTTCTCAACCAGTTCCTGAACGGTGTTCTCGCCAAACAGGCGCTGACCGGCTTCGTATGCCTCCTGCAAATCGGCTGCAGGTTTTGTTTTTGATACCGCCAATAAAGTTACACCAGGCCCCGTTTCTACTTTTAAGCTTTTGATATTATCTGCAATGCTCATTTATCCGTAAATTTGCTTAATTAATTAGCCGCTAAATTACAGAATGCATAAATATTTAATCTTGTTTTTTTCAGTTACGCTTTTTTTGTGTGCCTGTAAAGGTGACGGCATCCCTAAAGGGATCATTAAACCGGATGTCATGACCGGTTTACTTACCGAAATTCATCTCATTGACGGCAGTTTATATAAGGGTTTGCAAAGCCCTGATACTTTATATAAATATGGCATGGGTAATTATCTTGCCGCGTTTGAAAGGTTTCATACCGACTCGGCCGCGTTTAGAAAAAGCATGGATTATTATTCAACTGATCCTGAAAAGTTTTCGGTTATATATGATCAGGTTGATGCCAGAATTAAAACCCTGTTAGATTCAATTAACCTGGTGCAAACAAAAATACGCCAGGCCGCAATGAAGGCCGATTCATTAAAAGCTGATTCAGTGAAAAAGGCACAGAAAAAAATGTCGAAGTCGGAACTAAAAGCCGATTCATTGAAAAAGATGACGCAGCTAAAATTAAAAGCCGCTCATACGGCCGATTCATTGAAAAAAGCGATGCGAAAAATGGCTAAAGCTCAAAAGGCAGATTCATTGAAAAAAGCAATACAAAAAACGGCTAAGCCAACTCCAAAGATCGATTCAGTTAAAAAAGTAATGCGGCAAAAAAGAAAAACCATTCATATTGCCGATTCTCTTAAAAAGTTAAAACAAAAAACATCCTGATGCTTTACCCAAAAAATAGTGTTGATAAGCTGGGGTTTACCGAGGTAAAAGAATTAATAAAAGCGCATTGCCTGAGTGAAATGGGTCAGCAAATGGTTGACAAGATACAGGTGATGAGCAATTATGATCAGATATATAAGTTTTTAAACCAGGCCAACGAGTTTAAAAATATACTGGTTAACGATGCCGCGTTACCCATTCATCATTTTTTCGATATCAAGTCCCTGGCCAATAAAGCCCGTATTGAGGGTGTGTTTTTATCAGAGGAAGAATTTTACCAGGTACAGGCCTCCCTGCAAACCGTGTTTGCTGTAATTGCCTATTTCAGCGAGCGCGAAGGATTGTATCCCAACCTCGAAGCTTTATTTGAGCACCTGCCTATTGAAAAGGCCATCCTGAAAAAAATTGACCAGGTTATTGATGCCAAAGGCAAAATAAGGCCCAATGCATCGCGTGAGCTGCTGGAAATTACCTCGGGCATAGCCAAAGCCGAACAGGAAGCCCGGAAAAAGATAGACCAGATATTTAAGGCGGCGTCAGGAAACGGATGGACAGCCGATGGCTCCCTGACCGTACGCGACGGACGCTTGTGTATCCCGCTACTGGCCGAAAACAAACGCAAGCTTAAAGGTTTTATCCATGATGAATCGGCATCAGGCCAAACCGTATACATGGAGCCCGAGGAGGTATTTACACTCAACAACCGCGTGCGCGACCTGGAATTTGAACGCCGACGCGAGATAGTTAAAATATTAACGACCCTTACAAATGAATTGCGGCCATATACGCCGCTTTTGTTATCGTACCATAGCCTATTAACCAAGCTTGATTTTGTACGCGCCAAAGCCCTGTTTGCCATTGATATTGAGGCCGAAATGCCGCAGGTGGTTAATGAAGCTAAGCTTAAGCTGTTTAATGCCCGCCATCCGCTGTTGTTCTTAAATTTTAAAACCGAACAAAAAACAGTAGTACCACTCAATGTACATATTGATGAGGGAACCCGTATCATTGTGGTTTCAGGTCCTAATGCCGGGGGGAAATCGGTTTGTATGAAAACCGTGGGCCTGCTGCAGATGATGGTGCAGGCTGGTTTGCTGATACCCGCCGCCGAAGCCAGTGTGGTAGGCGTGTTTAAGCAGCTTTTTGTTGATATTGGTGATGACCAGTCGATTGAGAGCGACCTGAGTACCTATAGTGCGCATCTATCTAAAATGAAAGCTTTTGTGGAAGATGCCAATGGCAAAACGCTCGTGCTGATTGATGAGTTTGGTACCGGTACCGATCCGCAGTTTGGCGGACCTATTGCCGAAGCCGTGCTGGAATCGCTTAATCATAAAAAGGTAAAGGGGATGGTCACCACCCACTATTCTAACCTTAAAATATTTGCCAGCAATACCGAAGGGATAGAGAATGCATCGATGCTGTTCAACAACGTGGAGATGAAACCACTTTACCAGCTGGAGATTGGAAAGCCCGGCAGCTCTTATGCTTTTGAGATAGCGCAAAAAATAGGTTTGCCGCAAAATGTGCTCAACCTTGCCAAAAACAAAGTAAGCGAAGGCCAAAAAAAGGTAGATACCCTATTGGTAGACCTGGAGCGCGAGAAACGGGAGATATTTGAAACCAAACAAAAGCTGGATAAACAGCAACGCCGGGTTAACGAACTGCAAGCTGAGAACGAAAAACTGAAAAGCTACCTGGAAGAAAATAAAAAGGTACTGATCAGAGAAGCGAAGGACCAGGCAAAAAACATTATCCTGAATGCCAATAAACTGGTGGAGAACACCATATCTGAAATAAAAAGCAGCAATGCCGATAAGGAAACAACCCGTAACCTGCGCGAAAACCTTAACATAGAGCTTAAAAAGAACACGGTTAAGGCCGAGCCTGTAAAACCAAACCCTACTGCTGATGAGGAACTGAAACCCGGCGACTGGGTAAAACTAACCGACTCAGAAACCACGGGACAGGTGATTGAGCTGATAAAAGATAACGTGGTGATAGCCATTGGCGATCTGCGTACGGTGGCCAAAAAGAAACGGGTGATCAAAGTTTCCAGATCATCAGTACCAAAAGAGATCAGGAAAAGTTTTAACTCGCATACCGGCGATTTTGCCAGCTTTAGTCCAGAGATTGATGTGCGTGGTATGCGTACCGAGGATGCCCTGCATGCTATTGAAAAACTGTTTGACCGTGCTCTGATGATGGGCTTTAACAACCTGAAAATAATTCATGGGAAGGGCGATGGTATTTTACGTAAAATGATACGGCAGTACCTTAAAAAGTATGATCAGGTTGACCGTTTGGAAGATGAACATGCCGACAGGGGCGGGGATGGGATAACTTACGCGTATTTGAAGTAAAAAGCGGTTTGTTATTGACAAGTTGGTTAAGCACTTGCTTCGTACCTTGCTATGATGTATTTTTAGTTCCAATTTCAACTGATCAACATGCGCAAAACCTACTTTATCATTCTGTTCCTCCTTTTTACTGGAGGAATAAGCAGCTGTACTGCCCAAAGTGTAGTAATTAAAAGCAAGGATCAGCATATTCGTTATACCGGGCGTATCAACATGACCGATGAAGCGGCAGAGCTTTATTGGACGGGTTCATCAGTTAAAATTAACTTTAGCGGTACCGGTGCCTCGGCCATGTTGCAGGATGAACGCGGTGATAATTATTTTACCATCATAATAGATGATAAAGTGATCAACACTATTCACCTGGATAATACCAAAAGGGTTTATACACTTGCCGAGGGGTTGCCTGCCGGGCAGCATAGCCTGGAGCTATTTAAACGTACAGAGTGGGAAATGGGCAAAACCATTTTTTACCAGTTTATTTTAGCCAAAGAGGCTGAGATTTTATCTGTGCCTGTTGTTAAAAAACGCAAAATAGAATTTTTTGGTAACTCCATTACCTGCGGATATGCGGTAGAGGATACTACGGGAAAGGACAGGGGCACTGCTCCCTATGAAAACGGCTATATCAGCTACGCGGCTATTACCGCCCGCCATTTTGATGCCGACTATGTATGCACCTCCAAAAGTGGTATTGGTGTTTTGGTGAGCTGGTTCCCGCTCATTATGCCCGAAATGTATAACAGGCTTGATCCTACTGACCCCACCAGCTTATGGAATTTTTCAAAATATACGCCCGATCTGGTGGTCATCAACCTGTTCCAGAACGATTCATGGATAGTTAAGAAACCCGAAGAGCAGCAGTTTAAGGAAAGGTTTGGCACCAAAGCGCCGGAGCCCGAGCAGATCATCAAAGCGTATCGTGATCTTGTAAAAAACATCCGCAAAAAATACCCTAAGGCACAGATCATTTGCGCATTGGGCAATATGGATGCTACCAAAGAAGGTTCGCCATGGCCCGGTTACATTGAAAAAGCAGTTGCCGGTTTAAACGATAAAAGTATTTATACCCATTTTTTCCCTTATAAAAACACCAATGGCCATCCCAGCGCTAAAGAACAGCAAACCATGGCCGACGATCTGATCAGCTTTATTGACAAGCAGGTGAAGTGGTGAGGTATACCCCAATTGAGTCAGGAAATTAGAATCAGGAAATAAGAAGGGAAAACGGTAAGTCGGGTTTTATCTATAGTATTTCTTAGTCTTGATTCTTGACTCTTAATTCTTATATCTAAATTTGAAATAACCAATTATTGAATATGAATAAAGTAGTTAGTGGTGCTGATGAGGCCATCCGAGATGTTGAAGACGGTATGACCTTAATGGTAGGTGGTTTTGGATTGTGTGGTTTGCCCGAAAATTGCATAGCCGCCCTGGTTAAAAAGGGAACAAAACAACTTACCTGTATATCAAACAATGCCGGGGTCGATGATTTTGGTATCGGCCTGATGCTGAAACAGCGGCAGGTAAAAAAAATGATATCCTCTTATGTTGGCGAAAACGCTGAATTTGAACGTCAGTTACTCAGCGGCGAATTGGAAGTGGAACTGTTGCCGCAAGGTACGCTGGCCACCCGCTGCATGGCGGCAGGGTATGGTATGCCTGCTATCTTTACTCCGGCTGGTGTTGGTACCGAAGTTGCCGACGGCAAGGAGGTGCGGAATTTTAATGGCAAGGATTACCTGATGGAAATGGCTTTTGATGCCGATTTTGCTATTGTAAAGGCCTGGAAAGGCGATACTATGGGTAACCTGGTGTTCCGTTCAACCGCACGTAATTTTAACCCGGTAATGGCCATGGCCGGCAAAGTAACTATCGCCGAAGTGGAAGAACTGGTACAACCCGGTGAGCTTGATCCCGACCATATTCACACTCCCGGTATATATGTACACCGGATATTTCAGGGCAAGGATTATGAGAAGCGAATAGAGCAAAGGACGGTGCGGACAATTTGAAAATTAGGTAATTTGAAGATTTGAAAATGAAAAACGATGACTTGGATACATAGTAAATTAATTAATGAGAGACGATAAGGAAAACTTGATTGTCAAATTAACATTTGAATTTGCATCAGACATTATTGCGTTTTCCGAGGAATTAGAAGCTGATAAAAAGTTTGCAGTTGCCAGACAAATTATCAGATAAGGTACTTCAATAGGCGCGAACGTTCGTGAAGCTCAAAATGCTGAAAGTAAAAATGATTTTATACATAAACTAAAAATAGCTGCTAAAGAAGCGGATGAAACAGAATACTTTTTACTGCTTTGTCAATTTTCTAAAAACTATCCGTTTAACGAAACATTGATAAATTAAAAGTGATCATTAAAATTATATCGAAGATCATATCAAGCTCTAAAAGCAATTAATCAATTGGAGAATTTGAAATGGACTTTTAATTTAATCACTTTCAAATTTTCAAATCACCAAATTTTCAAATTAACAACATGCTTGATAAACAAGGAATAGCAAAGCGAATAGCTAAAGAAATAAAAGACGGTTACTATGTTAACCTGGGCATAGGAATCCCAACTTTGGTGGCCAACTATATACCCGAAACCATGGATGTGGTGCTGCAGTCAGAGAATGGGTTGCTGGGTATGGGGCCGTTCCCGTTTGAGGGCGAGGAGGACCCGGATGTAATTAACGCGGGTAAGCAAACCATTACGATGCTGCCCGGATCGGCCATATTTGATTCGGCTATGAGCTTTGGAATGATACGGGCCAAAAAAGTTAACCTGACCATACTGGGCGCTATGGAAGTATCAGAAAATGGCGATATAGCCAACTGGAAGATCCCCGGTAAAATGGTGAAAGGCATGGGTGGCGCTATGGACCTGGTAGCATCTGCCGAAAACATCATAGTAGCCATGCAGCACGTAAATAAGGCTGGCGAATCAAAATTGTTACCCCAATGCTCGCTACCCCTAACCGGTGTTCACTGCGTAAAAAAAATTGTGACCGAATTGGGCGTGTTTGATGTACTGCCCGAAGGCGGCTTTAAACTACTGGAGCGTGCTCCGGGTGTAAGCGTGGAAGAAATTAAAAACGCCACTGCCGGTAAGCTCATCGTAGAAGGAGAAATACCGGAGATAATTCTTTAATCCCCGGCATTTGCTGTTGTTTTATTACTGTTTATATTTAGTGATCTTGCGTACCACAAAGCTGTAGTAATTATAACTTTCAGGAATATATATAGCATTTTCATGAATACAAATGGAGGTGACATCAACAAATTTGGCTTTGGTGTATGCACCACCTGCATTACCTTCATTAGTATAAATATTAAGTGGTGTTTCTACGCCATTGGTACCCCAGTGGCTTACTTTGCCACTCCGGTAAAGTATAAATATACTTTCATAAGGTGAGGGGTTAAAGTTCCTGTCTCTTTTGGCTACTGCTATATCAAATATATAATCGTTAACCAGGCTATTGGGGAACCTGAATTTTGTACTTACAGCGCCGCTTAAAGTTACCTTTCTTATTGTTCGTCCGGAAGGATCAATTTCATTGCCGTCAACCACCCATAAAATGCCATCTGCCGCCAGCTTTATATTGTATGGGTTGGTAAAGTGAGCTTTGTTGCCTATACCATCGGCACTG
>Ga0193717_1002122_pt1 | contig 11629 bp, 11 predicted proteins | sample U2c2metaG_FD_145900 | JGI IMG/M metagenome (GOLD analysis project Ga0193717, IMG submission 145900) | Soil microbial communities from a riparian zone of the East river system, Colorado, United States - U2c2 | ecosystem: Environmental > Terrestrial > Soil > Riparian zone | place: USA: East River...
CGCGCCAATTTCAAAACTTTGTTTCCAGATGATGTGGTCGGCATTACCTAAAATAAACTCCACACTGCCGCCGCCAATATCCATAATGAGCGAGTTTTGGGCCGATAAACAACCGCTGATCTTTACGCCCTTATAAATAAGGCCAGCCTCCTGTTCGCCGTTGATGATCTCGATGCCAATACCTGTTTTAGCTTTTACTTCGTTAATAAAATCGTTGCCGTTTGATGCGCTGCGCAGGGCCGATGTAGCTAAGGCACGTACCTCCTGTACCTGATTTGCTTTGATCTGTTCCTGAAACCGTTGCATGGTGTTCAATCCGCGCTCAAAAGCCTCGGGTAAAATATAACCTTTATTAATACCGCCTTCGCCCAGCTTTACGGCTTCGTGGTAGTGTACAATTTCGTGATAGTTATTCACAGTGCCTTCGGCAATTAATAAATGGAAGGTATTGGTACCAAGGTCCATTATGGCAACGCGTTTAGTCATGCATCTAAAATAAATAATCCCCGAAATTGTTTAAATATTCCGGGGATTTATATATTTATTTTTAAGGTTGCGTATTATTCTTTATAAAAGAACCATTTGCCGAGTTCTTTAAAACTTGCTTTTTTGCCGTACATTAAAACACCAACCCTGTAAATGCGTGCCGCAACCCAGGTTGTGAATAAAAAGCCGGCTACCATCATAAACATGGATAATGCCAGTTGCCAGCCGGGTACACCAAAAGGTATCCTGACCATCATGGCCACAGGCGATGTAAATGGTATAATAGAGAGCCATACAGCCAAAGCGCTATCGGGCGCCCGGAATAAAACGGACACTGATAGTATGTAGGTGAAAAACAACGGTAAGGTAATTGGGAACATAAACTGCTGTGTTTCTGTCTCGCTGTCAACAGCCGAGCCTACCGCTGCAAATAAGGCACTGTACAGCAGGTAACCACTAAGAAAATAGAACAGGAAACAGCCCAGGATATATCCAAACGGTATGGTTTGCAGTACTGCAAGGGCACCCATCATCGATCCTTGTGGTGAATTAAATGCCTGGCCGGCTATTTTGGTTGATATTACAGATAAAATTATCCAGGCTCCAAATTGCGTTAACCCTACCAGGCCAACGCCAATTATTTTACCCAGCATGAGTTGGAAGGGCTTAACAGATGATATGATCACTTCAATAATACGGCTTGTTTTTTCTTCAATAACACCGCGCATTACCTGTGCCCCGTAAATAAACAGGGATATGTAAATCAATATCGCACAAGCAATGCCTACGGCCATGTTGGGACCTACGTTGGCATCTTTGGCGCCGGCATCTGTAAGTTCAACCGCATTTACAGATATATTACTCTTGATAGAATTAACAATGACCGGATCAATATGGTGCTGAAGCATACTGTTGTTAACAGCAATATTATTCATTTGCTTCCCAATTTCGTCGGTAATGAGCAGGGACGGTTTCTTTTTTGAAAATACTTTAACGGCATTCTTTTTATTATAATCAGCCGGAATAGATAATATCAGCAGGCTTTCGTTGGTTTTGGCAGCCGCTTCCAATTGTTCCAGGGATGCTGTGACCGGCTTAAACTTAATGTTTTTTACATCATGAAATTTATCGGCAAAAATGTTGCTTTCATCAACCACATTAACAACCTGCTCGCTGCTTAGCTTATCGCTGTCCTTAGCTACCAGTGCGATAATAGCGCCCATAGCAAATATCAGCAATGGTACAACAAAAATCATCACTATGAATGATCTCTTTCTTACACGGGTAAGGTATTCGCGCTGTATAATGAGTAATACTTTGTTCATGGCTTAAGGGATCAGGTTTACTTTTTCAATAAATATTTCGTTCATGCTGGGTATTACTTCCTGCAGCATATTGATGCGGGTTTGGGGGATCAGGTATTGCAGCACATCATTGGAGTTGTGGTTGCCATTGAGCCTGATGCGGATAGTATGCCTGTCATCGTCAGAAATAGTTTCACCAATGATGTCAAAAGGCTGTGAGCCGTTAAAGTTTAACTGCTGCCCGGTATACTCAATCACGTAAGTGTCGTTACGGTAGGAGTTGCGGATATGCTTCACCTTGCCGTCGAGTATTTTCTCTGATTTATGAATGAGGGCAATGGAATCACAAAGCTCCTCTACCGATTCCATACGGTGGGTTGAGAACAGGATGGTAGCGCCTTTGCGGTTAAGTTCCAGTATCTCGTCTTTGATCACTTCGGCATTCACCGGGTCGAAACCGCTGAAAGGCTCATCGAGGATGATCAGGTCGGGCTCATGCAGTACGGTGGCCACAAACTGGGCCTTTTGCTGCATCCCCTTTGATAGCTCTTCTATCTTTTTTTTCCACCAGCCTTCAATACCTAATTTTTCGATCCAGTATTTCAGGCGTTTATTGGCTTCATCGCGGCTCAGGCCTTTCAGCCGGGCCAGGTATATCATTTGCTCGCCGATCTCCATTTTTTTGTACAGGCCACGTTCTTCGGGTAAATAGCCAATACGTTCAATATGTGATTGGTTGAGCTTTTGGCCGTCAAAATAAATCTCGCCCGAGTCTGGTGCGGTTATCTGGTTTACGATACGTATAAGCGAAGTCTTACCGGCGCCGTTTGGTCCTAAAAGTCCAAATATTTGTCCGCTTTCAACCTCTAAACTTACATCATTTAACGCCCGGTGACCGGCGTATTGTTTAACAATATGGCGTATGCTTAGCATGTATAAAGGTTACAATAGTTAATTGATTTATGCTTTAGATACAGATCATGGCGAAATGTTACATCAGCCGCCGGGTATTAAAGAAGCTGTTTTAAGCTGAACCTCAGGGTTTCAATAGCCTCTTTTTGCCTTGATATGACCACATAAAGATAGCCATTATAAATCATGGTATGCGGGTAGCCATATTGGCCGCCTTTCCATAGCCCTTCTTTTTTAAGGTGATACAGCTTATCGGCTATAATGTAGTTTTTATCGAAAGCCTCACCGTTTTTGGAGAGTGATAGAACCAGTGGATTACGGTCATAATGATGCAGCGTATCGGGGACGCCTACGTAGTAAAATCGTTTGTCTGGTAACCGGCCAAAATGAAATTTACCGTCGTTATCAGAAAAAGCAGCCTCCGTAGGGCGCGACCACGTTTCGCCATTGTCCTTGCTTTCGGTAAGCCAAAGATGGCCTTTCCATCCCTTACCGGTTACACGCAATAGCAGGTGTAGCACCTTATCATCTGTCTGGAAAAATGATCCTTCGCATAATGGAGGCAGACCCAATTTGGCAGCCGGGGAATAAAAGGCGGCAGAATTATCTTGTGTGTATAGCGAATCGGGGTAAAAGCTGCTCAGTTTCCAGCCCGAGATGCCGCGCGGATCATCGGTATATGGAAACAGGAAATTACCACTGATAATGAGCCTGCCGCTTTTAATAGCTTCGGGACCGTGATTGGGGATCAGCGGTACGTGCATATCCATAGCATTGCTCCAGCGCAGGCCATCGGTGCTGGTTTTTGCCCACAGGTGCGTGTTTTGGCGATGTTTGGTGTATTGGCCATAGTAGGCAACCAGTGTGCCTTTGTATTGATATAAACCAGCCGCAGTAAGCACGGTTAGGGTATCATTAACCTTTACCGGGGATGCCAGTACCTGGGGTTTTGACCAGTGCACAAAATCGGCCGAAGTTGCATACACCACCCGCTGGCCCGGCGAATCCTCATCAATTAAGCCGTTGCTCCATATGGCTATAAACTTATCCTTAAAATGGATAATTGAAGGATGGTGATTATACAGCCATTCCTTATCTGGCGAGTAGATCATACTCCGCTCAATTTTTAGATGAGGTACACCGGCTCCGGTTTGGTAATTGTTGCGGATGGCTGGGGTTTGGGCTGAAAGCTGGCCGTAAATGAAAAATAATAGAACTATGCTTAGTATTGATTTGATATGGGTATGCATGTTATCAATAATAAGCATTATAGCAAATCAATCAAACAAAAAAGCCCAAAATCATTATGACTTTGAGCTTTTTAAAATGCTTTCAGCTTTCTGCCTTAAGCCTTATTCAAAATATTCCTTCATCCTGTCGAAAAAGCTTTTTTCGTTTTTACCCGGATTGGGTTTAAAGTTAGGGGAGGATTGTAATTTTTCTAATATCTCGCGTTCTTCGCGGCTTAACGCTTTTGGTGTCCAGATGTTGATATGCACCAATTGGTCGCCGCGGTGATAGGAGTTCACTTCAGGTACACCTTTGCCTTTCAGGCGCAGTATTTTGCCACCCTGTGTTCCCGGATCTATCTTAATCTTGGCTTTACCGTCAATGGTAGGTACTTCAACAGTGGTACCAATGGCCGCATCAACAAAGTTTACATGCAGGTCATATATCACGTTATTGCCGTCGCGTTTCAGTGTTTCATGAGGTATCTCTTCAATCAGTATAATGAGGTCGCCCGGTACACCGCCACGTGGCGCAGCATTACCTTTACCGCTCATGCTTAACTGCATGCCTTCGCTTACACCGGCAGGGACGTTTATGGTGATCAGTTCTTCGCCGCGTACCACGCCATCGCCATGACATACTGTACATTTTGACAGTATAGTGCTGCCTTCGCCGTTACAGGTAGGGCAGGTGCTGGTAGTTTGCATCTGGCCCAATATGGTATTGGTTACCCTGCGTACCGCGCCCGAGCCACCACAGGTTTTACAGGTTTGGAACGATGATTTATCTTTAGCGCCAGTACCGTCGCAGGTTCTGCAGACGATCTGTTTGTTAACTTTTATTTTCTTTTCGGCACCATTGGCAATTTCCTCTAAAGTTAAACGCACTTTGATGCGCAGGTTACTGCCACGGGCTACACGCCTGCCTCCCGCACCGCCACCCTGACGGCCACCGCCGCCAAAAAAGCCTTCAAACGGACTGCCACCGCCAAAAATATCGCCAAACTGACTGAATATGTCGTCCATATTCATGCCACCACCACCGTAACCACCACCATTTGGCGATGAAGCATTGGCCGCGTGACCAAACTGGTCATATCGCTGGCGTTTTTCAGGACTGCTTAGAACTTCATAAGCCTCGGCTGCTTCCTTAAATTTTTCTTCAGCCTCTTTATCGCCCTCGTTTTTATCAGGGTGATATTTAATAGCCATTTTACGATATGCCTTTTTTATATCATCGGCATCTGCACCTTTAGCAACACCCAGGATATCGTAATAATCTCTTTTAGCCATATATTTTATAATGTTGAATTATTGAGTTATTGAATTATTGATTTTAAAAGGAAACGGACTTAAAAAGAATAAAAAATCTAATAATTCGGTCCTTCAATAATTCACTAATTAATTATGCTCCTACTATTACTTTGGCAAAACGTATTACCCTGTCTTTCAGGGAATAACCTTTTTCCATTTCATCAATTACCTTGCCTTTTAAGTCGTCGGTAGGGGCGGGTATGTTAGTGATGGCTTCGTGCAGGTCGGCGTCAAATGGCGCGCCTATCGATTCCATTTCTTTTAAGCCTTTTTGCGCGAGTATGTTCTTTAATTTGTTTTGAATTAAGGTAACACCCTCTTTAACCGGGGCAACATCAACCGCATTTTCCATGGAACGCTGCGCGCGCTCAAAATCGTCCAAAACAGGTAATAAGGCAACAATCAGCTCTTTACCTTCAGTTTCTCGGGCTTCAGCGCGCTCTTTTATGGTGCGTCTTCTGAAGTTGTCAAATTCAGCATATAAGCGCAGGTATTTATCATTTGCCTGAGCCAATTCTTCTTTCAGAAGATCTTCCGGAGATGCAATTGGTTCCTGTTCAGCAGTTTCAGTTGGCTGAACTTGTTCCTGGCCGTCACCGGCTATATTTTCATGATTTGCCACATTAATATTTTCTGGAGTATCCGTATTTTCTTTCTTCTTTTTCTTCAACATGTCGTTAAATTTCATAGCTGATAGTGCCAATCAAGTATCCTGCCATTACCCTAAAGCCGACAAGCTGTCAGTACCATGTATTTATATCAGACAGGCGTGACACCTTTTACGCAGGAGTGACAGGTGGCTGTCTGAACTGCTGATTGTTGTCTGCACCAGGATTGCTAAGGGATTTCCGGATTAAATTAATTTTAAGATTGCTCAGAAAAAAAACCTAAAAATCTGTTTCCTGGTTCAGACCAACGCTGGTTCACAAAACCAACGAAATCACCTAAATCAAAAATAATCAGCGGTTAAATCTCCGCGTCTTCCAAAACCTTACCATTTTCGCATTTGATGATGCGTGATGGGAAAGCGCGTATGATATGATAATCATGTGTAGCAACCAATACCGAGGTGCCCGACTGGCTGATCTGTTTAAGCAGCAGCACAATTTCTTCGGAAGTTTCAGGATCGAGGTTACCGGTTGGCTCATCGGCCAATATGATCTCGGGGTCGTTAAGCAGGGCGCGGGCAATTACCACCCGTTGCTGCTCGCCACCAGACAGTTCATGCGGCATTTTCTTTAATTTGGAGCGCAGGCCCACTTTTTCAAGCACATCAAGGGTACGGTCGGCTATCAGTTTTTTATCTTTCCAGCCGGTGGCGCGCATTACGAAAAGCAGGTTTTGTTCAATAGAGCGGTCGGTAAGTAATTGAAAATCCTGAAAAACAATGCCTAACTTACGGCGAAGGTACGGAACATCGCGGCCCGGGAGCTTGCTTAGTTCATAACCGCAGGCGTGGCCGGTACCGTTCCTGATACCAAGATCGCCATAGATCACTTTAAGCAGGCTGCTTTTGCCCGATCCTGTTTGGCCTATCAGCCATACAAAATCCCCCTTATCAACATGCAGGTTAACGTTTGATAATACCAGGTGTGCCTGCTGAAAAATATCAACATTGTTTAGCTTAATAATAGAGTTTCCGATCATCTTTTTTTATAGCTCTAATTTTAAGATCTGCCCAAAAGGCAAATCCCTTATAATATTCATAATATATTCGGCTTTATCAGCCAGTCCTGCCTTGTCCAATGATTTTTCGGGCCTGTCAACCCTGAAATAGGCCAGCAGCGTAAATTTATCATCCCGCAACTGTACATAATCAGGTATTTTGGCAACGCCTTTAACTTTTATAATATACATTTTTTAAGGTTAAAGCTGAAAGGTAAAAGGTGAAAGGTAAATGCATCAGATGATAACCTTTTGCCTTTTACCTTTCGGCTTTCGCCTCAACAACCAAAGGTATTGTTATTTTAAAGATTTGCCAAGAAATGCATTGTATCAATACCATCGGCGTAATCCCATAAAGCGGGTTGCTGGCTTTGGCCAAAACCCACCACCTGGTTAGCTACATTGATGGGCGCCGTGGTAACAATACACTGTATGTTTTCGCTTTGCTCCGTAAGTAATTGTTGTGCAGCCGGCAAATCGGCATAATAACTAAAATATACTACCGACAGGGGCGATGCCATCCTTTCATCTTCCTTTACCATCAAAAAACCATTGTCAAGGTGCTTGTCGCTATTAACCAGGTATATGGATTTGTTATAGTCATAATTGTTGTTGTACTTGTGATGATGGATAATGGCCTTATGATCCTCTATCGACTCAAAAAAGAAATTGAAGATGTATCCTTCAGGAACCAGTAATTTTGACACATTACGACAGCCCAGGCCATAATAATCAAAAATATCATGGCCTAAATTAAACAGTTCTTCGGCCGTTTCGGCGCCGGTAAGCAGGGCTATACTATTACGGTTTTTGCGGATAATATTAGGCACCTTGCCAAAATAGTAATCAAAATAGCGCGAGCTGTTATTACTGCCAGTGGCAATAATGGCATCAAAATCCACTAATCTTTCCACAAAACTGAACTGATCAGCAAAGCTGCCGTCAATATCAACTAAGCGTTGCAGCAGTTGCTTGATCAGGCGCGCATCCTGCGATGATGCTTTGATAAGCGCGTGGTGGCCGGTAGCCAGTACACACAATACATCATGAAAACCCACCAGCGGGATATTGCCCGCCAAAATAAGTCCAACTTTTTTACCGGGCTTGTTATTATCCAGGTTGTATTTTGATAGCCAGGTTTGCAGGTCGGCCTCATGAAGCATTTTCCCGATAGCAGTTACAGCTCTTAAAACACTTTCGGGAGTGAACCAGGCATTGTGATATTGTTCATCATTAATAATGGCCAGGAGTTGTGCATCAGGCTCCATTAACTGCTTTCCTAACGCTGAAAATGAGTTTATTGTGTTTATTGTATTAATTTTTGACATATATATGGTAAGGATTTGAACCCTTAAAACCTTTTTTTGTTATATTTGTACGCTTGTTAATTGCAGGCAAAGTTAATTGAGAATATTAGATATTTAGAAATATGGCGATTAAAATCACCGATGAATGCATAAACTGCGGAGCTTGCGAACCTGAATGCCCTAATAATGCCATTTATGACGCAGGTGCGGCATGGCGTTTTAGCGACGGTACAGGACTTAAAGGTGTTATCGATTTTGGCGATGGTAATACATTAAATGCCGAAGAAACACAAGCTGCCCTGTCTGACGATATATATTATATTGTGCCTGATAAATGTACAGAGTGTGTTGGGTTTCATGATGAGCCACAATGTGCAGCAGTATGCCCTGTAGACTGTTGTGTGGATGACGAAGATATACGCGAAAGCAAGGAAGAACTGTTAGCCAAAAAAGACTGGCTGCACATGAACGAATAATATCCGTTTTTTAATAATATTAAAAAAGGGAACAGCTTGCTGTTCCCTTTTTTGTGCTGTATACTGATACCGGCTATTATGTAGTCTTCAGACTAAGATATCTCAAATCTACTTTTTCAGATCAAGCTCCATGTGTATATCTGCGCGCGCGTAGGGTGTTGCATCTACTTTAAATTCTTTAAATCCATATTTTCTGTATAACGATAAGGCAGGGGTGAGCCCTCTGTTCGATCCCAGCCACAGCCTTGTGCCGCCAAGTTCTTTTGTTTTGGCTATGGCGGCTTCCAGGAGTGAATTGCCAATTTTGCGCCCCTGGTACCTGGGGCTTACAGCCATTTTGGCAAGCTCATAATCTGTTTGGCCGGTTTTGATGAGGGCGCAGGTGGCTGCAATGTCATTATTGATCTGCGCAAAAAGTATTTCGCCACCATCGGCCAGGATATGCTCCTCAGGGTGGTTAAGCTGCTCCAGGTCATGCTCTTCTACCGTAAAGTAGGTATTGATCCATTCAATGTTCAGGTTTTTAAAATAACGCGCGTATTGCGGCTCATAGGTGATCACCTTAACCGCGCTATGACCCTGCGGATTAAACATTTCCTGGAACCGCTGATAATAGGGCTTTTCATTTAATTGCGCTTCGGTTTCAATAATGGCGCTTAACAGGTTGTTTTGCTGGCTGCTGAAAAGCGCTTTATTAAGCGCGACTATTTTAACCCAGACCCGCTCAAATTTTGGTAATGATTCCTGGCCTTTTTTTGATAACCGGAGCATTCGCCTGCGGCTATCCGTTGCTGATTTTACCGATTCAATAAAGCCCAGTTCCTCCAGTTCTTTAGCCAGATGGATAACGCCGGGATGGGTAAGGCCCAGTTCTTCGGCAATCTCGGTTACACCGGCCTCGCCCTGTTTGCTGATCAAATAATAAAGGGTAAAATACTTTGGTTCAAAATTAAGCTGCTCATCTTTATAGATCAAAACAACATCTTTAGCAAAATATTCATACAAGCGTTTTAGCCTTGCTCCAATGGCTAATTCTTCCAGTTCATCAATTATTGACATAGTGTTTACGTAAGTACTTACAAATGTATAATTTATTTTTATTTATTTTGTATACAACTATTATAAATGGAATACGGTATTTGTAACCTTGCGGTAATCCCGCTGCGTGCTGAGCCAAATGACCGGAGCGAACAGGTATCGCAAGTGTTATTTGGCGAGGCGTTTGAAATCATAGAATGGGGCGAGCGATGGGTAAAGATCATCACCGAAAGTGATAACTACACGGGATGGATAGGCCGGCTGCAATTTGTTATGCTGGGCCATATAGCCTATAAGAGTCTTAAAAACATAAAACCGCACTTAACCTACCGGGCGGTAACGCAGGCCTGGAAGATTGCTGACAATAGCGTTGTTTATTTGCCGGCCGGCAGCTCGCTTGCTTTTTTAGAAGGCACAACATGTCACATAGGCACCGAACGTTTTGAGATCATAGGTGAAATAGGTGAGCGTGCGGATATAGCTACAACGGCCAAGTCGTTTTTGAATGCGCCATATTTATGGGGTGGCCGTACGCATTTTGGCATTGACTGTTCTGGGTTTACACAGGTTGTATTTAAGCTGAACAACATGCAATTAAAGCGCGATGCAAGCCAGCAGGTTCAGGAAGGTGTTTTGGTGGAAAGCTTAAGCCTGGCCCGTTTGGGCGACCTTGCGTTTTTCAATAATGAAGAAGGCCGTGTAACGCACGTGGGTGTCCTGCTAAATGATGAACATATCATTCATGCATCGGGTAAAGTAAAAATTGATACGATTGACAAGGATGGGATCTACTCCAAAGAACAAAAACGACACACACATACATTGCATAGTATAAGGCGGTTTACGTAACAGATATAATTCTTATAAGAATAGAGAAAAGTGGGGATAGTGCGATTCCTTCGGGGAAGGGGAGGCAGGGATTTGGTGAACATTACCAGCTTATATTGAACGTTTGAACCACTCCCTGCCATTACACAATCTAACGCACCTCTCCCGTGAGAAGGGAATATAATGCGGAAATTATTTTCTTTATCAATCAAACTTAATATCCCAGATGATAACCTTTTTATCATCGCTTACTGATATCAGTTGATCGCCGTTCCAGGCCAGCTTGTTTACAGACAGGGGATGACTGGGATGCCCTTTTTCGCGACTGATGATCTTGTATAATTTAAAGTCGTCCGCTCCCCATATCTTGATGCCTTTATCCATACTTGCTGTAGCAAAGTAGGGCAGGGAAGGATGAAACAAAATATGGTTAACTGCAAATAAATGTGCCGGAATATTTTTTATGGGTTGATAAGTTACGTTATCCCAAATTTTTATTTGCGCGTCGCGTCCACCGGATGCAAGATAAGTACCATCGGGACTGTAAGCCAACGCAAAAACCGACATGGTATGACCATGAAGGGCTTTCAGCAAGGCATAATCTTCCAGGTCGTAAATTTTGATGGCGTTATCGCGGCAGCCAAAAGCCACTTGTTTTTCGTCGGGCGAAATGGCTATGCAACGTACAGTATCTGTCGATATCTTGACGCTATGCACCATCTCCAGCGTTTCCAGGTTCCATACTGATACGGTTCCATCCTCAGATGCTATGAGCAATTCTTTTTTTTTGCTGATAGATTTGATATCGAAAATTGGTTTAAGATGATGCCTGAGCGATTTAATAACCTTTTGCTGTATAAAATCAAACACCAAAACCTCGCCGCTGCGTAAACCAGTAAACAATAAAGGGTAACCGGCAGGGCCATGAATAGCATAGATAGAGGCATTAACCGGGAACATCACTTTTATAAAAGTAAAATCCTTCAGGCTCCATTCTACCAAACCTTTATCGTTGCCACCGGTAAATAATATACCCGGCTTTTGCGAAAGCTCCAGTGTAAAAATGGGGT
>Ga0193717_1002123_pt1 | contig 11628 bp, 8 predicted proteins | sample U2c2metaG_FD_145900 | JGI IMG/M metagenome (GOLD analysis project Ga0193717, IMG submission 145900) | Soil microbial communities from a riparian zone of the East river system, Colorado, United States - U2c2 | ecosystem: Environmental > Terrestrial > Soil > Riparian zone | place: USA: East River...
GTCGGTCTGGGTCGAGCGGCCATGCCCGCGCCGGTCATGCGCGATCACGCGATAGCCCTTGCCGAGGAAGAGCAGCATCTGGTTATCCCAGTCGTCGGCGCTCAGCGGCCAGCCGTGATGGAAAACAATCGGCTGTCCCGAGCCCCAGTCCTTGTAGAAGATCTGGGTGCCGTCTTTGGTCGTGATCGTAGCCATCTCGGGATTCCTTCTTTTTGGAGCAACTGGCTTATTGTTCGCGTTTTGCTCTCGCTGATGCCGATAGATCTCTTCGCGCGAAGGCGGCGGGTCTCGGATCAGGCTGCGGCGACCGCCAGAACGGCTTGCGCAAACGCCTGCGGCGCTTCCTGCGGCAGATTGTGACCGATGCCGCCCGTGATGGTGCGATGCGCGTACCTGCCGGTGAATTTCTTGGCGTAGGCGCTCGGGTCGGGGTGCGGTGCGCCGTTCGCGTCGCCTTCCATCGTGATCGTCGGCACGGTGATGACCGGGGCTGTGGCGAGCCGCTTCTCTATGTCGTCGTATTTGCGCTCGCCGTCGACGACGCCGAGCCGCCAGCGGTAATTGTGGATCGTGATGGCGACATGATCCGGATTGTCGAGCGAGGCCGCGCTGCGATCGAACGTGGCGTCGTCGAACTCCCATCGCGGCGAAGCGATCTGCCAGATGAGCTTTGCAAAGTCGTGGGTGTATTTCGCGTAGCCGGCGCGGCCGCGTTCCGTCGCAAAATAAAACTGGTACCACCATTCAAGTTCGGCCTTCGGCGGCAACGGCATCGTGCCGGCTTCCTGGCTGCCGATCAGATACCCGCTCACCGAGACGAGCCCGTTGGCGCGCTCCGGCCAGAGCGCCGCCATGATGTCGGCCGTCCGCGCGCCCCAATCGAAACCCGCGAGAGTAGCCTTTTCGATTCCAAGCGCATCCATCAACGCGATGGTGTCGACCGCAAACGTCGACGGCTGGCCGTTGCGGAACGTGTCGTTCGACAGAAAGCGTGTCGTGCCGTAGCCGCGCAGATGCGGGATGATCACGCGGTATCCGGCCGAGACCAGCAACGGCGCAACATCGAGATAGCTGTGAATGTCATAGGGCCAGCCGTGCAGCAGGAACACCACCGGGCCATCGGCCGGGCCAACTTCGGCGTAGCCGACATTCAGCACACCGGCGTCGATCTGCTTGAGCGGGCCGAACGACGTGTTGCTGACCGGCTTGACCGCAGGAATTCTTGTCTCCGCCCGCTGCGCTGCCGCGGGACCGATCATCCCGAACTGCGTGGCGGCCACGGCCATCGCGGCGGTGCCGAAGAAGCGGCGCCGGTCCTGGTCGATGTCGTCCATGCTCTTGATCGTATTCATCGTGAAGCCTCCTTGTTTCAGCCGAACGTGAAAGCAAAAGCTTCCACGCCGGGCGCGAGGAACTCGATCTCGAACTGCCGGTCGCCGATGGAATTGGGTTGCCGGATCAACTGATACAAGCGCTGTTCGATCACTGCGCCGTTACCTTGCGCGTCGACGTCGGTGCCGTGAGCCGCGCCCGGCGGCTGCCCATCGATCGTCACGCGAAATCGCACGGGCGTACCCGGGAAAGCTGGCCCCATCACGAGATGAAGATCGCGCGCGTGAAACCGGTAGGCGATGCGTCCATCCGGCTTGTTGAGCGCGACGGCTTCGTTCTTCACGGTCCAGTCGCCGGAGAGCGCCCACTCGTTGAGACGCAACCGCGCCGGCGCCTCATACATGCGCGGCTTGTCGACGACCGCGCCGCCCGGCGATGCAAAGTTCTGCGTGCGCGCATAGCCGACGTAATTCTCGCCGGACTTCAGGCTGCGCCAATCGGCGGCCGCTTCGAGGCCCTGTCCGTTGACCGATACCGGTTCGCGGTCGATGCCGGTTTTTCCCGCCTCGGCCAGCAATTCCTGGATGATCATTTCGGATTGTTCGTATCCGCCTTCGCCGAAATGATGGTGCCGGACCCGCCCCTGCGCATCGATGAAGTACAGCGCCGGCCAATACTGGTTCTTGAAGGCGCGCCAGATCGTATGGTCGTTGTCAACCGCGACCGGGTAATCGACGCGCATGTCTTTCACCGCCCAGCGCACATTGTTCAGGTTTTTTTCAAACGAGAACTCCGGTGCGTGGACGCCGATCACCACCAGTCCCTGATCGCGATATTTGTCGGCCCAGGCACGAACATAGGGAGCCGTGCGCAGCCAGTTGATGCAGGTGTAGGTCCAGAAATCGATCAGGACGACTTTTCCGCGCAGAGACGCCGCCGTCAGCGGCGGCGTATTGAGCCACAAGTCCGCGCGCTCGAGAGACGCCAGCTCGTGACCGGGAGTCTGTGTGGCGGCGAATCCGTGCAGGAACGGCAGGCCGGTGGACGTCGTCGGCTGCGCTACGTTCATCCTCTCCTCCACAAAACCCGCAATGGGCGCCCCAATCGCGAGGGCGAGGATCGCGGCGACCAGGAGCTTGTTCGTGTGCATCGATGAAGGTCTCTGACCGATTTCCGGACGACACCTGTTCAAATCACGCTGGTCGTGACCTCGATGTTGCCGTGCACCGCCTTCGAATAGGGGCAGATACCGTGCGCGGCTTCTGCCAGTTCCTCGGCGACCGCGCGGTCCACGCCCGGAACGCTGACATTGAGGCGGGCGCGCAGGAAGTAGGAGCCGCCGGCGAGGTTGAGGTCGATTTCGGCATCGACTTCGGGGCTGCCCGCCAACTTGATCTTCCGCTGCGCGGCAGCGAGCTCGATCGCGCCCATGTAGCAGGCCGACCAGGCGGCGGCGAAGAGCTGCTCGGCAGCCGGGTGCGGCTGGGAGAGCTTCAGATCGACAAAACCGTCGCTGCTGCGGGCGAAGCCATCGCGGCCGCTCTTGCTGTGAGTCATTCCAGTAAAGATCACCTTGCTGGTGGGTTTGGTTGCGAGTTGAGCCATGGTTCTCTTCCTTGATGTGTGTGAAAGGGGAAGGTGGGTCGTCACTCGGCCAGCGTGAGCGCAGGCTTTCCTTTTTCGATAATGTAGGTGGCGAGCTCCGCGGCGTTGCCGGTGCCGACGTTTTTCGCCGCGTGGATCGTTCCCGCCGGGATGCCCGGCTGCGCCAGCGCGGCGTGCGAAGCCAAGGCGCTTGCCACGATCAGCGCCGCTGCCGCCACGATTCGAATCGTCTTCATGTGAATCTCCTTCTGTTGGTCAGCGCAGCGATCTGAAGGCAGCGCGGAGCTCCGCGCTGAAAAGCTCAGGCTGCTCCCACGCGGCGAAGTGGCCGCCTCGGTCGACTTCGTTGAAGTAGATGAGGTTGCGATAGGCGCGCCGCGCCCATGTTTCGGGCGCGCGATAAACCTCTTCGGGAAATACCGAAATGGCGACCGGGAGCGCGATGTCGGCGGTCTTCTGCGCGGCCGCAAGGACAATGCTCTGGCCGGCGGTTTCCCAGTAGATGCGCGCCGCCGAGGCCGCCGTGTTCGTCAGCCAGTACAGCGTGACGTCGTCGAGAAAGTCGTCCTTGGCGAGCAAGCGTTCGGGCTCGCCGTTGTTGTAGTCGTACATCCAGGCGGCAAGCCCCGCGGGCGTGTCCGTCAGGGCGTAGCCGATCGTCTGCGGCCGTGTGCCCATCATCGCGGCGTAGGCCATGTACTTCTTGAAGAATGTGTCGAGCTGCTCGAATGCCGCGCGTTCCTTCTCGGAGAGTCCCGCCGGCGCAGGCCCGCCGGCGAGCGCCATCGCGACGTCCGACGGCACGGTCGCCGGCAAGTTGATGTGGATGCCGAGCAGTCCTGCCGGCGCGTTGCGCGCCAGCGCGCTCGAGACAGGGGCGCCCCAGTCGCCACCCTGGGCGACGTAACGGGTGTACCCGAGGCGCTTCATCAAGACCGCCCAGGCGCGGGCGATGCGGTCGGGATTCCAGCCCTTGCCGGTTGGCTTGCCGGAGAAGCCGTAACCCGGCATCGAAGGCATGACGAGGTCGAAAGCGTCTTCTGCGCGCCCGCCATGGGCCGTCGGATCGGTCAGCGGACCGACGGTCTTGAGCAGCTCGAACACCGAGCCGGGCCAGCCATGCGTCATGATCAGCGGCAGCGCGTCGCGATGACGCGAGCGGACGTGAATGAAGTGGATATCGAGTCCGTCGATCTCGGTGACGAACTGCGGCAGGGCATTGAGTTTCGCCTCGGCCTTGCGCCAGTCGTAGGCCGTGCCCCAATGGCGGACCAGCTCCTGCATCTTCGCGAGCTGAACGCCTTGCGACCGATCGTCGACCGTCTCACGATCGGGCCACCGCGTCGCCGCGATGCGCCGGCGCAGGTCGACGAGCTCCGCCTCCGGAATGTGAACCGAGAACGGGCGGATCGCGTCGCCCTCATCCGCCGCGGCCGGGTGCGCGGGAAGCAGGCTAACGACGCCCGCTGCTGCTGCGGTGGCAAGAACGGCTCGCCGCGTTGGCGATGTCGCAGGCATGACAGCCTCCTTCGCTGGCTCGCTTCAGACCGGCTTGCGGAGGGATCGGAAGCTCGCGCGCATCTCGCCGACGAAGAGCTCCGGCTGTTCCCATGCCGCAAAATGCGTGCCCTTCGAAAAGCTGTTGTAGTGGATGAGCTTGGGATAGGCCTTCTCGGCCCAGCTCTTTGGCGCCTGGTAGATCTCTTCGGCGAAAGCGCTCACGGCGACCGGGATCGTGATGCCTCTCACGTCGAAGAAACCGCCGGGCGGAAGATTATGCCGCGTGTCCCAGTAGAGGCGCGCCGAGGAGATCGCGGTGTTCGTCAGCCAGTAGAGCGTGATGTTGTCGAGCACATCGTCCCGCGTCAGCCCTTCCGGCTTGCCGTCGAACGCGCGCGCGATCATCTCGTAGCTGCGAATGTCGTGGTCGATCATCCACGCCGCGAGGCCAACCGGCGAATCGGCGATGCCGTACAACGTCTGGGGGCGGTTGTTCATCTCGAGCGCATAGCCCAGCCCGTTCTTGTAGAAGTCGTCGAGCTGATCCCAGGCATGTTTTTCTTCAGCCGAGAGGCCGGCCGGCGGCGGGCCGCCAACCGCGAGTGCCTTCGACACATCGGGCGGAACGGCGGCGGCCATGTTGGTGTGAATGCCGAGCAAGCCCGGCGGCTGCTGCAGGGCCATCACCTCAGAAATCGCATTGCCCCAGTCGCCACCCTGCGCCACGTAGCGCGTGTAGCCGAGCCGCTGCATCAGCGTCGCCCACGCCTTGGCGATGCTGACCGGATTCCATCCCGACTTCGTCGGCTTGCCGGAGAAGCCGTAGCCCGGCAGCGACGGGATCACGAGGTGGAACGCGTCCGCCGCGCTCCCGCCATGGGCCGTGGGATTCGTAAGCGGCTCGATGATCTTCATCTGCTCGATGATGGAGCCGGGCCATCCGTGCGTAACGATCATCGGCAGCGCGTTCTCGTGCTTCGAGCGCACGTGAATGAAGTGAATGTCGAGCCCGTCGATCTCGGTGATGAAATTCGGCAGGGCGTTGATCCGCGCCTCGACCTTGCGCCAGTCGTGCTTTGTCGCCCAATAATCTGCGAGCTTCTGAATCGTGTCGAGTTGCACGCCTTGCGATGCGTCCGTGACCTGTTCGCGCTCCGGCCAGATCGTCGCATTGATGCGCCGGCGCTTTTCGACGAGCGCGCTGTCCGGAAAGCGCACGGAAAATGGACGGATGGTGTCCTGCTCGGTTGCCGCTTCGCTAGCGACTCCAGGAGCGGACGCCAGGAGGGTCATGGCGCCTGCCGCGGCCGACGTTGCCAACACGCTGCACCGCGTCGGTGAAGACGAGTCGGTCATGATCATGCTCCGGATGCGGGAGAGCCGGCCTCGGCCCGTTGCGCATCGGAACATGCCCGGCACCATGCTTGCGGGCGATTGGTCCATTTCGGTTGTCGGCCATAGACCTTGGTATGGTTTCGGCGCGCGCGCTTTTTGAAACGCAAACGGATGCGGATCGCTCCGCACCCGTTTCGCACTCGCAGCGCTGTTCGCTGTTCACGCCGCTTCGAGCACCGCCAACGTTGGGCTCACCGGAATGACCTCACGGCGCGCATCGACATCGATGCCCTGCAGTTCGAGCGTGAATTCCGTCCCCAGAGCCGTATCGGCAAGTTCGAGGATGGCGCCGTTGCGCTCCGCAAGCTCGCGCGCGATCGACAGGCCGTGGCCGCTGCCGCCGCTCGTCGACCGGCTGCGCTGGAATAACCGCGCCCTGATGTCGTCCGGAAGACCCGGGCCGTCATCCGCGATTCGGATGGTGACGATCGCGCCGTTCTGTTTCACGGCAAGCCCGATCCGCCGCATCGTTCCGGCCCCGCGCGCGACGCCGACCGCGTTGTGAATCAGGTTGAACAGAATGCGGAAAACGTCCTTCGGATTGGCGGCGACGTAGACCGGCCCGCTGCTCGCGAGACTGAGCGTTGTCGTGGCAGGGACGATCGGAGCGATCAGTCCAAGGACTTCCTCGATCGTCTGCGCGACGTCGAATCTTCGCCGCGGCGCGATCGAGCTTCTGTGCACCGCCTCGCGCATGAGATCCGAGCACATGCTCGCTGCTTTCTTCAGCAGCTCATCGCTGCGCGTCAGTATCCTGACCGCGTCGGCATGACCGAGGCGCTCGAGCGATTCGAGATAGAGCGCAACGGTCCCGAGTGTATTGCGGATATCGTGCGCCCATTGGGCAATCGCGTTGGTGTCCATGGCGATCTCCTTTGCCATGACGGTATTGCGGGAGGCATCCTGCGCACCAGCTATCTCTGGTGCGAGCGGATCACCTGCTTGCGGTGGCGCCGCTCGTTTACGGGAATACTCGAACCAGACGTAAGTATGGTACCGCGCCGCTAGCAAACATGCGGGCGCAGTGCGTCCGCCATGCGCACCAGATCCGCGAAGCTCCGCGCCGCCATTTTTTCCATCACGGCGCCGCGATAGGTTTTCACCGTGATCTCGCTCAGGCCGAGTTCGAAGGCGACCTGCTTGTTCATCTTGCCGGTGGTCACCAGCGCCATCACCTGCTGTTCGCGCGGCGACAGACTGGCGTGGCGATTGCGGATGTCCGCCGCGGCGCTATCGGCCGCCCGCTGGTCGCGGTCGCGCGCGATGGCGGCCGTGATGGCATCGATCATGTCCTGATCGCGGAACGGCTTCGGCAGGAAGTCTACGGCTCCGGCCTTCATCGCACGGACCGACATCGGGACGTCGCCGTGGCCGGTCATCAGAATGATGGGGAGATGAATCCCGAGCCTGTCACGCCGCGATTGAAAATCGAGCCCGCTGATGCCCGGCAGCCGGACATCGAGAACGATGCAGCCCGGACCGTCATGTTCGTGGGCATCGAGAAATTCCTGGACCGACGTGTAAGTACGAACGTCAAGCCCGATGGATGGAAGCATCAGACCGAGCGCGTCGGTTATCGAAATATCGTCATCGATCACATGGACGATAGCCTGTTCGATCGTCGCGACGTCCTTGTCCTTAACGCGAGCCAGTGCGGACATCTTCATTCTCCTTAGGCGTGGTGTGCGGGCACGATACGGAGAAGTACGTAGGCGAGCAGATCAAACTGACGCTGCGTTCGCTATTGCACCAAGGTATAGGCGATACCTTGGTATCTATGGGGCGCGAGCCTGCGAACCATGCGGCGCGCTAGCGGTTGGTAATCCGCGCGGTCGGGTGTGAACCGACACCAAAGTCTCATCGACCTTCGTCGATACAGTGCGCATTCTGCCCACAACCACGCGCCCACAAGGACCGGCAATGGAGACTGAGCTCAGCCGTGTCGTCGATGCGCTCCCCGGCTTTGTCTGGACGGCGCTCCCGGACGGGCAAATCGATTTTCTCAACCAGCGCTGGTGTGACTACACCGGGCTCGCGCTCGGCCGTTCCTGTGGCCGCGGGTGGCAGGCGGCGGTCCACCCGGAGGACTTGTCGCGGTTGCTGACAGGCTGGCGCGGAGATGCCGCCGGCCCACCCGTTGAAACGGAAGCGCGCGTGCGGGGAGCGGACGGAGACTATCGCTGGTTCCTGTTCCGCGCCCACCCGTCAGCCGATGCATCCGGACAGGTGGTCAAATGGTGCGGAATGAGCACCGACATCGACCGCCGGCGGCAGGCCGAAGCCGTGCGCGCGAGTGCCGCCGTCGATGGCATTCCCGGCTTTATCGCCATTCTGGCCCCGAACGGCTACATCGAGACCGTCAATCGCCGAATCCTTGAGTACTGCGGTTTTTCCATTGAAGAGCTCAGACAGTGGGCCACAAACGGAACGATTCCGCCTGAGGATCTGCCGCACCTTGCCGACACCCTGAGCAAGTCGATTGCGTCGGGCGTTCCATATGAAATCGAACACCGCATGCGGCGCCACGACGGCGCTTATCTATGGTTCAACAACCGCGGCATTCCGGCGCGTAACGATGCCGGCCAGATCGTCCGTTGGCACGTTCTGTTGACGGATGTCGAGGACCGCAAGCGGGCCGAGGCCCTGCTCGCGGGCGAAAAGCAGCTTCTCGAGATGGTCGCGAGCGGCCATCCGATGCCGGATACCCTGGAGGCTCTTTGCCGGCTCGTCGAAAGCACCGCGAGCGGATATTGCTGCAGCATTGTGCTGGTCGATCCAGGCGGCACGAAGCTCCAGGAAACCATCGCACCGAGTCTTGCGCCCGAATTCAACGACGCGGTGCGCGGCTGGCCGCTGGATCGCCTGGGCGGCCCGTGCGTCATGGCCGCGCGCGACAGGACGCAAGTGATCATGTCGGACGTTGCATCCGACACGCGTTGGCGCAACTCGTGGCGCGCGCTCGCGGAGAAGCACGGCCTGCGTTCGTGCTGGTCACGCCGAATGGTCTCGCAGGCCGGAAAGGTGTTGGGCACTTTTGCGCTCTATCAGCGCGAACCCGGAACTCCAAGTCCGCTTCAGCTGGAGCTCATCGCGCAGTTCACGAACATCGCGAGCATCGCCATCGAACGCGCGCAGCGTGACGCGGCGCTACGGCAAAGCGAGTCGCGGCTCGCCGAAGCCGAGCGCGACCTGCGGCTGACGCTGGACTCGATACCGACGATAACGTGGCGGGCCGACCAAGTTGGCCACGTGCTGTCCGGCAACAAGCGGTGGTTCGATTACACCGGCTCCACGCCCGAGCAGGTTCGAGACCGCCGATGGCAATCGTTCGTTCACCCCGACGATCTCGCGGCACTTCTCGAAGACGGGAAGCCGAGCATGCCTGCCGGAAACTCGGCCGAGGCCGAGGCACGGGTCCGGCGGTTCGACGGTGAGTATCGCTGGTTTCTGTTTCGCGCGGAGGCGGCGCGCGATGAATCCGGAGAGATCGTCGCGTGGTACGGAACGATTACCGACATCGAGGACAAGAAGCGGGCTGAAGACGCGCTGCGACAGAGCGAGCTGCGGCTTAAGAATGCCGAGCGCGAGCTGCGGCTGACGATCGACACGATCCCGGTCTTCGTTGCGGCCTATCGGCCCGACGGCACACGCAGCTTCGTCAACCGGACATGGCAGGAATACACGGGCCTCTCGCTGGAAGAGGCGACCGGCCCAAGTGCAACGACATTCCCTCATTTCGATCCGGCCGATGCCGAAGCCCTCGATGAAGCGTGGCGCGCTGCGCTGGAAAGTGGGCAGCCGCTTCTGGCCGAAGCGCGTGCGCGGCGCGCCGACGGACAGTACCGGTGGCATACATCCCACCGCGTTCCGTTGCGGGACGGGGAAGGAAACATTGTCAGATGGTATTCGATCGGGGTCGATATTGAGGACCGAAAGGCCGCCGAAGACGCGCTGCGCCTCAGCGAGGCGCGCCTCGCCGAAGCCGAGCGCGAGCTGCGCCTCACGCTGGACTCGATCCCGACGATGACATGGCGGGCCGCGCATAACGGCTACGTGCAGTCCGTCAACAAGCGCTGGTTTGACTACACTGGTTCGACGGCCGAACAAATTCGGAACGGCGGGTGGCAAGCGTCCGTTCACCCGGATGATCTCGCGGTCCTTGTTGGCAGCGGGCGACAGAATATTCCGGCCGGGAGGCCGGCCGAGGCCGAGGCGCGCTTGCGGCGGTTCGACGGCACGTATCGTTGGTTTCTGTTTCGCGTGGAGCCAGCGCGTGATGAGTCCGGCAAGATTGTCGCATGGTACGGAACAATCACGGACATCGAGGATCGAAAGCGCACCGAGGACGCGCTGCGCCTCAGCGAGGCGCGCCTCGCCGAAGCCGAGCGCGAGCTGCAAACGACGATCGACACCATCCCGACCCTGGTCGCGACTTATCAGCCGGACGGTTCTCGCATTTTCGTCAATCAGCCTTGGCTGGACTATACCGGCCTCTCGTTCGACAGCGCGTTGGACGTGGAGGGTGCCACCCATCCGGACGATGCGGCGCGCGTGACTCAAGGATGGCAGAACGCTCTTGCTGAGGGAGTCCCGTTCAAGACCGAGATGCGGCTGCGCAGGGCCGACGGAGAATATCGATGGCACTCGATCCATCGCGTGCTCGCGCGCGATGAAGCGGGCGCTATCGTCAAATGGTACAGCGTGGGCGTCGACATCGAAGAGCAGAAACGCGCCGAAGAGGCGCTGCGCGAGAGCGAGCGCAATTCGCGCCTGATCGTCGACAGCATTCCGGGCCAGGTCGCGATCTTCACGCCCGGCGGTGAGTTCGAATTCATCAACCGCCAGATCCTCGAATACTTCGGCACGACGTTAGAGGACGTGACGTCAAAGCGCCATCGAACTCACGAGACGCTTCATCCTGAGGACTTTCCGCGCGCCACCGAGCTGTTCAAGCAATCGATCGCATCGGGTCAGCCGTTCGAGTTCGAAGTTCGCGGCAAACGTTTCGATGGCGTCTATCGCTGGTTCCAGTCTCGCGGCGTTCCGCTTCGGGATACGAATGGGCGCGTCGTCCGCTGGCTCAACCTGCTCATCGACATCGACGAGCGCAAGCACGCCGAAGAGGCATTGCGCCAGAGCGAAGCCGAACTCGCCGAAGCGGAACGCGAACTGCGCGTCACGTTGGACTCGATTCCCGCGATCACCTGGCGGGCTGGCCCCAATGGTTACGTGCAGCAGCTCAACAAACGTTGGTTTGAGTACACCGGCACGACGCCCGAGCAAGTTCGGGGCTGGAGGTGGAAGTTGTGCGTTCACCCCGATGACCTCGACCAGCTCGTCGAGCTCGGGAGCAAGTATGTGGCCACGGGTGAGGCCTTCGACTCCGAAGCGCGCCTGCGGCGTTTCGACGGCGAGTATCGCTGGTTCCTGTTTCGGCCGGCGCCGGTGCGTGACGAATCCGGAAAGGTCGTCGCGTGGTACGGGACAGTTACCGACATCGAGGATCGCAAGCGAGCCGAGGAAAAGGCGGGCGAAGCCGAGCGTGAATTGCAGCACATGCTGGATTCGATCCCGACGATGATCGTGCGCGGCGCAACCAATGGCTATATCGAATATCTCAACAAGCCATGGTTCGAATACACCGGCACAACGATCGAGACGGCTCGGGGCTTCCGCTGGCATCAAGCTCTCCACCCCGACGACAAAGACCGGCTTGTCGAATTTGGCGCCCGGTTCGTGGCGTCGGCGGAGCCAGCCGACTGTGAGGCGCGCCTTCGGCGTTTCGACGGCACGTAT
>Ga0193717_1002124_pt1 | contig 11628 bp, 12 predicted proteins | sample U2c2metaG_FD_145900 | JGI IMG/M metagenome (GOLD analysis project Ga0193717, IMG submission 145900) | Soil microbial communities from a riparian zone of the East river system, Colorado, United States - U2c2 | ecosystem: Environmental > Terrestrial > Soil > Riparian zone | place: USA: East River...
CGAGGACGTTGGGTTCCGGCGAATGTTCCGGAGGGCGGTGCGAAGCCAGTTTTTGATCATAATACTGAAGTTAATCCAAATCCTTTACCGAGAAAAACCCGCTGCTAACCGCCCTCTGCCGCGACCCCGCCTAGCACCCCTTGCATGTAATTGCATAACACACTAGATTTGATTAAAATTCAACGACAAATGACAACGGACGATAGAGATATAGACAGGGGGCCCAAAAGAGGGCCGGGACGTATTTGGGCAGGTCTCTTCCTGCTCCTGATAGGAGGTGTGCTGCTGCTGGACCAGATGGGCTTTCCCCTGCCGGATTGGCTGTTTAACTGGCACGTATTATTGATAGCCGTCGGCCTCTTCATCGGGCTGCGCCACAAATTCCGCGGCGCCGCCTGGCTGATCATGATCGCCGTCGGAGGCGTCTACCTCGCACAGGACTATTACCACGACTTCAGCATACACCGTTTCATCTGGCCCGGCATCCTCATCTTCATAGGACTGATGATCATTCTGCGGCCCAATCGTCACCGCTATGGCCAGGATTGGCGTGGGGAATGGCGCGCCGACTGGGAACGTCGCAGCCGGTGGGGCGAAGGAGGCAGGTGGGGACATGGAGGCAGATGGAACAGGAATCATCCCGATATAGAAAGCGCGTCCAGCGGGTCCACCAGCGGTGCTTCCACCAGTGGCGCATCAACCAGTGGGGCGTCCACCAGCGGCTCTGCTACCGGTGGCCCTTCCACGGGTGGGCCTTCCACGACCTTCTCGGGAACCTCCCAGGAAAGCGACTTCATAGATACAACCTCTATTTTTGCCGGCGTCCACAAAAAGGTGGTCTCCAAGACTTTTAAAGGCGGCGACATCACCACTGTGCTCGGCGGCACCGAGATCGATCTCACCCAGGCCGACTTTACCGGCACCGTAAGACTCGAAGTCACCCAGATCATGGGCGGCACCAAGATCATCGTTCCCCCGCACTGGGAGGTACGCAGCGAAGTCACCGCCGTCTTCGCCGGCTTCGAAGACAAGCGGCAGCAGCCCGCCGTGACCAACCCCGACAAAGTGCTGATCATAAATGGGACATCCATTTTGGGGGGGATAGAGCTGAAGAATTACTAAACATTTTTGTTTACTAACTTTTGTTTATGAACTGGTATCTCACAAAACTCGTTTTCAGGATCATTTGCGGCGAAGGCCATCACACCCCGCAATTTGATGAACAGCTTCGGCTCATCTCGGCAACCGACGAGAACCAGGCCTTTGAGAAGGCAACGGACATCGGCAACCGCGAACAGGACGACTTTTACAATCATGAGCAGCAGCTTGTGCAGTGGAAGTTCATCAATGTCGCCGAGCTCTATAAGCTCAGCGGCCTGCTCGATGGCGCGGAGATGTACTCGCGCATCCAGGAGACCGACGACCCCGAAAATTATATCGACGGGGTCCATCGCCGCGCCGAACACATCAGAGAGAGCGGAACCCACAAGATGTTGCGACTGTTATAATAGCAGCGATCCAACGCGAAAGCCAGCCGGCACGCGGACGTACCCTAACCAAAACCAACCTTAACCAATCTGGCATGGCCAAATCACCGCTTTCAACCGGTAAATTCCTTCTTATCTTTATCTCCTGGTGGGCCATCTGGGCCTTCCTCCAGGTCTCTTTGCTCATTGGCTTTGGTCTTACCCCCACAACCGCACTCTCCGACAGCCTCGTCTCAAATACTCTCGTCGCCCTTTGCTGTGGTTTTATCAGCAACAACATGCAATACTATCTCCCCAAAAAGGAGCGGTACTGGTATATCCTTTTTATCAGCCTCGGCCTCAGCGGCATCATCCTGCTTGCCTGTAAGGCCATTCTCGTCCCCCTGCTCAGCGAAAAGGCGGGCATCAACGATTATGGCCAGTTCTTCTCACGGTCCTGGGCCGTGCGTTTTGACATCGTTTTTTTACAGGTCGGCTGTATGTCGATCCTCAGCGTCCTGTGGTATACCTCAGAAGAAGAACAGGAAAACCGTCAGCGACGCAATGATGCCGAACGCCTGTCGAAAGAAGCCGAGCTCTTCAAGCTGCGTCAGCAGCTGGCCCCGCACTTTTTGTTCAACAGCCTCAATTCCATCAGCGCCCTCATCGGCAGCCAGCCGGAACAAGCCCGCAAGATGATCCAGCAGCTTTCTGATTTTTTACGGGGCAATTTGAAAAAAGAAGATCAGCAGTGGGTGCCGCTGTCCGAAGAATTGCAATACCTCGAACTGTACCTTGACATAGAAAAGGTCCGCTTTGGGCACCGTCTCAGTACCGAGATCTCCTGTGAAGAAGGCTGTCTTGGCCTGAAACTACCGCCGATGCTGCTGCAGCCGATTGTGGAGAACGCCATTAAGTTCGGGCTTTACGACACCACCGACGCGGTGACCATTACTATCCGCGCCCGAAGGGTCGAAGGTGGTTATGTCCGGATCGACGTTGTAAATCCTTTTGACCCCGAGACCTCGCGACCCAAGAAGGGCACGGGTTTTGGGCTCACCTCGATCCAGCGCCGGCTCTATCTGCTCTTTGCAAGACCCGATCTCCTGGAGACCCATGTCGAAAATAATTTATTCACTACCACCGTGAAGATTCCGCAACAGACTCAACAATTGCAACAATCATAGTTGAAAAAAATAATCCATGCATAACGCGAACATACCCCCAGCTTCCATCAAAGCCATTATCATAGATGACGAGCCCCTGGCCCGGATGATCGTTCGGGAATACCTTGGGACTTATCCGGAGATCACCATCGTGCAGGAATGCGGTGATGGCTTCGAAGGCATCAAGGCTATTCAGCAACACCATCCGGATCTCATCTTTCTCGACATCCAGATGCCGAAGATCAATGGCTTTGAAATGCTGGAGCTGGTGGAGGAGCCGCCGGCCGTGATCTTCACTACGGCGTTTGATGAATATGCTATACAGGCGTTTGAGAACCATGCGGTGGATTATCTCTTAAAGCCGTTTAATAAGGAGCGTTTCAACAAGGCTCTGCGCAAATGGATGGACAACCGGCCCGCCGCGGATCGTGCTGCCGCCAGCACCGCCAATGCCGGAAACGATGTCAGCCGGTCGCGTGACACAGACCCGGAAGCCCGGCCACCGGCAGGCAGTACCGAAGCGCTGCTTGAAACCGCGGCCCAGTCCCCTGCTCAGCAACACCGCATCGTCGTCAAGACGGGTGGCAAGATCAAGATCATCCCGCTCGAAGACATCCACTTCCTCGAAGCCGCCGACGACTATGTCAAGATCCATACTCACCAGGGCGCTTTCCTGAAAAATCGGACCATGAGCTACTTTGAACGCGCTCTCGATCCGACCCAGTTTGTGCGTACCCATCGCAGTTATATCCTCAATATCCAACAGGTGACGCGTATTGACCCTTACGAGAAAGACAGCCATCTTTGCATTTTGCAGTCCGGTGCGCAGGTGCCGGTCAGCAAGGCTGGGTATGTGAAGTTGAAGGTGGTGTTGGGGCTTTAATCGCGACAGCCCTACTGGGCTGTCCTTAGGCCTCCTGCCCAATATAGACTCCGCCCCCAATACTATCCCGGCTGGCTCCCGTCACCGAGGCCAGCACATTATTCTCCTCCCTCCACCGCAACACGCCGATCAGCGCCATGACCAGCGCCTCTTTATAATCGGCAAGCTGAGGATTGGGGACCACTATCTCTACGCCGATGGAAGAGAGCTCTTCACGCAGGCGACTGATCAAAAAACTATTGTGTGCGCCGCCGCCTGTTGCCAGTAAGCGGGAAGATGCACCCGGCTCCGAATCAGCACCGGCCCCTGCCCCAATCGCAGCATCCGCGCCAGCACCCGGCCGCAGCGCCTTGACGGCTCGTCCCACCTGTACCGCGATATGTTCGACATAGGTGCGTAAAGCATCGGTCGTCGACAACCCGGCCGCCCGCACCAGCGGCAACACCGTCTCCGTACCAAACTCATTTGCCAGGGATTTGGGCCATGGCATACTATAATAAGGCAAGGCATTCAGCCGCTCCAGCAAACCGGGGTCGACCCGGCCGCTGGCTGCCAGCACACCATCCTCGTCAAAAGCGCGTCCTTCGAGCGCCGCCAGACTATTCAGGACCCGGTTGGCGGGACACACGTCAAAGGCCACAAAGCCATCAGCGCCGGCCGCGCCACTCGCCGCTTCAGTGCCGGAGCCCGCCAGACCCATGGCCCTGCCACTCGCCGCCGCATCTGCGCCGGAACCCGCTGCGCCCATCCCATGTCTCGACACATTCGCTATCCCCCCCAAATTCAAGAAAAACTCATAACCCGGCAACAACCACCGTTCTCCGATGGGTACGATCGGCGCTCCCTGCCCTACCAGCGCCACGTCCATCGACCGCAGATCGCTCACCACATTGATCCGCGTCACAGCCGCCAAAGCCGCTCCATCCCCCAGCTGTGCCGTCATCCGGCGCGCCGGCAGATGAAACGCCGTATGCCCGTGACTGGCGATCAGCTGCACCTGGAAATGCAGCCCAAACTCCTCTATGAACCGCAGCACCTGCTCTCCAAGATAATTCCCATACTCTGCATGCAACAGCTGATACTCCAGCGCGGAGAGACCCGGCGCTCCGGCCAGCCGCTGCCGCCAAAATTCGGAATAAGGATAACAGGCGGTATGCACCAAAGTGTACTCCCAGCTTTTAGGTCCCTTCCCGGTGGCGGCCTTTTCCTGCAGATGGACATAGGCAAGATCCAATCCATCCAGCGAACTGCCGCTCATAAGACCAATAACTTTATAAACCATAAGAGGGCAAAAGTAGGCAACTTACCGACGCTCCCAAGTGGCATTTTTTGTGTAGGTTTGCCCGCAAATACACAATCTTATGGTCGTCAACTTAAGTGAACAGTATTCCCTGTTGTGTAACTGGATAAGTGAGATCCGGGATGAAGAAGTGCAAAAAGACCGCATGCGGTTCCGGCGCAACCTCGAGCGGATCGGGGAAGCGGCGGCCTATGAGATCAGTAAAACACTGCCTTTTGTGGAAAAAGACATCCAGACGCCCCTCGGCATTGCCGTCTCCAAAGTGCTGAAAGAACAGCCGGTAATCACGACCATCCTGCGCGCCGGCCTACCCTTGCACCAGGGCCTGCTCAACTATTTTGACAAGGCAGACAACGGATTTATCTCCGCCTACCGCAAACACAACCGGGATGGCAGCTTTGAGATCAGCCTGGACTATGTCAGCTGTCCCGAGCTCGAAAACCGGGTGGTCATCATCTCGGACCCAATGCTGGCAACCGGCGCCTCCCTCGTAAAAACCATCCAATACCTTCGGGAAGAGGGCCATCCATCTGAAATTCATGTAGTAGTGGCCATCGCCTGCACGGTGGGCATCGAATTTGTCCTGCGAACCGAACCCAATTGCAGGATCTGGTGCGGAGCGATCGATGACGAGCTGACAGCCAAAGGATACATCGTTCCCGGGCTGGGAGATGCCGGCGATCTGGCCTTTGGTACCAAGGTTCAAATGTAAATTCTTGTTTTTGCCCTTTTTTTATTACTTTTTCGGCAGTTTACAGCCCCGACAGCCAACCGGAAAAGCGTTTTACCCGTCTTATATATAGGGATAGTGCTGTCTTAGTATTGAATAACGAAGTGACCTTAACTGTTTATGAAGCAGATAGCTTTGCTAGAGATCCACCAAAAGCCCGCCGAAAGCGAGATTCCTGCCCCTAACGGAGTGGGTCACCCCTCTAATTTTCGTGCCCGGGCCGCCTTATTCTGTACCCTTGTCGTCTTCCTGCTGGCCAATACCAGCATCCGGGCACAGGACCCGGGATTTTCCCAGTTTTTTGCCTCTCCTCTCACCCTCAACCCCGCCCTCACCGGCAAATTCAATGGGGTAGTACGGGTGGCCGGCAACTATCGCAACCAATGGCCGGCAATCAACAATGCCTTTATCACTTCCACCATATCTGTTGACGCCCCCATCTTCCGCAAGCAGCTGCCCGAGAACGATACATGGGGTCTCGGATTCATGGCGATGAACGACAAGTCAGCCGGCGGAGCCCTCAACAGCAATTATTTTTCGCTGTCCACAGCCTATCATAAAAGCCTGGACGAAGATGGCTATCATCAATTGGGTGTCGGCTTCCAGGGCACTTATGCCAACCGCGCCCTCGACGGCACACAGCTGCACTTCGAAGACCAGCTGAATCTCGGCGGCGGCTGGGATCCTATCAGTCCTTCGGAGACTGCTATCAGCGGGCGAACGGTAAGCGTTCATTATTTCGATGTGAGCCTCGGCGCACTTTACAACGCCTCTACCGACGGCAATAACAACTTTTACTTCGGCGCCTCCGCCTATCACCTGAACCATCCGAAACAATCCTGGCTCGGTGTAGATACTATCAATATCTCTACCCGTTATACCCTTCATGGCGGCGGATACTTCCCGATCACTGGCTCTGCAAGCACCATCTATGTCAGCGCGCTGTTCAACAGCCAGGCACCAGGCTCCCGCGAATATGTCATGGGTGGCGCCTGGGCCGTAGCAGCCAGCACAGACGAGACCAACCCCGTCAACTTTTATGCGGGTCTGTGGGGGAGGTTTACCAGCAATACGACCGATGCGGTGATACCCTATGTCGGGCTTGACTATAGTGATTTTAATCTTGGAGTGACCTATGACGTGAATGTGTCGTCGCTGAAGTCGGCCTCGCAAAGTCGCGGTGGGATTGAGATCTCGCTTATTTATATTAAGAAACCGTCGAATGGACGTAAGGGAGTTCCTTGTCCACGTTTCTAATGCTTTGCAGTCTTTGGGCCGCTCACGTAGGGATTCCCTTTTAAACAAAATCGGTAAGGCAACGCCGCATCTTCTTTGGCATAATCGACCCCAATCCGTGGGCCAGCGACAATCTCCCCCCTCCTGGGTTTATACCCATCATCCTCAATAAAGATCTCATCCCCCGATAACAAAGTCCCCGTATGTGTTGTCAGCAACCCCATGGCGCGCGACAAATTCCCCGGTCCGCGGGTTAGCGTATGATCCAGCTTCGGCTTGCCTGTACGCTTCAACATCAGCGGAATACCATCCATCGGCTCCAAAGCCCTCACCAGCACCGCATGAGGGACATCCTTCCTATTGGTAACGACATTGAATAAGTGATAAATGCCATAGATAAGATACACATAGGCAGAACCACCCGGCCCAAACATAATCTCCGTCCGCCGCGTACGTCTCCCCGAATATGCGTGACTCGCCCGGTCAACCACACCGTTGTATGCCTCTACCTCCACGATACGACCGGAAGTCCGCTGCCCATCAAAGGCCGTCACCAGCACTTTCCCCAACAGATCGCGTGCTACCTTCACCACGCCAGGCCGGTCATAGAAGGAATTATCAAGCTTTTTAATGGGTTTCATCATTTTAACGTACGTTTTACTTGAATCAACGTCTTTTCAATGGAGAAGCAGAACCTAGCCTACAATATACCATTGACCAACATATGACATGGCCAACCCACATTCTTTGCCTATTCATCATTTTAGCGTAGGTTTGAAGGTAAAAGAAAAAAGACTTTGCTCAAAGAAATTATCATAGCCTTTCAGTCTTATGGTAAAGCTCATCAGTTTGTCACCAAACATAATTTGTGGAAGTGGATCCTGATACCGGGCATCTTATATACAATCCTGTTCTGTATCGGCATGTACTTTTTCTGGACATCATCCAGTGAGGTCGTGTCCTGGCTGAGCAGGGTCATCGGCATTCAGCGCTTCCTTCATCATCAACAAAGCGCTGTACTCAGTTTCCTGTTCGTGATGGGGGGGATCATGTTCCACCTGGTACTTGTCTTCTTTTATTTTTCACTGTTCAAATACATCTTTCTGATCATCGGCTCGCCGCTGTTTGCCTATCTGAGTGAGCAGACCGAAGCCCTTATCAATGGGAAAGAATACAATTTCAACTTCGACCGTCAGTTGGCAGCCGACATGATGCGCGGCATCCGGGTGGCCCTGCGCAATTCGCTGTGGCAAACCGTATACACCGTTTCTATTCTCATTCTATCCTTCATCCCGCTGATCGGCTGGATCACGCCCGTCATCTCCACCTTTGTGGAATGTTATTACTATGGGTATTCGATGTTGGATTACAGCTGTATGCGCCACAAGCTCACTGCCCCTGCCAGCCTTGCCTATATCAGTCAGCACAAAGGCCTGGCCATCGGCAACGGGATGGTTTTCTACGGCATGCACTTTGTGCCTATCCTCGGTTGGGTGCTTGCGCCGGCCTATGCCGTCATCGCCGCCACTATTAGTTTGTATCACCAGAATCTGGAATAAATTATGCAGCCCTCTAATGCATCTCATGCCTCCGGCGCCCCGGCTTCGGCGCCCACTGGTCCCGCACTCTACCTCATCCCCTGCTTTCTCGACCCGCAGTCGCTGGCCCCCCTTCCGGCCTATCTGCTGGACGCGGTAAAAGCCTGCCAGGTCTTCTTTGTCGAAAACGAACGCAGCGCCCGCCGTTATCTCAAATCACTCTGGAAAGAAATGGTGATAGACGATTATGAATGGCATACCATCCACAAGGCCGAAGAAGAGGTCAAATCTATCTTTCGCCAAAAACTAAAGGAAGGAAAAACCATCGGCCTCATCAGTGAAGCAGGCTGTCCCGGCATTGCCGACCCCGGCCAGTTGCTGACCGAAGTAGCTCACCAGCAGGGCGCGACCGTGCGACCCCTCGTCGGTCCAAGCAGCATCTTACTCGCATTGATGGCCAGCGGTCTCAATGGTCAGCAGTTCAGCTTCGTGGGTTATCTGCCGGTCGATATTGCCGCCCGCATCAAATCTATAAAAGACATCGAAGCCGAATCGATCCGCCTCAACAGCACGCAGATCTTTATCGAAACGCCCTATCGAAATAACCAGGTGATCGAAACCCTGCTCGCCACCTGCCGCCCTACCACCCGGCTCTGCATCGCGGCCAACCTCACCTCGCCCTTGGAGTATATCCGCACCCAGACTATCGCAGAGTGGAAGCAGTCCCCGCTTCCCAACCTGCACAAGCTGCCGGCGATATTTTGTTTGCTGGCTTAAATTAATATTGACTATCAACTATTTAGGGAAACATCCCTAACTTTGCGTCTAAAAACGGATAAAACAACCCTAACTTTAGGCATAAAATCTCATAAAATACCCCTAACTTTATTACAAAAAACTAGCAAAACAACCCTAACTTTAGTAGTGTTTCAACGAAAAATCATATCTCATCTTGAAAAATGGTCTCAAAAAGCGGATCGCAAGCCGTTGGTTATCAGAGGCGCCCGCCAGGTAGGCAAAACGACTGTCATCAACAGCTTCGGGCAGCGGTTCAAACAATATATCTACCTTAATCTTGAGATCAGGACCGACCTTGAACCTTTTAGGATCAACGCCGACATCGAGGGTCTTGTTCAATCAATTTTCCTGCTTAAAAAACAAAAATTCGCCGAACGGGAAAATACTCTTTTGTTCATCGATGAAATTCAAGCCTTTCCCGGAGCATTAAACATGCTGCGTTATTTTTACGAGCAATATCCGGAGCTGAGAGTAATCGCCGCAGGTTCACTATTGGAGACCATCTTCAACAGAGGATTAAGTTTTCCAGTAGGCCGGGTTGAATTTTTGGTTATTCGTCCGGTTAGTTTTCCCGAATTTCTTGAAGCCATTGGACACGCCGAAGCACTGAAACAACTGGAAAAAGTACCTGTCAACGATTTTGCACATGCTACGCTGCTGCAATTATTCCATACCTATGCTCTCATCGGGGGGATGCCGGAAATCGTCAATCAATATGCAACCACAAAGGACCTGACAGCACTTGGTGAAATATATGACCGATTGATCATATCATACATTGACGATGTAGATAAATATGCACGGAACACTCATCTTTTGCAGGTAATAGGTCATTGCATTCGGACAAGTTTTGCGGAGGCCGGCAAGCGAATAAAATTTCAGAATTTTGGCCAATCCAACTATAGTTCCAAAGACGTCGGTGAGGCACTGCGAACACTAGAAAAAACATTTCTTCTTTCGTTGTTATATCCAACTACGGACACCAGACTTCCTATAGTACCAGACCTAAGAAAGTCTCCTCGGTTACAGGTACTCGATACGGGGTTGATGAATTACTCCCTGGGCATACAGACCGATATCCTCGGCTCCGACGACCTGAACCAGGTCCATCAGGGGGTGATCATAGAACATCTGATCGGTCAGGAACTGCTGGCCGGACAGTTCAACGCCTTAAGCCATCTTAATTTTTGGACCAGAGAAAAAAAGACGGCAACAGCCGAATTGGACTATATCTATCCTTTTGAAAGCAAGTTAATCCCAATTGAAGTAAAATCCGGTAAAGATGGCGCGCTTAAATCCCTGCATCAATATTTGGATGACGCGCCTCATGATATAGCAATCCGCTTCTATGCCGGAAAATTTCAGCTTACTCCAACAACTACACCTGCAGGCAAACCATATCGCTTGCTAAACCTTCCATACTATCTGGGTTCACAAACAGAAAAATATATAACCTGGCTAAAAGACAGTATGCCTACTTCCCCGGATCAGAAATAGACACAATGCTATCCACCACAAACTCACTATACCCTCTCCAGGGTATCGACCCCATATACTCTTTATAATGCAGCAGCACGATACGACCGCTGTTGATCATCAGCTTTTGCGCCACGGCCTCATTGGATATTGAGAACTCAAACTCATAGGACTGAACCGTATTCGGAGCCTTTGATCTCAGACCGTTCTGGATCATCTTGCCCTCATAGGTCTTGAAAATTATACCCTTCTTCACCACATAGTTCAACTCCCCCGCTTTCACGCCCTCTCCAAAGGCACGGTAATAACGCAGCCAGATAAACGTTATCAGCCCGAGAACAATGACCGCGACTAAGATGCCAAGGAATTTCTTCATAGTCAAACTATTTTACAGTCCATATTTATCTACCAGGTAGATCAGCGCCGCCATATTCACCGCGCCCATTTCCAGCTCGCGTTTGTTAACGTTTTCCAGCACGTCGTTGCGCGCATGGTGATATTCGAAATAGCGTTGTGAATCCGGACGCAGCTCCCCGACAACCGCTCCCAGCTGACGTCCCATCGGATTTACATCCGATCCACCGCCGCCATGCTCCAGTTCATAGACGCCATATGGCTTCAACAGTTTCACCCAAGGTTGGATAGCCGCCAGCTTGTCTTCTGACAGCGACAGCGTAAAACCCCGGGGCGTGAAACCACCGTTGTCGCTCTCCAGACCCAGCAGATGTTTTTCGTTATTCTCTTTTGCCGCCTCTGCATATTTTTTGCCGCCGCGACCGCCATTCTCTTCATTGGCAAACAGGACCACCCGGATGGTATGACGGGGATGATAACCGATAGCCTTCAGGGCCCGCAATACTTCGATTGATTGCACGCAACCCGCTCCATCGTCCATTGCGCCCTCGGCAGGATCCCAGGAATCGAGGTGACCGCCAACCGTAATATATTGATCCGGGAATTCGGTGCCTTTCAGCTCACCGATAACGTTATGCGCCAGAGTATCCGGCAGCATGTGCGCGTTGGTGCGGAGGAAGA
>Ga0193717_1002125_pt1 | contig 11623 bp, 7 predicted proteins | sample U2c2metaG_FD_145900 | JGI IMG/M metagenome (GOLD analysis project Ga0193717, IMG submission 145900) | Soil microbial communities from a riparian zone of the East river system, Colorado, United States - U2c2 | ecosystem: Environmental > Terrestrial > Soil > Riparian zone | place: USA: East River...
CTTGCCTCGATCCATGCGCCGGAAGGGATCGTGGCTGGCCTTGAATTGCCCGGGGTGGAAGACCTCATCGATGTGAAGGCGCGCGCTCCAAACCACTAAGGGCTATCGAGGACCTTTCCTTTAGCTTGACCCGCAAGGGTCAGGCGACACGACATAGCCGCGATACCAGTCGATGAAGCGGCGCACGCCCTCCGCGATCGGCGTATCGGGCCGGAAGCCGACCGCGTCTTCGAGGTCGGTGACATCCGCGCAGGTCTCCGGCACATCGCCCGGCTGCATCGGCAAGAGCTCGCGCGCCGCCTTGCGGCCCAGCGTCTCCTCGATCAGCCGCACCACTTCGGTCACCGCGACCGGCGTGTGGTTACCGATGTTGTAGACGCGCCACGGCGCCGCGCTCGTCCCCGGGTTCGGCGTCTCGCCGGACCAGGCGGAATCGGCGGTGGCCGGACGCTCGATGAGCCGCACCACGGATTCCGCCACGTCGTCGACATAGGTGAAATCGCGCCGCATGCGCCCGTGATCGAACAGCCGGATCGGCTTGCCCTGCAGGATTGCTTCCGTGAACAGCCATATTGCCATGTCGGGCCGGCCCCACGGTCCGTAGACCGTGAAAAACCGCAGTCCCGTAGTGGGCACATTGAACAAGTGCGCATACGCATGCGCCATCAGTTCGTTCGCCTTCTTGGTCGCGCCATAAAGGCTCAGTGGATGATCCACGTTCTCCGCCGTGCTGAACGGGACTTTCGTGTTCGCGCCGTAAACGGACGATGACGACGCATAGACCAGATGCTGGCAACCGGTATTGCGGCAACCTTCCAACACGTTGAGGAAGCCCACCAGGTTGGAGTCGATATAGGCGTGCGGATCGATCAGCGAATGGCGCACGCCCGGCTGGGCGGCGAGATGCACCACATGGACAAACTTGTGCTCGGCGAACAACGCGGCGACACGCAGACGGTCGGCAAGGTCGCCCTCCTCAAATCGAAATCCGGGAAACGATGAAAGCTCGGCAAGCCGTGCCCGCTTCAAGGCCGGGTCATAGTAGGAATTGAGATTATCCAGACCGACGGCGCCGCGCCCCTGCTGCAAAAGCCGACGCGCCACATGGAAGCCGATGAAGCCAGCCGCACCGGTGATCAAGATCGACGTTTGTGGCATCACAATACTCATCTGGCACTATGCTTAGCGCGATGGCGGCGGTTCGAATGAGAAACGAAGCGCAAGATCGCCTTGTGGTGCGCCACCCGCCTGGGCTGCGCCGGTCACGATACTGCCGGGTTGCAGCGCCGGGACGCCCCCGCTTCCGTTCATGGCTGCAAGAGCCGGAGCACCACGCAACAACTGCGCGCCGAGAAGCGTCGTCAGAAGATGCGCGTACCGGTCGGACGGCAGGGAAATGCTCGGCGGGACGCCGGCGACGCGCACCTCGCTCCTGACCCCGCCAAGGCGCAGCAGGTCGACCGGCGGGCAATCCGCGGGGCGCGGGCGATCCTGCCCTGGAATGCAGCTCAACCGCTCGGCCAGCGTGGCGCCGACGGATTCGGTACGGGCATGAAACTGGACGGCACCATTGTCCGATACACTCAGCAGTTCGCCGAGAGGAACAGTGACCGCCCGATCGACGACATCGACCGCGGCCGACAAGCCGACGCCGCGCAGACGCACCGCAATATCCTCCAGCAGATCGGTAGCTTGCTGCTGCCATTGAAAGGCGAGCCGCCGGCTGCGTTCGCGGGATTCGGTCTGCGCAAGCGGATCGTCCCATCGGGTAAAGAAAAGTTGCGCGGCGATGAAAATCAGCAGGATGAACAGTATCCCGACAATCATGTCGAAGAACGGCTTGAAGTCGATGACCTCACCTTCACTCTGCGGCATCGCGGCGAAGCTCCTTGCGATCAGGCAATGCGCCGAGTAGCTGGTCGACCCGATCTGTGAGCGCACCGATTGCGACGGTCAGTTGATCAAGCTTTCGATCAAGCGAGTCCCGGCCCGTGGCAATCGGACCGGACGCTTCGCGCCATGGGGCGAGGTAGCTTTCGATCAGTTGGATCGTCTCGCCGACCGAATGGCGCAGCCGCGATTGCGCGTATCGGAACACGATGCTCACGAGCAGCGCACTCGCCAGCGCGGCGACCGAAGTCAGAAACTTGAACGACGACGCGTTCAAGAGCTGCATGATCGAGGATCGCGCTTCCTCGACATCACCGGAGCGAAATCCGCGAGCGGCAAAATAAAGCGCGGCGACGAGACCGATGAACGTGAAGATCAAGCCGACCGACGTGAAATAGCTCGGCAAGGAAGCCATCAGACCGCGTACCTCGCCCTCGCTGACGGTGGCATCGGAACGCGCAAATGCGCTAAAGGGCGTGTGCGGGACAGCTTCCTCGCGCCGAACCTGCGTCTGCAGCGCCGCCCAAGCGGTCAGGAACATGCCGGACTCAGTGAGCGCGGCGCCGAGACCGCGCAGGCCCGTCTCCGCCGGCTGCGGCTCTTTTTTGTTCGGCAAGGGCAGAGCACGGATCGCATTTCGCAGATTTTCGAGAGCGCGCAGGCGCGGACGCACGATCCGCATCCAATAGGCGACGCAAGCGACGACCCCCGCGACGAGAAGCAGAATCGAAAGGACATAGATGAAAGCTGGCGCATTGATGAGGTGGATAAGCGGGATGGCCACCGGTCGCGCAATTTCAAGAGCCGTGCTTTCGATCGCAACCTGCCATTCCGGCGATGTCCAGATCTTGTAGCCAAGTGCGCCGGCCACCAGCGCAATGAACCAATAGATTTGACGCATTTCGTCCAAGTCGCCGGTTTATTTGGGGAACCGCATACATACGATCTCAGGACAGGGTTGTCATCTCCGTTCGCTCGCCGTCCGAGAGCGCTCGTCACGGAGCAACGGAGTTGACGCCGCGACGGGCCACTACTACCGATGGCGCGCGAAGAGCCCGTAGGCGGGCCAAACTACGGCCAAAGCAGGGAAGGATCCATGTACAGGGCAGCTTTCATCTCGGCCATCTTTGCGGCGATGCTAACCGGTGCAGCTCACGGCCAGTGCACCAAACCTGATGCTCCCGCCTGCGCAAGCGCGAAAACCCCATTCGTGGGCGAAAAGGATTTTGACGAATGCCGCTTTCAGATGCTTGCCTACAAGAGTGAGATGGAAGCCGTGGCCGCGTGCTTGAAAAAGGACGGGCAGGACGAACGGCAGGCAGAAGCAGAACTTGAAGCCACTTTGGCGCAATTCAATCGGCGCGCCCGCGGGGAGTAGATGGCGCCGGAGCGGCCCTTCTTGAATTTGGACTCACATCCTGTTTGGCGCTAAACGAAGCCACACACCTCCGTCCTGGTATTCCGGTCCGTGTCCAGTGTCCCACCTACCGACGCGCTCATTGTCGAGGCGCTAAAAACCAACCTCGCCCATGCGCGTCATGTCGAACGGCAGCGCCTTCAGGGACTGGCGATCTACGTCGCGGCGGCGCTTGGGCTCGGATACGCCGCAATCTATGCGGCGACACCGGCGGTTCGCATCCTTGCTTCGGAACTCGGCTTCTGCCTCACGCTCGCGTTCTGGGGCTTGACCTACAAACTCAGCACCGCGTTCGCGCGTCAGATCGCGTATGCGGTCCGCTGCTCGGAGTTGCTTGCAATCGACCAACACTCCGGCGTGCGCGATCTCTTTGACCTGATCGGCTTTCCGCGAAGCGCGTCGGCGTCGCGGTTGCGGCAGGTGACCGCGCGCTTGATGTTTCACCTTATCTATGCGGCCTTCGCACTCAATTGGCTCTTGCTCATGGGCTATTCGCTACTCCGGTTGGCGGTTCCGGAAGCTGCTCTATGAAAGCCCGCGTCGCGACGCGTTCCTCCGAGCACATGTTCGCCAACCCCAACGACGCAAGGCGGATCAACGTTTTCTCTGACTGACGTCATCCGTGCGAGAGAAAAGTTCCATTCGTTTCCGCACAACCAGCAGAAAATTCTCACGGGCATGTTGACGTTGCGACAGCCAAGAGAATAGAATTTGGATAGTTGCGCGCAAGATTTGCGTCGGTGTTCGGGGCAGCGTGGGGCATGCATCGAGCCAATGTCGGGAAGATGACGGTGCGCAACCTCCGTCATCAGGTGTTGATGTTTGCGAACGAGGATACGGGCAATAGCGCGATCGCTTGGGGCTCCCTTTCTACCACTCTACACCATTACGACTAAGCAGCGGCGCGCACGTTCGCGGCGCGCGGACGCAGGTGCGATGCAACCCAGCTGGGGGATTTGATTCATGACCAACCACAATCCGAATATCACGTCGTCAGCCGCGACCGGCAACTTCAACGAGAACTCCAACACCACCGGCTCGTCGGCCGCGCACGTCATCACCGGGACGATGAATTTCACCGACAGCGACCGTAACGACACCCACACAACGAGCGCGTCGCTCAAGTCCGCGGTGTTGTCGAGCGGTTCGGTTATTCCATCCACCTCGCTCGCGCATCTCAACAGCGCGATGGCGTCGGTGATTCAGACCGACAACAATGGGTCGGGTAAGCTCAAGTGGACGTTCAACGCCGCCGATAGTGACTTCGATTTCCTCTCCAACGGCCAGAAGCTCGTCCTCACCTACGAGGTCAAGGTCAACGACAACCACGGCGGAACCACCAAGAAGACCGTGACGGTGACCATTACGGGCACCGACGACAAGCCGGTGATCGATTTCGGCGTCGAAGCCATCGTGCATGAACAGGCCGGCCATACCCTTTCTCTGTCGCCCGATATCGCGCACATCGCCGTGCATTTCGTCGATCCCGACCTGACCAATACCGGCCACACCGCGACCGTCATCGCGGCGGCGGCTTCGGGCGCGACCAGCGGCCTGCTCCCGGGCATCCTCGGGCAGATCGAGTTGATGTCGTTCTTCCACATCGACAACGTCGTCAAGACGTCGGGTTCGAGCCACGGCACCATCAACACGACGTTCGCGGCGCCGGACCTTGCCTTCGACTATCTGTCGGACGGCGAGACGCTTGAGATCACCTACACGATCAAGCTCAACGACAACGCCGGAATGAACAACACGCAAACCGTCGTCGTGACGGTCGTCGGCTCCAATGACGGGCCCTGCATCATCAGCGGACCGGACACCGCGCATCTCACCGAGGGTCAGAACGTTTCGCCTGCGGGCGATCTCACCGCGAGCGGCGATTTCCACTTTGCCGATATCGATCTGTCCGACACGCATACGCTGTCGACGACGGTGACGGCGACGCGCTCCGGGGGCGGAGTCGTTCCGCTCTCGAACGCCGCCCTCCTCGCCGCGATGTCCACCTCGCTGGACGATTCCGATGGCCACATCTTCGGCGAGATCGATTGGGACTTCGCGCTGGACAACAGCGACGTCGCCTTCCTCAACTCCGGTGAGACACTGACGCTCACCTACACCATCACCGTCGACGATGGGGAGGGCGGAACGGACTCGCAGACCGTCACGGTGACGATCCTCGGCACCAACGATCCGGTGGTCGTCACCAGCGGGCCGCAGTCGGCCTCGCTCGCGGAATTCGCCGACACCACCGGCTCGACGACGCAGAACACCACAACGCCGGTCCCGACCGGCGCGATCGCCTTCACCGACACCGATATCGGCGACACCCACACGGTCAATGTGACGGTTGACGCCGCGGTCTGGTCCGGCGGTCCCGCCGTGCCGTCTGGGACGGAGGCGGACCTGCCGACGGCGCTGCTGACGACGCTGAACGATTCCACCGGCTCAGGCAGCGGCAGCGTGGACTGGACCTTCAGCATCGAGGACCAGGACCTCGACTTCCTCGCGTTCGGCGAAACCTTGACGATCGATTACACGGTCGAAGTCAGCGACGGCCCGTCCACCTCGAGCCAGACGGTTACGATCACGGTCGATGGCGCCAACGACGCCGTCGTGGTCACCGGCGCACCGGGATCGGCATCCGTGTCAGAGCTGCCGAATACGACCGGTTCATCCACGCTCGACACGACCAGCCCGGTGCCGACCGGAACCCTCTCCTTCACCGATGTTGACCTGAACGACGTGCATCAGGTCAGCGTCACAGCCACATCGTTTGTCTGGTCCGGCGGACCGGACATCCCGGGATCGTCTCAGGCAAACCTGGCGTTGGCGCTTATCACCACGCTCAACGATTCAAACGGTTCTGGCTTGGGCGGAGTAGACTGGACCTTCAGCACCGAGGACTTCAATCTCGATTTCCTCGCGGACGGCGAGACCCTGACCATCACCTACGAGGTCACGGTCAGTGACGCCACGACCAGTTCGACTCAGACGGTTACCATTACGGCGACCGGCGCCGCGGATCCGTTGACCGTGAACCCGGCAACGGCCGCGGTGGCAGATACGCCGTTTACCGACACCAACGCTTTCGTCGCGGTCGGCGATGTGATCGCCGATGCTGGCAGCACTGCCGGCGACGCAAACGTCACGCTCAGTGTTACCGACGTGAACGGTCAGGCCAGCAATGTAGGCGTGTTCGTCGCGGGGACATACGGCAGCGTGCTCATCTTCGACGGTGGCGGATACATCTATCAGGCCAATTCAAACCTGGATCCTCTCCAGTTTGGTGACAATCCAACCGACCAATTCACCTTCACGGTCACCGATAGCCTTAACCGTAGCGAGACGACCACGCTGACATTCAATATCACCGGGGCAAACGACCTACCGACCATTACCGGCGGCGATACGTTCGGCTCCGTGACGGAAGATGCGGGACCCACCGTGTCCGTCAACGGCAGCTTTGAGACCGGTGACTTCTCGGGTTGGGTGGTGAGCGGAACGCAAATCCAGGTTCAGTTCCTGGCATTGGGTGGCGAATTCGGCAATTACGCCGCGCAACTGCCGGCACCCGGTGGTTCCGACGAAGTCCTTTCCCAGAACGTCGCGACGACACCGGGACAGCACTACACCGTGAGCTTCTATGTGACCGGCGACCCCGAATCCACCAGCAATTTCTTCTCCGCCACCTGGGACGGCGTGCAGATCCTGGCGCTGAACGACGTACAATCCGCCGGATTTACGCAATACAGTTTCGACGTCGTCGGCAATGCGGTGAATTCCAACACTGGGCTGGTATTCACCTACAATGACGATGGGACGAGCCTGTTTATCGACCAGGTCTCGGTCAGTCCCGTGACCGGCCCAGCAACTGCGACCACGGACGGATCGATCAACTTCGCAGACATCGAGGTGGCGGACACGCATGACGCGACCTTCGTGCCGCAGAGTGGCGGCTATGTCGGAACGTTTTCGCTCGACGGGCTTGCCGAGGGGGGTGGAACGGGGTCGGTTGACTGGCACTTCACCGTCGACAATGCCGCCATCCAGTTCCTGTCGCTAGGCCAGTCCCTGACGCAGACCTACACCGTATCCATCACCGACGACCAAGGCGCTTCCGCCACTCAGGACGTTACCATCACGATCAATGGCTCCAACGATGCGCCGACTGCGGCAGTTGCCGACACGATCATCACCAATGCCGGTGCGAGCGGCAACCTCTCGATTGCCGGGTGGGCGCTGGGCTTCAACGACATCGACCCGGATATCGCCGACACGCTCACCGTCAATGACGTCCTCGGGAGCACGGGCGGCTTCGCATTCCACTCCGGCGATGTGATTTTCTTTGACGATGCGACCCTCGGCGGATCCTTCACGTACAACGCGACCGATGGCATCGCCGTGAGCCCGTCGGGCACCGCCACCATCGTGAATAATGCCGCCAGCACGACCACGTTGACCGGAACGAGCGGCGACGACATCATCATCGCCACAAGCGACGGCACTGCGCTTGATGGCGGCGATGGCGACGATATCCTGATCGGCAATGCCGGCAGTCACAGTCTCACTGGCGGCGACGGCGACGATGTCTTCTCGTTCGAAGTGGTCCCGGCCATCACGGACGTGAATACGATCACGGATTTCGACAACACGACCGACCAGGACATGATCTCGATTTCGTCGTCAACCTTTGGCAGTGGGCTGGCAGCGGGCATGGATACGTCGACCGTGTTTGAAAGCTCGGCCGATGCTGAGTTCTTTGGCAGCCTGTTCCACTACGATACGACGGGCAACGCGCTGTACTTCAGCTCTGATGGTACGACGGCGTCGGCGGTCCTGTTGGCGCAGTTCCAGGCCGGTGTAACGCTGAACGCGAACGACCTGTTCATCACCTGAGGCGGGCGCTCCGCCCGTCTCTAGAAGGCGTAGATCCGCGCCAACTCCAATCGCGCCGCTGCTCCTGGCCGCGGCACGGAGGGGGGTTGGTGCGTCGTTCTTGTGAGCGCGGCGCCCCACAGGATAGCGCCATGAGCGGATGGGCGGCTTGCGAGAGCAACGCGTAGCACGCCGCGGCGCAGCACATGACCGCGCGGCTCGGACTTTTCCACTAGCGACTAGTCGCGTGGAGACCGTACCGCGATGGTGAGCAGGAGCGCCTCGATGCTCTTGATGAATTCGGGCGACAATTCATGTCCTCGCCCAGTGAAACTTGCCAGCTGATGCTGGACCGCCAGCTCCGCAACGCGAACGGCCTCCAGATTCGCCGCAATGGCATCAAGTTTCTCACCGGTCGGACGAAGCGGTTCGAGCGCGCGGTGCAGCGCTGCCAAGTCCTGGGAGACCGCGTGGAGACGCGCCCAAAATTCCTGGGATACAGAGTCGAGCTGCCCGCTGACGGGACGGAGCGGCTCAAGCGTCAGGCGGACGCCCTCAAGGTTGCGTCCAATAGCATCGAGTTGCTCGGTCATGGCGCGGCGCGAGTCATCCAAATGGGGGCGAAGCGGTGCGAGAAGGAACGTGCGGGCTCGCCACGCCAGCGGCCGTATGAACACGCGCCCAAGACGGGTGTAGAGGAAGAGCGCAAACCTCTTCGTCCAGGACTGCTTCGGCGGCGCTGCCGGGGCCGCAACCGCAACAGCATGCCCCTGATCAACCGGGACGACCGCCTGCACCGGGGTTGCGACCTTTGGCCTGCGGCCGAACATGCGAGTTCCCGCCCGGAGCGCGCGCGCGATCGGGAGAACCAGGCGAATCGAGCGAGGAGCATCTTCGGCCCGCAATTCGTTTGCCAGCCGATCATAGCGTGCCGCGACAGGTTTCAATGCCGCGATGGCTTCCTGGAGCGCGCGCACCTGCCCTTCAAATTCTACGATCATGCCGGCTTTGCGCGTTGCGTCTGCCCTGGCCTCGTCACGCGCCAAGGCTAGCGCATTGCCGTGGCTCAGTGCGTGTTCGAGTTTCGACTCGAGAGGCTTCAAGCCGGCGACGGTTTCCTCGAGCGCACTTGCACGTTCTTGCAATCCCGCAAGCACGCCAGCCTTGCGCTTCGCGTCCGCCACGGCCTCGTCATACGCCCGCGCCAGCACATTGCTCTCGATCAATGCGCGTTCGAGTTTCAGCTCAAGAGCGGCGACAGTTTCCTCAAGCGTGTGTAGGCGTCTTTGTAATCCGGTAATCACGCCGGCCTTGCGCTTGCCGTCCGCTAGGGCCTCGTCACGAGCCAAAGCCAGCGCATTGCCCTCGCTCAACGCGAGCTCGAGCCTGGTCTCGAGCGGCTTCAACGCGGCGACGGTTTCCTCAAGCGCCCGCACATTGCCGGTCAGTTCCGCGATCGCGCCGGCTTTGTGCGCCACATCCGCCGTGGCCTCGTCGAGCGCCACGGCCAAAGCATTGTGTTCAATCGCGACGCGGTCGAGCCGCAATTCGACGTCGTCGTAACGCCCGTGCCAGCCCTTCGCCTCGTTCAAGGCCTCGTCGCGCTCGCCAACCAGCGTGGCGATGGCCTGCTGCGAAGACGCGAGCTGTTCGCTCACACTCGCCTTTTCCCGCAGGTACGCCTCGCGCTCGGCGACGAGGTCTGCATTCGCTTGCGTTACAGCCTGGAGCTTCGCGAGAGACTCGGCGTTGGCGCTAAAGAAGCCATCACGGCTGACAACAAGCTCGGAATTGGCTTGCCAGAGGGCCTTCAGGTCTTTGTCCAGCTGGGCAATTTTCCCGGCATAAAGATCGCTCGCGGCGACCAACTCCGAATTCGTCTGCCACAGCGAATGCAAATCCTCGCGCACCTTGATCTTCTCGGGATCATAGCGCTCGAACCGATCCAGTATGTTCACCGGGTGATTGAAGTGCTCAAGAAGATGGGCATCCTCGTCGCGCACGAAAAACAGATTGAGTCCGTCGAAATAGGCGCGCCGATAGCCGTTCGCCAATAGCGTCGGCTCCCAGTCTTGGCTGATCAGCCGGTTGGTCCATGGCGCAACAGCCTCGATGACCAGAACCTGCGGCCGCACCGCTCTCCAATCGATGGAATTGATGATGCGATTTTCAGAACCCTCAGCATCGATCTTCATGAAATGGATGAGGCGTCCGGCAGCATGCTCGGTGAGAATGTTGTCGAGGCGCTCGCAGGGAACGCGAAAGGTTCGACTGCCTGCTCCGTCCGCAATGGTATGCGGACTGGGCAATTTGACGTGCGACATGCCGCGGTCAACTCCGTCTTCGACGAAATCGACTTCACCGCGGCGATCGAGAACGGCGAGCTTGAGATTGATGTCGCGAGGACGAGCGGCGGCCAAACGCTCGAAAACGCTAGCGGGTTCTATGTTGATGCCATTCCAACCGCGATCGTAGAAAATCTTGGTGACCGATCCGATCACCGGGTCATACGCGCCGATATCGACATAGAAGCCGTCTTCCACGCCGGAGAAGAGCCGGTGCAGCAGAACATCTTCGTAGTTCTGGGAATAACTGACGATCCAGCCCTGCGTCGACGGCGCCGCAGGGGCGGACTTCCTCGAAGACGTCTTCTTCTTGTTTCGTTTCGCCTGAGAAAGCTGTTTCATGTGAAGCGTCAAACGATTTCGTTATCCGGAAAGGAAGAGTTCATTATCGCGCAGAATACGCGCGGGGCAGCGAAGGGGCGGCAAGAGAATTCTTCTTCGTTTCCGCCACCGGCTCGCGCTCCATCCTGCCGGTCGTGCATTGCTCAAAGCTCAATGACATAGTCGCAACCCCTTCTTTTCCGGATTAAAGCTATAGCCATCAATGCAGATGATTTCCAGCTTTCGAGGTCGATCCACGATCAGCCGTTTTGCAGCCAGGCAGCGATATTTGCCGCGAAGCCGCGCCAAGTCGGTATGGCCAATTCGCCGGCTTCCTTCCACAAACGGGCTGCTTCGTCGTCGTCGAGCAGCCGTTCCACAGCTGCGGCTACCGCTTCAGCCGTGATGGCCGGCAGCGTGATGCGTCCGCCGGGCGCCAGCAGCTCGGTGCTCGGCAATCCGGGGGAGACGATCACCGGCACGCCGACCGACAGGCTCTCGAATGGGGGAATGCCAAACCCTTCAACCGCGCTGATGAACAGCGTCGCGCGAGTTTGCCGCATCACCTCACGCACGGTCGCATCATCGACGTGGCCGAGATACTTGAAGCGCTTCTCCCCTTCAAGCCGCTTGAGCATTGGCGGCTCACGCGTCGCCCGATTGTCCATGCGGCCGACGAGGACGAGTTCGACGTCGACGCCACGCGCCCAGAGCTGTTCGAATGCCTCCAGGATCACGGCGACATTTTTTCGCGGCTCGATCGTCCCGATGT
>Ga0193717_1002127_pt1 | contig 11620 bp, 10 predicted proteins | sample U2c2metaG_FD_145900 | JGI IMG/M metagenome (GOLD analysis project Ga0193717, IMG submission 145900) | Soil microbial communities from a riparian zone of the East river system, Colorado, United States - U2c2 | ecosystem: Environmental > Terrestrial > Soil > Riparian zone | place: USA: East River...
CGAGCTCGGCATCCAGGTGCCGCCGGCGAGAATCGACAGCGCGAAGTCCTGGTAGCTCTGCTCGTCGCCGATCAGCGGCTTGGCGCCGTTCGCGTGATACGCAGTCCACAACAGCGCCTGGCCCGCCGCGAACACAAGCGCGAACGCCGCCGCCCACGCGAGCCGACGGCGGCGCGAGCGGTCGATCATCGGCAAGGCTCAGGGTGCGCCGGAGCTTCCGACCGCGCGGCGCTTGGCCGGTGCACGGAACACCGGCGAGATCTTCTCGTGCACGCCCTTGTTCGAGATCTGCTCGATGTAGTACCAGTAATCCTTGCACGGGTCGATCGAGTCGTCGCGGTATTCGTACTTGTGCGTTTCATCCGAGGTCCCCGCACCGAGCACGGGTTTCTCCGTGAGCTTCTTGAATTCGCCTTTCTCGCTGTCGCCGCGGAAAACGTCGAATCCGAAATTGTCCTGTTCACTGGCCGTGGTCCAGCGCGCGGTGTTGGCGACGCGCTGGTCGGCCGCCACCTTGCTCTGGTCGCCGCACTCGCCTTCCGGGACTTCCTTCGCCGGTGCGGCGGCGACCGGCGCATCCTCTGCCTTCGACGCCGAAGCGGTCGATGCGGGAGCCGACGGTGGCGGCGGCGTCGTCGATGCAGGCGGCCTGGGATCACAGGCGGTGAGCGTCAGCAGGATCACGGCGGACAGGACGGACAGGCGCATGGCGGATCTCCGGGTCGGCTCCGGCGTGCCGGAGCGGTAGGGACGTGCGCAAAGGCGGATGCGCTCGATGCATCCCTCTGGACAAGTCCGGGCGGCGGCAACGATAGTCGGCCGATGCATAGGCTGGCAACCGGTTTCCCCCACGCGTGGCGCGGGTGGTTCCTCGCACTGACCGCGGCGTGTCTTGTTGCGCCCGACGCGATCGTCGCGGCCCCTTTGGGCTGGCAGATCGATATCACGCCGGGCGGCGAGCTGTTTCCGGTTCTCGATCTTTCCCAGACGCCACGCCCGGCGGACTGGACCGTCGGTGGCGGAAGCGGGCTGGTCGCTGTGCGCGTCACCGGCGATTCCGCGCGTCCGCTGCGCCTGCGCGTCGAAACCGACGGCTTGCGTACACCTGCGATCGTCGACGCGACGATCGATCGTGCCGGCATCGCCGTCGAGCTGCGTCCGCGTCTGGACTGGGATCGCGCCGCCCTGCGCGCGCTCACCGCGCCGCGCCCGCAAATCCTGCGCCTCACGCTGGAAACGCCGGATATGCCGGCCCAGGTGCGCGAGATTCCGGTGCGCCTGCATCCTCTCGACGACGCGCTGTATTACGTACGCGAAGGCAACGACCGCGTCGATCTCGGCTGGGTGTTCGCCGCCTACGTCGACCCGCACGATCCGGTCGTCGATGAAGTGCTGGCACTCGCACGCGACGCCGGGGTCGACATCGACGGCAGCGTTGACATCGACAGCCGGGCCGACACTGCAGCGGAACGATTGGAGCAGGCACGCGCGGTGTGGACGGCCCTGGAAAAGCACGGCATGCGTTACGCCGGCGGCGATCCGGCGCTGAGCCGCGGCCCGTCGATCTACAGCCAGCGCGTGCGCCTGCTCGCCGACAGCTGGCAGCGGCGCCGCGCGAACTGCATCGACAGCAGCGTGCTGATTGCCTCGGTGCTGGAGCGGCTTGGCATCCGCAGCGTCATCGTGCTGGTACCGGGCCACGCGTTTGTCGGTTTCTACACCAGCGCCAGGCGCGAGCATCCCGAATTCCTGGAGACGACCGTACTGGGAATGAAGCCGTCAGGGCAGGCAGCCGGGTCGCCGGCAGCGGAGTCCGCGCGCTTCGACACCGCGCGCGCGGCCGGACGGGCGCGCTGGAACCGGATCGTGCCCCGCCTGGACCAGCGCCACCGGCCCGACTACGCGCTGATCGATATCGAAACCGCGCGCTCGTATGGCATCATTCCGCTGGCCGCGGCAGGGGCTGGCGCCGCCGATCCTCCGCTGGGCACGCCGGCTCGCGCCACGTCCACGTCGCCTCGCTCGCGCTGACCGGAACGTATGCGAAATCACGCTCAAACCAGCTCTTTCCCGAGTGCGCGTCCGCTCGCGCAGCAGACGCTGCGCTGAGCTGCGGATTGCCGTGAATCCCGAGTCGGGCGATGACCCTATCGAGCGCGTCAAGGCGGAAATCCGCCTCGAAGCAGCTCGCCTCGGCGAACGCGATTTGTTGATCCGGCGCGATCCGCCGCAACGTGGCGCAGCGGATGCGATCGTCGGCGATGGCATCGATCGCGCGCGGCTCGATTACAGGATCGGCGAGCTCACCGACCTTCATCATCGCGCGTTCGTCGACGCGGCGTTCCGCACGTTGCTCAAGCGCACCGGCGATGAACGTGAGATGGCCGCGCAAGTCGGCCTGCTCGCTGCCGGCGCCGCCAAGGCGGAATTGCTCGGCAACCTGCGCTTTTCGGCGGAAGGACGCCGGATCGGCACGCGCGTCGGCGGTTTGTTGCCGCGTTATGCGCTGACGAAGCTGCGCCGCGTGCCGGTGCTCGGCTATATCGTCGACTGGTGCATGACGCTGGCCGGACTGCCACTGATCGTCCGCCATCAGCGCGCGACCGAGGCGCTGTTCGCGGCCGGCGACCAGGCGGCAGCCGAAGCGGATCGTCTGCTGTCCGCACGTATCGACGAACTGCACGTCATCAGCGCCGGCCTCGGCGACCGCTTGCAGTCGACCGCGGACGAGCTCGGCGGTTGGCTCGGGCGACTGCAGGCAACCGCGCAGGAGCTCGGCAGCGCCGGCATAGCCCAGCGCGTACGCATCGAAACGCTCGAAAACGCGACGGAAGTCCACCGCGGACGTCTCGACGAGCTCGATTTCCTGCGTCAGCGTCTGTATGCCCTCAATCATTGGACGCATCACTTGACGCAGGCCGTCGGTCACATCGAGTCGGTAGCGACGGAGCGGCGCGCTGCGCTGGAAAGTACCGCGGCGTCGATCGCGCTGGATGCAATCACGAACGATCCGACGCGCGCGGCGCGCAATGCGGTTTGGGCGGATGCGCTCTTCACGCGCCTGCCGGAGCGCGGCAGCGTGCTAGCCATCGCCAGCGGCGGTGACTGGCTCGCCCTGCTCGCGGCACGCGGTGCGCAGGTGTCGGCAGCGGAACCGAATGCGGTGCTGGCCGCAGCGGCGCGCAACGGCAACGTCAGCATCGAACCGGCCGCGGCGCGCGAGGTGCTGTCGCGCTGCGCCGATGCAACGCTCGATGCGCTGACGCTGCTGGCCTTTCCCTCTGCCGCGCGACAGATGCCGATCATCGATCTCTTCGCGCACTCGCATCGCGTGCTGCGCGCGAATGGCGTCCTGCTGCTTGCATTTGCACGCGAACCAGCCGCGCTCACCGATGCCTTGATCGAGCCTGCGATGCCGACGCCCGAACCCGATCTGCTCGCGCGAGCGCTTGCGGCGTCGGGCTTCATCGACATCGTGCGCGCCGATGCCGCGGACGGCACGATCGCGTTGTTCGCACGCAATGCGAGCTTCTGACCGCATGCGCGCGGTCGACCTGCCAGCGGGTGGATGGCTTCCGAGGTGCGCATGCGAATAGCGGTCGTGGTTCCCGCGCTCGCCGAACGGGATGCCATCGGCACCGATGCGATCGAGATGAGCGCTGCGCTTCGCCGTCTGGGTCACGAAGTCCGCTTGTTCGCGGCGACGACGACCATGGATGCGATGACCGAGGTCTTCGCGCCTGCCGCGATCGATGCGTTTATCGAAGGCGGCGATGGCATGGTGATCTATCACTTTGCCTTTGGCTGGCCGCCTGGCGTGGAAATACTCAAACGTCTGCGTTGCAGGCGTATCGTGCGCTATCACAACGTGACGCCGCCGGAGTTCTTCAGCGGCTGGTCCGAAGAATACGAGACTGCCTGTCGATCCGGTCGCGAGGAAATCCGGACGCTTGCCGCAATCGGCTGCGAGCTTTACCTCGGCGATTCGCCGTTCAATGTGGATGATTTCCGGGCCGCCGGCGTGCCGCCGGAGCGCACCGCCGTGCTCGCGCCGTTCAACCGGCTCGGTCGTCTGCTCGAAACGCCCGCCGATCTGTCTGTGCTCGATGAGCTGAGCGACGACTGCGCGAACTGGCTTGCGGTGGGACGGCTGGCGCCCAACAAGGGACACCTCGACCTGCTCGACGCATTTGCTGTCTATCTCGATCGCTGCGAGGCGGACGCGCGTTTGCTCGTCGTTGGAGCCGAAGACCCCAGGCTTGTGCGCTACAACGAGGCAATCCGCGACAAGGTGCGCGCGCTGCGTCTCGATAGGCATGTGCGGTTCCTGCATGGCGTCGATGACAGCATCCTCAAGGCCGCGTATCTCGTCGCCGATGCGTTGATCTCGCTCAGCCGCCACGAAGGATTCTGCGTACCGTTGGCCGAAGCGATGGCTTTGGGGACGCCCGTGGTAGCTCTCGATCGCGGCGCGCAGGTGTGGACGATCGGTGGCGCCGGGCTGGTCTGGAACGATGTCGATCCGGCCGTCGTCGCGGCTTCGGTCGAGCGGCTGCGTGCCGACCCGCGCCTGCGTGCCACGCTGCGCGAACGCGGTTTCGATCGTATCGCCAGCGCGTTCGCGCCGGATGTGCTGCAGGCACGGCTGGCGACCATCGTCGAGTCGCTGCAATGAAGCGCATCGCGATCGTAGTGCAGCGCTGCCACGAATCGGTTGTCGGAGGATCGGAAGCGCTCGCCTGGCAATACGCGCGTTTGCTGTCGGCTGCGTTCGAGGTCGAGGTGCTGACTTCGACAGCGACGGATCACACGACGTGGAGCAACGTCCTGGCTCCCGGTCCCGAAAGCCGCGCCGGCATCACCATCCGGCGCTTTCCGGTGACGGTTGGCCGCACGCCCTACTGGGATGCGCTGTATCACCGCATGCTGATCGCGACATCTGCAATCCGCAGCGGTCGCAAGGACGCCGGCAGCCGCTGGCGCGAGGGCCTGCAGGAAGAATTCATCCGTTTTCAGGGACCGTATTGTGCCGAGCTGGAGGCGTGGTTGCGACAGCACGCGGCCGGCTATGCCGCCGTATTGTTCTGCACCTATTTGTATCCGACCACCTATTTCGGCATCGCCGCTGTTCCTGCGGCGAAGGTGATAGCAATCCCGACGCTGCACGATGAGCCGCCCGCCTATCTGCCCGTATTCGCCGAACGCTACGTGCGCCACGTCCAGCGCATATGGCTGACCGCGGCAGAACGGCGCACGGCGGCACACATCTGGAAGTTCGACGAAGGCGAAGTACTAGGGATGGCGGTCGAACATACCGAGGCAACGGAGCCCGAACAACGCGGCCGGCCGTATCTTCTCTACTGCGGCCGCATCGAGCCCGGCAAGGGTTGCGACGAATTGCTGGATGCCTTCGAGCGAATGCCGAGCCGCGGCCGGGTGTCGCTGGTGTTTACCGGCATCGACCTCATGGGACTGCCGCGCTCGCCCGATATCGAATACCTCGGTTTTGTCGACGAGACGCGTAAACTCGCCCTGATGGCGGGTGCGGTCGGCTTCGTACTGCCTTCGCAGTACGAGAGTTTCAGTATCGTCGCGCTCGAGGCGATGGCGCAGCGCACACCGGTTCTCGTAAATGGCCGCTGCGAGGTACTGCGCGATCACGTCGAGAACTCCGGCGGCGGCTGGCACTACGCCTCGCCCGATGACATGGTCGCGAAGATGGAAGCGCTGTGCACGCTCGAGCGAGGTATCCGCATGCGCATCGGCGAAGCGGGCCGCGCTTACGTGCTCGCAAATTATCGCGAAGAGCGCATCCGCACGCGTCTCACCGCAATGGTCGAAGAGGTCGCGATGTCCGCGATGCTTGATAGCAGCACGGAAAGAAGCGCGTGAGCCGACTCTATATCGATCTGACTACCAGCATCCGCTGGCGCCGCCCCCCGGTCGGGATCGTGCGCGTCGAGCGGGAATTCGCCGCATATTGCCTGGCGCACGAAGCGGACACCGTGTTCTGCGAGATCGACTCTTCCGGCGAATACCGCGCGCTCACTCCGACTCGCGTACGCGAAGTGCTCGATGACTCGTGGTGCCAATCCGCAGCGCCGCAGGACGCTGTGCCAGCACCGATAGCCTCCCCGCTGACACAACGCGGGCGTGTGCAGCGAATCGCGGACTGGGCGGCGGCATGGGGACCGAAAATCGTTCCCGCCGCGGCCTATCCGCTGCTTCGCGATCTGGGCCGCGTGCTTGTCGATCACCACGGCGCATTCGTGCGCAATCGCGCGGCGAAGCGCGCGGTGCGCGCCAGGCTTGTTTCAGCGCAAGGCGGCGCGGCCGCTCATGCGACCCCGACGACCGCTGCATTGGCGAATACTTCCATTGCGCCGACAGCGGCCGATACGTTCTTTTCGATCGGCTTGCAGTGGCATCATGGCGCAATCCACGCGTACAACCTCAAGCGCGCGACCGGCGTGCGCGTCGTGGAGTTCTGCCACGATACGATCCCCATCGACTTGCCCGAGTACTCAGGCAGCGCCAAACAGCCCTTCGCCGAGTATTTCACCTGCCTTGCCCACACCGCGGATCTTATCGCGGCCAATTCCGACAGCTCGCGCAACAATCTGCACGCGTTTTATCAACGCGTGGGAATCTTGCAGGAGCCAACGCTTCGTACCGTGCGTCTGGCCTCGCCCAAAGTGCATCTCGCCGCAGAGAGCCAGGTCCTTCGGGACGACGAAAGGGAGATTCTCGAGCAGGTGTCGCGTCGCAAGGGCCACGTGCTTTACGTCAGCACGTTCGAGATCCGCAAGAACCACCGCCTGCTGCTGCACCTGTGGAAAGAGTTCTACGTTCAGCGCGGCAATGATTGCCCGGTGCTTGTGCTCGTCGGCATGTTTGGATGGGGTGTCAGCGATCTCTGGGCGGAAATGCAAGCCAGCGATGTGTTCGCGGCGGGCAAGATAGTGATCTTGCATCACGTCTCGGATGCGTTGCTTGCGTCTCTCTATAGCAGCTGCCTTTTCACTGTCTTTCCGTCCTTCTATGAAGGATGGGGCCTCGCCGCGAACGAGAGTCTGGCCTACGGCAAGCTCGTGATTACATCCGATGCGCCCGCGCTGAGCGAAGCGACGCAAGGGCTCGGACCGGCGATCCATCCGCTGGACTATCCGCGCTGGCGCGAGACGATCGCGTATTACATCGACGACGACAACGCCCGCGCTACGGCGGAAGCGCGCATCCGCGCGACGTACGTGCCTCGCCATTGGGACGAGTTCTCGCGTGACCTGCTCGGCGCCGCGCGGGAGCTTTCTTGATGCGGGTGATCCAGCTCACAACCTATCCCCTCAAGTCGCCGCGTCACGGCGGACAATTGCGCTGCGCCGCCATTCGCGAGCGCTATCGGCAGAGCGGCGTCGATGTCGAGACGATCGCCGTCATGCACGAGGGTCAATACCGCGCGTCCGAAAGAGAGAGGAACGATATTGCGCTGCCAGGCTCCAGCAAATTCTGGAATCTGGAGCATGAGAGATTCGTGGATTTGCAGACAGGGCAGTGTCTCGCCGGCGATTCGCATTCGTACGGGTTGTTCGCGGGTCTGCTTGAACGCCTTCGCCCCGATGCGATCCAGCTCGAACAACCTTGGCTCTATCCAGCCGTCAAACGTTATTTCGCGGATCGCCGCGCGGACTCGAGCGCGCGGCCGCGGCTCATCTACTCCTCGCAAAACATAGAGTGGAAGCTGAAACGCGACGAGCGTCGTTCGCAGGCGCCGGGCGCGAACGCGCATGCGCTCAATGTCGCGCAAGTCGAGGCGCTCGAGCACGAAGTCGTCTCGCAATCGGACATGATCGTCGCCTGCACCCAGGACGAGCTTGGCGAGTTGCGCGAAATGGCGTCCGATGACATGGACGCGCAGCCACGCCTCTACGTTACCGCACCCAATGCGATAGCACCGTTCGAACCCGATCCGGATCGGCTGCGCGGATTGAAGCGGCGGCATGGACTGGATCGCTTCCCACTGTTCGTCGGCAGCGCGCATCCGCCGAACGCTGACGGCTTCTGGGAGATGCTTGCGCCTTCGCTCTCGTTCCTGCGCCCCGACGAGAGGATCGTGGTGGCCGGCGGCGTCGGTCACTTCCTGCGCAACCACGCGATCTATCAATCATGGAGTGGCATCAACGAGCCACGATTGCTCGTACTCGGCGAGATCGAAAGAGAGGATCTCGTCGCCTTGTTGCATGGCGCCGCGGCCATCCTGTTGCCGATAACCGCCGGGGGCGGGTCCAACCTCAAGACCGCGGAGGCGATCTACACCGGCAGTCCGGTAGTGGCGACGACGCATGCGTTGCGTGGATATGGCGAAGCGTCGCGATGGCCGACCATCGCGATTGCCGATACCCCGGAGACGTTCAGACGTACATTGCGCGAAATGCTGGACCGCGACGGAGCCACTGCATCCGCAGCGTACTCGGATATTCGCGCCGCGGTTACATGGGAGCGCGCACTCACTCCGTTGGCCGATGCATTGGAGGCTTTGCTCAAACCCCGCGCCCGGTGAGCGAGGTGCCGCTCTAACCAAACCGCATCGCGAACCGCGCCCCACCCAGCGTCGGCGAACGCGAGACAGCCAGCTCGCCCCGATACGCTTTCAGGATGTCCTGCACGATCGCCAGACCAATGCCGTGCCCCTGCACGCGCTCGTCGCCGCGCACGCCTCTCTGCAACAGATGCTCGACGTTCTCGTCCGCTACGCCCGGACCATCGTCTTCCACGACCAGCTCCATGCCGGCACGGGGCCCTGCGCTCTCCGGCAGCACGCGCGCGCTCAGAAGGACTCTTCGGCGCGCCCACTTGAATGCGTTTTCCAGCAGGTTTCCAAGCAGCTCCATCAGATCGCCCTGGTCGCCGTGGAAACGCGCCGCGGCATCGATGTCGAATTCGCAGAGGACGCCCTTGTTCGCGTACACCTTCTCGAGGCTGCGCACGATCTCCTCGCAATACGGCTCCAGCGGCAGCGGCGCGGCGAAAGTCTGGTGGCCCGACGTCGCCGCGCGCGACAGTTGATAGGCGACGATCTCGTCCATGCGGCCGACCTGTTCCAGCACGGTCCAGCGCAACTCGTCGGCGTTGCCGCCGGATTCGAGCTGGCTGCGCACGACCGCGAGTGGCGTCTTCAGACTGTGCGCAAGATCGGAAAGCGTATTGCGGTAGCGCTTCAGGCGATCGCGTTCGGCGTCGATGAAGCTGTCGAGGCTGGTGGTCAGGCCCGACAACTCGACGGGATAGCTGCCGCCCAGGCGGTCCTGATTGCCGCGCTCGACGCGCGCGAGATCGGCAACGACCTTGCGCAGCGGCGCGAGGCTCCAGCGCAGCACGGCGACCAGCAACAGGATCAGCACCACGCCGGTGCCGACGAGCCAGGTCAGCAGCGTGCGCCGGTACACGTCGACCTGGTTGCTGAGGCCGGTGACGTCTTCGGCAACATAGAACGTCAGGTGCAGTTCGTTCTTCGGGCTGATCGTCCAGGCGACGCCCTGCGCAAGCACAAACAATTTGCCGGTCGGCGTCTCGATGGGTCCGCTGAAACGCAGTTCGCCTCGCTGCAGCTGCTGATCGAACGGTAGCTCCCGATCGGTCGCGGAGGGCGAGCGCCACTGGTTGCCTTTGACGTTGATGATCTTGTCGCCGACGATGCCGGCGTAGAGACCGCTCGCTACCGGCCGGTCGAAGCGCGGGTCCGGACCGACTTCCGGCGGAATCAGCGATCCGGACCGCGTCGTGTCGGCCGCCGCAAGATACGCAAAAATGTAGCCCTGCAAACGCTCGCGCAGGGCGCTTTCCGCCGCATCGTAGAACGCCCGGTCGAGCGCGAAGAACGCGAGTCCCAGAAACGCTGCGAGCACGCAGCTCGCGGCGGCAAGCGAGCGCGCTTGCAGGGAGAGCGGGCGCGCCACGCTGGCGATGCCGTCAGTTGCGGGTGGTCTCGCTGCCTGTGGCTTCCTCGGCGGCTTCGCCCGCGGTCGTGTCGTTGCGCTCGAGCGCAAAGCGATAGCCGCGGCCGCGCACGGTTTCGATCGGCTTGATCGCGTTGTCGGGATCGAGCTTGCGGCGCAGACGGCCGATGAACACCTCGAGCACGTTCGAGTCGCGGTCGAAATCCTGCTGATAGATGTGCTCGGTCAGGTCCGCTTTCGACACCAGCTCGCCGGCGTGCAGCATCAGGTACTCGAGCACCTTGTATTCGTAGCTGGTCAGATCGACCGGCGAGCCGTTGACGCTGACCGTCTGCGCCGTGGTGTCGAGCACGATCGGTCCGCATTCGAGCAGCGGCCGCGACCAGCCGCTTGCGCGGCGGACCAGCGCGTTGAGGCGCGCCAGCAGCTCTTCGACGTGAAAAGGTTTCACCAGATAGTCGTCGGCGCCGTTCTTCAGGCCGAGCACCTTGTCCTGCCAGCTCGAGCGCGCAGTCAGGATCAGGATCGGGCAGCGTTGTCCGGCCTCGCGCAACTGCTTGACCAGATCCATGCCGGACAGCTTGGGCAAGCCGAGGTCGATGATGGCCACGTCGAACGGCACTTCACGGCCGAGATACAGCCCCTCCTCGCCGTCGCCCGCAGCATCGACCGCGAAACCATCGCGCTTGAGGCGGGCCGCCAGCGTTTCGCGCAGAGGCGCTTCGTCTTCCACCAGCAATACGCGCATCGTCGTCTCCTTGTTGTCGATCTCGTCGTCCCCGGGCCCAAGTCTGACCGGTGCAGCCGGGGCATAAGCCCTTGAGAATCAGTTGCCGCGATGCATTGCCGACAGGAATCTGCCGACCGACCTACTGCTCAGCCTGTATCTGCACAACGCGCACCTGACCGTCGTGCGTCAGCACCTTGATCCGGTACACCTTGCGCTTGCCGATAGTCAACGTCTGCACCGACAGCACCTTTCCATTGGTATCCCGCTGCGCCTGAGCCACCGCTTCCTGCACGCTCAGCTCGCGCGCATGTGCCGCGGCCGCGAACAGGGTCATCGCGAGCATGCAGAGTGAAACTTGCACCCGGTGAAGGAAACGTCGTGTTTGCATGCTCGGCATATCAGGTTGCAGCTCCCGGCGGCGCAACGAGCCCCGCAGGAACGATTGCAGTCTCGTCACATGGCTTTGAATTGCGGCTGAACTCCCTGAACGAGGTTGCGTGCGATCGGCGTGTAATACGCGTAAGCCGCGGGGCGCGCAAAAGAAAAGCCGCGCCCGTTGCGGGGCGCGGCTGAAGTCAAGTGTTCGCGCTTGCGTCGATCAGGGCGTCGGTTCGAAGCCGTCCGCGAAGATCACGTCGGCGCCCTCGCCGCATCCCTGCACCTTGATATCGTCGATGTACCAGCCTTCGCGCGGGCTCGCATTGTTCGTGCCCAGGCGGAAGCGGAACTGCGCATCGTGGCCTGCGTACGGCGACACGTCGACGATCACGCGATCGAATGCGCCGGCAAGTCCGCACCAGGCCGGACTTCCGGCGATCGGGTTGCCGCTGCCGCCGGCGACCGTGCCGTCGTATCCGCCATTGAGGAACTGGCCGCCCGGAATCGCCGCGAAAGCGCCGCCGTCGACGGCGACTTCGAGCACGCCGCCGTCCGCGCA
>Ga0193717_1002128_pt1 | contig 11616 bp, 11 predicted proteins | sample U2c2metaG_FD_145900 | JGI IMG/M metagenome (GOLD analysis project Ga0193717, IMG submission 145900) | Soil microbial communities from a riparian zone of the East river system, Colorado, United States - U2c2 | ecosystem: Environmental > Terrestrial > Soil > Riparian zone | place: USA: East River...
CCTCGAAAGCGCGGTGTTCTACGGGCTCGCAGCACGGGCCGGTCTGCCGCGGCCCGTTGTCGATCGTCTGAATGCGCTCTGCCTGCAGACGGTCAAAGATCCCGAAGTGAAGCGTAAATTCGCCGAGCTCGGCTTCTTCACCACCGGCAGCACGCCGGAAGCCTATGCCGAGAAGCTGAAATTCGAGACCGAGCGCTGGACGAAGGTCGTCAAGGACAACGGCATCAAGGTCGAAGGGTAGGTGAAGGAGAAAACTTCGATGGGAAAACGATTCGAAGTCGGCGATCATGTGACCTGGAACTCGGAGGCTGGGCGCGTCAGCGGCAAGGTCATCAAGGTGCACACGAAGGATGTCGACTATAAGGGACATATGCATCGCGCCAGCAGGGATGAGCCACAGTACGAGATCAAGAGCGACAAAACCGACCATATCGCGATGCACAAAGGCGGGGCGCTGAACAAGATGAACGGCTGAGAACTGTTCGCGGATTTCCTTTGGGAGCGATGCTGATGAGCAAGAAAAGCGCGGCAACGAACAAATCGGACCCGTCACGACAGCATCAAACGGCGCTTTCGAGGTGGGACAACGAAGGTGGCGCAGGACCCTGTGGCCCTCAGGGGGGCTCGGTTTCCAGCGACGTGCAATCCGAGGTCCCTCAGTTGACAAATGCCGAGTTGGTCCAGCTTCGCATTCGCGTGATCGCCCTGGAGAACCTGGTGATCGCGTTGCTTTCAGAAGCATCCGATCGGCAGCTTGGCCTTGCTCGTGAAATGGCCGCCTACATCTCTCCAAGACCGGGGTTCACCCCTCATCCTTTGACGATCCAGGCGGCAGGTCAGATGATTAGTCTTGTTGAACGAGCCGGTCACTTCCGGGCGGTGACGCGTTCATGAGCGCTCCGCCAGCGTATCCGTCGTCGTCGGCGCCCTACACGCGTCGCCCGGCGTTCGATGAAGACACGCGGCCGGCCGGACTGTATCGAGGCCATCGCATCACGCCAGACCTGTAGCACCAGATGCCCATTGCCTCCGCTGTTCCCATCCCGGCCTCGCATCTCGACGCGGCACGCGACGCCGAGCCCGCCACGATCGCGGCCAACGCGGCGATGGCGGCGGGCCTGCCCTTTTCCGATACGCGGGACTTTGAAGCCGCAAAGCGCGGGCTGATCGCGCCGGTGCCTGACGGGGTCGTACAGACCGCAGGCGGCACAGTTCTATGGAACCTGGGCGAATACGCCTTCATCGATGGCGACCTCGCGCCGCGCACCGTCAATCCCAGCCTGTGGCGACTGGCGCGGCTCCACATGGCCAACGGCCTTTTCAAGGTCACCGACCGGCTCTATCAGCTACGCGGCTTCGACATCGCCAACCTGACGGTGATCGAGGGCGACAGCGGCCTGATCCTGATCGATCCGCTGACCACCGCGGAAGTCTCGCGCGCGGCGTTGGCGCACTACTACGCGCATCGGCCGAACAAGCCGGTCGTGGCGGTGATCTACACGCACAGCCACATCGATCACTACGGCGGCGTCCACGGCGTGGTCGATGCCGCCGACGTCACGGCGGGCAAGGTCGCGGTGATCGCGCCGGCCGGCTTCATGGAGGCGATCGCCGGCGAGAATGTGCTCGCTGGCCCACCGATGATGCGCCGCGCCCAGTTCCAGTTCGGCAGCCTGCTGCCGCGCGGTACCCGCGGCCAGGTCGATGCCGGCCTCGGCAAGGGCGTGGCCCGCGGCACGCCGGGCCTGATCGCGCCGACGCAATCCATCGTCCAGCCGGTCGAGGAGCATACGATCGACGGCGTGCGCATCGTCTTCCAGCTGGCGCCCGAGACCGAGGCGCCGGCCGAGATGCACATGTTCTATCCGCAGTTGGGCGTGCTCAACATGGCGGAGAATGCCTGCCCGCTCTTGCACAATTTCATCCCGCTGCGCGGCTCGGTGGCGCGTGATCCGCGCGTCTGGTCGAAATACATCGGCGACGCCATTGCGATGTACGGGCCGGAGACCAAGGTCCTGATCGGCCAGCATCATTGGCCGACCTGGGGCACCGACACGATCATCGACTATCTCAAGGCGCAGCGTGACCTCTACAAGCACATCCACGACCAGACGCTGCGCTACATGAACAAGGGCTGGCGGCCGGCCGAGATCGCCGAGGCGATCGTGCTGCCGCCGGGGCTGGCCGAGCGCTGGTCGGCGCGCGGCTATTACGGTTCGGTCAGCCACAATGTGAAAGCCGTCTATCAGCGCTATCTGAGCTGGTACGACGGCAATCCGTGCAATCTCAATCCGCTGCCGCCGGCGCCGGCCGCCGCCAAGTTGGTCGAATACATGGGCGGCGCGGATGCCGTCATTGCCCGCGCCCGCATCGACTTCGCCAAGGGCGAGTTCCGTTGGGTGGCGCAGGTGATGAAGGAAGTGGTCTACGCCGAGCCTGCCAACGCGGCGGCGCGTGCTCTGTGCGCCGACGCGCTTGAGCAGATGGGCTACCAGGCCGAGTCGGCCACCTGGCGCAACGCCTTCCTCTACGGCGCGCAGGAATTGCGCCATGGCGTCTTCCAGATGGCGGCGCGTCCCAACATGGGCGCCGACACCGTGGCGGGCCTCAGCACCGATGTGCTTTTCGACCTGATGGCGATCCGGCTGGATGCCGCCAAGGCCGCCGGCGAGTCGATGGCGATCAACTGGCGCTTCACCGACCGCAACGAGACGCTGGTGCTGACGCTCGAGCATTCCACGCTTACCCACCGCCTCGGCGAATGGTCCGACGCTGCGCAGGCCTCGATCACGACGACGCGCGCCACGCTCGACGCGATCATGCTGCGCAAGATCACCGTGCCGGAGGCGATGGCATCCGGCACGTTCGGGATCGAGGGCAATGCATCGAAGCTGGCGCTGTTGTTCAGCCTGTTCGATCAGCCCGGAAGCATGATGTTCGACATTCTCACGCCCGGCGAGGGCCGCTAGGCCTTGACATCGGACGGCCCGGCCCCTGTGATGCGCGTCAATAAAAGCCAGAAAAGACGCGATACAGGGAGGAAGCGATGGGAATGCGTAATGCTGCCCGCGTGTTGGGTGGCCTTTTGGTTGCGTATGCAGCGTTCGCTTTGCTGGTGCCTGCCCAGGCCCAGGAGAAGAAATTCAAGATCGGCGTGATCTTCGACCTCACCGGTCCGTTGGCGGGCGGCGGCTCCGAACTGCAGTATCTCGGCGTCAAGATCATGAATGACTACTTCATCAAGCAGGGCCCGATCGAAGGCTACACGATCGAGGCGGTCTACGCCGACGCGCAGAGCAAGCCCGACGTCGCCATCAACGAAGCCGTGCGCCTGATGGAACAGGGAAAGGTCGACATGATCGCCGGCATCTATTCCTCGGCGCAATGCGTGCCGATCGCGTCGCGCGTCGAGCAGATGCACAAGTTCCTGTGGCTGACGACCTGCATCTCGACCGGTGTGGTCGAGGACAAGCACTACAAGTACGTGTTCCGGCCGCAGGCCAGTGGCCAGCAATACGGCCAGACCACCACCGACATGGTGGCCGCGATCGCCAAGTCGAATTTCGGCAAGGACCCGAAGGACATGCGCGTCGCCATCATCCATGAGGACGGCGCCTATGGCGTCGACGTCGCCAAGGGCAACGAGGCCGGCGCCAAGAAAGCCAGCATGAACATCGTCATGAAGGAAGGCTATTCGGCGACCGCGCCCGATCTTTCGGCGCTTGTCACCAAGCTGAAGCGTGCCCGGCCCGACGTCGTGTTCCACACCGGCTACAATCCCGACATCTCGCTGATCCTGCGCCAATCGCGCGAGCAGGGCTTCAAGACGGGCGGCATCATCGGCCAGGGCGCGGGCTATGGCGTCTACGAGAAGCTGGCGGACAGCCTCGGCGGCAACGCCAACTATTTCTTCAACACCGACCCCGTGTCGATCTGGCTCGCCAACCCCAAGGCGATCGATCCCAAGTTGCAGCCGATCGTCAAGATGGTCGGCGAGGAGTTCGACAAGCTGAAGCCCGGCCAGACGATCCGCTCGGCGCATGTCGGCATCGGCGCCAACAACATGTACGTGTTCTTCACCCAGGTGCTGCCGGTCGCCATCAAGAAATACGGTGGTGTCGATCCCGATGCCCTGCGCAAGGCCGCCCTCGACATCGACATGCCCGAAGGCAGCACGATGCTGGGCTTCGGCGTGAAATTCGCGCCGCCTGAATCGCCGATCGCGGGACAGAACGAGCGCTCGTATCCGGTGGTCATCCAGTATGTCGACGACAAGCCGTACGTCGTATGGCCGAAGAGCCTGGCGCAGCGCGACGTCGTGCTGCCGTGGCCCGCCGGCATGACCTACAGCTACAAGTAGGGAACGGCACGGACGCGGGAGCCGTTCGGTGCTGGTCGTCGAAGGCCTGGTCAAGCGTTTTGGCGGCTTCACGGCCGTCAACAACGTCTCCTTCAAGGTCGACAAGGGCGAGATTCTCGGCCTGATCGGTCCCAACGGCTCGGGCAAGAGCACGATCTTCAACCTCCTGTCGGGGACGCTGCCGCCGTCCGCCGGATCGGTCAAATTCGATGGCCGCGAGATCGCGGGCCTCGCGCCGCATCGCATCATCAACAGCGGCATCGGCCGCACCTTCCAGATCCCGCGGCCGTTCCACCGGCTGTCGATCTTCGAGAATGTGGCCCTCGCCGGCTACTTCGGCCAGGATCGCCACAGTGTCGCCAGGGCCAACGAATCGGCGGAGCGCGCGCTCGCCATGGTCGGCCTGCCGACCGACCGCACGCTCGGCGTCGACGGGCTGGGCGCAGCCGGCCTGAAGAAGCTCGAACTCGCCAAGGCGCTGGCAACCGGCCCGAAGCTGCTGCTTGCCGACGAGAGTCTCGGCGGCCTCGACGAGAGCGAGATGGACCAGGCAGCCGACATGCTGCGCAAGATCCGCGACGAGCTCGGCATCACCATCATCTGGGTCGAACACATCATGGGCGTGCTGATGCGGGTGGTCGACCGCATCATGGTCCTCGATCACGGCGAGAAGATCGCCGAAGGCCTGCCGAGCGACGTCGCGCACGATCCCAAGGTGGTCGAGGTCTATCTCGGCACCGATGCCCACGCCACGCAGGCCGCGGCGTCGGAAGCGCGCCGGTGAGCGGGGCCCCGATGAACGAGACAAGCGGCATGCTCGAACTGAGGTCGGTCGATGCGGGCTACGGCAGCTTCCAGGCCCTGTTCGGCGTCAGCATCGACGTGAACGCCGGCGAGGCCGTCGGTGTCATCGGCCCCAACGGTGCCGGCAAGACGACGCTGATGCGGGTGATATCGGGCCTGATCCGGCCAAGCCGTGGCTCGATCGCCATGGAAGGCGTCGACGTCGTGTCGACACCGGCCCATCGGATCGTCGGTCTCGGCATTGCCCATGTGCCGGAAAACCGCCGGCTGTTTCCGCGGCTCACGGTCGAGGACAACCTGAAGATGGGCGCCTTCATGCCGGAGGCGCGCGCCCGGTGCGCCGAGCGGATGGCATTCGTCTTCGACCTTTTCCCGCGCATGAAGGAACGCCGCAACCAGCTTGCCGGCACCATGTCGGGAGGCGAACAGCAGATGTGCGCCATCGGCCGGGCGCTGATGAGCAGCCCCAAGCTGCTGTTGCTCGACGAGCCGTCCGCCGGCCTCGCACCCGTGGTGGTGCAGCAGGTCTTCGAGCTGGTCAAGCGCATCCGGACGAGCGGTCTTACGGTGCTGATCGTCGAGCAGAACGTGCAGCAGGTGCTGAAGGTCGTCGATCGCGCCTATCTGCTGGAGGCGGGAAGCATCCGCGCGTCCGGCACGGCGGCCGAACTGCAGGCGAGCGATACCATCAAGCAGGCCTATCTCGGGATCGAGGACGTGCGGTGATGATGGAAATCTTCGACATCTACCTGCTCGAGGCCGTGATCAACGGCATCCTGTTCGGCGGCGTGCTGGCGCTGCTGGCCTTGGGATTGAACCTGATCTTCGGCGTCATCGACGTCACCTGGATCTGCTATGCCGAGCTGGTGATGGTGGGCATGTACGGCATGTACTTCCTCGTGTCCGTCTACCATGTGCCCTATTGGGCCGCCGCGCCGATGTGCATCCTGCTGGTGGCGGGGATGGGTGCGCTGCTGCACATCCTGGTGATCCAGCCGCTGCTCTCCGCCCCGCCGATCAACCAGCTGCTGGCCACGGGCGGCGTGCTGTTCTTCCTGCAGAGCTTCGCCACGGTCGCCTTCGGGATCGACTTCCGCAATCTCGGCATCCAGCTCCCGGTGCTGACCTTTGCCGAGATGAATTTCAGCTATTCGCGGCTGCTCTCCTTCGCCGCCGCGCTGGTCGGCATGATCGCCGTCTACATCTTCATGAAGCGCACCTATACCGGCATCGCCATCCGGGCCATCGCCCAGGACCGCCAGATCATGGCGCTGATGGGCGTCGACACGCGCCGCATCTACCTCATCACTTCGGCGCTGGGCGGCGCGCTGGCCGGCCTCGCCTCGTGCCTGCTGGTGCTGCAGTACGACGTGCATCCGTTCGTCGGGTTGTCGTTCGGACCGATCACCTTCCTGATCTGCGTGCTGGGCGGTCTCGGCAACTTCGTCGGCGGCTTCGTGGCGGCCTTCGTGTTCGCCGAGATCATCTCGCTGGGCGGCCTGTTCTCCGACCTCGAATGGGGCTACGTGCTGGCCTTCGGCTTCTTCATCATCATGATGTTCGTGCGGCCCGGCGGCCTGCTGGCGAGGCGCTCGTGACCGTGCGCCAGTCGTGGCCCTGGATCCTCGGTGCAATCCTGATCGCGCTGCCGTTCGTCTATCGCGATCCCTATCACATGCACATCGTGATCCTGATCCTGATCTGGTCGTTCGCCTACACCTCGTGGTCGATGATGGGTCGGTTCGGGCTGGTGTCGCTCGGGCACGGCGGCTTCATGGGTGTCGGCGCCTACGTGACGGCGCTGCTGTGGAATCATCTCGGCCTGTCACCCTGGATCGGCATTCCGATCAGCCTGGTTTGCGCGGGCGTCCTGGCGGTTATCGTCGGCTATCCCTGCTTTCGCTTCCGCATCACCGGGCATTATTTCGTGCTGGTGACGCTCGCTTTGTCCGGCATCGTCCTGCAGATCATCACCGCGTCGCGCGACTATACCGGCGGCTCGCTCGGCTTCTCGCCGAACCGGACCAAGGGCAGCAGTCTGGTGGCGCTGCAGTTCGACGACAAGATCACCTGGTATCTGATCGCGCTCGGCGTCTGGGCTGTTGGCCTGCTGATCTGGCGCTGGGTCGACCGCAGCATGGACCGCTATGCGCTGGAGGCGATTTCCGAGGACGAGGATGCCGCCGCCGCCGCGGGCGTGAACGTCACATGGGAGAAGCTCAAGATCACGGTCATCAGTGCGCTGATGACGGCGTTTGCCGGGGCGCTCTACTGCCAGTATCAGATGTTCATCACGCCCGACACGGTGAGCGGCATCTCGGTGTCGTTGCAGATGGTGTTCGCCGTCATCGTCGGCGGCCTCTATGTGGCGCTGGGGCCGACGGTTGGCGCCATCATCACCATCCTGCTCGCCGAAATCCTGCGCATCGGCTTCGGCACCAAAGCGGTCGGCTGGGACAACCTGATCTACGGCGTCCTGCTGGTGTTGTTCATCATCTTCCTGCCCAAGGGCATCCTGGGCAGCACGCTGGCGCGCATCCGGGCCTGGCGCTAGAGGCGCTTCAGCGCCGAAATTCCCAATGGGACGCTGCGGCCGCGGATGGCGAGCGTCGGCAGGGGCTCGGCGCGCAGGTTCGGCGGGAGAGACGCTTTTCCGAGAAGATCGGCGGAGACCAGCACGTCGTGGCCGAGGGTCTTCGACGCCTCGAGCAGACGGGCCGCCACATTGAGTGTGTCGCCGACATAGGCGATCTCGCGGCGCATGTCGCCGATTTCGCCCGCGACGATCTCGCCGCAATGGATCGACGCGCGGAAGGATGGCACGGCGCCGAAGCGCTCGAGATATTGCGCCTTGTGCGAAGCGATGACGTCCTGGGCGGCGAAAGGGCACAGGAGGCAGGCGCCGTCGTCCAACGCCGCGTCGCCTGACCAGGTGAGGATCGCTTCATCGCCGACATATTTGTGGATCTCGGCCTCGCATTCGAGCGCGGCATCGGCGATGTCGTGGAAGAAATCGTTCAAGAGCTCGTGGAAGCGGATCGGACCCAGCCGCTCGGCCATGCCGGTCGAATCCTTCATGTCGATCAGCAGGAAGGTCTTCTGCTCGCGCTTCGGCTGCACGTAGCGGCCGGTCAGCAGGTTCTTGAGCGTGCCCAGACCGAGCAATCTGCCGAACTCGAAGAACAGATTGCCGACAACGGACATGGCGATAGAAAAGACCAAGGCCTGTCGAAAGACCGGATCGACCTCGATGTAATGCACCACATCATTGGACAGGATCAGCCGTGCGAGCAGCAGTCCGCCCACGATCACGACGAAATAAATCAGCACCTTGATCGTGAAATAGACCGCCAGCGGCAAGCGCTGCAGTCGCCGCAGCAGTGTCAGTCTTTCGCCTCTGAGCTGCAGGAACAGGATCGGCGTGGCGATTACGAGGGAAGTGACGATCCCGTGCGTCGCCGAGCGCAGCCACCATTCGTCGGCCGGCGCCACGAGAACGCCGAACCACGCGCTGACGGCGGCGCAGACGAGGCTGACCCACAGGATGATCCGCAAGTCGCGGCGGTCGCGCCGGGTGAGGCTCATGCAGCGCGCCGGGCCAGCGCCCGGGCGAAGGTCGCATGATCGACATTGCCGCCCGAGCAGACGACCGCCACGGCGCGGCCCTTGACCGGCAGCTTGCCCGTGAGCGCCGCGGCCAGCGCCACCGCGCCGCCCGGCTCGACCACGATCTTGTATTCGCGGAACGCCACTTCCATCGCGTCGAGGACTTCTTCATCGGTGACGACCAGGCCGGGACCGAGCAGGCGTTTGGCGAGCTCGAAGGTTACCTCGCCGGGCGTCGGCGCGAGCAGCGCGTCGCAGATCGAGCCCGAGAGCTTGTCGTTCTTGACCCGCTCGCCCGCCACGAGCGAGCGCGTGAGATCGTCGAAGCCCGCCGGCTCGCCGGCATGGACGCTGGTCGACGGGCTGAGGCCCTTGACCGCGAGCGCGATGCCGGTCGAGAGGCCGCCGCCCGAGCAGGGCGCCGCTACGGCGTCGAGCGTGACCCCGGCATCGCGTGCCTGCTCGACGATCTCGATTCCGACCGTGCCCTGGCCGGTCAGGATCCAGGCGTGGTCGTAGGGCGGCACGATCGCCGCGCCGGTCTTGGCGGCGATACCTTGGCCGATCTCCTCGCGGCTGTCCTTCACGCGGTCGTAGAGCACGATCTCGGCGCCGCTGGCACGCGTGTTGGCGACCTTGAGCGCCGGCGCATCGGCCGGCATGACGATGGTGGCCTTCATGCCGAGCAGGCGCGCGGCCTCAGCAAGGCCTTGCGCGTGGTTGCCCGACGACCAGCCGACGGCGCCCTTCTTGCGCTCGGCCTCGCCCATCGAGGCGAGGAAATTATAGGCGCCGCGCAGCTTGAATGAGCCGGTGCGCTGCAGGCACTCGGCCTTGAGGAAAAGCTGACCGCCGAGCATGGCATTGACGCGCTGGTTCTCTAGCAGCGGCGTGCGCAGCGTGATGCCCTGGAGACGGCGGGCGGCGGCTTGAACATCGGCGAGAGTAGGCAAGAGAGACATCAGGAAACACCTAGCAGGGCAGGGAGGTGGGAGAGGTCGCGGATCTCGGCGACCGGCTTGCCCGGCAGATTGTCGTCGGGCGTGCCGGCGCGGTTGATCCACACGGTGCGGAAGCCGAAATGCGCCGCGCCATGGGCATCCCAGCAATTGGAGGAGAGGAAGCAGACTTGGTCGGGCTTCACGCCGCAGCGCGCCTCGACCAGGCGGTAGACTTCAGGAGCCACTTTGTAGACGCCGACCGCATCGACGCTCAGCACAGCCTCGAAGCGGTCCGCCAATCCGGACGCCGCCACCATCGGATCGAGCATTTCGGGATTACCATTGGACAGGATGGCCAGGCGTACGCCCGCGCGCTTCAGCCGGTCGAGCATTGCCGGTACCTCGGGGAAGGGATCGAGTGCGAGATAGGCGTTCATCAACTTTTCACGGACCGCGGGGTCGGTGATACCGTGGGCGGCGAGACAGTGATCGAGCGCCTCGCCGGTCACCTGCCAGAACTTGGCGTAGGCACCCATGCTGTTGCGCAGCCAGGTGTATTGCACCTGCTTTGAGCGCCACATCTCGGCCAGTTGATCGGCCTTGGGTCCGATCGAATCGCGATGGCGAGCGACCGCCGAATTGAAATCGAACAGCGTGCCATAGGCATCGAACACGCAGATTTCGGTGCCGGCCAGCGCGGCGTCCATCAATTGCCCCCTTGGTCTCAAGAACGTAGGCTACCAAGCATGTTCATCGCCATTGTTCAAATTCCCATGACCAAGCGCAACCGCGAGGCCGCGGTTGCGTCCGCGCGCAGCACGGCGCCAACCTATACAGGGCTCAAGGCCAAAGGCCTGGTTCGCAAATATTACCTCAACGGCGAGGCGGGCGGCGGCGGGGTCTATTTGTGGCAATCCGAAGCCGCGGCGCGCGCCTGGTACACGCCTGACTGGGAGAAGCGCGTAGAGGCAGCGTTTGGCGCCAGACCTACGGTCACCTATTACGACAACAATGTCGTGGTCGACAACGAAGCGGACGAGGTCCGGGTAGAGGGTACGTAAAATGGAAATGCGCACGCTTGGAAGAACCGGTCTCAAGGTCTCGACGCTGGGCTTCGGCGCCGGCGCGGTCGGCGGCCTGATGACCAAGGGCGCCGCCGCCGACCAGGAGCGCGCCGTCGCCCGCGCCCTGGAACTGGGCATCAACTATATCGACACCGCGTCGATCTACGGCAACGGCGAGTCCGAACGCAATCTCGGGCGCGTCCTGAAGGCGCTGAAGCCCAACATCGTGCTCGGCACCAAGGTCCGGCTGGTGGCGGCCGACCGCGGCCGTGTCGCCGAGTCCATCGAGCGTGAACTCGAAGCCAGCCTGCAGCGCCTGGGGCTCGATCATCTCGACCTCTATCAATTGCACAATCCGCTGGCGGCGACGGATGCCGGCGACCGGCTCTCGATCGACATCGCCATGAACGAGGTCGTGCCTGCCTTCGAGAAATTGAAGCGCGCGGGCAAGATCCGCTTTTTCGGCTTCAGCGGCGTGGGCGAGACGCCGGCCTTCCAGCGCGCCATCGAGTCGAAAGCCTTCGACACCGTGCAGGTCGTCTACAACGCGCTCAACCCCAGCGCCGGCGGTCCGCTGCCGGCCGGCGCGCCGGGCCAGGATTATGAACGGCTGTTCGATCGCATTCGCGCCGCCGACATGGGCGTCATCGTCATTCGCGCCCTGGCGGGGGGCGCCCTGAGCGGCAGCACGGCGCGCCATCCGCTGGCCATGCAGGACGTGGCCCCCATCGGCTCGGCCAAGGATTTTGCGCTGGATGCCGAGCGCGCACGCAGGCTCGAGCCGCTGGTTGCCGAGGGCGCGGCCGGCAGTCTCACCGAGCTCGCCATGCGCTTCACCATC
>Ga0193717_1002129_pt1 | contig 11613 bp, 12 predicted proteins | sample U2c2metaG_FD_145900 | JGI IMG/M metagenome (GOLD analysis project Ga0193717, IMG submission 145900) | Soil microbial communities from a riparian zone of the East river system, Colorado, United States - U2c2 | ecosystem: Environmental > Terrestrial > Soil > Riparian zone | place: USA: East River...
AGTGCCGCGGGCGTTTATCAGGGAGTCGATCCAAGGGCCGGTAAGGCCATCATCAGCCCGAAGCTCAGCGCGCAGTATACCATCGATCCACAAACGCAGATCTATGTCAAGCTGGGAAAAGGTTTCCACTCCAATGACGCCCGTATCGTCATCGCCAACCAGGGTTATGATATTCTGCCGGCGGCCTATGGAGCCGACCTGGGCATCAACTGGAAACCTGCACCCCGCCTTTTTATCAATGCGGCGCTGTGGTATCTGTATCTGAAGCAGGAGTTTACCTATGGGGCTGATCTGGGTGATGATGCCGTTGTCCCTGGCGGCCGCACCCGTCGGGAAGGCATTGACTTGTCTGTCCGTTACCAGGTGAATGACTGGCTCTTTGCCTATCTGAATGCCAATGCGGCGCATCCCCGGACACTGGACGTCCCGAAGGCAGAAAGTTATATAGCTCTTGCGCCGACCTTTACCAGTACGGCGGGGCTTGACTTCCGCTTTCGCAAAGCTTGGAATGGCGGCATCAGCTACCGGTATATGCATGACCGGCCGGGGAATGAAGACAACACCCTGACGGCTTCGGGTTATTTTATTACCGATATGACGGTGAATTATACAAAGAAGAAATACGAGATCGGGCTGATCGTCGAGAATCTTTTTGACACGCAGTGGAAGGAGTCGCAGTTCGAGGAGCTGTCGCGACTGAAGAACGAGACGCGGCCCGTGGATGAACTGAGTTATACGCCTGGTATACCTTTTTTCGCGAAGCTGAAGTTTTCGGTATTTTTTTAATTGACTAACTTGCATAAAAAAGTAAGATCAATATGAAGCGGATATTTATACTGATGGTTGTCGTGCTCTCGTCTTTTTCGGGCGCATTCGCACAGCACCTTCAGGCGGACAATGCCCATAAGAACAACCCTTATTATTCTACGACCGATACCAATCAGCTCAACGTGAGTAATGCAGAGTGGAAGAAGATCCTTTCGCCGGAGTTGTATGCCGTCTCAAGGCAGCAGGCGACCGAAAGGCCTTTTACGGGTAAATATCTAAACAACGAGACGAAAGGGACCTATTATTGTGCGGTATGCGGGAACAAGCTGTTCCGGTCGGATGCGAAGTTTTCCAGCACCTGTGGCTGGCCCAGCTTTTTTCAGCCGCTCCGGAAAAATAGCGTCATCTACAGGACGGATAAGTCGTCCAATATGACGCGTACGGAGGTGATCTGCACCCGGTGCGGGTCACATCTCGGGCATATTTTTGATGACGGCCCTCCGCCGACACATAAAAGGTATTGCATGAATTCCGTATCATTGGACTTTGCTCCGGATCATCTTTGAAAAATTTTAATCCTCGTTGGGTTATGGAATATCCTGTATTTTGCTTCCAGGCCATATGAAATCAACTCACCGCCCATGGCAGACCCTTTCCAGGATGGCCAAGCGATACCGATCGACTTTTATTATCAACCTGGTCGGTCTTTCTATAGGACTGGCCTGTACCTTACTCATCTTTTTATGGATCAGCGACGAGCTGGAGGTTGATAAGTTTCACCGGTATGACAGCCGCCTTTACCAGGTCATGATCAACCAGCGGCAGGGGGACCAGATCAATACTTCGGATGGGACCAACGGTCTGTTGGGGGAAGTTATCAAAAAGGGGCTTCCTGATGTGGAATACGCGGTCACTACCACACCACCCAACTGGTTTAAGAAGTTCAACGTAACCTGGCGAAATAATACCATCGGCGCGGTTGGGAATTTTGTAGGCCAGGACTATTTCAACGTCTTTTCCTACGATCTTCTGCGGGGGAAGCCGGGCAGCGTTCTGACGGATAGACATGCCATCGTGCTCTCCAGGGGGCTGGCCATGAAATTATTCAATACTACGGATAATATTATCGGTAAGACCCTGGAATGGAAGTGGGCGTCTGTATCCAAACAGGTCACTGTTACGGGGATCTGCAGCGATTTTCCCTCCAATTCCAGCTATCGGTTCGATTTTGTATTGTCACTGGATTCCTGGAAAGAGGTGTTGAATGCTGACGAAAACCCGCGTTATGGCCCCAGCACCGGCCCTTTCAGCACCTTCCTGGTCTTAAGGGAGCATACGAATGTGGCATCTTTTAATGCCAAGCTGAACAATTTTTCCAGCGTCAAATTTGACAGGACACCCGCGACCATGTTCCTGCGGAAATATTCGGATGCCTGGTTACACGGAAGATTTGAGAATGGGGTAGAGGCGGGGGGAAGAATAGAATATGTCCGGCTGTTCGCAGTTATCGCCTGTTTTATCCTGCTCATCGCCTGCATCAATTTTATGAACCTGTCGACGGCCAAGGTAACTGGAAGGCTGAAGGAGATAGGGCTCAAAAAGACGTTTGGGGCAAGCAGGAGCACCCTGGTCTATCAGTTCCTGGGCGAGTCATTATTAATGAGTTTCATATCACTGCTCATTGCCCTGCTGCTGGTCGTGATCATCCTTCCCGGGTTCAATGGACTGACAGGCAAACATCTGACACTTCACGATATAGCGCAGCACCTGCTTTCCAGTTTGGGCATTGCCCTGCTTACCGGGCTTATTGCCGGCAGTTATCCGGCTTTATTTCTTTCGCGTTTCAAACCGGTAGAGACGCTTAAGGGGAAATTCAATATGTCTTCCGGTCTGAAGGAACTGTTCGTGCGGAAGGGGCTGGTCATCCTTCAATTTACCCTGTCGGTCATATTTATAGTTTCGGTCCTGGTTGTTTACAATCAGATAAAGCTTGTCCAGACAAAAAGTCCGGGTTATGATAAGGAGAATGTCATTTATTTCGAAATGGAAGGAAATGTAGCAGGGAATCTGCCTACCTTCCTTTCGGAACTGAAACAGGTTCACGGCGTTGTGCAGGCATCCAGCATCATGGCTCCTTTTATATCACCATCTTCCAATCCTGCTCCCGCTGTTCAGTGGGACGAGAAGAACATGAAAATAAAAATCGGCACTTATCCCGTAAACTATGACCTTATCGAAACCCTGGGAATAAAAATGGCGGCGGGACGAACTTTTTCGAGAGACTTTGCCACTGATTCATCAGCGATCGTTGTGAACGAAGCCGCGGTTAAATTAATGGGGCTATCCGATCCTGTAGGCAAGATGATAAAAGTATGGAAGGAGGACCTGCATATCATCGGGGTGACACAGAATTTTCATTTCGGCTCATTGCATGAAGAGATAAGGCCGTTCATCTTCAAACTGGAGCCTCAGTCCTCCTTACTCGTCATGGCCAGGCTGGCAAAGGGAAAAGAGGTCGAGACTATTGCAAATATCCGGACCTTTTATAAAACTTTCAACCCCGGCTTTTCATTTGATTACCAGTTCCTGGACGACGACTATAAAAAACAATATACAGCTGACACACTGGTCGCCACTCTTTCGAAATATTTTGCCGGACTAGCGATCCTCCTGTCCTGCCTGGGCTTATTCGGGTTGGCTGCTTTTACAGCAGAGAGAAGGATAAAAGAGATCGGAGTGCGCAAGGTCTTAGGCGCCGGCGAACTTAGTATAATCTATTTGTTGTCTGCCGACTTTACGAGGATCGTTCTATTGTCGATCCTTTTGGGGTTGCCGTTAAGCTATCTCATAACCAGCTCCTGGCTTAATAATTTTGCTTACAGGATCGTTCTAAGCCCTGTTTATTTTATCGTTGCTGGTTTGGTTTCGTTGTTAACGGCGTGGGGGACTATTGGGATACATGTTGTCAGATCGTCTTTTATGAGTCCGATAAGGGCTTTGAAGGAAGAGTGATATTTAATCGGGCTTTTAATGGGCCAAATCAACTGTTAGACTTGAATGTACCTATCTCATCCAGTGCTGCTAAAATTATGGCAAACTCCTCTGAAGACCAATCTACTCACAATTATTGAAAAAACTTTTGGTTCTCTTTGTTAAGAACTAAAAAGTTTTATCTTTGTACCCGAGTGGAAAAATTAAGACTAAAAATAGAAGAGACAGCATCGGAATAAGGAAAGACTGTTTTCCTTTTTATTTTAACTTTTTGGTTCTTTTAATAAAGAACTATAAGAAGTGAGAAATCTGTTTAAAACAAAATGATAATATATGGAAGCTAAAATGAGTGAATGCGTTTTGACGGGCATACCTTCATTTGTGTCCACTTTGACAAGTCTGCATTGAACGACGTTTCGTTTACGGGAGCGACACTCAGGAACGTGTCATTCCGCCTACCATTTTCCATGACAAACAAATCTTACCGTGCCTTCAAAACCGTCTGCTTTGACGGCGCGATGATGGATAAGCTGACCCACGCTGGGCTTAAAGGCCTATGGGTCGTCGATTTATCAAAGGTTACTATTATTTAAATTTAAAGAAGAATGATTATGCAAAACACAAAACAAAGCAATCCAGGTGAAAGGCGGTACAGCATAATGGACATGACAAGCGGAACGCCAGTACAGGGATATGTCGAGGAAGGCTGGGGGAAGGTCGCCGATGTCTTTCGTGCCAACTTCGAAGGGAATCCCGGCGAGGTCGGCGCTGCTTGCTGCGTCTACGTAGGTGGTCGCCCCGTCGTTGATCTGCGGGGCGGCCTCGCCGATCGCGAAGCGAACCGTCCGTGGGACAAGGACACCATCGTAGCCGTCGCATCCACGACCAAAGGCGCTGCCGCTATCTGCGCCCATTTGCTGGTACAGCGCGGCGAGCTCGATCTGGACGCTCCGGTGGTCCAGTACTGGCCGGAGTTCGGCGCTTCCGGCAAGGAGCAGATCCCGGTGCGCTGGCTGCTTTCACACCAGGCCGGCCTGCCGATCGTCGACGGACCGCTGACCTTCGGGGAGGCCTGCGCCTGGCATCCGGTCATCCGGGCACTCGAAGCGCAGAAGCCGGAATGGGAACCGGGCAGCGAGCACGTCTACCACAGCGTGACCTTCGGATTCCTGGTCGGGGAGCTCGTGCGCCGGATCACCGGCAAGTCGCCCGGTCGCTTCTTCGCCGACGAGGTCGCTGCCCCGCTCGGGTTGAGTGCCTGGATCGGGCTGCCTGAGGAGCAAGAGGGAAGGGTGGCACGGATCGAGTACGCCGCTCCGTTCACGATGGAGGAGATGACCGCCGGGATGATCAAGACCACCGGCCTCGATGAGGCCACGGTCATCGCCTGGATGAACGCCGTCTGGGGCCCGGGCTCCGTGCAAGCCCGCGCCGGCATGCTCGGCGGCGCCATGGACCCCGCCAGCGGCTACATGAACACGCGTGCCTGGCGAGCTGCTGAGTTCCCCTGCTGCAACATGTTCGCAGACGCCCGATCGCTGGCACGGATGTATGCGGCTACTGTGAGCGAGGTCGACGGCGTGCGGTTACTCGATCCGGCGACGGTCGAAAGGATGACCGTCGTCCAGACCAACAGGACGCGGATGAACGGCCTTCCGCCGGGACTGGATATTCCGGCCGACCGCTCCTTCAACATGTCGTTCGGGTTCTGGCGGGCCTGCCCGCCAATGCGCTGGGTCGGGCCCGGGTCGTTCGGTCACCCCGGCTCCGGCGGATCGGTCGGTTTCGCCGACCCCGGTGCCGGTGTCGGCTTCGGCTACGTCACGAATCTGTGGTCATTCCGGATTGGCGAATCTCGGGCGTCGAACCTGGCCGCGGCGGTCGTAGCCTGCCTCGGGTGACGGCAAGCCATGCCTTGGTTTGGAAGGGTACTATAGTCTAAATAGAATTGCAAAAATTATTCTGTCCTCTGACTTGACCAGGTCGGGTCTCCAGTCTGGCGGCAACGGCGTAGTGGTATAGCCGGTAGGAGAAGTAACCCCTCCGGGGCCTGCAAAATAGGGAACACTGGAATGTCTATGGACATATTCAAAACGGAAGAGAAAGCTTTGATTAGGCATCCAATCGAAATTAGTGGAACAATCCCATTCACTAAAGGGATCTCCCGGATTGGCACTAAAAGGAAAGGCTCCTTCTGTTCGGGTCGGATTATTGGGATCAGGAAGCGGGCTTGCCTGCCCCGGAGGGTAAAGGACTAAATAACGTCCAGGATTATTCATGACGCCACCGCCAAACGTCCATGCAAATTTGTTTTTGGCAAACCATATGCGGTTATAAAACATGGCGCTTAAAAAATATTGGGCTGGCCCCTTTATTGGATCCTCTTTGAATCCATTAACCCCTCCTCCCTTTTCAAATCCGACATCACCGGTTAATGTAAAGGCCATTTTTGTGATTCCCTTCGATTGCGGGTTATTAAAATACCTTAATACTAAACTATTATCCGAATGAAATCTTTTTCTTTGAGGAAGACCGGCGGCATCAGTGCCATAATAGTCGTTAGTAAGGAGCTTAAAGTTGCTGGTCGGGTTCCAGGTTATATTCGCACCTACACCGGGCATCGAATTAAACTTGCCATAGCTTTGCCACCCATTAATGATCCATGGCTCTATTTTCAGATATTTCGAAGGAAAGATCTGGATGCGAATCCCATTAAAATACCAGGGGGTATTATCGGATGTAAAAGATGCCTGGTATTCCCAGTTCTCTGCCTGATAGTAAGAATTGAGCCCTATATAGGAAAGAAAAAGGCCGGCATCCACATTAATGCCATACCACTTATTAAAATGGTATCCTGCATAGGCTTCGCTTAAGAAGCGATATACATTGGCCAGCTGATATTGCCCCCTATAGGTACTATAATCATTTCTGGGCACGACGTACGATCTTGTCCCGAGCTGCAGCATGATCCTGCCTCTCGCATTCTCATAAGTAAGATCACCCCCAAGGCTCAATTGAGAAAGCTGGACTTCGTTGTTTCGGGATAATGCTGTAGACCCCACAACTGTATTATCATTTGGATGGTTAAACGAATGTGTATAATTGACATCCGCCATTATGGTCGGGATGAAATATTTTCCATGGAAAACCGAAGAGTCGCGTCGATCGCTTCCGTTTTGCCAGTTAGTTTCTATGCCATCGAATGGTATTTTAGGTTTTGCAGAATCTTGTGAATGCCCTCGTAAGGTTGATACAAGTAAAATACAGCTTGTGATTAATATGATTTTCATGTGCAGTTAGTTATACTTAGCAGAAAGTGCTCTGTCACCGGGCCGAACATGTACACGATGAACAGGGATAGTGAATTTACGATAATGATCAATACAAACAGAAACGAGCCGAACGTAAAGCCTTCTATTTTCAGCGACCCGGAAGAAGGAGGGGCATATTTTTTCTTTTGCAGCGATCCCGCGATGGCAACCGCGCCGGCGATGGGGAGGAACCTGCCGGCGAGCATTACGATGGCGGTTGTTGTATTCCAGAATACGGTGTTGTCACCCAGTCCCTCAAATCCGGAACCATTTCCGGCATAGGAGGAGACATACTCATACAACATAGTAGTAAAACCATGGGGGCCCGGATTGGTAAGCCAGCCAAGGGAAGCATTGCTTCCGGGATAGTGGACGTATGTGTATACGGCAATGGCTGCAAACAGCAGTGGGAGCAACATCTGGCAAACGCTGATGACTACCACCCATTGCATTTCCTTTATTTCGATCTTCTTGCCGAACAATTCTGGTGTGCGACCGATCATAAGACTACCGATGAACAGGGCAATGATCAGGCAAATGAAAAAATTGATCCATCCGGTACCCAATCCGCCAAAGAAGGCATCTATTTGCATGCCGCATAACATGAATATACCCGATAAAGGCATGTAGCTGTCATGCATGCCGGTAATGGTACCTGCGGGTATGCAGGAGTTGATTCCCGAATAGAAAGCAGAATTTATTCCACCAAGGCGAACTTCCTTTCCTTCCATGTTGCCGGAACTGTTATTGATGCCCATTGCGGTGATCGCCGGATTGCCTTTTATTTCCTGGCAGATGATGGGTATAGTAATTATCAGCAGTCCGGCTGTCATCACTGCAAACATCATCCGGCTGAATTTTCGGTTTTTCAGGTAATACCCGATAAAATACACAAATGCCATCGGCAGCAGCAATACGCAGATACAGTGGAGAACGAAGGTGAAAAAGTCGGGGTTTTCGAAGGGATGGGCGTCGTTGGCGCCAAAAAAGCCACCGCCATTAGAACCCAGCTCTTTGATTGGTAGCATTACTGCAGCTGGTCCAGTGGCTACCTGCAAGCTATCTCCCTGGAGGCTATGAATGGCGTATGGACCTTTAAGCGTGGCTGGTACGCCGCGAAATGCAAACAGAGCCCCTGCGATGATACAAAGCGGGAGCAGGATGCGGGTAAACGAGCGAACAAAATCCTGGTAGAAATTGCCCAACCCGAATCTTGAAACAGGTGTTCGGGATAATCCTCTTACAACGGCAAGACCCGCACAGAGGCTGGAAGCGGCACTGACAAACTGAAGAAAGGTAAATACGGCCAGCTGTGTCAAATAGGTGGCTCCTGTTTCACCGGAGTAGTGCTGAAGATTGGTGCTGGTTAAAAAGCTGACGGCAGAGTTCAGGGCAAGCGACCAGCTCATGGATGGATTATGTGCCGGATTCAGCCACAACTGTCCCTGAAAAAGCAGCAACAGGATTGCCCACACCAACCATACCGCATTTATAATGAAAAAAGCCGAAAGATATTGTTTCCAATTCATTTCGGCTTTTGCGTTCACTTTACAGGCACGATAGATCCAGTCTTCCATCGGTTGGAAAAAATCCAGCAAACTTCGTTGCTCCTGGTATACATTGCTCATGTAACGACCCAGCGGCCAGGCGAGAAGGACTGCCAGCAGGAAGATGATGCAATTGACGGTAACAGTAGGAATGATCATAGTATTCAGTGGAGATAAGGAGAATCTCCGTTACTGCTGCTAAAAACGGGCTGAAGTTTGACCTAAATTGTTAAGTCATTGAAAATTAACGGAAACATGGGGTGGTGGATTTTCCGGGGCCAGTCAAGTACATACCCGGACCATCCTGTTTTGAAAAAACCTTTCCAAAAAGGAAGGGTCTCTTGGATACGCCAAAAGGTGGCTCGTTGTAAATCAATTCTTTAGTCTTCGGAAATAGACGGGCCTCTTATTTGTCCTATAGAATGAAAATCAAATATGAATTCTCCTTACCGATCTCTACGCAAAAGAGTCCAGCCTATTCATCTTTTATATGCCTTTTTCCTGTCTGTCGGATTGACTGCGGCGATCTGCCGGTTGCTGCTCAGGTAGGGTAATCCATTTTCCCATAAATCGAAACGTCCGATGAAAATTTGGAAGAACATTAGCTATGACCTGGTAGATGTATTGCGGAAACTGAGATCTATCCATATAGTAGCGATATTTTGTTTTCTGTACGGACTTTATTTCCTCGCTGGGGTAGCATTTTTTATTTGCCGGCATTTTCGGCTGCATTAAATTAATCCTTCTAATTCCCGCTTCTGGGGGTATAAAACATGATCAGTACGCCTGCGATGCAAATCAGCGCACCAAAAATGTCGTACCGATCGGGCTTAAAATTGTCTACTCTCCAGGCCCAAAGGAGGGAAAGAATAATGAATATGCCGCCATAAGTGGCGTAGACCCTGCCGAAACTGGCTGTTTGATAAGTGGCGACTACGCCGTACATGGCAAGGAGGATGGCCCCAGATAAGCCGTACCAGATGGAGCGGTCTTCCTTGAACCAAAGCCAGATAAGATAACCCCCGCCAATCTCGCAAAGACCGGCCAGGACGAACAGGGACATGGATTTGAGCATCGTCACGCTTGCAGAGTAAAACGCATTTTAAATATGATCATTCACAAGACCTTCGTTGAAGATGCGCTGCTTTCCGAAGCATTTGACATGTATACAACATTGGTTTTTGAATATTTCGCTTCGTGATCACTGCAGGCCAAACGGCAAACATAATGCTTGACATTCATGGGCAGATAATTAAGATCGACCTCTTTACCCAGCCAATTCGGATCTAGTCGGGCATTGTTGATATAGTTGTTGACTTCCTCCTGAATTACAATGTTACCGGGAAGCCTCTGCCTCCATCCGGTTCCGTACATGACAATGCGATGGCTGGCGCAATTACCGATCAGGACGCCGCCGCCACCTGGCATGTCGGGGTTATCAGAACATCCAAAAACATCACCCGTTTCCTTGTTGATAATCGTAAACCTGTCTAAAGTTTTACCGCTATTGTCAAAAATTATAAACGTTTTCATACAATCGATATTTATGGTCCGGGAGTATTGCTCCAAATCTATGCCGATGGGGATCGAAGGAAGAAGAGCGCCCCTAACATATTGATTGTCTTATGGATATGAAATTATCCTCACATGCCTGTTTTGTCCGGTCGATCAGAATTGGAAAAAAGTATTTCATTTTGGCATGGTTGCCGGGACTTCCGAATTATGATCAGGTACATAAAAGCAAAAGCCCCTCAGCAAAGCTGAGGGGCCTTCGTACAGCCGGGTTAAAATCAGATCAGATTGTACTCAACATCGATGTTTCCCCGTATCGCCTTTGAATAGGGGCATATGCCTTGAGCAGCTTCTACGAGTGATAGCGCTACTTCGCGATCAAGACCTGGAAGATGCACGTTGAGCCGGGCCTGCAACAAAAAGTTTGCTCCATTTAAACCCAGATCAACCTCGGCATCAATAGCCCTGTCGGCCGGCAGATCGATCCGTAATTTGCCGGCGGCTATTCCAATCGCCCCGTCGAAGCATGCCGACCAGCCGGCGGCAAACAATTGTTCGGGGTTGGTACCCGGGCGGCCTGAACCTGGCACTGCGAGCCGGATATCAAGATTGCCGTCGGAACTGCGGGATACTCCGTTTTCACGGTTACCCGTTGTATGGATTTGTGCGGTGTACAATACTTTTGTCGTGTGAGATGTCAGCGTTTCCATATTCTTATATTTTAAAAGTGATTTGATAAGTAATTTTAGTTTTTGAGAAAATCGCCCGCTTCCTGCACAACAGCGATAAAAAAGTCATACTGGCTGCCCACGATCAGCACGGGGTTTTTGACGGCTTTGGCCCGTTGGAATCCGTCCGGGTCAGGCTGCGCCCAGCCAAGCACTGCCGTAAATTCTGCAGCGAAAGCTTCCTGTGAGATCGGGAGATCGCGGCTTTCTTTTTTTGCCTGGATGCGGGCAAAAGAGGCTTTACCTAATTGCTGGCTGTGATCGGAGGGTGCAAATAAAAACTTCAAAAACTGATCCTTCGGGCTTAGTTTGCCCGCCGCCGTCAGTTTTGCACCAATTTCGGAAAGACCTTCCGATCCCTGAGGGCCGGTGCCGACCAATATGAGCTTATTCACCAGTTACCCCTTATCCCTGCATAAATAGGGGAGGGATAAAAGCCGATTGTGGCAGCAATAAGTAATGCGCCTAAGATTAAATGTCTCATAAATGAATGCATATTTGTGATTTAAAAATTGTGATGATATCCATTAAATACCTCGGTTTCAGGTTTTAATATGACCGATCGGTCATATTTTAGGGAAAAAAAATCAGCACAGCTGCGCTTCAATCATTTTCTTCAGGTTACGGTTGATAACAGCCATTTTATCGATCTTCCGGGTCGTCCTGCTGATCAGGATGCCCCCTTCGATCATGGCGAACATCAGTGTGGCGAATTCCTTGTAATTCCAATCTGCTTTGAAAACGCCCTGCCGGACC
>Ga0193717_1002130_pt1 | contig 11612 bp, 10 predicted proteins | sample U2c2metaG_FD_145900 | JGI IMG/M metagenome (GOLD analysis project Ga0193717, IMG submission 145900) | Soil microbial communities from a riparian zone of the East river system, Colorado, United States - U2c2 | ecosystem: Environmental > Terrestrial > Soil > Riparian zone | place: USA: East River...
CTATCGCTTTGCAACGACTCGGATCGCTCGGCCACCCACTTAACGGGACGCCCAAGACGCCGCGATGCCTCGAGGCACAAAACGTATTCGGGATAGAGTCCGTTCTTTTGACCGAAACCGCCGCCCGTATCCGGCGCGATCACTCTGACGCGCTCGCGGGGTACTCTGAACACCCTGTCGGCGAGCGCCCGCTGCAGAATGTGAACACGCTGCGTGCTCACATGCAGGGTAAAGGTGCCTTTGCGGTATTCTCCGATGCATGCCCGTGTTTCCAGCGGAAGGGCATCCACGCGATTGCTCGTGACCTCCAGACGGACCGTAGTTCTAGATACTGCAAATGCACGCGCCACAGCGGCCGCGTCGCCCTCTTCATGATCAAAAACAAGATTGGTTTGCGTTCCATTCCAGGCAAGGATCCGGTCGGCCAACGCATCCTTCAGATCAATGGCCGCGGGCAACACTTCGTATTCAGCGACAAGCGCTTCCGCCGCATCCCGGGCCTGCGCAATTGTCTTGGCAACGATGAAAGCAACCGGGTCGCCCACATACCGCACACAATCCTTCGCGAGGATGGGCTGATCGGCACAATGCGCTGCAGGCACCGGAACACCCGGCGCCGGCAAATCAAGAGGCACCGTAGACAATCCGCTTTCGACGAGATCGGAATATCCTAGCACGAGCTTCACGCCGGGCATCGTGCGGGCCACATTAAGATTCAGGGACAACAGCCGTGCATGGCCATGAGGGGATCGAACCACCACGCCGTTCAGAACACCGTGTGGATTGATGTCATCGAGAAACGTTCCGACACCCGAAACGAAGCGTGCGTCCTCTCGCCTCCGCAGGCTTTGCCCGATCAGTTCGCCGCCAGACCGCGATGGCGTCTGAAGCGAAATGTTGTCTGCGGCATTTTGAGTTGACCGGGCCACCGCGTCACTCTTTCCGTTTCGACAAATTCCAGGCGACGTCCGCAAGGGCGCGGGCTCCGGCCGCGACATGGTCCGGCTCAGCCCATTCGGCTGGATTGTGGCTGATGCCGTCCCGGCAAGGGATAAAGATCATGCCTGTAGGGCAAACGTAATGAAGTTGACGGGCATCGTGCCCGGCCGCCGAATAAATATCCATCGATGGGATCGCAAGCGCGCTTGCAGCATCCGTAATGACCGAGCGTATTTCGCGGCAGAAAGTAAGAGAGGGCGCGTGTGCAATTTGCCTGATATCGACTTCGCAAGTTCCCCTCTCCGCTTCCACAATGCGCCGGATCTCGGCGTCGATGCGATCTACAACACCGTCGTCAGTATGCCTCAGATCAATCGAGAAGAACGCCTCCTCCGGCACCACCGACGGCGCATTGGGCTTTATCTGCATCAGCCCGACCGTCAGCATCACATCGTTTGGCTCAAGGGCGGCGTGGTCGATCGCATGGATCATGCGAACGGCAGCCATGAGAGCGTCACGCCGCTCGGCCCGAAGAGCCGTACCGGCATGCGCGGCCTCACCCGTCACCCGGACGCGATAACGCCGGGTGCCCTGGATGCCGCTCACGACGCCGATTGGAATTCCGCGGCGTTCAAGAACAGGCCCTTGCTCGATATGAGGTTCGACGAACGCCGCCGGTATCCATCCCAAAGGGCGCTGAGGGATATCAACGTCACGCGCGAGAATCTGCGACACGGCTTCCCCGATACTGCAGCCCGAGGCATCGGTCACACCGAGCAAAACATCGAGCGGTTTTGCGCCCGTAAACCCTTCCGAACCCGACATGCCCGGCGCAAAGCGCGAGCCTTCCTCATTGGTCCAGGCAACGACTTCGATCGAGCGCTCGGGCTGCCGGCCCGAAGCGATGATCGCTTCAACCGCTTCAAGCGCTGCGAGCACGCCGAATGCACCGTCAAATTTTCCACCAGTCGGCTGCGAGTCGATGTGAGAGCCAATGAGAACAGGCGCGAGCTCCGGCTTGCTTCCTTCAAGCCGGAGAAACAGGTTGGCCAGCGCATCGGTAAAAGGACGAAGTCCGAACGCGCGTGACCAGGCAACAAGTTGCCCGCGCGCCTGCGCCTCAACGTCCGACAGCGCAGGGCGATCCACGCCACCGTCATCACGCGCTCCAAATTGCGCGAGATGCACCAGCCGATCCCAGAGCCGCTCGGCGCTCACGAAGCTGGAGGGCTCGCGCTGCATGATCGCCGTCAATCCGTGCGCATGATCTGGGCGGGATTGGCGCGGGGATCCCGAACATCCCAACGTCCCGCTTCGACTTGCGCAATGAACTCTGCAAGCAGGCGGTTGAACAGTTCAGGCTCCTCGAGATTCAGTGTGTGCCCCGATTTGGGAAAAACCGCGAGGCCGCAGCGCGGAATCGTGAGCTTCAAAAACATGCCGGGTTTCAGGCAGTGGTCGTCCTCATCGCCCACCATCACAAGCACCGGAGTCTGCAACGCGGCAAACTCATCAGCAAGATCGTAGAGCGATGGCCTGCGCATCTGGACGCCCGTCATCGTGTTGGCCGCGCCGATAGAAGAGTGCTTGCCGAGCCGTTCAGAGAAAAGACTCCAGCCGCGCGGATCCTTGGCCTGGAACTGCACGCGCGACGCCCCTTCCGCATAGGTTGGCGCGAACGCGGCAGCTCCCATTTCCCTGAAATTCCGGGCAACCTGCGCGGAAATTCCACGGAAATACTCTTCGTGTTCTTTCTCGGCACCGTAGCCGGTTCCCGCCGCGACAACAGACAAGATGCGTCCGGGATGCCGAAGCGCAGCGTGCAACGTTGCGAAGCCACCCATCGACAGCCCGACGATATGAGCGCGATCAATACCCGCAGAATCCATCACGGCAATAATGTCATCCGCGGCGCGCTCCTGTGAGTAGAGAGCATCGTCTTCGGGAATATCCGATGGCGGAAACCCGCGCGCGGCAAAGGTAATACATTGATGTCGCCGGGCGAAGAAGTTCATCTGCGGTTCCCAGCTCCAGTGGTTACCGCCGAATTCGTGGACGAAGACGATCGCCGAACCTGTGCCGGCGCTCTCGTAGAAGAGCTTTATGCCATCGTCGGTTGTCGCGAATGCCATGGATTTTCCTCAGACGATCGAGCGGCGCGAAGAGATACCGCCGTCAACCGTTATGATCGTACCCGACGTGTAGCCGGAGCGTTCGGACGCGAGAAACAGGAAGAGATCGGTGATTTCGCGAACGGAGGCAGCCCGCTTCAAAGGATAGCGCTGCATCAGTTCCTCGTACCGGGCTTCATCGCCGAGATCCGTCTTTGCGCGCTTCTTGAGCATGTTGTAGATGCGCGTTGTCTCGACCGGCCCGGGATTCACTCCGATGACGCGGATGTTGTCATCGAGACTGCTGCCGCCAAGCGCGCGCGTAAACGCCATCAGGCTTGCATTGGCCGTTGCGCCGGCAATGTAAGCCGGATCACAGATCTCGCCACCATTGCCGATGTTATTGAGGATGACTCCACCTCCGCGTGCTTTCATCCTGGGATAAACAGCGCGCGTGAGGTCGACGTAACCGAATCCCTTGAGCGCCCATCCGGCCTTCCAGGCATCGCCATCGACCTCCCACAGATTTCCGCTCGGAACGGTGCCGGCATTGTTGATCAGAATGTCGATGTCGCCTGCCGCCTCGACGATCCCCTCGATCGCGCCAGCGGCCGTCATATCAACGGGCTGCACCGTCACCTCGACCGGACATTTTTCGCGAATAGACGCCTTGAGCTCTTCCATTGCCGCAGCCGAGCGGGCCGTCAGATGAAGCCCGCACCCTTCCTCGGCAAACGCGAGGGCCAGCCCTGCGCCAATCCCCTGCGATGCGCCAGTAATCAGGACTTTCTTGCCACGAAGATTCAATTTCATCTTTTACATTCCATAAGCTGCGCGTCTGGGTCAGCGGCTATTCTAGAAGAGCTTCAGCGCATCGTTGCGCCCACGCGCAATCTCCAGCATCTCGGGAAGCAACTCGACGAATTCCTCCACCCAGGCAGAGGGAACGGTCGTGCTCACCTTCACAAACCGATCGCCGAAATTCGGCGTGTGGTAAGACCCCTGTCGGATCATGATGCCGCGCTCTTGATAGCAAGCCGTCAGCGCCTCCGGCCGCACGCCCGCCGCTCCGCATTCGATGACGACGAAATTCCCGTTCGACGGGAAGACCGGCATCTCCACGCCAGGCAGGCGATCCACGGCACCCTTGATCAGCTTCTGGTTGGCCCGTTGGTTCGCAAGCACGCCGGGAAACCATTCGCCCTTGATTCCGAGTCCGGCGACTGCCGCGCGTTGCGACAGGATGTTTGACCCGAGAATATTCGGCTGGGCCGCGGTCAACCGCTCGGCGAAATCGGGAGAAGCGACAATCGCACCAACTCTCAGGCCCGCAAGGCCGAGCCACTTCGAGAAACTGTAGACAGTAAGCGTACGCTCGGGGAAACGTGTCGCCGCAAGCGTATGATCGTAGGCAAAATGACGATAAGTGCAGTCATGGATCAGTGCGGCATTGCTTGGCCGAATCGCTGCAACGATGGCATCGATTTCCTCGGCGGTGCATGCGCTGCCCAGCGGATTGTTCGGATCGACGAGATACACGATCTTCGTTTTTGGACCGATCGCTTCGGCAAGCCTCGCCGGAGCGAGCCTGTAGCCGTACTCCTCGCCATATATCGGGATCTGCTTGACCGTTGCGCCGACGGACTTGGCAAAAATCATCGGCCAATTCCAGGTCGGGTCGGTCGTGATCAACTCATCGCCGGGGCCAAGGAGGCTCTTGCAGACGTGAGCAAGACCGGCCACCGCACCGTCGCAAACCAGCGCAGCATGATCCGGGAGACCAAGGTCATCGACGATTCCGGCACGAAGCGCTTCAAGTCCGACAGGCGGCGCGTAGACGTGAAACTCCTCATCGCGGAGACAGCGCTGCACGGCTTCCATGACGGCAGGATGCGGTGTGGCGTGATTTGTATTCTGACCCAGCCATTTAAGTCCGGGCGTATTCACCAGCCGGTCGAAATGCGCATTTCGCACTTCGAATGCGCGCATATGTTGATAGTCCACGTCACGTCCTTTGAGGCCTTGCCGAAAAGGCCTTGTGAAGGAATAATAAAAATCATGTATCACGCATATTGCATGCAAACAATATGTTTTTGTATTATTATACCAAAGCCTACCTCCAGTCCGCATCCAACGCTACTTCGGCGCTCGGGAAATCGCTGCCAGTCAAGAAAACGGAGACACCACGTGGGAGATATTGAATCGGCAACGGCAAAGCCGGCGAACCGGGACCGCTCAGCGACCCTGTCGGAGGGGCTGCGCCGTTCTCTTGAAGAAATGATCGTGAGCGGAGCCCTCCAGCCGGGCGAGCGCCTTGATGAAATGGAGATCGCAAACCGCTTCAATGTTTCGAGAACCCCCGTTCGCGAAGCGCTCAAGGCCCTCACCGCTGTCGGACTTGTAGAGATGGGTCCGCGACAGGGACTGACCGTCGCCGCGGTGTCGATCGGCACGTTACTGGAAATGTTTCAGTTGATGGCCGAGCTTGAAGGCCTGCACGCACGGCTGGCGGCCCGCCGCGCGCGACAGGATCACAAGGAGCGGCTGAAAGCCGTCCACAAACAACTATGCGAAGTGCTGAAGCGGGGCGACCCCCAGCTCTTCTACGATGTCAACCGCGAATTCCACGAAGTCATCTACGATGCCTCACAGTCCGAATTCCTGGCCGAGCAGACACGGACCCTGCGGCGTCGCGTTGCGCCCTATCGCCGCTACGTCACATTCCAACCTGGACGGATGACAGCCACGATCGCTGAGCATCAACTCATTCTCGACGCGATCCTGAACGCGGACGGCGATACGGCCCAGCGCGCGGCACGCGATCACGTCAACCTGCTCGGCGATAACCTCGCGGACTTCATCGCGTCCCTCCCCCCGGGAATGACCAAGAAATCCGCATGACCAGTATACAATAATGGTGACTGTGCATAATTGCCGGCGAGCAGCGGAGCTGGCATTCCGATGAATGGCGAAAATACCAAACGAACCAAGATCGTCGGCGGCACGATCGTCGCATTCCGCGACGGAGCCCACCGCATTCTTGATGGCGTCCTCGTGTTTGAAGGACGGGCACGCAGACACCGTTCTGAACGCTGCGGGAAAACTTTGTGCCGCCGACCTAGCGCTGGTTTCCTCTCATCAGCAGATCGAGAGCAGCATCTGGTCATACGATGTTCTGCGGTTTGGGCGATGATTTAACCTCTTTTGCTTCGCTGACGCCCGGACAACGCGAGCGCTGCCGTTACTACGCCGAGGCACCTAAACAACGCACGTCGATCAACATCGTGAGCAGCGCCACATAGCGCGCACATCGAAAGATCTCCATTGTTCATGGCACCTTTAGTCAACAATCGGTAGTTTTCTTACACGATGGCTATTGCTTCGGCAGATTTCTGGCGTCCCTTGCCATCTGAAGACATGTTAGCAATTCGAAATAGCTTGGCGTGTCGCCACTGGCGGTACCTGCAGTGCAAGTGGTCCTGTCCGACACTCGAAATTGCGACCAATGCTCCTGGAGTTGCTGTCGCGCCTTCTGCTCGTCACTCGCACAGTTCTTCACCGACTGAGGCTCAGTGATATCGTTGCCCGACTTTCTCGTTTTACCGTTGGTGAGGCGCGTTCGCTGAACACGCAGCGCATGCATCCTATTTTTGTCGCAGACGAAAAGTCGTTTCGACCCATGAAAATCAAGTGCACCTATGGAATCATAACCGATTCATCCGGCTCAACAACTTCGTAGATAGGCTCTTAGTGTATTAAAACTTTACGTCCGATTGGGACAATATCTTTATCATCCCCGCGTCTGATATCTCCGACCAAAACCCGGCAACCACGATTTATCAAAAGGGAAAAGTCATGTCCACATTTCAGCCGTTGCAGACCTTCGAGCATTTGGGGGTCAAGTTCTGGGAAGATCAGAGGAAAGCGCTCGACGGCGTGCAAGAATTCGCCGATGGCTGGTTCAAGCGGCGTCACGCGGGCACGCAAGCCGCTCTTGAAGCGGCCAAACGCATTAGCGAAGGCGCAACGCCCTTGGAGATGCTCGGAGAGTATCAAAACTGGGCAAAGGACGCGATGGGGCGGATGGTGGCGGACGGCCTTGCCTTCCAACAACAAATTATGAAGGCGGGAGCACTACTGAACACACATTCGTTGAGTTCGGCGGATGGAGGTGTCACCGCGAAGCCGGGAGCTGAAGCTCAAACGTCCAATTCTCTTAAGGCAGCCTGACGCATCATCGGAAGCCGGCGGGCCTGCCGATAGGTGTGGGCCCAAAATTTTGGATGCAGAATATTTGCCAACCAAAAAACATCGGGAGGTCTTCGTGAATTCACAAAGAGCCAATTTCCTACCCGAAGAGATTAACTTGATTAAATCCGCCCTAGACGGGGCGACTGCGCAACTACTGCCACACAAACGACTTTCAACAATGAATGTTATTCTCGCCGAGGGCATACTCAAAAGCGCCGCAACCGGAGAACGTGACCCAATGCGGTAACGGGCGGCGGGTCTGCAAGCCCTGTCAAAAAATGTTATCGACGCTCATGCATGCCGCCTGAACGCCGGTTTCGTTGAGTTGGATGAATGACAAACCGCCGTCCGGCTTGAAATACCAGACGGCGGCCTGCTTCTCTACCCATGGCAAGTAGTCGGCGTTTAAACCCAAGCTTGTGGATGCGCGGGGGTGCCCCCAAAGAAAATTCTCCATACTCATCTGCCGGATCAGCGTACGTAATTCCAAGTCGATTTGCGGGCGCCCTCCCGCGAGCGCGATTTCCACCGCGCATGGCGGCGAAAGCCGGCCCGATGCCACCGCACCAGCGTTTCAGGCTGGACCCCGCTATCGAGATCTCCCCAATGAAATCGAAGCACGAAGCATTGAAGAACGAGCGGCGCTGATTTAGCGCGCCACGATCCTTTGATATAGTTCGGCCGGCGCCTGAAAGCGTCAACACCTTTCTGGAATTATTTTCACCGGATATGTTGACGCAGTCTCAGAACGGATTCGAATTAGTTGGATTGGTCGACTCGCCCTTGCGGTCAGCAGGATCGACCATCTGATCGCGGAGCTTACGCAACGAAGCACGCACCTCCAGCAGATCGAATCCGCGGCTCTGCAGGTCAGCCAGAGCCCGGCCTACAAGATTCCAGTCCGTCTTCGTCATCGATTTCGATTCAGTTGTCACCAGAGCCACGACCAAGGCCATTCCGATTTCATGCGCCGACGCAGCGCCACGCTGATCGAGTCTGTTCCGGTAATTGGCTGTCCGAAGTCGCGCCTTCGCGCGCCTGATCGCCGGGTCCTGCCGACGGCGAGCCTTTACGAACCTCGAGTCAGCACGATCCGGATTCCGGAAATGCTCCGCCACCCGGGTCTCATCGATCTGTTTTACGACACGGTCAGCATCTGATTTCACGGTCTTCACCCCATCTACCTCTTTCATAATCCGAGTCTGATTCATCGACCTGAAAGTGGCAAGGCCAGGCCAGCATGTGACCACCGGAATCCGGATGGCGCCCGCAGGTGCAGGCAGCAGGCGACCGCCTGACATGGTGAGATGGATTGAAGGCTTGGCCCGGAGGACTGTGTCAGCAGGCTGGCTGCCGACGACGTGCTGGCTCAATGCTTCCGGTGGTGAGACCAGGCGGAGCGATCGAGAACCATCGCGCGGAATCCCTGGTCATCAGCCAAATCAACCTCCTCGACGGGTCTGCGGTGATTGGCCTTACGCCAAAGCGCCACTGCCACGGCCCATTTATCACGGAGCCAGCAGGCATCCTGCCACTCAGTCAACGTATCCTTATCGACCACCCATGCCGGTGGAACGGCTTGAGATGACTGTCGCACCGGATTCTGCTCCGGATCAGCTGGTTGACCCGTTGCTCGAAGGGAAACTTGCCCAGTCATGTCACCGGACTCGGACCTGATGGCAACTTGGACAGGATGACTGATGACTTGATTGGATGACTGAGAAGAAGAGAAAGAAGTATGATCTTGATATCTTGCAGTCAGTCGGACAATCTTGAAAACAACTTCAAAATATTCGTAAGCTGTTGACCTGCTTACGGTTCCGGCTTTCACCAAGGCCTTTACCACCTCCGCCTTGACCACCGGAATCCCGGACGCCAGTCGGCATTCGATCTCCTCGGCGATCAGGCCGCGGTGGACCGCCTCCTTGTTGGATTGGGTGCGCTGGCGCGCCCAGTGCTTGAGGAGTAATTCGCGCGCCTTGCGCTCCTCCTTGGTGGCGTTCAACGGCAGAGGGCAAAGTCCTTCTTCACGAAGTTTTTCTTTATTTGCGTCGGCATCGCGGCCGAAGTTGCACCATTCGCCACGCTCGGACGGCGTCAGGTTGAGATCGATGACGTACTGGCGCTGAGCGTTTAGGACGCTTCGCACTGCCCTCGAGTCCGGATGCAGATTGAGAAGTCGCTTGGTCACGACGCCGTTATTATCGTCGTACAGCCAATCCACGAACGCCTTGTTCTTGGTCTGCTTCACAGCGGCCACGAAGTCCGGGTCCTGGCGACGCTGCGCCGCCGCGATCTCTATCCTGCGGAAGGCGATCGCATCGTTCCAGATCGCCATCGACTCGGTGACCTCAACGCCGCTCTGCTGCGAGGCCTTGCGGATCTTGGCTCTGCGCTGCATTTCGCGACGGTCGGGCGTGATCGTCGGCAGGAACGCGCGCCATTCATCCATGGTCTGGAAGTAGTCGTCGCAGACCTCGATGCTGTAGCCAGCCGAAAGCGGGTTTTTTGTTTTATTGACGTTGGTGTGACCAGGGTCGGCACCGATCGGGATCAGGTGGTTGATGATCGCGGTCTGGATCATTTCATGCAGCTTGGATTGCTGCTGGAAATTCTTTCTAGCCTTGATCTTGTCGTGCCACATCACACGCGACCCGGGCGGCAGCGGCCAGACCAAGTGCGGATTCTCTACGCCGCCCTTGCCGTCCTCGGCACCACGTCCAGTGATTATGTTCGGCATGAATCTAGGCGGCAATAGCCGCCGCAGGTCAGGATCGACGAAAGCGGTACCCGCATTTTCATTCTGCCGGACGGCTTAAACATCTGAAGGTTCAACGTCAGGATCGGCTCGTGGCAACGAAGCCCCTTCCCGCCTTTCACCAACCGCAGATCCCGAATGCCCAATCTTCCGGAATGCCGCGGTAAGGTTAAGCGCGGAAGTCGATTGCGCGCTCCTTAGGCGCCGATACCTTGGCCCAATGAACGCAAACGTCAAAATTGCTTACGACGTGTATCGCGGTAAGGCGGACCCGTCTCTGCGCTTGGCGACTGCGCCGGGCGGTCGCCTGCCGGCGCATGTAAAAGCCAAGGATTGGGTTCTTATGCCCACCGGAAGCTCCCCGCTTCACTCCGATGCGCCTAGGGACATAGATTTTCAAGGCTATTGCTTTTTTCAGATCTCGAAGGGGAAGTGACCCGACCTCAGGTAGTGGTGCGCTCGGAGGATGTGAGAAAAACTTGCTTTGTCAGTCTCTTGCCTCAACGGCGCGGGCAAATTGTCGCTTTGAAAGGAAAAGGTTGATTTGAGCAGCGCCCACACCCGTTTTGAAATTGTTCAACGTGGTCCCTTTACCTGTGCCGGACAGGTAAGCCCTTGGTTAGCGAGTCAAGGGCTGGCGTGCATTACTGCGCTAAAGGAAGGCGGCTGGAAATTCTATGCGCGCGGGCCGGTGGAGCGCGCTCTCGAAGAAATTGGCGGGGCCTTGCCGCCGGACAATTATGGGCCATCGGTTTGTCAGAAAGGCAGTAGATGCGGGAAATACGCAAAAACCAACAGGCTAGAAGCGGCGAGGAAGCGTTTGCCCCCTTTTCGGTTGCGGAGCGCCACAGCGGCAGCCATGTTACATCTATCAATGCGTGCGCTTCGACATCTGGTGAAGGTCGGCAAATTAGATCAAAGCCCCGATGCACTTCTGTTTGACCGGAATCAGGTCCAGCAATTGGCTCTGGAGATCGTCTTTCTTCCTGAAATCATGTGGCGCGCTGGACTGAAGAACCACAGAAGTGCAACGCATTGGCTTGAGCAAAGCGGAGTTAAAACTCTCGAATTCAGCATTGGCAACACTCCCGCATTCGATCGAGCTACGGTTGAGAAACTCTTAAGCAAACCTATCATCATCGGCAATTCCCATCCGCGCGTTTTGAGAACTAGACTTCTGACGCTAGTTGCGAAGGGCTTCAGCGTTCGTCAAGCGGCGATAGCTTGCAAGATCAAATACCCGACAGCGACAAGATGGGTCAGAAACGAGCGCAACGTTTGACGCGGCGGGCGTAACAGCTTCATGCTTCTCTCCGATTTCATTTCGATCTCGGCAAATTCCGGACAAACCGACTGCCATGGACATTAAGCAACTGGCCAGCGAGGGAGGCACTCCCGTCAGGATGGTACGCTACCTGATCTCGGAAGGATTCGTGGATCCTCCAGAGATGCGGGCCGGTAAGGCGTCAGCGTCTTATGGCGAGAGGCATCTCTCCCAGCTGCGCCTCTATCTGCATCTGAAAGACGCCGGCCTGTCGCAGAACGAGATCCGC
>Ga0193717_1002131_pt1 | contig 11611 bp, 7 predicted proteins | sample U2c2metaG_FD_145900 | JGI IMG/M metagenome (GOLD analysis project Ga0193717, IMG submission 145900) | Soil microbial communities from a riparian zone of the East river system, Colorado, United States - U2c2 | ecosystem: Environmental > Terrestrial > Soil > Riparian zone | place: USA: East River...
ATCGTCGAGCCCGGAGCGATATGCTGCTGGATAAAGCCACTGAGCGTGGTTGCCTTAAAGTCTGGGATCACAGCCATTCGCAGTCGCCCCGACGCCTTGCCGCGTTTCTCAACGGCCACCAAGACAAGAGCGGCTCGACGCCCTTTAAGCTGACGACTGCCGCGCAAACCCGCCTGGGGACCGCCAATCCAAGCTTCATCGATCTCTACCTCTCCACGCAGAGGCTCGCGTGCTACGTTGACCATCGCTCGGCGCAGCTTGTGAAGCATCATCCAGGCCGTTTCGTAGCGGCGCAATTCCAGCTGACGCTGGAGCAAAAGCGCCGAAATCCCACGTTTATCCGTTGTCATCAAGTACGCCGCCCAAAACCACAACACCAACGATACTCTCGTATTGTGGAGAATGGTCCCCGATGTCAGAGACACCTGATGTCGGCACCCCGCGCACTGCCAGATCGGAGTCATCACATACGCACGCTGGTTCCCACACCGCGGACACTTAAATCCATTAGGCCAACGACAGACAGCCAGATACTTCTGACAGCCCTCTTCGCTGGCGAACTGCCGCTGGAATTCTCGCAGACTACGGGGAAACGGAGGCCGCGCCATGCCCCTACACTATATGTTGTGTCTTGCTGAAACAACCGTATAAGCACGAGTTAGCTACGTCCCACCCATGATTTATGACCGGCCTCCGTCAGCCGATCAATAGCTGCGGGCGGGAGGGTTCGCGTCGTTGTCAGAAATCCGTCAAATCCTTTTTTGTTTGCATTGCATTAAAGATGTTCCTATGAATCGGTTCGCATGGAACTCCGACACCACCCCCTAATGAGTTACCGCGGCCTAAGCAATTGGCCTCCTGTGTGGAAACCGGCAAATCCTCGGGGTGACAAGCCAACCTTAATGGGTGAGATCGGCGTGCTCAAATATGTTTTATGCCACGGGTTAAATAAAGAGTGTTTTCTGATTATTGTGCATGAGGGAGTTGGCTACATCGGATGTCTGCTCTTTGATGACGCCGCCTTTTGTCAGCAGGTAGGCAAACTTCTAGAGAATCACGCCGGGCGCTCAATAAAAGAAATCGGTGATTTGGATCTCTCCGCTACACTTTAAAGGCGATATTTTTCCTTTACATTATCTTGGGCCATTTTTGATTCCTCGGCGTGCTCGTATTGCTCATTGGCACCGGCGGCGTCGTCGGTCAACGACTTCGCTCAATACCGTCACTGCGTCGAGCCCGTGCAAGATCTTTGAGTTTTTAATATAAGTTTGCAAAATAGGCGTCGTTTATGTCTACTGCATGGTTATTTGAGACGAATTACGACGCTACGTGGACCAATGGAAATCGTCAGCCTTAGATTTGTCGTAACCGAAGACGATTTGAATAGTCTTTTAGTTGAATTTGTCACAGCCCCACCAAAGATACGTGATCTGCATTTCCGCGTTATGCCTGACGCCCTCTCGCTTGCGGGCGTCTACGAGACTGTCTTACGAATACCCTTCGACTCCGAGTGGAAATTCTTTGTTCAAAACGGAAAAATAGCTGCGCGATTATCGGCCATAAAGGTTATCGGTATAGGCCTCGGCTTCCTCAAGGGTTACGTGCTCAAAGCGCTGAGTTCGAACAGTACCGTTTTGGAGTTTGCAGAGGAGAGCGTGGTGTTCGACGTTGATCGCTTTTTTGAGCAGATGGCTGTACCGATCAAGACGAATTTGCTCTCGGTATGTTGTGAGAGCGGACGGTTGGTGATCGAGTGTGATCGGCATGCGCGGAGAGATTGAACCTGTCGCCGAAACGTTTATCTTCGTGGCCTGTTGGCCGATCACTTTTGGTGTTCGAGCACAGGCTCTTCATCATTAGCAGCCGTTTTGATTCACGCGTGGTCCCACGGGGCCCTAATGGCGGCCAGAGTTTGGTCCGTTTGCGCGAACTGCGGTACGGGCTCGGGCGGCGGCCCGAGCGTTCCCCTGCTTTAATCTGCCGTATGTGACCCACGAGGCGGGATGTGAGCCCCCCGCCGATAGTTATGCTCAGCGTCAGAACTCTTGCGGTCGGAGTCTCTCGAGCCCCAAGCGTTTTAGTCTCCATCTGGTATCGCCAGCTGCCATTTTTGAGTTTACCAATCGGGCTAACGAGCCCAATTCCTCAACCCGTAGGCAATTTCTCCCATTAGCGCACCCTACCTAGATGCAAAAGCAAGGTAGTTATGTACCGAATTTGAGAAACTTTCGATGTTCTAGGATTGGTATCTCCCTTGCTTTGCAACAGGTCATGACAACGACCAATAAGAAGATGGACGCGCCGGAATCCCTGGAAGCTTCACCCGATACCGAGAGGCTTTTGCTCGAGAGACTACGCAATAGCGACACAGACGAAGACTACTTTCGATGGATGCTTTTTGTCGTCGGTTTTTATCGCGGCGTTAACAAGATCGATGCGGCGACGGAGTTACTCGAAGGATTTATCAAAGCAACCAAGGATTTGGAACAGTCGGCGCACTGTCATTTGGCGTTGGGTCAAATTGCCACGGATGAGCTACGGCTGGACGCCGCGCTCAAGCATTTTTCCGCCGCATTGCAGGCGGGCCCCCAGAAGCAAAAAGTGACCTATGTTTTGCACAACAATATCGCCTATTGTTTGAACCAACTGGGCCGCTTCGTCGATGGCGAACGGCACTGTCGGCTTGCGATCGAAACTGACTGGAACCGGGCGAGCGCCTATCGCAACCTCGGTCTCAGCATGCAAGGCCAAGGAAAGACTGTCGAAGCGGCGTGGGCGTTAGTTGAGGCGATGAAATCGGATAGTACTGATAATCGTGCGCGGGGAATCCTGCAGAAGTTAATCGCGCAGAACCCTAACATGGTTGTGCAGTATCCCTGGATTACCCAGTGCCTGTATCCCGATTCGCAAGCAAGTGCCGATCTGCCGCTTATGTAATTTACTTTTAGTCAAAGCCGTTCTCGTGCTGCCGTCCTCCAATTTCTCTGCGCCCGATGGATTTTTAGTTTCGTGAAAACCAAGCTCTTGCGGCTTCCAAGCGTCGGCTCTTTCCTGGATTCTGATCAAAACCCAATCCTCTCAGGTAAGGTACTCGTTCTTGCGTTCTGAGCCTGGCCTCACTGTTCTCGCTTTCTATAGTCGGACTGAGTAAACGATTGGTTTTTTTCTCGCGTCGACCTTCTTAAGTTGGTAAGAAACCACTTCGGATGGCCCGCTCGGTTAAAAATTTAGGCGACCTGTCAATAAAACTGACAAATTTGCAGCTTATTCAGTTGACAAAGAAACTTGCCAGTGACATAAGAATCTTAATCAAAAAGTTGATTAGCCTAATTTAATTAACTTGCTGGACCAAATAGATTTAAAAATACTTTCTATTCTGCAAAATGACGGTAGGCGGCGCCTTGCGGATATTGCCGACGAGGTGGAGCTTTCGGCGCCGGCGGTCATGGAGCGGGTAAAAAAGCTGGAAGCCAGTGGGGTCATTCGCGGCTATCAGGCTTTAGTTGACGGAAAGAAAGTCGGTAAAGACATTACTGCTTTCATCGGTGTTTCGGTCGGTAGCCAGCGCGACATGGATAAGTTCTCGACGCAAATGATGGGTTATCGGGATGTTTTGGAATGCCACCACGTGACTGGTGACGAGAGTTTTATCTTGAAAGTGAAGTCGGCAAATACGGGGGCGCTGGAGAAATTGCTTGGGGAGATTCGCTCGGTTGACGGTGTTACCAGGACAGTGACTAAGGTGGTCCTTTCGACTGCAAAAGAGGGCCAGACGCTGGAACTCGACATGGGGTTGGCGGAGCCTACTAGTCCGAAGAAGAGCGATCTCTCCGTGAAGCAGGCGCGCGGCCGCGGTTAAATCCACAAATCGAGTTTGTGCAGGGCGGATTCCTTATTACATCGCTGATTTGGTTTTAATTTCACCTCAAATGGCAGGGAAGAGACCAATGAAGGGTAAATCTATGACTCAATCTGGTTTGCCACCCAAACAGGGGCTTTATGATCCGCGTTTCGAACACGATGCCTGCGGCGTCGGCTTTGTCGTCAATATCAAGGGCGAAAGGTCGCACGAAATCGTCGAGCAGGCACTCATGGTCCTGCAAAATCTCGATCATCGCGGCGCTTGCGGTTGCGAGGAAAACAGCGGCGACGGCGCCGGCATTCTCATGCAGATTCCCCACGCTTTCCTCAAGGATGCCTGCGAAGGACTGGGCTTTAACTTGCCGGACCCCGGTGAGTATGGCGTCGGCATGATTTTCTTGCCGGACCAGCGCGATCAGCGCCGCCGCTTCGAGAAAACCCTGGAGAAAATTATCGCGGAAGAAGGCCAGAAGTGTCTCGGCTGGCGCAAGGTTCCGACGGACAACATGTATCTTGGTGAAACCGCGAAGGGTTCCGAGCCGTTTGTCCGGCAGGTTTTTATCGGCCGCGATCCGGCCATCGAGGACGAACTCGCTTTCGAGCGCAAGCTTTACGTGATTCGCCGGCGCGCCGAAAACGCGATTCGTTATGCCGGACTAGCCGGCGGCGACTTTTTTTACGTCCCCAGCATGTCCAGCCGGACTTTGATTTACAAAGGCATGCTCACGCCGCGTCAGGTGACGACGTTTTACCCGGATCTTTGCGAACCCTTGGTGGAAACCGCCATTGCCGTCGTGCACTCTCGCTTCAGCACCAATACTTTTCCAAGTTGGGGTCGGGCGCATCCCTATCGCTATTTGATTCACAATGGCGAGATCAATACGCTCCGCGGCAACGAAAACTGGATGCATGCGCGCCAAGGCATGTTGGCCACGGAACTGTTTGGTGATGATATCAAGAAAGTCTTCCCGGTCATCCAAGAAGACGGCAGCGATTCAGCCAAGTTCGATAATTGCCTCGAATTTTTAGCGCTCAGCGGACGCTCTTTGCCGCACGCTGTCATGATGATGATCCCCGAACCGTGGGAAAACCATGAGAGCATGGACGAGAAGAAGCACGCGTTCTATGAGTTTCACAGCAGCTTGATGGAGCCGTGGGATGGCCCGGCCTCGATCGCTTTCACCGACGGCACCGTGGTCGGTGCGGTGCTCGATCGCAACGGCCTGCGACCGTCGCGCTATTACGTCACCAAGGACGATCTCGTCATCATGGCGTCGGAAGTGGGCGTGCTTGACCTGCCGGCGGAACGGATACTCGAAAAACGCCGGCTGCAACCGGGGCGCATGTTTTTGGTCGATACCCAGGAAGGCCGCATCATCAGCGACGAAGAGATCAAACAGGAGATGGCGTCAGCGCAGCCGTACGGTCAATGGTTGAAAGAGAATCACGTGCGTTTCGCCGATCTGCCCGAGGTGGAGGAGAAAGAACCGTCCTACCATCATCAAGCGACGCTGCAGCGCTTGCAAACCTTCGGTTATAATTTCGAAGATCTGCGCATCAATATCGGTCCCATGGCGCAGAACAGCATTCAGCCCGTGGGGTCCATGGGGACCGACACGCCGCTGGCGGTTTTGTCGGACAAGCCGCAGTTGCTCTACAACTATTTTAAGCAGCTCTTTGCCCAAGTCACCAATCCGCCCATCGATCCGATTCGCGAAGAGTTGATCACGTCGACCACACTCACCATCGGCAGCGAGAGCAACATTATCAATCCCGAGCCTCAAAGCTGCCGGCAGCTGCGACTGCCGGAACCGATTCTGAAGAATTCCGATATGGAAAAGCTTCGCGCCATCGATCAGCCGGGAATCCGCTCCGCGACCTTGCCGATCCTGTTCGATCCGCGCAAAGGCAAGAAGGGATTGGTGAAGGCGTTGGACGTTTTGTTCAAGAGCGCGGATGACGAGATCGCCAAAGGCACGACGATTCTGATTCTTTCCGATAAGGGTATCGATCAGATTCATGCGCCGATTCCGGCGTTATTGGCCTCGGCCGGCCTGCACCATCATCTGATCCGTACGGGTACGCGCACGCGGATCGGACTCGTGCTCGAGTCCGGTGAACCGCGCGAAGTTCATCATTTTTGTTTGCTGCTCGGATATGGCGTGCAGGCAATTAACCCGTACCTCGCTTACGAATGCCTGAGCGACATGATTCACGAAGGTTTATTGCCGAACATCAGTTACAAAGACGCGGTAAAAGGCTACGACAAGGCGGTCTACAAAGGCGTGGTCAAAGTGATGGCCAAGATGGGCATCTCGACGATCAAGTCCTATTGCGGCGCGCAGATCTTCGAGGCGGTTGGCTTGGGGAACGAGGTGATCGATAAGTATTTCTCCTGGACGCCCTCACGCGTCGGCGGCATCGGACTGGAAGAGATCGCCCGCGAAGCGCAGCAACAGCACGCACGGGCGTTTCCGACCTATCCCCTGAACGGCCATACGTTGGATGTCTACGGGCAGTATCAATACCGGAAGGATGGCGAACTGCATCTATTCAATCCGCGCACGATTCATTTGCTGCAAAAAGCCTGTCGCAACAACGACTATAAATCGTTCAAAGAATATACCCAGCTGGTCGACGATCAGTCGGAGCGCATGGCCACGCTGCGCGGAATGATGAAGCTCAAACTTACGTCAAAGCCGATTCCCATCGAAGAAGTCGAGCCGGTGGAAGAGATCGTCAAGCGCTTCAAGACCGGAGCGATGTCGTACGGGTCGATCAGCAAGGAGGCGCATGAGGCACTAGCGGTGGCGATGAACCGTATCGGCGGCAAGAGCAACACCGGCGAGGGTGGCGAAGATCCAGCGCGTTACGTTCTCGAAGCCAACGGCGATTCGAAAAATAGCGCGATCAAGCAAGTCGCTTCGGGACGTTTCGGTGTGACGAGTTATTATCTAACTCAAGCCCGAGAGATTCAGATCAAGATGGCGCAAGGTGCTAAGCCAGGTGAAGGCGGCGAACTACCGGGCCGTAAAGTGTACCCGTGGATCGCCAAGGTGCGCCACTCGACACCGGGAGTCGGCCTGATTTCACCACCGCCGCACCACGATATCTATTCCATCGAAGATTTGGCCCAACTGATTCACGATCTCAAAAACGCCAATCACCACGCTCGTATCAGCGTGAAACTGGTGTCGGAAATCGGCGTTGGCACGATCGCCGCAGGCGTGGCCAAAGGTCATGCCGATGTCGTGTTGATCAGCGGCCACGACGGCGGGACCGGGGCGTCGCCGCAAACCAGCATCAAACACGCTGGTCTGCCGTGGGAGCTTGGGTTAGCGGAAACGCACCAGACCTTAGTCCTCAACAATCTGCGTAGCCGCATCGCGGTGGAAACCGACGGGCAACTGAAAACCGGGCGTGACGTGGTGGTCGCCGCCTTGCTCGGCGCGGAGGAGTTTGGATTTGCCACCACGGCTTTGGTGACGCTCGGTTGCATCATGATGCGGGTTTGTCACTTGGATACTTGTCCGGTCGGCGTGGCAACGCAAAACCCGGAGCTGAGAAAAAAATTCGCGGGCGATCCTGACCACGTCGTGAATTTCATGCGCTTTATCGCGCGCGAAATGCGCGAGCACATGGCCGAGTTGGGTTTTCGCACCATCAACGAAATGATCGGCCGCACCGAACGGCTCGAAATGCGCGCCGCGGTGGAGCATTGGAAGGCGAAAGGCTTGGACTACTCGGCGATTCTCTATCAGCCCAAGGCTGGTCCCGAGGTCGGCCGTTATTGTCAGATAGCGCAGAATCATGGTTTGGAAAACGCGCTGGATAATCAAGTGCTGCTCGATCTCGCCGTACCGGCGCTCGAGCGCAAGGAAAAGGTCAAAGCCACGCTCGATATCCGCAACACCAATCGGGTGGTCGGGACAATACTTGGCAGCGAGGTGACCCGCCGCTTTGGACCGCAGGGACTACCCGAAGACACGATCCACTTTCACTTCCAAGGTTCGGCAGGACAAAGCTTTGGCGCCTTCGTGCCACCGGGGGTAACCCTGGAGCTCGAAGGGGACGCCAACGATTATTTCGGTAAAGGTTTGTCCGGCGGCAAAGTGGTTTTGTATCCGCCCGAGGGCTCGACCTTTGTCCCCGAGGAAAACATCATCGTCGGCAACGTTGCCTTCTACGGCGCGACCAACGGCGAAGCCTATATTCGAGGCATGGCCGGCGAGCGCTTCGGTGTGCGTAACAGCGGCGTGCGCGCGGTCGTGGAGGGGGTTGGCGATCACGCTTGCGAATACATGACTGGCGGGCGAGTTATCGTCATCGGAAAAACCGGACGCAACTTTGCCGCAGGTATGTCCGGCGGCATCGCTTTTGTTCTGGACGAGGACGGCACATTCAAAAATCGTTGCAACTTTGAAACCGTATCCATCGAAAGACTCGACGATCGAGATCTCCAAGAAGTCGAAGAGTTGCTCAAGCGCCACGCAGTCCATACGCGAAGCGCGCGTGCCTGGCAGTTATTGGCGCTCTGGCAGGAGACCGCGGCCAAGTTCGTCAAGGTGATGCCCAGGGATTACCGCCGTGTGCTGGAAGCGTTGCAGGAGGCCGAAGCCAAGGGTCTGGTCGGTGACGATGCCTTGATGGCGGCGTTCGATGCCAACAAAAACGATGCGGCGCGCGTGAGCGGGAACTGAATCAACGTTGTCATCGGAGTCCTGCTCCCAGCGCCGCGGAAGATAACCGAAAAAATTAATTTGCAGGTTACAGATCGCGATCGCGAGGATTGCATGCTGATGAGGAGAAGATCGACCGATGGGTAAGGCGACAGGATTCATGGATTACGAGCGGGAGCTGCCCCGGGATCGTTCGCCCCTGGAACGGGCGAAGGACTGGAATGAGTTTCACGAGCACTTTTCGGAGGAGAAATTGCGCCGGCAGGGTGCGCGCTGCATGGACTGCGGTATTCCCTTTTGTCATACGGGCCAGCTAATCAGCGGCATGGCTTCGGGGTGCCCGGTCAATAATTTGATTCCCGAATGGAACGATTTGGTTTATCGCGGCCTCTGGAAAGAAGCGCTGGAGCGTTTGCACAAGACCAATAATTTTCCGGAATTTACCGGCCGAGTCTGCCCGGCGCCGTGCGAAGGGTCTTGTGTGCTCGGACTCAATGAGTTGCCGGTCACGATCAAGAACCTCGAAAACTCGATTATCGATAATGGCTTTGTCCAAGGTTGGGTGACTGCCGAGCCGCCGACCAAAAGAACCGGGAAAAACGTCGCGGTGATTGGGTCAGGACCCTCGGGGCTAGCGTGCGCCGCTCAACTCAACCGTGGGGGACACCTGATTACCGTCTACGAGCGTGCCGACCGCATCGGCGGGCTGCTCATGTATGGTATTCCCAATATGAAGCTCGATAAGAATATTGTGCAGCGACGCATCGATTTAATGGCCGCCGAGGGCGTAAAGTTCGTGATCAATGCGGAAATCGGCGTGAACCTGCCGGCCGCGAAGTTGAAAGATGATTTCGACGCCGTGGTCATTTGCACCGGCGCAACGAAGGCGCGCGATCTGCCGATTCCAGGACGCGAGTTCAAGGGCATTTACATGGCCATGGATTTTCTTCGGGCCAACACCAAGAGCCTGCTTGACTCGCAGCATGAAGACGGCAACTACATCTCCGCAAAGGACAAGCATGTAATCGTAGTCGGCGGTGGCGATACCGGAACCGACTGCGTGGGCACGTCGATGCGTCACGGCTGCAAGAGTTTGACCCAACTGGAGATATTGCCGCGCCCGCCCGACACGCGGCAGACCGACAACCCGTGGCCGGAGTGGCCCAAGGTTTATAAGCTGGACTATGGACAAGAAGAGGCAGCCGCGCGCTTCGGCGCGGACCCGCGGATTTATCTGACCACGGGCGAAAAATTCGTCGGCGATGAACATGGCCATGTCAGGGAGCTGCACATCTACGATGTCGAGTGGACGAAGAACGACCAAGGCGCATTTATTCCCAAGCGGGTAGCAGGCACGGATAAGGTCTTGCCGGCCGATCTGGTGTTGCTTGCCATGGGTTTCCTCGGGCCCGAAGACCCAGTGTTGGTCCAACTCGGTATCGAGCGCGATCCGCGCTCCAATGCCAAGGCCGAATACGGTCAATTTACGACAAACGTTCCCGGCATTTTTGCCGCCGGGGATTGCCGGCGCGGACAAAGCCTGGTTGTTTGGGCGATCAATGAGGGTCGCGGCGTTGCCCGAGAGTGCGACCGTTTCCTGATGGGTGGTACGCAACTGCCCTAAAACCGAGCCGGGCCACCCTAGCGTAACGCTGCGCTTGGGAAACGGCTACGAGGTGTTTTTGTCGGTCAGTCTGCGCGACAAAACGCCGCGGTAGCGCATGCTTCATGCCGAGGTTGCTATTTTTTTGTTCTCTTAAGCTTTTCCGATCTTTCCGCTAACGCTAAACAAAGGTGAATTCGAAGAGAATCGTTCCGTCGATTTTGTCCCCGGATTTTTGCCGTGCATGACAAGCTTGGGATTCACGCTAAAAGACTGATTGACCTGCGGCTTTGTTTGGCTCCGTGATTGGCATCGTCGTTGCGTTAAGATCTCACTGTAAGAAGCTGTATTGCCGTTTCTCGCCTGACAAAGCCGAACTCTTCGAAAGGGGAGGGCGGAAAGCCAAGGGTCAAAGCCGGCACCTGCTCGAACGAGTCGAGCGCCAAGCCTGACCGCCAAGCTGCCAAAAGCGAACACACAAGTTGAAGGAGTTCGTTATGACCGTTTGGAGTTGGAAGTCCAAAAATCGTCAGTCTGATTCAAATGAAAAACCGCAGGTTGTCCATATCACGGTGCCAAAAGACGCCGGCGAGGAGCACCGATTCGCCATCGAGTTGCGTGCGGTCGGTCAGGCCTTAGAGAAGTTCAAGTTCAAAGGGTTCAAACTTGCCAAGCAAAACGGGGTCTACACGGTCACCGGCCAGGGATCCGATTTAGCGGCAACCTTTTCACTGATTCATTTTATCCGCGATTTCGTCCGCGGTGGCAGGTCGAAGGGCAGATCGGGTGGTTCGGGAAACCAGATCGAACTGACTTATTCGCAGGCCGAGATCGAAGCTCTCGATGCTCAAGAAGGCGCAAAGCGAAAAGAGGGAAACAAGACACCGGACCCGTACGGCCTTGCGCAAATTCTTCGCGGCGTCGGTACGTTTCTGGATAATCGCCAGGCGGCATCCGTGCTCGGTATCAGCTATCAAGACGAATGGATCACCATGCTTTACAAGACCCGTGACGGACGTATCGAGCAGGAAAAGCAGGATCTTGAATACTTTTATGATTTTTGGGTCAAAATGTATTTACGCCGCAGCAACCGCGCCGCGCCGGACCCAGCGCGCGAACCCACACTCTACGTGAAGTGGGAAGAAAGCGGCAAGTCGCACACTTTATCCCGCACGCTGCATTGATCGGCATCTTTTTATCGGTTTGCTAGCGCGGGGCTAGTTGAGCATGAGCGATCCAGAGCGGTCGCTTAGCTTAGCGTCCTGATTCGGGGCCGGTTCAATTTGACGCCGACGCCAATATTTTCGTATGAAGTGTATTTAATAGGAAAACCTCCGTCGGTGCAGGCGCCGAAAAGAGGGAGGAGTACTTATGCTGCGTCGAGGCCCGCTTCTCTTCGGTTGCGCGATTCTATCGGCCGTCGGTTTTTTGCCCGCGCTCACCCCCGCTCAGACTAAAATCACGATCG
>Ga0193717_1002132_pt1 | contig 11604 bp, 8 predicted proteins | sample U2c2metaG_FD_145900 | JGI IMG/M metagenome (GOLD analysis project Ga0193717, IMG submission 145900) | Soil microbial communities from a riparian zone of the East river system, Colorado, United States - U2c2 | ecosystem: Environmental > Terrestrial > Soil > Riparian zone | place: USA: East River...
ATGGGCTGCGAGCCTTCGGGTTCGGCGCACGCGCGCCTGCCAGCTTCGAGGGCAACGAGTTGAGTGAGCAGATCCTCGATTTCGTGTGGCAGCGGCTGCCGCACAGCCGGCAGATACTCAGCCTGCAACCCACGACCAATGGCGAACAACGGCTCCCGCATGAACATTGTCATGGCGATCTCCCTTATGCTCGTTTCGAGGTGTCGAGCGATCAAGGTCTGCCGCCAAGATAATCTTAAGAGTAAGCCCCGCCCATTCTACAGAGGTTCATCCGCGGACAAACGTGAGTGTCAGAAACCCATACCGAGGTTTAGGATTGGCCGCGTGCGGCGCGGAGCGCAACTATGCGGCGTCTTCCGCCAACGGCAGGGCGAACTGGAAGGTCGCACCGCGACCGGCGTTGGCGGATGCCGATAGTCGTCCGCCGTGCGCCTCGATGATCGAGCGGCAGATCGAGAGCCCCATGCCCAGTCCGCCGGGTTTCGTGCTGAAGAAGGCATGGAACAGACGATCCTGGCTTTCGGCGGTGAACCCGGCGCCACTGTCTTCCACCGCAACAATGACTTGTCCCGAGTCGCCCTGGTACGACCGGATCGTCAATCTGCGGGCGCGACCCGCAACCGCCTGCATCGCTTCGATGGCGTTCATGGTCAGGTTGATGATCACCTGCTGAAGCTGCACCCGGTCCGCCAGAACTGAAGGCAACCCCGCCGCAAGATCGCGTTGCACCGATATCCGATGCGCCAGCAATTCGCGTTGCAGCAAGACCACGACATCGTCGATCGCATCGTTGACGTCGAGCGCGGCACGGTGGCCGTCCGTCTTCCTTGTGAGGGTGCGGACGCGCTGAATCACGTCTCCCGCCCGGTTGCCGTCCTTCACGATCCATTCCACGGCACCACGCACATCGTTCAGATCGGGTGTTTCACGAGCGAGAAATCGGAGACACGCCTCGCCGTTGGCTACGATGGCGGCGAGCGGCTGATTGACCTCATGCGCGATCGAGGCGCTGATCTCACCCAATACCGCGACGCGACTGGCATGCGCGAGCTCAGCCTGGGCGGCCTGCAATGCCTCTTGCGCCTTCTTCGCCTCCGTGACGTCCGCCATCGCGCCGATCATTTCCTCCGCGCCTGAGGCGTCCCTTACAAGCTGCGCGCGGACATGCAGATGCTTGATCTGCCCGTCCGGCATGAGCAAACGGTGCTCGTAGTCGAAGTTTTTCTCGCCATGCATCGCGCGATCGAGTTGGTTTTGCACAAACGGGCGGTCGTCGGGATAGGTCCGCTGCATGACGATATCGAGCGACGGCTTGATCCTCCGCTCGAAGCCCATGATCTTGTAAAATTCCTCGGACCAGTAAGTCTCGCCGGTAAGTGTTTTCCAGCCGAAGCTTCCCGTGAGAGTAAGCTTCTGCGCCTCCGCCAAATAGGCCTCGCTGCGTCGCAGGGCATGCTCCGCCCGCTTTCGATCCTCGATGTCGGTGTTCGTCCCATACCATCTGACAACATTTCCGGCTTCATCGCGCAGCGGCGACGGCCGGAACAGAAACCAGCGGTACTCTCCGTCGAAGCGCCGCATGCGCGCCTCGACTTCCTCGGCATTTCCGCTCGCCAGCATTCTCCGCCAAACGACAAGAAGACCGGGAAGATCGTCCGGATGGACTACGATCTGCCAGTCCCAGCCGAGCGCCTGCTCAATGGACAGGCCGGCATAGTCGAGCCACTGCTTGTTGAGGTATTCGGCGTATCCGTCGGATCGCGTCTGCCACGCGAGAATCGGGATCCGATCCAACGTGAGCTGAAGCTCGTGTTGCGCCTCGGCAAGCTCGGCCTCACGCGCGCGCAACGCGAGCTCGGCGCGCTTCCGGTCCTCAATGTCGTAACCGACCCCATACCAGGCGATCACGTTCCCGCCGTCATCGCGCAGCGGCACGCGGCGGACGAAGTACCAGCGATACTCTCCATCGGCTCTCCGCATCCGCTGCTCCACATCGAACGGCTCGGCTGCCGCCAGATGCGCGGCCCACGCCTGCTCGACCCGCGGGCGATCGTCGGGGTGGACCACGGCGCTCCCGCGGCCGCCGGTCCAGGACTCTTGCGAAAGCCCGGTGTAGCTGCGCCAGGTTTCATTGACGAAATCGGTCGTCCCGTCAGCCCGGTAGCGGGAGGCCAGTGCCGGGATGGTGTCGATTGTCACCTGCAGTTCTCGCCGGGCTTCAGCCAGGTCGGCCTCACTTCGACGCAACGCATCTTCGGCTTGCTTCTGATCTTCGATGTCTAACGCCGCCGCATACCATTTCAGGATGTTTCCTTTGTCATCCCGCAGCGGCACACGGCGAGACAAATGCCTTCGAAATTGACCGTCTGCGCGCCGTATCCGCAATTCAGCCTGGAACGGCTCGCCCTTTGCGAGGCTCGCGCGCCACTTGGTTTCGATCGAATCAAATTCGTCCGGATGGGCGATCAGATTCGGCCATCGGTCGCTCATGAGCTCCTCAAGAGTACAGCCGACATAATCGAGCCCGCTCTTGTTCATGAAATCGCGGATGCCCTCGCGCGAATAGCTGGCGACCATTACTGGAATCGTGTCGATTGTGGCCTGTAGCTCGCGTTGCGCTTCGACGACCCGCGCCTCGCTCTCGCGCAGCGCTGCTTCGGCCCGTTTCTGGTCTTCGATGTCGAAGCCGATCCCATACCATCGGAGTACCTCGCCGTTGGCTCCGCGGAGCGCGACGCGGCGGATCATGTGCCAACGCCACTCTCCATCGGCCCGCCGCAGCCGATGTTCGAAGTCGAACGGCTCACCGGTTGCCAATGAGATGCGCCACTTGCGCAGGGATTCCTCCGCATCGTCGGGATGAATGATTCTTCGCCAGCCTTCTCCTTGAATGTCGGAGAGCGTGAGGCCGGCGTAGTCGCGCCAGGGCTTGTTGACGAAGTCGCGTTCGCCATCGGGGCGGTAACACGTCACGATCCCGGGGATCATGTCGATTGTTTGCTGCAACTCGTGTTGAGCTGCAGCGAGATGCGTCTCGCTCCGGCGAAGCTCCGCCTCGACGCTCTGCCGCTCGGCATTCTCGGCGACCAGCGATTTATTGAGACGCTGCAGCTCAAGCACCATCGCTGCCTGTTCGTCGCGTGCACGCCGCAGAGAATCCGCCGCGCGGTGATACGCCGCGCTCACCACCACCACGACGAGCGCCGCGGCCGTGAAAAACACAAGCCGCGCGAGCTCTCCGACCTCAAGGCTGAACGAATGGACCGGCTGCAGAAAGAACCAGTTGAAGGCCAGGATTGTCAGCGCTGCCGTGAGCAATGCCGGGCCCGTGCCACCGGCCCACGCGACAAACATGATCGTGCAAAGGAACAATGAAACCGCTGGGCCGGTGCCGAGGAAGCGATTGAACGCGACGGCGGCAGCTACCGCCACTGCCGCCGACAGAACCGCGATCCCGTAATTCACAAGAGTGGATGACCAAGGCCGCCGAGCAAGAACGGACGTCGACATGTTACGGCACCGCTTTGGAAGGCGAACGTCATAAACGTTTCACGTGCCGGAATAACCGGCTCAAGTTCGGGATTTTCCGCCGAATACGGCAAGAACACAACAATCGAGGCAATCACGGAGGGCAACTGAACCGAGCCAGCATGCGCGCCATTCTCGCAGTCGATGTTCGGCGCAAGATCGCCGCAACAGTCGCAAATCTACTGGAGCATGATCGGGCCAGCCAGCGCATATCCATGGGATGTGCAACGCCCGGAATCAAAGCCCTATTACGAAGTTCCGCTCGCCGGATGGACGAGCGGCCATGGCCAGCGATCGTCCGGCCGACACGGGCGCGTCGCCTGCGCACGTACCGGCGGACATCCTCGGCAAGTTGATCGTTCTCGGCATTGTGCTGGCTTTTTCATTTGTCGCCCCAGCGGCGCCGGATGCGAAGGCGATCGGCGCAAGAATATCCGACCCGCAACAAAACCAGCAAAACGCTGCTTCCTTGCAGCCTCCATCTCAGTGCTGTGAACCACACACCAACTGAAAAATGGAGAAGTAAGATGAAAAAGTTCGCTGCAATGATCCTCGCCACGGCTTCCCTCGCCAGCCTTGCGGCTGTCGCTCCGGCCGCCGCTGCGCCGCACCAGAATAAAGAGCGTGCGACCCAGAACTCGGTTGTGGGCGAGGGTTACTACGAAGGCGACCGCGAAATGCGGATCGACAGCCGCGACCGCGCCTCTTCGCCGTATTCGGGCGGCGTCTAAGCGACAATCGCTCTTCGGTGTTGCCCTTAACGGGCAGTCACGGACCCAGAAGCAGCCGGCGCAGTGCCGGCTGCTCTGACGGGACCGCCACTCTATTTGGAGGAGAACGGGAAATGGACGTCCTTGCGGCAAAGGCGCGACGATTGGCGCCGCTCGATACACCTACGGATCTGACGACTGCCGCGAGCAAGGATATTTCCGCCGCGTTGACGGTGCTGCTCGCCGACATGCTTGCCCTGTATCTCAAGACGAAGAATTTCCATTGGCACATGTCAGGTCCGCACTTCCGCGACTATCACCTTCTGCTTGACGAGCAGGGAGAGCAGATCTTCGCCGCGACCGACGCGATGGCGGAGCGCGCGCGAAAGATCGGCGGCACGACCTTGCGCTCCCTCGGTCATGCGAGCCGGCTGCAGCGACTGCTGGACAATGACGCCGACTATGTCACGCCGCTCGACATGCTGGCCGAGCTCCGCGACGACAACAAGCAGCTGATCGCCTCAATGCGCGTGACGCATGCGCTGTGCGATGAACACGGCGATGTGGCGAGCGCGAGTCTGCTCGAGAACTGGATCGACGAGGCCGAGCGGCGGACGTGGTTCCTATTCGAGGCAACCCGCCGACCGTAGATTCGAAATCGCGCAACACCAAGTAGGTTGCGGCAATAACCTGCAAGTCGCGCCGAAGGGGTTGGTGCATCTCTCAAGAAGCCTGAACTCCGCCGGAGGTTGCCGTGCAAAGTCCAACTTTACCTCCCACCCTCACGTCGCGGCGCCGCTTTCTCGAGACCGGCGGTGTTGCGACGCTCGCGTTGGCCTCGTCACCGGCGATTGCCGAGATTGCGGGGCAATCCTCATCCTCGCAATCGCCAAGTACCGAAAGCGTGCGGCTGACCATCAATGGACGGCAGCATGCGCTCAATCTCGACCCCCGAACGACGTTGCTCGATGTGCTCCGCGAGCACCTCGCACTGACCGGCACGAAAAAAGGTTGCGACCAGGGACAGTGCGGCGCCTGCACGGTGATCGTCAACGGACAGCGCATCAACAGCTGTCTGGCACTCGCGGTCATGCATGCTGGCGACGAGATCACGACCATCGAGGGTTTGGTGGAGGATGGCGATCTTCATCCGATGCAGGCGGCTTTCGTACGGCATGACGGATTACAATGCGGCTACTGCACGCCAGGCCAAATCTGCTCGGCCGTGGCGATGCTGGCCGAACACAAGGCGGGTTGGCCAAGCTATGCCACGGCGGATGTTGCGACCGCGCCGGCCCTGACGGATGCCGAGATCGCCGAACGGATGAGCGGCAATATCTGCCGCTGCTCGGCCTATGCCAACATCGTCGCGGCGATCCGCGACGTCGCCGAGGGAGGCCGCTCATGAAGCCGTTCCGCTACGAACGGGCAAGCGGCGTCGCGGCGGCTTGCGCGTCGGCGGCCCGACCGGCGGCGAAATTCGTCGCCGGCGGCACCAATCTGGTCGATCTCATGAAGCTGCAGATCGAGACGCCGGCGCATCTGGTCGACATCAGCGCGCTGCCGTTGTCCGATATCGAAGAGACCGCCGAGGGCGGCTTGCGCATCGGCGCGCTCGTGACGAACAGCGCGGCCGCCGCAGACGCGACCGTCCGGAGCCGCTACCCGCTGCTGTCGCAGGCGATTCTGGCCGGTGCCTCGACGCAGCTTCGAAACAAGGCAACGACCGGCGGAAATCTTCTCCAGCGTACCCGGTGCCCGTACTTCTACGACACGACCAAGCCTTGCAACAAGCGCGTGCCGGGATCGGGTTGCGCAGCGCTGGGCGGGATCAACCGAATGAACGCGGTGCTGGGCGTGAGCGACGACTGCATCGCTGCGCACGGGTCCGATATGGCGGTCGCGATGGCGGCGCTCGACGCGCGGGTCGAGACTGTCTTGCCCGATGGTGCGACCCGGACCATCCCGGTCGATGCGCTCTACCGTCCGCCCGGCAACACGCCGCATATCGAAACTGTGCTCGCGCCGGGCGAGTTGATCCTCTCTGTCTTGTTGCCGCCGCCGCCGCCGGGCCGGCAGGTTTATCGCAAGGTGCGCGACCGCGCTTCCTATGCATTTGCGCTCGTCTCGGCCGCCGTCATCGTGGCGAGCGACAACGGCCTGGTCAGCGCCGCCCGCGTGGCGTTCGGCGGCATCTCATACAAGCCGTGGCGATCCGTCGAAGCCGAAGCCGCGCTCATCGGCGTAACGGCGACGCGCGAGTCCTTCGATGCTGCGGGGGTCGCCGCGCTCAGGGATGCTCGCGGCTATGGTTACAACGATTTCAAAATCCCGCTCGCCCGCCGGACCCTGCGCGCCACGCTGGCCGTTGCGGCCGGGATCGCTTGAGGAGGAGCAGCCGTGGCAAACACCAACACGTCCGGTCCGATTGGTCTTCCTCTCGACCGTGTCGACGGCCGCCTGAAGGTCACCGGCAAAGCCACCTACGCCTTCGAATACGCGGCGCAAGGCGCCGCCGCCTATGGCGTCATCGTTCCTGCGGCGATCGCCAAGGGCCGCGTCGTTGCAGTCGACACGCGTGATGCAGAGCGCACTCCCGGCGTGCTGCTGGTGGTGACCAAGGATAATGCTCCACCGCAAACGCCGTGGGGTCCCGTCGACCTGCCGGACCGCTTTGCGCGCGCGGTGCCCGCTCTCGATACCGACGCGGTGCGCTATTTTGGCGTTCCTGTCGCCTTCGTGGTCGCCGACACGTTTGAGCACGCCACGGCTGCCGCGATGTCGGTCCGCGTCCACTATGCGCCACTGCCGGGTGAGTATGATTTGCGCGCGGCTGGTCCGCACGCCGAGAATCCCGGCCAGATCAGTGGCGGCGAGCCTGCCGACAGTTCAATCGGCGATTTTGAATCCGCCTTCGCCGACGCGCCGGTGAAGGTCGAGGCGATCTACACCACGCCCTATCAATGCCAAGCTGCGATGGAGCCGCTTGCCACGATGGCAACTTGGGACGGCCCGAAGTTGACCGTGCATACGTCGGCGCAGTTGACCACGAGCCCGCAGGAAGGCCTCGCCCGGACATTCAACATCCGCAAGGAGGATGTGCGCGTCATCACGCGCTATATCGGAGGCGGCTTCGGCAGCAAGTTGCCGTATTATGTCGACGCGACACTCGCGGCGGTCGGCGCCCGGATGCTCGGACGGCCGGTGAAGGTGGCCATGGCGCGGCCGCAAGTCTTCCACATGACCAGCCATCGCACCGCATCCGAACAGCGCCTGCGGCTGGGCGCAGACCGCGACGGGCGGCTCACCGCCTACGGCCAGGATGCGTTGGTGCAAACCGCGCGCTTCGACCATTTTGTCGAGCCGGTCTGCGCCGCAGCGCGCACTTTGTATGCGGCGCCCAACCGGCTGACGCGCCATCGCCTCGCAAAGCTGGATCTGCCGCAGGCGGATTCGATGCGCGCGCCGGGCGAGGCGATCGGATTGCTGGGGCTCGAATGCGCGATGGACGAGCTGGCCGACGCGCTCGGCCTCGATCCGGTGGAATTGCGGCTGCGCAACGACACGCAGGACGATCCTGAGCACCATCGGCCGTTCGCCTCGCGCCATCTCGCCGAAGCGTTGCGTGAGGGTGCAGCCCGCTTCGGCTGGGAGAAGCGCGTCGCAAAGCCCGCTAGCGTCGTCGACGGGCGATGGTTCGTCGGTCTCGGCGTTGCCTCCGCGATCCGCGGCGACGTGCTGCGGAGCGCGACCGCACGCGCGCGCCTTGAGAGCGATGGCCGGCTGATCGTCGAACTGGCGATGACCGACATCGGCACCGGCACCTACACGATACTGACCCAGATCGCCGCCGAGACGATGGACATGCCGGTCGGGCGCGTCATCGTTCGTCTGGGCGACACCCGCTTTCCACCCACCGACGGTTCGGGCGGCTCGTTCGGCGCGGCGACGTCGGGTGCCGCGGTTCTTGCTGCCTGCCGGAAACTCAAGGATGGGCTCGCCCTCGGAATCATGGAGGCCGAAGGATCGGTCACGCCGGCCGCCCTCGACAACGCGTATTCGCACGCCGGCTTCGGCGCGCATTTCGCCGAAGTTGGTGTGGATCGCGACACGGGCGAGGTACGCGTCCGGCGCATGCTTGGCGTGTTCGCGGTCGGCCGCATCCTCAATGCGAAGACTGCGCACTCGCAGATGATCGGCGGCATGACCTGGGGCATCGGGGCGGCGCTGATGGAGGAGAACCACGTCGACACGCGCTATGGCTCCTTCATCAATCAGGATCTGGCCAGCTATCATGTCGCGGTGAATGCCGATGTCGGCGCGATGGATGTTGTGTTTCTCGACGAGGCGGACCCTCACGGCAGTCCGCTCGGCAGCAAGGGCATCGGCGAGCTTGGAATCTGCGGCGCGGGAGCCGCCGTGATGAACGCTATTCACAACGCGACGGGTGCACGCATCCGCGATTTCCCCGCCACGCCGGACAAGCTTTTGGCCACACTCGAAGCGCTCGATTGAAGCGCCGGGCGTCAGTTCATCTCAGGATGTTGCCACGGTTAGTTCAGTGAAGCCCACCACATGGATACTCCCGTGAAGCCAGAGCCGGCTGCCGACCTGCGTGATTATCTCGCCGGAGAGCGGACGTTTCTCGCGTGGATTCGCACGGGCCTCGCCTTGATGGGATTCGGGTTCGTAATTGGGCATTTTGGAATTTTCGCCGATGAGCCAGGCCTGAGCCACATCGGCGGCATCCAGACCGACGAACTCTCGCTCTGGTTTGGAGTGGCGCTGATCGCAGTCGGTGTGGCGGTGAACCTTTATTCGGCACGGCGTTACATGCGTCTCGTCGGCGCGCTCAATGGCGGGAAAGCCGTGCAGCTTTCCGTGTCCAGGCAGGGTGTGGCGGTGGCTGTGTTCCTTGCGGTGTTCGGCGTTGCGGTGACGATTTACATGGTTCTCGTTCTGGCTCAGGTGCCGGACGCGCTGCATGCGTCGTCGTCGGCCATCCGCGGCGGCTTCGTGTAGGTGGTGATGATGGAAGGTTCGAAGGCGCGCGCCATCGGCAGCACCGATTCATCGTCCACGATGGGCCTGATCATCCGGCAAACGGAGCCGAGGGTTCTGGAGACTCCATTCGACCGGATCGACTCCTATCTGACCCCAACCGAGCTGTTCTACATACGTAGTCATTTTCCAGCGCCTGACCTGGATCGCGCCACTTATCGGTTGCTCATCGATGGTGCGGTCAGGCAGCCACTTGCCTTGAGCTACGACGAGTTGCGCGCAATGCCATCGGAGACGCGGGTCGCCACCCTGGAGTGCGCAGGCAACAGCCGCGTTTTTCTGGTCCCGCAGGTGCAAGGCGCACAGTGGGAATTAGGCGCCGTCAGCAATGCGGAATGGACGGGAGTGCCCCTGAGGGCACTGCTCGCGCGTGCCGGGCTGGCGGACGATGCCTGCGAGATCGTGCTCGAAGGAGCGGATCGCGGAACACTCACGGGAGAGCACGTCCCTCCAGGCGCGATCTCCTATGTCTGGAGCGTGCCGCGCAGCAAGGCGCTTCAGCCGGAGGTGCTGATCGCTTACCAGATGAATGGTCGTGATCTTCCGCAGGATCACGGATTTCCGGTGCGCGCCATCGTGCCTGGCCACTACGGAATGGCTTCGGTCAAGTGGCTGACGCGCATCGAGGCAGTGCGCGAGCCGTTTCACGGTTACTGGCAGACCTCGGATTACGCCTACTGGGCGTCGATGGGCGGAAAGCCCGTGCGGCGCGCGCTGGGAGAAATGCAACTCAAGTCAGAGATCGCGCGGCCGCGTGTCTACGAAACCTTGCCGCCGAACCGGATCTACACAGTGTCCGGCGCTGCGTGGACGGGCGAGAGCGACGTCATCGAGATTGCGGTGAGTGCTGACGGCGGTAAAACCTGGGCTGACGCGGAATTCCTGGACCCTGTTCGACGGTATGCGTGGCGACGCTGGAAACTGGATTGGCTGACACCGAAGACGCCGGGGCAGTACACACTGCTGGCGCGCGCGAAGGACGCGGGCGGGACGCTGCAGCCTGACGCGCACGACCCGAACTACGGCCCTTACGTGATCGATCACTCCCTCCCGATTCGAATATTCGTAGACGAATATCGAGGATCATGACGGCTTCGGCTCACCGCGCGCGGAAGGCCAGCAATACCTGATCAATGCCGGCGCGTGGCGCCTCATGACTATGTCGTTGGCCTTGCTCGGCAAGACCGGGAAGGCGAAAGCCGCGCTGGCCCAAGCGCTTGCGCTACAGCCCGAGCTGTCTTGCCAGAACGTCAGAACGGCGCAAAAATCCGTGCCAGTGCCGGATCAACCGGCCGTCAGTTCAACGGGAGGCACTCGTGACAGACCGTGAGAAGCTGAACCGCACGACATTATCGCGGCGAACACTGGTTCAGGCGCTGGCCGCCGGCGCCGGAGCGATGGCCGCGGGAACCCGCACGGCGGCGGCACAATCTGCGCCCGCGGCACCGCCGAGCACCATCACCAATCCGCCCCGCGACTTCAGCCCAAGGGGCGCGCCGACCACATACTTCTGGGACCCCGACGTCATCGCGGTCGATCCGAGTTTCAACGGCCTCGCGCAGCCGAATGCGCCGATCCAGCGGCTCTATACCGGGCTGCTGTGGGCTGAAGGGCCGGCGTGGAGCGCGCAGGGGCGCTACCTGGTGTGGAGCGACATTCCGAACAATCGGCAGATGCGATGGTCGGAGGACGACGGCCGCGTCAGCGTGTTCCGCACACCCTCGAACAACAGCAACGGCAACACGTTCGATTTCCAAGGCCGGCAGTTGTCCTGCGAGCATCTTACGCGCCGCGTGGTGCGCCACGAGCATGACGGCACCTCGACGGTGATCGCCGACTCCTATCAAGGCAAGAAGCTCAACTCGCCGAATGATGTCGTGCCGCATCCAGACGGCAGCTACTGGTTCACCGATCCGCCCTATGGCGGCCAGCTTTACGAAGGCGAGCCGGATGTCGCGGGCGGCCCGAGCAATCCGGCGGGCCGGCTCAATCCGCGCATCGGCCAGCCTGCCGGCTTCGTGCCCGGCCGCCGCGAGCTGCCGACCAACTGCTATCGCGTCGATCCCACCGGCCGCGTCGATCTCGTGGTCAGCGAGGAGCAGGTGCCCGATCCCAATGGGCTCGCGTTCTCGCACGATTACAAGAAGCTCTATGTGGCCTCGACGGGAAAGGGGCCGGGCGACACGGGTCCGGGCGGCAAGGGCGACGTCCATGTGTTCGATGTCGGCACCGACAACAAGCTGTCGAACCAGAAGCTGTTCACCGACTGCATGGTCGACGGCGTTAAGTGCGGACCGGACGGTGT
>Ga0193717_1002133_pt1 | contig 11596 bp, 14 predicted proteins | sample U2c2metaG_FD_145900 | JGI IMG/M metagenome (GOLD analysis project Ga0193717, IMG submission 145900) | Soil microbial communities from a riparian zone of the East river system, Colorado, United States - U2c2 | ecosystem: Environmental > Terrestrial > Soil > Riparian zone | place: USA: East River...
AGAGAGCTTTAATCGGCATCGCTAAGCAGACATCCGCAAGGACGGACGGAACAATCCCCTCTTGGTCACATTCAATCGGAATCAGATCGACACCGAACGATTCTGCAGCGAATTTGAAGCCGGGATAAGTCAGGCTCTCACAAGCGACACGGTCGCCCGGGCGGCACAAGGAGAGCAAGGCGAGAGCAATCCCGTGCTGCCCCCCTTGAGTTAGAACGATGGCAGCTGGATCGACGCCCTGCAAGCCAGAGACGGACGCATATTCAGCGATCCGCTCGCGATCACCTAACGCACCACCGTGCGGCTGGTAGGCGAGATAACGGGCAACCAGTTGTTCATTTGATAAGTCTTGGAGCGCCTCTCGTAACTTTTCAGTCTGCTCGGAAAGAACTGGGTAGTTTAATGTAAGGTCGATGAGGTCGCGGCGAACCGCTCCTTCATGTTGACCCAGCCCAGCGCCTACGTCGCGCGGGGTCAGCTTTGGAAGGCGAGCGAACGTGCCTCGCCCCACCTCACCTGTCGCCAAGCCACGCCTCGCCAATTCGGAGTAGACACGAGCCACCGTTCCCGGCGCTAGCCCGTGACGGTAGGCATAATCCCGGTGCGTCGGGAGACGCTCGCCGCTCGCAATTGCGCCACTGGCTATATCCGCACCCAGCTTCTCGACGTGCTTATGGTAAAGCGATTTTGACACACGGCCTCCAGGAATTGTTCTAAGTGCAATAATTCAATTGCATCAACTTAGCAAGTTGCAGTAATGCAATTAAATGGTTCAATTCACCCACTACCCGCTGGGATTTGCCATGAAGCTTCTCTCAGTCAATGTTGCGCCATCAGGCCCGATGCACGTTCAAGGCGAAGATATTAGGACGGGCTTCTATAAACAACCCGCGGCCAGCGCCTGTGCGATCGGGCATATGGGGGTTGCTGGCGACGAACGCATTGCATGCGCAACGGACTTGAACCGAGCGGTTCTCATGTATCAATCGCGCTACTATGATGAATGGCGTGAGGAACTCACTCGATCCCTGCCGTTCGGGACTTTCGGCGAGAATCTCACCTTCGACGGCCCGCCGGACGCTGAGTTTTATCTTGGCGACGTACTGCAAGTTGGCAGCGTTAGATTGCTTATCACGCAGCCGCGCTTTCCGTGCCGGAAGATGACGGCTCGCATGGGGGAAGGGAATGATTTTCCGCTACGCTACCTCCGTAGCGGGCGTCTTGGGTTTTTCTGTAGCGTCGTTGAGCCCGGCGAGGTTGAGGCTGGCGATGAGGTCCGAATTGATCAGCGGGCAAAGACAGGCCTGATCCCATTGTCAGAGTTCGCACGCGTTACTTACTTTCAGCCTGACGACCAAGAGGGGCTTGAGCGATTGCTTGCCTCCCCAGATCTTGTCCCTGAATGGCGGATTAAGGTAGAACGTTTATTGCGGCGCGCTCGCGGCCCTGCGGGAGGATGGTATGAGTACCGTCCCCTCGTCGTCAGCCGCCGTTATCTCGCCAGTTCCGAGGTCGTTTCGCTCGATCTACATGACCCGGCTGGTGAGCCGCTGCCTGCCTTTGATGCCGGCCAGTTTCTTACCTTGCGGCTTGATGTCCCAAATCAAGCCCGGCCGGTCATCCGGACCTACACACTCGTGGGGCGCACCGACGATGATCTAGGTTACCGGGTCGCTGTTAAGCGCGAATCACCTCCGCTCGGAAAGCCGTCAGTTCCTCGAGGCCTGGCATCAAACTATCTACACGACGAAGTTCAGCGTGACGCAACGTTGATGGCGTTGTCACCGCGCGGACATTTCATTGTAGAACCCGGTCCACGCGCGATCGTACTGCTGAGTGCCGGGATCGGGGTAACACCAATGCTATCCATGTTAGAGCATTTGGCTACCTGTCCTCTCAAACGCCAAGTGCTGTTCGTTCATTGTGCGCGCTCAGGAAAAGAGCATGCCTTCGGCTCGCGCGTTCGAGACCTTGTCGCAAACTCCGATGTGTTACGCAGCCATTTCCTGTACAGTCGGCCACGGCCGGACGACATTCAGGGGTGTGACTACGATTCAGCCGGTCGGCTCACAATCGAGACGCTAACAGAACTGCTGCCCTCCCTCAGAGCAGACTTTTACCTTTGCGGTCCAGAAACGTTCATGCGCGATATTGTCAAAGGCCTGATGTCGCACGGAGTACCAAAGGACCAGATTCGCTATGAGTTCTTCGGCGCTGGCGCCTCCCTGTTCGAGGACGAGGTTGACACCGACCAGTTGCCGGATGCGCTAGATGCCGAGGGGCGGCCGATCACGGTTACGTTCGCGCGGACGGGGGTAACCGTGCCGTGGAAGGAAGGGATGTTCAGCGTCTTGTCCCTTGCCGAGTGCAGCGGCCTTCGTCCTGATGCCTCGTGCCGCACGGGGCTGTGCGGGACTTGCGTCTGCCGGATAGACGGTGGAGACGTGGAATACGCCGTGGAGCCGCTGGAGAAGCCGGCCTCAGGGGAGGTAATGATCTGCTGCGCCCGACCGACCACCAGCATCATGCTGGATCTATAAGGCCATTTACATTGGTCACCAGCGACATCAATCAAGCGATTCGACTGCTGCTAGATGATGAAGTTTCATATCTGGCGCAGCGTCGGAGAATATTGTGTTAACAGGCACGTTCTCTATCGTGGCGCGTTGCCGAAAGGATGGCTCGTTAGGAGTCGCAGTGGCGACGGCGATCCCGGGAGCTGGGGCTATCTGTCCATTTGTGAGCCGCCACGGAGCGATCTCTACCCAGTCATTCAACAATTACTATTTTGGGATCGATGGGTTGGCACACCTTGCTGAGGGTCTCTCCGCATCGGTGGTTGGTCAGATTCTGCTGCGCAATGATCCAGGACGAGAGCGACGGCAGCTGCTAATCGTCGATGCTTTAGGAGCGTCGTGGGCATTTACCGGATCAGAGTGTCTGGCAGAGAATGGCCAACTGCTCGGAAACGGCTATGCCGTGGCGGGAAATACGCTGTCGGGGAAAGAGGTTCTGACGGCAATGGTCAGCTCCTATGAGGCGTCGGGCACAACCGACACGCGGCTTTCAGAACGCCTAATGCAGGTTCTCGAAGCGGGGCAAGCCGCAGGTGGCGACAAGAGGGGTAAACAATCGGCCGCTCTAATAGTTATGGGGCGGGAAAGCCTGGTGCCCTTGTGCGATCTCCGTGTCGACGAACATCAAGATCCAGTCCGCGAGCTGCGACGGATCTATGAGGTGGCCAAGGAAGAGCTTCTACCCTTCATGGCTTCTATGCCAACTCGGGAAGAAGTAGGCCGCAGCTTGACAGGGGAGCTGTCTGATTTGCTCGCGCTCGCGCCTTCGAAACGCCAGGCGAGATCTTGATGCAGGATCCCGGCGGCCCCATGGTTCGGATCTCGATTTGCCAAGTGGATGTCAGGAGCCCTCAACTCCCCGTCACGCTCGGTGGCGAAACGTCTCGGGCTCGGGTCCGCTGCGTAACAGCTCACCAACCCTTCAGTGCGAGTGCCGCTGATTAAACCAGCACAGCATTTCGGCTTAACGCTCTTCGCCCCAGTTGAACCCGAAGACGTTTGCCGAGCGGATTGCAAGATCCTCCACGCTAGTCTTGGTGCATTTTCGTTTAGAAAGCAGACATGTTCCTTTCGGTGTTCGATGTTTTCAAGATCGGCGTCGGGCCTTCGAGTTCGCACACGATGGGGCCGATGTCTGCCGCAAACCGCTTCCTCAACCTGATCCTCTCGAACGAGTGGCCACGTCCGACGTCCGGCGCCCAGATCGCGAGCATCAAAGTCAGTCTTCACGGCTCGCTTGCCCATACCGGCATCGGGCATGGCACGGGTAGGGCGGTCATCCTCGGCCTCATGGGCGAAATGCCTGACAGCGTCGATCCCGACAAGATGGATGGCATCATCGATCAGGTGGAGTGCTCCGGTCGCATCAAGCCGCCCCGGCATCCGGCCTATTTCTTCCTGCCGAAGAACGATCTGATCTTCGACAAGAGGCAGCCGCTGCCTGGCCATGCGAACGGCATGGTCTTCTCCGCCTTCGACAAGGATGAGCGGCTCCTTTTGAGGCGCATCTATTATTCAGTCGGCGGCGGCTTCGTCGTCACAGATATCGAACTCGAACAGATGCGCGCAAAGACGAAGGCTGCCACTGCGGCGCAGATGCTCGAGATGGCGGAACGCTCCGACGTCAGCATAGCACAGATGAAACGCGCCAACGAGGAGTGCCAGCGCAGCCGCGAGGAACTCGACGAGGGTCTCGACCGCATCTGGGACGCCATGCGCTCCTGCATCGAACGCGGCTTGAAGGTCGATGGCATCATGCCTGGCGGTCTGAAGGTTCGCCGCCGTGCCCGCCTGATCCATGACAAGCTACAGGAAGAGTGCGGCAGCAACCGCGTCAATCCGCTGCTCGCCAACGACTGGCTGAGCGTATACGCGATGGCCGTCAACGAAGAGAATGCCGTAGGCGGCCGCGTTGTGACCGCACCGACCAATGGTGCCGCCGGCGTCATCCCAGCAACCATCCGCTACTACGAGCATTTCCACGAGGGTTGGGATCAGAGCGGCATCCGCGACTATCTGCTGACGGCCGCTGCGGTCGGCGGCATCATAAAGCACAACGCTTCGATCTCCGGCGCCGAAGTGGGCTGTCAGGGCGAGGTGGGTTCGGCGGCTGCGATGGCGGCTGCGGGGCTCGCCGCGGTCATGGGCGGTACGCCCGCGCAGATCGAGAACGCTGCCGAGATTGCGCTGGAGCACCACCTCGGCATGACCTGCGATCCCGTTGCCGGTCTCGTCCAGGTACCTTGCATAGAACGTAATGCGCTCGGCGCCGTGAAGGCAGTGACTGCCGCTTCGCTCGCGGTTAAGGGCGACGGGCAGCATTTCGTGCCTCTTGACGCCTGCATCGAGACCATGCGCCAGACAGGTTACGATATGAGCGAGAAGTACAAGGAAACGTCTACCGGAGGCTTGGCTGTCAACGTTGTCGAATGCTGAGTTCATGAATCGGAGAGTTAAAGGCCTATGGTGGGTGAATTTTCAACACCCGGCACGTTGATGCACCTCATCGGTATTAATTAGGGACACGCTGTTATGTGCATCACCTGTACCCATACCATTCATCGCGCTCAGCATAATTTCGGCTGGAACAAGGGTTTCGAACCGGCCGTCGTCGTCAAGCCCGGTGAGACGGTTCACTTCGAATGCCTGGATTCCTCGGGTGGACAGCTCGGTCGAGATGCGACCCTCAACACGTTAAGCAATCTCGATTTCGGCAAGATCAACCCGGTCTCCGGCCCGGTCTATGTCGAAAGTGCCAAGCCCGGCGACGCTTTGAAGGTAACGCTCCGCAAGTTCATCCCGTCGGGCGTCGGCTGGACGGCGAATATCCCGGGGTTCGGCCTGCTCGCCGATCAGTTCAAGGATCCGGCGCTGCATGTCTGGTCCTATGACGCCAACAGCATGGTGCCGGCACTTTATGGCCCTGGCGGCCGCGTGCCGTTGAAGCCTTTCGCCGGCACGATCGGCGTCGCGCCGGCAGAGCCCGGTACGCATTCAGTCGTTCCTCCTCGCCGCGTCGGCGGCAACATGGATATCCGCGATCTGACGGCTGGCGTGACGCTCTACCTGCCCGTCGAAGTCGAAGGAGCGCTCTTCTCGATTGGCGATACACACGCCGCGCAGGGTGACGGCGAGGTCTGCGGCACCGCGATCGAGAGCCAGATGAATGTCGAAGCGACGATCGAACTCCTGAAGGACGCCAAGCTCCAGAGTCCGCGCTTCACGACGACTGGACCGGTTGCCCGCCATCTTGATGGTGCGGGCTATGAAGTAACCACGGGCATTGGTTCTGACTTGATGACCGGTGCGCGCGAGGCAGTAATGAGGATGATTGATTTGCTCTCGGCCGAGCACGGCTTAGGCCCGGTCGACGCCTATATGCTCTGTTCGGTTTGCGGTGACCTGCGCATCAGCGAAATCGTCGACATGCCCAATTGGGTCGTATCCTTCTACTTCCCGAGGATAGTCTTTAAGTGACAGGACGTAGCCCCCAGATCGACCATCCGCTAGGGCCGCCGCAAACTAGAGGAAAACGCTCGGCGGCTCTACGAGGAATCGAACAATGCACTCTCAAGCCTGCCAACTGTGTACGCCAAACGATAATTTTTCCTCGGCACTGGGGCATGTCCTGATCATCCCGTTCCGTCATGTCGCGGATTTCTTCAGCCTGACCTTTGAAGAAAAGCAGACGGTCTTGGTGTTGCTGGATGGCGCAAAGGAGTTGATCGACAGCAAGTTCTCGGCAGAGGGCTTCCCAGCGCGCGAGAGCGTAATGCCGACGAGCAGCGGCACCCACTGCGATCATCGTCGTGAGTCAATCGGTCGCAAGCCGACAATTGGCCAGTTGATGCTTGCTTCATCCGGCAACAGCAGGCCGCCATCGGCTGTCGGGAGCGCGCCAATCGACGCCCTCGATCAGCATCGCGAGCTGTGCCGAAGTCAGCGCCAGCGTTCCGCCCGGCTTGCGTTCGACGGCCAGAGGAAGACGCCCTGCTCGAGCCGCTTGGTGAAGAGGCAGAGGCCGGTCCCGTCCCAGAATACGATCTTGATCAGATTGGTCTTGCGACCCCGGAACAGGAACAGGTGGCCCGAGAACGGATCCTGCCGCAGCACACCCTGCACCAGCATGGCGAGGCCGTCGATTCCTTTTGCGCATGTCGATGTAGCCCAAGGCCAGATGTACCTTCGCGCCTGAAGGAAGCAGCGTCGACATGACCTCCGCAGCGGTCGGTGTGTCGCGCGGTGAGGGATCCACATCGGTGATCTGTACCGTGACGAAGGTCAGTGATGTCGCCGCCAGCTCCTGCTTCCATCGACGCAGAATCCCTGTTCAGCCCCTGGGGTGGAGTGCACCCCTAGAGGTGGACAATTTCGGCTCTTGAGATTGTATTCTGGCTGGGCCTTTGGAGGAGAAGGCCATGCCCCGCTACCGCACATTCGACGTCGGCTTCAAACGCCAGGTTGCCCAGGAGTTTCTGACCGGCGAGAGTCTGAACAGCTTGTCGCGCAAGTACGACATCGCCCGCAATCTCATCCGGATCTGGATCTTGAAGCACGAAGGTGGGGAGTTCGAACCCGAGTTCGAGCACAATAACCGATTGAAAGCGCACGAGGTCAAGATCGCCGGCCTGGAACGGATGGTCGGCAAGCTGACCATGGAGCTTGAGTTTTTAAGGGGGGTCGCGAGAACGCCAACATCGCGCAGAAGAGATCCTACATCGATTGTCACCGGCCCGATGGTCTCTCCGTCGGACGAGGATGCGAGCTCATGAACCTCGCGCGATCCACGTTCTACGACGAGCCGGCAGGACAGCCTCCTGGGGATGCAAAAGTGGTGCAGAAAATAGGGGAAATCTGCGCCGAGTATCCGCGCTACGGCTATCGGCGGGTTACGGCCCAGCTTCGTCGCGACGGTCTTGTGGTCAATCACAAGAGGGCGATGAGGATCATGCGGCAGGAGGGGCTTAAGTCTGGGTAGAATCATGGGTAGGCTCTTTCACAAAAAGAAAGGACTACCCGATGGCTCTCACTTTGTTCGCTGTTCAAAACGCGAAGCCGAAGGAGAAGCCATACAAGCTCTCTGACGGTGAAGGTTTGCATCTCTTAGTGCAGCCGAATGGAAGCAAGCTCTGGCGCTTCCGCTAGCCGCGGCATTTTCATCTTCGCGGACATGACTTTCGTTTTCATCTTCGCGGACATGACTTTCGTTTTTACTATCGGCGAGTTCGCCGGAGAGCGCAGCCTAACTCTCAGCCTAGGTCATGAGTGGAGCGGCGTATGGTGACGCCCCCGCGACTTTGCGAGCCACTGCTCTGGCTCGCGTGGATTGTCGCTAGCCGAAACTACGGCTTACTTCCGATGACTCTTGCACTAACCGCTGTTTGTGCGCGCAACTGCTCATGCAACGAAGCCAAAAAAAAGAGGCCCGCGCGCGCGGGCCTCGTCTCTACCGGTAGAGTGCCTTCCCGCCATCGAAGAAGCGGGGCCGCTCAAATCCCAAAGACCGGGATTGCAAACCCTTCGCCGTTGCAAGCGTCGCAAACAATTCCGCTATTCACATGACCCGGATAGCTCGCGGGGCCGTGGTCACCTGGCGCTAGTGATGCACAAACGCCAGCAATACGTAGAGCAGTGCGATAAGCAGATAGATGATCTGCTGCTCTGACATGATCGCTGCCTCCGTTAAGCTTCAACGGAGGCAATCCATCTGCACGGCGAACATACGCCGGATGCCGAACCATTTCAACTGGGGGGTATAATTCGTCCAGGCAGCTCCGTCCCGTTCTGCGCCGCATTCAACCCGAGTGCGCCGCTTGTTGGACGGAGGGAATAATGAAGACGAAGGAGCTGCTGCGTCCCGCACCCGAAACGGTGCGCCGCATCCGCGAACTCAATGACGCTTTCCGCACGACGTTCTGCGGCGGCCGCGTCATGATGACATCCGGCATTGCCGCGTTACCAGAGCCGACGAAAGCGGCAATCTTCGCCGCCATCAAAGCATTCGCCGACTTCGACAAGGGCAACGATCCTCACGGCGAGCATGACTTCGTGTCGATCGAGGTGAACGGCCTCGGCGTGCTTTGGAAATGCGACTACTACGACCGGGACATCCGCTTCGCTGCCGATGACTCGAGCGACGAGAAGCAGACTATCCGCATTGGGACGATCATGCTCGCGAATGAGTATTGAGGCCGTGTCATGCCCGGCACCAAGAACGTCGTCCCGCTCTCGACCTGGAGCTTGGAGAGACGAGGCCGCTACTGGCACATCACCAAGCCCGCGTTTTTTACCGACCCGGCCGCCTCAAAGGGGCCGTACAGCTCGATTGTCAGCGCGACGCTGATGATCGCGCGCGAGCTGGCCAAAGAGGCAGCCGCAAAGTTCTACAAGAAGTAACCCTGCCCAACTGATAGCCGTGCGAAATTCCCGCCCCTTAGGTGAGCGGTTAGGCACGCTGGCGGGCAAGGGGCTTCACATCCCGTTGAGAGCCATAGCCGCGAGTGTGCGCGCTATCACCCCGTCCTTGTGGCGGGGTTATTTCTTAATGTATCGTGGTTCAAAGGATTGCGGGATATGCATCGGAGAGTCCAACGAGTTGAACGACGGGGACTGTCGTCAGGCCCAGGAACCGCGCGGCTTCCAGCCGGCCATGGCCGGCCAGAATGAAGCCGTTATCGTCCACGCAGATTGGAACCGCGAAGCCAAATTCCTCAATGCTGTTTGCGATCTGCCGAATCTGCTTCTTCGAGTGCGTGCGGACATTCCTCGGATTGGTCCGCAGGTCCCCAATAGGCTTGAACTGCGTCAGCGGGGCGACGAGGGCTGACTGAGCGATAACGTTCTTCTTCTTCGTTGCCATTGCCATGATGGCACTCCTTCACAAAAGGCGGAGCGCCACTAGGGCCGAGACCTCCGCGATGTTCATCAGAGACCCGCTCATCGGGTTTCCAAGCCATCGGGCGTCGCGCCCTCATTTAGATACTACCTCGCTCAGTATTTGCATCGCGCGGCCGCCAAAGCGGGCCCTGAGCGCCTCATATCGGCAACGCGTCAACGCAGATAGGTAGAACGAGTTTCATCCTATAGAGAGAAATTAATCAAACTTAAGAATTATCAATGACAGGTTGCAGGTGCGCCGTTGGGCCAACTTCGCATAATGACACAGTTATGGAACGGGTTCGGTCGTCCGGATGTCCGGATGTCCGGATGTCAATGGCCGCTCGTCCGCCATCTCAATAACCGTTTTTCGACGATCGACATTGCGAGCGCGGTTAGGTAGCCGATAACGCCCAGCAGGATGACACCGGCAAACAGGTCCGCTGACCGGAACGCCCGCGCCGATAGCAGGATCCAGTGTCCCAGGCCGTCAAGGCCGGCGAGAATTTCGCAGACGACCGACAGAATAAGCGCCACCGTCAGACTCAGTCGCATGCCTGAAAGGATATCGGGACTCGCCGAGGGCAGTGCGATCTTGAAGATGACTGCCAGCCGCGACATGTGCAGCGACCGCGCTACCTCGTAAAGGCGCGGCTCGACTGCGGCAAAACCGTGAATCGTTGCCAGCAGCATTGGCCAGATCGCTCCGAACGCGATCACGAACAGCGCCATGCTCTGTGTCAGGCCGAGCATCGCAATCGCCACGGGAATAATCGCGGACACCGGCAGCGGCCGAAGAAATTCGAGCGATGGCGCGACGTAACTGCGCAGCGCACGCGATGATCCAATCATTGCGCCAAGTGCGATCCCGGCGACGGATGCCATACGCCATGTGCTCCAGCGTACCCAATAACTTGCTCAAGAGGTCGCCGCTGGAAAACCCGCGCACCAGCGATGCCCACGCGCGGTCCGGTCCCGGCAGGAAGACGGGGGAAACCAACCGCAGGTTGGCAATCACCTGCCACAACGCGACAAAGCCGGCTGCGACGCCGAAACTGGCAGCCCGCCAGTACAGCACGGACCGGTTCACGCCGTATCTCCCACCAGTGCGGCGCGTCCAAACAAATGACGTTGCGCTACGACAAGTCCGGTGTTCAGCAGATATCCGACGAAGCCGATCCAAAACAAATAGGCGAGCATGAGATCGGGCCTGAGCGCCTGCTGCGCCGTCATGATCGCGGCACCAAGCCCGATTGGGTTGATCGCGATCTCGACTGTGACCGCCACAATGAGGGCGATCCCGGCTGCAAGGCGGAATGCCAGAAAGATCCGCGGCAGCGCAGCCGGAATGATGATCTTGCGGACCCGGTCCGCCGGAGAAAGACGCAGCGCGCGCGATACTTCGATCAAGCGCGGCTCGATTGCGCCGACCGCTGCGCGGCTCAAGATCAGAATGGGCCAGACACATGCGAAGGCGACAATCAAGATCTCCATGCGATAGCCGAAACCCAACGCGATCAGCGCGATTGGCAGCAACGCAATGGACGGGATCGGACGGATCGCCTCGATGGTGACTTCCATCAACCGGTCGAAGATGTGGAAGATTCCCAGCGCAATGCCAAAAGCAAGGCCAACGGCGCCGCCAACCAGCAATCCGGCAAACGCGGACACTAGCGTGTCGCGTGTTGCAACCAGGATCGATCCGTCCCCGAAGGCTTCGACGAGCGCGGCAGCAATCGCGCTCGGCGGGGCGAGAGAATCGCTCTGTAGATCAATTGCACGCGCCCAGATCTCGAGTGCCACGAGGACCGCGACCGGAAGCAGGAACGCCTTGATGCGCTCCGGAATCATGCTTCCGACGCCTTGATGAAATCGAACAACTCCCGGCGCAGCCGCAGGAATTCCGGATTTTCCCGCGTCGTGAGCTGGTCGCGGGGCCGCGGCAGATCGATCTTGAGTTCGATGCCGATTCGGCCCGGATGGGGCAACAGACCAATGACACGATCGCCGAGATAGATCGCCTCTTCCAGATCGTGGGTGACGAAGATCACCGTGGCGCCGCTGGCTGCAACGAGCGACAGCACCTCGTCCTGCAGTCCTTGTCGGGTCATTGCATCAAGCGCGCCGAACGGTTCGTCCATCAG
>Ga0193717_1002135_pt1 | contig 11590 bp, 12 predicted proteins | sample U2c2metaG_FD_145900 | JGI IMG/M metagenome (GOLD analysis project Ga0193717, IMG submission 145900) | Soil microbial communities from a riparian zone of the East river system, Colorado, United States - U2c2 | ecosystem: Environmental > Terrestrial > Soil > Riparian zone | place: USA: East River...
TTCGGCGTACGAGTCGGCGACGGTATTACGGGCCACGCCAAGGTCGGCGGCAAGCGAGCGCGAGGACGGCAGCCGCGTGCCGGGGGTCAGCCGGCCAGTGCGCACGGCCTCGCGCAGCGCATCCATGAGCCCGGCCCGCAACCGGGGTCCGGTGAGGTCCAGATGCAGGTCGGCGCCCAATACCGCAGCTGACGCGGGACGCGGAGTGGCCCATGAATCGGTCATGAAAATGGACCATAGCCCCATGCCATTATCCGCGTAGCGTCGGGGTTGAAAGTGAAGCAGTCCAGTTCAGGACTGCAGAGCAGGAGTACCATCATGCGAACCAAGACTAGCTATGCCACAACGCTTTTGGCGGCCGCAGCCGCGGCGGCCGGGCTCATTGCCGCACCGACGGTCTTGGCCGCTCCAAGCCCACCAATGAAGATCTGCGTGGCAACCCCCACGGGGACCAGGTGCCAGTCGCCCGGCAACGTCGAGGTCAAGAGCCCCGTACCCGTCGTTGATTTGAAGCCCTATGGCGACATGCGATTTCCGCTCGGCGGCCACTAAACCACGCGGAACCACGCGGCACTACGCGGCACTACGCGGCACTACGCGGCGGAGAGATAGCTCTCCCACGCCTCGATCGACGTGACGAGTCTCGGGTCGGCATCGTCGCCCCACAACTCGACTCCAGTGAACCGCACGGTGTACAACCACTGCGGGGCCTCGCCGAGTCCGGCTGCATGCGCATCGGGGAACACGTGGGCGCCGTGCACCGACTCGACCTCGCCGAGCTTGCCGCGGGCGTAGCGCGGCAGCCGAGTATGGCCGTGCGGGTGGATGTTTCGGGTGACGACGTGGTCCCCGACCGCGAAGCGCGCAGGCGTCAGCGCCGGGCGCTCACTCGGCGTACCCGCCTGAGTGGACGGCCAGACCCGCTCGGGCGTCAACCCGCGCTCGACCGGCAATGCAGGCGTGACGGCGCGCCCGGCCGCCAGGTCCTCGTCGGTGACCAGGCCGCTCTTCAGCAGGAGCGCCTCGAGGCCACGCATCCAGATCTCGAAGTAGCTCGAGGACAGGTACACCGCGGGTGGCAGGGACTCGCGAGCGCTGCGGCTCATGTCCAGGTTCCAGAGGCCGGTCGCGCTCGCGGCGAGGGTGACGCCGAAGGATCTGCGCTCCCACTCAGCATGGAACGTCGGCTCGTCGGCCTCGGTCACCACGGGACCGAAGTTCATCATCCCGCCCATGTCGTGAACGCCGTCCACTAGCGCGTCACCTTGTCGGGGTCGAGGGCCAACCCGGTGCCGATCATCGAGTCGCGCGTGACGAGGGACGCGAGTTCGTCCGCACTCCAACCGTCAGTCCCGTTGGGCCGCATCGGAATGACGAGGTGACGTAGCTCGGCAGTGGAGTCCCACACCCGGATGCGAGTGGTCTCCGGCAGTGTCACCCCGAAGTCCGCGAGCACGCTGCGCGGCTCCATCACCGCCCGCGACCGATACGGCGCCGACTTGTACCAAACCGGCGGCAGTCCGAGCAGCGGCCACGGGTAGCAGGAGCACAAGGTGCAGACCACCATGTTGTGTTCGTCCGGCGTGTTCTCGGCCACGTTCAGGTGTTCACCCTGACGGCCGCCGAAGCCCATGTCGGCAACCGCGGTGGTCGCGTCTTCGCGCAGGGCCTGGGCGAAGCCCTCGTCGGCCCATGCCTTGGCGACCACCTTCGCCCCGTTGCGTGGCCCGATCCGCGTCTCGTAGGCCTCGACGATCGCATCGACGGCCGCTGGATCGATGTACCCCTTTTCGGTGAGGATCGATTCCAGGGCCCGCATCCGCACCTCGACGTCGGACAGTTCGCTGTGACCACTGTCGGTCATGGGCTCACGATAGCTACCCGCTGACGCGCAGATGCTTCCTTTCCTCGAGTTCCTTCTCGGAAACCAACTCGAGCATCGGCTGCCCCGGCACACAGAGCATCGTCACGACGAAGCGACTCGGGATGTCGTCGCGGTTGTTGCCGTCCTGGTAATGAATCACGTCCCCGCCCGGTTCCCAGAACGCCTCTCCGGCTCGAATGACCCGCGGCGCTTCGCCTTCGAGCTCGAAAAGCATCTCGCCCTCGAGCATGTATCCGAAGGCTGGGCCACTCGGGTGCCTGTGCGGGGGTGCACCGGGATCGCCGGCCGGGTAGTGGATGACGACGGTCATCGCCTCGGCGCCCTCCGGGATGAAGGGCGGCTTCACCTCTTGGATGACCGTAAGGGCCGTCTCCCAGACGGGGCTGGTTGGCTTGGGGCTCGCTGGCTTGGACATCGTGGGTTCCTTTGTGAGAGTGGGAAATTAGACGGCCGCGCCGCCGCCGTCGGCATGCAGCGTCGAGCCGGTGATGAAACTCGATCGCGGTGAGCTGAGGAACAGCACCGCCTCTGCGATCTCCGAGGCGTATGCGGTGCGGCCGAGCGGCAATCCCCGGCCGAGCTCTTCGTTGGACTCGCCCCATTCCGCGGCGACGCCATCGGTGCGGGTCGGTCCAGGGGCGACACTGTTGACTCGCACTCCTGCTGGCCCGAATTCGGCGGCCCAGGTGCGGGTCAACGATTCCAGCGCGGCCTTGGAGGCGCTGTATGCCGAGGCGCCTGCAATGCCCTTGAACGCCGCCAGCGTCGTGACGTTGACGATGGCGCCCCGCCGGCGCTCCAACATTCCGCGCACCAGGCCGGCCACCAGGAAGTAGGCGCCGCGGACGTTGGTGTCGAACATCGCGTCGAACGCCAGCGGGTCCTGATCGACGGTGAGGGCGGCCGGGAAGCTGGCCGCGTTGTTGACCAGGATGTCGACCTTTCCGCATTGGCGCACTAGCCATTCCACTGATTCGAGGTCGGCCATGTCGGCCTGCACGAAGCGCGCGTTCGCCCCGATGACGGCGACGGCCCGCTCACCCCGATCGCGGTCGCGGCCCGCGATGATCACCGAAGCGCCCTCCTGGGCCATCAGCCGTGCGGACTCGAGCCCGATGCCGGCCGTCCCTCCGGTGATCAACGCGGTGTGATCGGTGAGTTCCACGCCGAAGTCCCGGGTCACCGCGCTCCGCTGGTCACGTGCGAGGCGAGCCAGTCGGCGAAGCGGGTCGGGAAGATGGTGGCGCCGTCGGCGGGAACGATGCTGTGATCGTCGATCACCTCGCCGAAGTAGGGGGCTTGCGAATCGGCCACCACCTGGCGTGGGTCGCCCTGGGCAGCGAGGCCCGTGCGAATGAAGTCGTCCATTCCGATCTTCTCGGGCCCCGCGATCTCGGTGATCCCGTTGACTGGAGCACCCGTCACCGCGCGGGTGACGGCGGTTGCGACGTCTTCAGCGGCCATCGGCTGCATGAGCGCGTGCGGCAGTCGCACCACGTTTCCGTCCGCCGCCGAGTCGGCGATCGCCGTCACGAACTCGTAGAACTGCGTCGCCCGCACGATCGAATACGCGGCGCCGGACTCCTTGATCAGCTTTTCCTGGGCATCCTTGGCGCGGAGGTAGCCGCTGTTGGGATTGCGGTCGGAACCCACGACGGAGAGCGCGACGTGGTGCTCGACGCCGGTCGCCCGTTCGGCCGCCAGCAGATTGCCGGTCGACGTGGTGAAGAAGTGCATCACGTCGTCGTCGGCGAACGACGGTGAGTTCGAGACGTCGACGACCACCTGTGCGCCTGCCAGCACCTCGGTAAGACCCTCCCCGGTCAGGGTGTTGACCCCCGATTGCGGGGACGCGGCGATTGCCTCGTGCCCCAGTTCGGTGAGGTTGGCGACGACCTTCGAACCGATGAGTCCGGTACCACCGATGACTACGACTTTGAGCGTCATGACTTGCCTTTCAGGGTGCGATTGACTGATGCCTTCAGCCTCTCGGGAGAAGGGCACTGGTCGAACCCTGGGAAGTCCGTAGTCCTATCCGCGCGGTGCCACTACGGGCCCCTACGTCTTCGGTGTCCTTGGTGAAAGCAGGTCGTAGACGGTTGCGGTACCGGCCTTGATCGGGGTGAAGTGCGCGGCCACCCAGTCCGTGATGTCGGTGTGTGCGTTACGGCCGAATCCGCCGGGCCGCTTCTCTGCGCTGGGGGCCACGTAATAGGTGATCCGGTGTTCGGCCACGTACTGCTGGAACTGGGACAACGTCGGCACCGGGTCGCTTCCGCCGAATCCGCCGATGGCCATCACCGCGGTGTTGGTGGACAACTCGAGACCGGCCGCCGCCGACGAGCGGTTGATCGCCGCCGACCAGTCGGTGTGGGTGTTTCGGAGCATGGCCTCCAACTCGGGAGTGTCGGCGTCCTGCGCCCACCAAGGTCCGCCGTGCCCGTCGTCGTTCTGTGCGGGTCCGACCCTTGGGCCGCCACCATCATGGGGCTGGCCGATCGTGGCGAGGCTGTACGCGCCGGCGCCCAGCAGGGCGGCGAAGAGGCCGGCGACGAGCGCACCAGTGGCGAACCGCTGACGGCCTTCTGAGTTCAGCGATACCAAGAGGGCGGCGGCCGCGATGACCGCGACCGCCAGGATCACCCAGCGCAGCGCGGGGAGCCAGTCGCCGTTGCGGCCGAGGAGCCACCAGCCCCACACCCCGGTGGCCAGGATGATCGCGGCCAGCCCACCGCGACCGAACCACGATCCGCGCTTTGTCCACATCTCGTGGACACCGATCGCGAAGGTCCCGGCCACCGCGGGCGCGAACGAAAAGCTGTAGTACGGGTGGACCATTGACTTCATGTAGCTGAGCACCAGGCCGTCGACCAACATCCACCCGCCGAACAGCATCGCGCCGGCGCGAACCAGGTCGGTGCGTGGGGCCCGGCCCCGCGAGACCAGCACGAGCACCAGCGCGAGCAGCGCGGCGGGCAGCAGCCAGCCGATCTCGAAGCCGAACTCGCCGGTGAACATCCGCGTCAAGCCCTGTGGCGAATCGCCGAAGCCGTGAAATCCGCCGTGGTGACTCTCGCTTGCCTCGAAGCTTGTGCCCGCCGCGGCGCCGACGACGGGGTTCATTTGGAACATGCCGTGGGTCTTGCCGAGCACGCGGGCGAACCCGTTGTAGCCCAGCACCAAGTTCATGAAGTTGTTGTCCGCCGAACCCGCGATGTAGGGCCGCGAGGACGCCGGCCACCACAACGTCAACAGCACGAACCAGCCCGCCGAAACGAGCAACGCGCCAAGGGCTCCGACGAGATGCAGCAGCCGCCTTCGCACCGATGTCGGCGCGGCGACCAGATAGACGAGACCGATCGCAGGCGCCACCATGATGCCCTCGAGCATCTTGGCCAGAAACGCGAAACCGATCGCGACACCGACGAGGATCATCCACTTCGCGCTGGCGTGCTCCAACGCGCGGACCGCGCAGTAGGCCGCGATCATCATCAACAACACCATCACCGCATCGGGGTTGTTGTACCGAAACATCAGTGCCGCGACCGGCGTAACCGCCAACGCCGCCCCGGCGAGTAGTGCAGCGTTGGGTCCGCTGATCCGACGCACCGCCGCATACAGCAACGCCACCGTCGCGACCCCCATCAACGCCTCGGGGATCAACATGGACGCACTGCTGAAGCCGAAGAGCTGCCCCGAGAGCCCCATCACCCACTGCGACACCGGTGGCTTGTCGACCATCATGAAGTTCTGCGTGTCCAGCGAGCCGAACAGCAACGCCTCCCAGTTCTTCGACCCGGCCTGAGCGGCCGCGGCGTAGAACTGGTTGCCCATCCCGTTGACGGTGATGTTCCACAGATAGGACACCGCCGTAGCCACCAACAGCGCACCAAAACCGAGGCGATCCCAGGTCGGCCGGGTGAAGCGGCCAGAATGAGGCTGCTGCGCGGCTTCGGTTGGCGTGGCGGGCGGCTCCAATGTCGTTGTCACACTGCCATTTAGACAGTCGCACCGTCGGCCAACCTGTGAGCAGACGGTGACAGGCCTGAGACACTAGAAACATTCCGGTAACCAACGTGCGGGTTTGCCGGATGGCAAGCTAAACGATCGTGACGAAGCTCACGCCGCCGACGGGGCCGGAACCTCGGTGATTTCGATGTAGACGTTCTTGCACGCGTCGCACCGCACTTCGTAGGACAGCGTGTCGTCGCCGCGGTCGAAGAACTTGTACTCGGTGAGCGTCATGCATCTGGGGCAGCGAGCCGTTCCGCGCTCAATCGCCTTCATCGTTGCAACCCTTCGTCAAGCCGATGTGCGCTAAATACCCCCGCGCACGGCCCACGAAACCCCGTCAGTCCAGGCACGACACTGCCCCGCGCCGCAATGGCAGCACGGGGCGGTGTCGATGGATTCAGTTGGCGATGTGACGCAATTGCGAGGCAAGCATCCACCGCTGCTTCTCCAACGTTTCCAGGACGGCGTGGAGGATGTCCGCGCTGGTGGGGTCCTGGCCGTCGACGTCGTCGTGCACCGCACGAATGACGCCGACCACGGCGATGGTCCGCTCCGCGATCACCGCGACGGCCCGCTCGACACTGACTTCGCCTTCCGGGAAGGCCGCGAGCCGGGTGGTGTTCGCGATAGTGCGGGTACGCCCGTCGGGCACCGCCTCGAGTGCACGCATGCGCTCGGCGACCGTGTCGGCGTGTTCGCGTACCGCGTCGACGATCTCGTCGAGTTGGAGGTGAATGGACCGGAAGTGCGGCCCGACGACGGTCCAGTGCGCCTGCTTGGCCTGGGCTTGCAGTTCCAGCAGTTCGACGAGGACGGCCTGCAGGTCTGCGGCGAGCGCCTCCGAAGCGACGAATTGAGTGGTGGAGAGTACGTGGTTGGTCATGGTCATTCGCTCCTTCTCGCGATGGTGTGTAACCCATACCCTACACCTTGTTTTGAGTCATTCAAGATAATGAATCACTCGCATCTATGGTTAGGTCATGCTAACCTGGCTGCATGGGCAGCGCGATCTCGCAGTACAAACAGGAGCTCCGCGCGGCCAACCTGCGCACCACCTCCGGGCGCATCGCGGTATTGCAGGCGCTGGAGGCAACGCCGCACTCCACCGCCGAGAAGGTCTTCGAGCAGATCACTGCCGGCCTGCCCGGCACATCACCGCAGGCGGTCTATCTAGTGCTCAACGACCTGACCCGCGCCGGACTGATTCGCAAGTTCGAGCCGGCCGGCTCCGCTGCGCTCTACGAGCGCAGGATCGGCGACAACCACCACCACCTGATCTGCGAATCGTGCGGCACGGTGCAGGACGTGGACTGCGCCGTCGGCGCGGCGCCGTGCCTCACCCCAAGCGGAGGCGACGGGTTCCGCGTCCGGGAAGCCGAGGTCACCTTCTGGGGGCTCTGCTCGGTGTGCCAGTCGTCTTGACCGCTCGTGCGTCGAGACTGCGCTCATGGCGATGAAGTGCGCGGAGCCACCGCCCGCAGCGCAGTCTCAATCCATCTGACTAATAGTTCGCAACATCACGGCCGCCGAATTGGATGTCGGGCGGCTGAACAGCGCCTGATTCGTTGACAGCGTGATCCACGTCATCATCTAATAGTCAGTGTTCCCGCGCCGACTTAGGAGCCATCGTGAACAAAGATGAACTGATCCTGATCAGCGTCGACGACCACATCGCGGAACCCGCCGACATGTTCGACGCGCACGTGCCTGCGGCCTACAAGCAATACGCGCCGCGGGTGCTACAAGAACCCGACGGCACTCAGCAGTGGTACTACGGCGAGCTGCGCGGGCGGAACATGGGGCTAAACGCGGTCGCAGGCAAGCCGCGCGAGATGTACAACATCGACGCGAGCAGTTACGACGAGATGCGACCGGGCTGCTTCAACGTCGACGAACGCGTGCGCGACATGAATGCGGGCGGACAACTCGCGGGACTCAACTTCCCGAACTGGACCGGCTTTTCGGGGCAGGTGCTCAACCAGGGGCCCGACCGGGACGTCAACCTCGTCATGATCAAGGCCTACAACGACTGGCACGTCGACGAATGGTGCGGCGCATACCCGGGACGGTTCATCCCATGCGGAATCCTTCCGCTGTTCGACGTCGACGAGGCAGCCAAGGAGCTCAAGCGCTTGGCGGACAAGGGTTGTCACGCGGTGACCTTCTCCGAAAACCCCGAAGCGCTGAACATGCCCAGCATCCACACCAAACACTGGTACCCGTTGTTCGAGGCGGCGTGCGAGCGCAAGACCGTGCTGTGCACGCACGTCGGATCATCGTCGCGGGCTCCGATGTTCTCGTTGGATGCGCCGCCGAGCGTCAACATGACCGGATCGTCGATGATGAGCATGTACACGCTGATCGAACTGATCTGGGCCGAGTTCTACGAAGACTTTCCCGACCTCAAGTTCTCGTTGACCGAGGGTGACGTCGGGTGGATCCCGTACTTCCTCTGGCGCGCAGAGCACGTGCTCGACCGCCACTCCGGTTGGACCGCACCCAAATTCCCGAAGGGGTACGACGGCCCGACCGACGTGTTCAAGAGGCACCTGTACACCTGCTTCATCAGCGACAAGGTGGGTGTCCAGAACATGGACTGGTTCAACGAGGACATGCTGTGCTGGGAGTCGGACTTCCCTCATTCGGACAGCAACTGGCCCTTCGCGCCAGAGGACGTCATTGACACGATGGGCCACCTCGACGACGCCGTCATCAACAAGATCACCCATGAAAATGCCATGGCCGCATACTCGTTCGACCCGTTCCAGCACATCCCCAAGGAGCACGCGCGCGCCGGATACCTCAGGGCCCAGGCGGTCGACGTCGACGTCGTGACACACGTCGGCCGCGAGGCCAGCCAACGTGACCGCGACGCGTGGGCACGCATGACGGCGTTCGGTCAAGCCAGGATGGTGGAGGCCGCCGGAATCGCGGGCCGGGCAACGACCCTGGGCAAATAGGGTGGCGCAGTTGCCCTACGCGAGACTGCGGGTACTCGAACTCGCCACCGGAATCCCAACTGCTTACTGCGGCAAGATGTTCACGGACGCCGGTGCAACGGTGGTCAAGGTCGAGCCACCAAGCGGTGATCCGATGCGACGCTGGCGCGCACGACCGGATACGGGTGAGGGTGCGCTGTTCGGCTACCTCGCGGCGGGCAAGCGGTCGGTGGTCGGCGACTCGACCTCTTCGGAGGTCGCTGACCTGCTCGCCGCCGCGGACGTCGTCATCACTGACCTCGCCGCGGGTTGGGCGCTGGCCGACGTGACCGCCGCCGCGCGCCCGTCCGCGGTGGTGGTCGCGATCACGCCGTTCGGCACGACGGGCCCGTACGTCGACAGCGGTCTCCAGGTGAACGAGTTTCTGCTGCAAGCACTTTGCGGTTCCATCGGAGGTCGCGGCTGGCCAGGCTCGGAGCCGATGCAGGCCGGCGGCCGGATCGGCGAATGGTTCGCGGGCGCCTACGCCGCCGTGGCCGCCGCGGCGGCGGTGCGCACCGGCGTTGGCGAGACCATCGACGTCTCGCTGTACGAGGCCATGGTGATCGCAATGGGTTCGCTTGGCGCGGTGTCGGCGAGTGTGCTCGGCGACGACCAGTCCTTGGGGCGGCGCAGTCTCGAACTGCCGTCCATCGTGCCGACCGCCGACGGCATGGTGGGTTTCTGCACCATCACCGCGCAGCAGTTCCAGGACTTCCTGGTGCTCATCGACCGGGCGGACCTGCTCGACGACGGGGAGCTGGCGTCGATGCCGGGCCGGATCCGGCGCCGCGACGAGTTCCTGACCATGGTGCACGGGTGGGCGGCCACCAGGACGACCGACGAAGTCATCGAACTGGCAACGGCTTTCCGCATTCCAGTGGCCCCGATCGCCGACCCGCAGACCATCACCAAGGTCGACCACTACGTCGAGCGCGGCGTGTTCCTCACCTCGGAGAGCGGCGCCGTCGCTCCGCGGGTGCCCTACCGCAGCGCGGCCATTGCCACACGTCCGCCGGCCGCCGCCCCTGCACTTGGCGCGCACAACGGTCGGGTGCCATGGCAGCGGGACCCAGATGCGCAAGCGACGACAACGCGGGACGCAACCGCGTTGCCGCTGTCCGGGATACGCGTCGTGGACTTCACCGCGTTCTGGGCCGGTCCGTTCGCAACCCAGGTGCTGGCCGCGTTGGGCGCCGACGTGATCAAGCTCGAAGGGGTACGTCGCCCCGACGGCATGCGCTTCGCGGGCGGGCGGGCACCGGGCTGGGACCAGTGGTGGGAATGGGGGCCGGTCTTCCAGTGCAGCAACACCAACAAACGCGGTATCAGCCTCGAACTCGGCTCGCCTCAGGGGCGCGCGTCCGCGCTGGAACTCATCGCCTGCGCCGACCTGGTCGTCGAGAACTTCTCCCCGCGGGTGATGGCCAACTTCCAACTCGAATGGGACGTGGTGCACGCCACCAATCCAACGGCGACGATGGTCCGGATGCCCGCGTTCGGGTTGGACGGTCCATGGCGCGACCGGGTCGGATTCGCGCAGACGATGGAACAGGCGAGCGGAATGGCCTGGATGACCGGACCGGCCGACGGGCCACCAGTGATCCCACGTGGCGCGTGCGATCCCCTCGCTGGCCTGCATGCGGCCTTCGCCGCCATTGCCGCGCTGAGCATTCGGGACCGCACCGGCACCGGTGTTCACGTCGAATCGACGATGGTGGAAGCGGCGTTGAACGTCGCCGCCGAGGCCGTGCTCGAGTATTCACTGAACGGCATCGAGTTGCGCCGCAACGGAAACCGCGGTCCGGGTGCCAGCCCCCAGGGCGTCTACCGGTGCGCGGGCGACGACGAGTGGGTCGCCATCGCGGTACTGAATGACGGGGTCTGGCCTGCGCTGGCCACGCTGATCGCGCCCGCGGCGCTCGCGACCGACGCCACCCTGCACGGCGAAGCGGGTCGGCGCCGACAAGCCGACGAGCTCGACAAGTTGATCGGCGACTGGACTTCCCAACGGACCGTCGGCGACGCGGTCAAGCGGCTGCGGGCGCACGGAATTGCCGCCGCTCCGGTGGTGCCCGCGGCCGAACTACTCCGCGACGAACAACTGGCCGCACGTGGGTTCTGGGAGGTCGTCGACCATCCGGTCGCGGGAAGCTTCAAGACCACCGGCCTGCCATTCACCTTTGCGAGTCGCCCACGCAGCTGGATCTCCACCCCAGCGCCGATGTACGGCCAGCACACCGTCGAAGTACTGACCGAGGTTCTGGGCAAGTCGACCGCGGAAATCGCCGAACTCGAGGAGGTCGGGGCGACCAGCCGCCGACCTACGGGCCTATGACGGGCCGCCCATCGGCGCGCACGCTGCGCGCAGAGTCCTACGCCACCCGCTACGCGAGGCTGGTGGCGACAGCCAAACGGCACGGCGTCGATCCGACGGGCCTCGTCCTGCCCGCCGAGGGCATCATCTGCAGCGCAGGCCTCGACGTCCACTATCTCGAATGGCCCGGTGCCACAGACGATCCCGCGTTGATCTTCCTGCACGGTGGCGGACTGCACGCCCACACGTTCGACGTCGTGGGGAATCTGTTGCGCGACCGTGGCCGTTGCATCTCCCTCGACCTGCGCGGACACGGGGATAGCGAATGGGCGCCAGGCCGCTATGGAGCGGAAGAGACGGCCGACGATCTCTCGGCGACCGTCGCGCAACTCGGCC
>Ga0193717_1002137_pt1 | contig 11589 bp, 9 predicted proteins | sample U2c2metaG_FD_145900 | JGI IMG/M metagenome (GOLD analysis project Ga0193717, IMG submission 145900) | Soil microbial communities from a riparian zone of the East river system, Colorado, United States - U2c2 | ecosystem: Environmental > Terrestrial > Soil > Riparian zone | place: USA: East River...
AAGCATGTTCCGGTTGAGATGCCCCATGATCCATATGGACCCGATAACCACGATCGCGATGATCAGCATCGCTGCCGCGAACGCCAGGATATTGGTCTTCTGCATCGGTGCGGTATTGATATGCAGGAAGAAGATCAAGTGAATCAACATCTGCGCAATCGCCAGGACAGCCAGCGCTGCCGCAACGCTGAACGGAGCCATGCTGGTGCTGGGCGCTATGGCGAACGCGGCGATGGTGAGCGCAATGGCCGAAACGTAACCGATGATGTAGCCACGGAAACTTCCGTGAGCTTCCCGGCTTTCCAGCCCCGGGGTGCTTGACTCCCCGCGCCGTGGATCATGCCGCTGCTGTGTTGTCATAGATAGCCTCCGACAAGATAGACGAACGTAAAGACGCCGATCCAGACCACGTCAAGGACATGCCAGAAAAGGCTGAAACACAGGAAGCGACGCAGGATGGCCGGCGTAAAGCCGCGCAGCAGGAATTGAACGAGCAGCACGCCGAGCCAAAGCAGCCCGCACGTCACGTGCAACCCATGAGTGCTTACCAGCGTAAAGAAAGAAGAGAGAAAAGCACTGCGCCCTGGCCCGTCGCCTTTGGCTATGAGGTCGGCAAATTCTTGGATTTCCAGGGTCAGGAACACGATGCCCAGCACGGCCGTCACGAGAAATCCGATCAGCGCGACGAACTTGTTGCGCCGGTCACACGCCAACATGGCGATACCGCAAGTAAAGCTGCTGGTGAGCAGACAGGCTGTCTCGATAAAGGCGTTACGCGCACTGAAAAGGACGTGGCCGTCAGGCCCGCCGTCCGTCGCCGTCCTCAGCACGGCAAACCCGGCGAACAATGCGGCAAACAGAATGCCATCGCTTAGAAGATACAGATAGAAGCCAAAACCGGTGACATGCTGCCTGGACGGGAGTTGAACTCCCGACTCCCCTGATGGCATATCCAATGAAACAACATTGCTAGACATAGGTCGGTCCTTTACAGATCAGGCAGCGTGAGGGTTTGTGCGTTCGAACAAGGCGACCTCAGTGGCCGACAGTTCAAATTCGTCGTTTTCGTCCCAGGACGACCACACGATCAGCGCGAAGAACCCGACGAGGGCCAATATCCCCATCCACCAGATGTGCCAGATCATGCCAAAGCCGCCAATGACGGCAAAGACGCTGACGAAGAACCCAAGCCCCGAGTTCTTTGGCATCTCGATCGCCTCATAAGGCTGGCTGGAAGCGGCCATGACCTCCTGCTTCGCCTCCCAGTACGCATCCAGGCCCTCCACTTGCGGAACCCGCGCAAAGTTGTAAGGCGGTGGTGGCGATGACGTTGACCATTCGAGCGTGCGCCCATCCCACGGGTCCGCACCTGCGCGCAACGTCTGGCGTTTCTTGATGCTCCACACCAACTGGGCGGCCTGGAGGAGAATGCCGACCAGGATCAGGACGGCCCCGGCTTCGGCAACCAGGAGATAAGGCAGCCACGCCGGATCGTCGTAGTGGTTCATGCGGCGGGTCATGCCCATGAAGCCAAGGATGTAGAGCGGCATGAAGGCAAGGTAGAAACCCACGAACCAGCACCAGAACGCCGCTTTGCCAAGGCCCTCGTGGAGGCGGAAGCCAAAGGCTTTCGGAAACCAGTACGTGAGGCCCGCGAAGCACCCGAAGACCACGCCGCCTATGATCACGTTGTGGAAGTGCGCGATCAGGAACAGGCTGTTATGCAGCACGAAGTCGGCCGGTGGCACCGCCATCAGTACACCGGTCATGCCGCCTATCGTGAACGTCACCATGAAGCCGATGGTCCACAGCACCGGCGAGGTGAAACGCACGCGGCCGCCGTACATGGTAAAGAGCCAGTTGAAGATCTTCACGCCTGTCGGTATCGCGATCACCATGGTGGTGATACCAAAGAACCCGTTGACGTCGGCGCCGGAGCCCATGGTGAAGAAATGATGCAGCCAGGTGGTGAACGCCAGGAGGGTGATGACCATGGTCGCCACTACCATCGACCGATAGCCGAACAGCGGCTTCCGGGAGAACGTGGAGATGACCTCCGAGAACACGCCAAACGGCGGAAGTATCAGGATGTAGACCTCAGGATGACCCCACGTCCATATGAGGTTGATGTACATCATGGGGTTCCCGCCACCATCGTTGGTGAAGAAATGCGTCCCCAGATAGCGGTCCAACAGTAGCATCGCAAACGTCGCTGTCAGGATCGGGAATGCCGCGACGATAAGCATGTTGGATGCCAGCGCCGTCCAGGTGAACACGGGCATCATCGACAGGCGCATGCCCGGTGCGCGCAACTTCAATATGGTCGTCACCAGGTTCACGCCCGAAAGCAACGTACCGACACCCGATATCTGCAAGGACCACAGGTAGTAGTCCACCCCTACTCCGGGGCTGAAAGGTAGTTCGGACAGCGGCGGATAGGCCAACCACCCCGTACGGGCAAATTCACCAATGCCGAGGGACAGATTGATCAATAGCGCGCCGGCGGCGGTCAGCCAGAAGCTGACGGAGTTCAGCACCGGGAACGCCACGTCGCGTGCGCCGATCTGCAAAGGCACGATGAAATTCATCAGCCCAATCACGAACGGCATCGCCATGAAGAAAATCATGATCGTGCCGTGCGCGGAAAAGACCTGGTCGTAGTGCTCCGGCGGGAGGAAGCCATGTCCGTTGCTGCTCGCCAGCGCCTGCTGTGAACGCATCATGATGGCATCGCTGAATCCGCGAAGCAGCATTACCAGGGCCAGCAAGGTATACATGATGCCGATGCGCTTGTGATCGACCGTCGTGATCCACTCGGTCCACAGCCATCCCCATTTCCGCTTGTAGGTAATCAGGGCAAGAATCGCCAGGATCCCAAGTATGAGCACGATGCACGTACCCATGATGATGGGCTGGTCCAATGGAATCGCGCTTAGCGTAAGCTTTCCGAACATGTCAGTGCTCCGATCCAGCAGATGAAAGCGTAGTGCCTGGGCTTCTTGCGGAGACGCCTGAGGTCAATTCCGGCCGCTTCGTGGCGTGGTCGATCGCATGGTCGAACAGTGCGTCGGAAACCGGGGAGTAGTAAGCGACCTCACCGACTTTGTGATCCGCCGTCAAACGGTCATAAGCGGTTGCGTCCAGTTGCGTAGCGGAGGATCTGGCCTGCTGCACCCAACTTTGGAATCCGGCCTCGTCGGTCGCGAGGACCTGGAAGTGCATGTCGGAGAAGCCGTCGCCGCTGAACTGCGCCGACAGCCCCCGGTAGTTGCCAGGCTCGCTCGCCTGCAACTGCAACTGCGTCTGCATGCCCGGCATGGCGTATATCTGGCCGCCCAACGAGGGAATGAAGAACGAATTCATTACGGTCGCCGAAGTCAACTTGAAGGAGACCGGGGTGTCGACGGGTATCGCCAACTCATTGACACTGGCAACGCCCTGCTCCGGATAGATGAACAGCCATCGCCAATCCATGGCCACGACCTGGACCACAATCGGCTTCCGTTTTGACGCCAGCGGCTGGTAGGGATCGAGCTGGTGCGCACCGACCCACGCGAGGCTTCCAAGGAAGAGGATGACGAGCAAGGGGATCATCCAGATAGAAAACTCGATGCTTCCGGAGTACTCCCACCTCGGTCGATAGGTTGCCCGCGCGTTGGATGCGCGAAACCACCAGGCGAACCAGAGCGTCAGGAAGATGATGGGCGTAATCACCATCAGCATCGGAATGAGCGCTTCGAGCAGAAGTTGTTTTTCCTGCGCCCCGACAGGCCCCTTGGGAAGAAGAATCCCTTCGGTACAGGCGCTCAGGAGCCCACAACATGCCATCGCAGTCGTCAGGCGGGCCAAGGACGACACCGCCGTGCTTCTAAACATCATGATTGGTCTCCGCGTCACACTCTCGTTGTAGGTGACAAGCGCGAAATGGTCTTGGATAAAACGGTCCCGCAGGGAACAGATCAGACATGCCTTCAACGATGCCGGGGTCAGAGCTTCGGCTCTGACCCCACCTACGCCGACTCGAAAGTGTCGACCTGCTCGGCAACGTCGCCAGTCCGAAGCAGCCGGATGGTTTTCGTACATATCCGGTCAATTGCGTACAAGCCCGAAACGTGGCATTGGCGCTAACGTTTCCCGCATCTTGATCGGCCTACGGGCTCGCTCGATTCGCACGATCGGTGCCTAGTCGCGCATTGACATCCATTGCAAGGGAGATCGTTACCATGGCCATGACCTCTGCCGACTACATTGCCCGTGTTCTCGAACTGGCGGGCATCAAACACGTCTACGGCGTCGTCGGAGATTCGCTCAATGGCCTGACGGATGCTTTCCGGCGATTGGGCACTATCGAGTGGATCCATACTCGTCACGAAGAAGGCGCCGCGTTCGCCGCTGGCGCCGAGGCCCATCTAACCGGTGAGCTGGCGGTCTGCGCAGGCAGTTGTGGCCCGGGCAATCTTCATCTGATCAACGGCCTGTTCGACTGCCATCGCAGCGGCACGCCCGTGCTTGCCATCGCCGCGCATATCCCGAGCACCGAGATCGGTATCGACTATTTCCAGGCCACGCATCCGGAGTCGCTGTTCAAGGAATGCAGTCACTACGTGGAACTGGTGTCCAATCCAGCCCAGCTCCCGCAGATCCTGGGGCGCGCCATTCGCGCCGCCGTCGCGCGACGCGGTGTTGCGGTTGTGGTCATACCTGGCGACATCGCGCTTAAGGAGGCCGTGGCGAAGGTGCCGCATTGGGTAGTGCCCACCAGGCCCATCGTTCATCCGGCCCTGAAAGACCTCAAACGGCTTGCCAATCTGCTCAAGGATGGAACGCGCGTCACCCTTTTCTGCGGCGCGGGCTGTGCAGGCGCACATGATGAGGTGATCGAGCTTGCACGGCGTCTCAAGGCACCGATCGTTCATACGCTTCGCGGCAAGGAATTCATCGAGTACGACAATCCGTATGATGTCGGCATGACGGGCCTTGTGGGTTTCTCGTCTGGCTACGCCGCCATGAAGGACTGCGACACGTTGTTGTTGTTGGGCACGGATTTCCCCTACCGCCAGTTCTTCCCCGAGCATGCCAAGATCGCGCAGATCGACATGCGCCCGGAAGCACTGGGCAATCGCTGCCCGCTCGATCTTGGCCTGATCGGCGATGTGAGGGAAACACTGCAGAGTCTCCTGCCTTCCATCACCGAGAAAGTCGACTCAAGCCATCTGGACGCGGCGCTCGCCCACTACAAGAAGGCGCGCGAAGGCCTGGACAAACTGGCCGAGCCCAAGGATGGCAGCAAAATTATCCATCCGCAGTACGTAACGCAACTGGTCAGCGAGCTTGCCGCGGAAGATGCCGTCTTTACCTGCGATGTCGGTACGCCGATCCTTTGGACGGCTCGGTACCTCAAAGTCAACGGCAAGCGCCGTATCGTCGGCTCGTTCAATCATGGCTCCATGGCGAACGCCATGCTCCATGCCATGGGTGCGCAGGTCGCCTACCCGAAGCGCCAGGTGGTCTCGATGTCAGGCGACGGTGGCTTTTCCATGATGATGGGCGATTTCCTGTCGCTCAAGCAGCTGAATCTTCCGGTCAAGATCGTCCTGCTCAATAACGGAACCCTGGGTTTCGTGGAAATGGAAATGAAGGCGCATGGTTTTGTCGACACCGGCTGCGACCTGATCAACCCCAATTTTGCGGACATGGCCAATGCCGTCGGCGTCAAGGGCATTCGCGTGGAGGACCCGAAAGACTTGCGAGCGGCGCTCATCGAAGCGTTCGAGCACGACGGCCCCGCACTCGTGGATGTTGTCAGCGCACGCCAGGAACTGGCGATGCCGCCGACGACCACGTTCGACGAGGCCTACAAGTTCGGGCTTTTCATGATCAAGGCAGTTCTGGACGGCCGGGCCACGGAGCTTGTCGATCTGGCGAAAGTGAACCTGCTTCGCTGACGCGACCGCTTCGAACCTTGGCCGTGATCGGGAAGTCCCCACCCCGCTATGGGTGGGCGACGCCTTTTATGGCCCTCGCACAAGCAACGCTACCAGCAGGAAATAACGCGCCATGAATTCATGTCGAAGCTCAAGGCCCCGGTTTTCGCTCCTGCAAGTGACAGGTCGGTTGCGCGCAGCGGCGACCCTGACGTCCGTGGCCACATTGACCGCATGTAGCGCATCCCCCTCGCGAAACATCCTGGGATCGTATTTTCCGACCTGGATGATCTGCGCATTGCTTGGTCTGCTCGGCGTCGTGATCCTGCGCGCCGTGCTAGGAAAGGCCGGCATCGATACGAGCCTCCCCATGCCGGTGGTGGTTTACCTGTGCATCTGGATCAGCATAACGCTGGCGATCTGGCTTCTTTGGCTGGGATGAAGGAGACACCGCCCATGTCTAAGAAGACCACCCTTGGCCGCATCATTGCGTTTGTTGCGATTGCCAGCGCCGTCGTGATGCTGATCGCAACGATGATTGTGCTTGACCAGCGTCCTCGCACCCACGACGCCTATGTCTTTGCCTATAGCGCAGGCATCACACCTGAAGTAAGCGGACGCATCGTCGAGTCCAACATTCAGAACGATCAATTAGTCCACAAAGGCGACGTACTGCTTCGCATCGATCCGGAGCCGTTTGAGATGAAGCTTCGCCAGGCGAATGCGCAGGTCGCTGCCCTGGAAGCCGATATCGACCTGACCAGCCGCCAGGTAACAGCGCAGGGCTCCGGTGCCCAAGCTGCCTTGCGTCAAGCGGACCGCGCCCGCCAACAGCTCGCGCTGGCGCACAACACAGTCGAACGCATGGCGCCGCTTCTGGCGAGTGGCTTCGTCACGGCCCAGCAGATGGACGAAGCCCGTACGAATGAGCGGACGGCCAATGCGCAGATGGCAGCCGCCATCCAGCAGGCCTCCCAGGCCAAGGAAGCCATTGGCGACGTGGAAAGCCTCAAAGCGCAACTGCTCGGAGCGCAAGCAGCCCAGGCCCTGGCCGCGCGTAACGTTCGTGAGACCACCATTCGAGCGCCGGTGGACGGGCGGATTGCGGGCTTCAACCTTTCGATCGGCTCGTTTGCCGTCGAAGGCCATCCCTTGTTTACCCTGATCGATAATACTCATTGGTATGCCATCGCCAATTTCCGGGAAACGGACCTGCGGCACCTCCAGCCAGGCGATCATGCCACTGTCTGGGTGATGGGGCACGATGATCATCCGCTCCAGGGCGTGGTCGAAAGCCTTGGTTCGGGAGTCCAGCCGCAGGGTCAAGCCGGTCCTGGACTGCCCGCAGTCGATCGGAATCTCAACTGGGTAGTCGTTGCTCAGCGCTTCCCCGTATGGGTGCGCCTGGATCATCCCGAGGCGGGTTTCCTGCGCATCGGGGCGACTGCTTCGGTCAAGGTGATGAAATGACTTCCGTTAGCGGAAGCGCTTCGGAGGAAGGATTCTCGGCGCTGCTGCGTCGCGAGTTGCAGCTTGATGCGCCGAGGGTTCGAACCGTCGTACGCATTGCCGCCGGAACGGCCATCGCCGTGGCGCTCACCATGGTGTTTCAGATACCGCTGCCTCCGTACGTGGCATACCTGATCTTTCTCCTGAGCATGGAAGACACGGCCTCGACGCTCATGTTTGCAGTAGCCGGCATGGTCGCCGCAACGCTGGCAGTTGCACTCTCGGTCCTATTCTATGTATTCGATGCATCGGAGCCTGCCCTGAGGATCCCGTTGCTTGCATTGAGCACGTTCCTTGGCACGTTCCTCTCGCGCACCAGCACGCTGGGCCCGGTCGCTTTTCTCGCCGGCTACGTCCTGATGCTCTCGCAAACGCTCATCGACGACGTCCCAAGCGCCGAGGCCATCACCCATGTCGTGCTTTGGCTTTGGGTCGTTGTCGCCACGCCGGTAGTGACGATCGTCGTGCTCAATCTGCTCAGTGGAGAAAGTCCGGTAGCCCTTTCCCGTCGACGGGCGGCGGCATTGATGGAGGCAGTGGCGAGCTATATCGAGCTACCACTCTCCCAGAATCCATCGCTTCTGCGCCAAGGGCTCGTGTCGCTCAACCAGCTCAGGGGCAAAGCCTACATCTGGGACAAGAAACTCAAGGCATTCGCGGAAGAAGACCAAAGGATGCTCGGCCTCGTGCTGGAAGTACTCCAGATCGCCCGTGGCCTGCCGCCACAGCTGCCAACGGCTTCCCGGCATGCGCTGGCATCAAGCGTTCGCCAAAGCCGTTCGCTGTTCCTCAAGCGCAGAGGCATCGATGTCGCGTTCGTTCCACCTCCCCAGGACAGCATCGAACCCGAATCCGATCCTGCTTTCGAAGCCCTTCAGCTGGCATTACGCGACCTGCATGCCATAGCCAGCGGCGAAGCCCAGGCAGCCCCACCCGAAGAGCATGCCGTCCATCCCCGCGGATTCTTCGTGGCCGACGCCTTCCACGATCCGGCGCATGCACGCTTCGCGCTCAAGGTGACCCTTGCGGTGATGGCGTCCTATGCAACCTATACGCTACTGGATTGGCCGGGTATTCGAACCGCCGTTACCACATGTTTCTTCGTCTCGCTGACCACTTTCGGCGAGAGTGCGCACAAACTAACCCTGCGTCTCTCCGGCGCGCTCCTGGGAGGCCTCCTGGGTGGTCTGTGCCTGGTGTTCGTCATGCCATCGCTTACGGACATTGGGCAGCTATGCCTGCTTGTCGCGGGTGTCTCGGCGCTTTGCGCCTGGGTCTCCACAGGAAGCGAAAACATCTCCTACGCGGGCATGCAGATGGCGTTCGCGTTCTTCCTGGGCGTGTTGCAGGGCTATGCGCCGGCAAGTGACTTGACGGTACTCAGGGATCGGGTAGTCGGCATCGTTGTCGGGAATCTCTGGATCAGCATCGTTTTCACCAGTCTCTGGCCGATAAGCGCGCTTCAGCAGGCGCGCAATCTCTGGTCTTCTTCATTGGAACGATTGAGTGCCCTGCTTGTAGCCCCGACGACGCAAGCTGCCGCGCAACTGCGGCTCGATGTCACCACAAAGGCACAGCAAGCGGCCTTGCTGAAATCCCGCTCGGCATTTGAAGGACGATTGATTCAAGGCCATAGGCCGCCCGATATCGCCGATAGCGAAGCATCTGACATGGAACGACTGACCAGTTCGGCATTTATCGTCCAGCGTCTCCAGGCCGACCACCCCGTGCCCAATGCCGGCCTTCAGGCATCGCAACGCTTGCTTTCGCTTTCCAAAGGATCCGCTTCCCCGTCGATTCACCCTGATGCGCCGGCCCCGACTTCGCTCGTCGGCCTGGCGCGCTTGCGCCTGAACGAAGAGATCGACCATGCGTCGCGCTTGCTATAAATCGTCGCCCTCTATCGTTTGCGGCGTTGCCGTTGCGCTATGCGGACATCTCGTGCCGGCCTGGGCGGGCGACGGACCCGTTTCGTGGACGGGTACCCCCAAGACCGCCATCACGGCAACGGCGACGGCAGATACGCCCAAAGTCGAAGATCGAGCCTATGCGTTGCCGGAACTGCTGCAGTTGGCGTTGTCGATCAACCCGCAAACCCGGGAGATCCAGGAACAGGCTTATCAGGCGAATCTGGCGACGCAATTGGCCAAAAGCCAATACGCGCCGCAGATCAGCCTCAAGGCACTGGGCGGCTTTCAACGCACGCCGGTGGCCATTCCGCCGACAGTCTCGTCCAAGGGTTACTTCGTTTCATCCACACGTGAGATCTTTCCGACCGTGGAGATGAAGTGGCTCCTGTTCGATTTCGGCCGGCGCAAGGGCCAGGTCGAAGAGGCCCAGCACAACGCCGACGCCGCGCAATCTGCGTTCCTGGGGGCACAGGAAAAGCTGGTCTACGACGTCTCGGAAGCCTACTTCGAAACCACCTCCGCACAGGGTCGTGTCCGCGCCGCGCAGAAAGCGCTCGAGTCTGCACGGCTAACCGAGCAGGCTGTCCAGGCGCAACGCAGCCATGGACGGGCCACGGTGGTACAGGTGGCGGAAGCACAACGCCAGACGGCTGCCATGCGTTTGGCGCTCACCAAAGCATCCGGCGCTGCCGATACGGCGTTTGCAGGTTTGGTGGCGACCGTGGGTTTGCCACCTGAAAGCCACTTCGAGGTCGCTACGCCGTCGGACGTGGTAACGCCAGGTTCCCTCCCCGCGCTTCATGCGCTTATCGAAGAAGCGATCGTCTCGCGGCCGAATGTCCTCGCCGCGCAGAACAAGGTAGCGGCATCGGAGGCCAAGATCGATGCAGCCCGGGCGGCTTACCGCCCGACGATCGGCCTATCCGCTCAGGTCTTCCAGAATATCGGCAAGATCAGCAGCGACGGCAGCCCCTATTCGTCGATCAACCGCACCGGCAATGCCTTGTTCGTCTCGTTCGAATGGCCGCTGTCCGATGGCGGCGCACGTGCGACCAACGTGTCGCTCGCCGTTTCGGAGAAATCCGCCGCGGAAGACTCATTGGCAGCGGCCAAGAATGTCGCTTCCCAACAGGTTGTGCAGGCCTACAGCAATCTAAAGACGAGCCTGGACAATCGCGAGCAAGCGCTTGCCTATACCAAGGCCTCCGACGTCGCCTATCAAGCAACCCTGGCTTCTTATCGCCGCGGGCTGAGCAGCATCACCGATCTGACCAACAGCGAGGCGGTTCTTGCGCAAGCGCAGGCCGACCAGGAAGACGCAGACGCCAGCGTGCAGATCGCCACGGCCGCGCTGGGTCTTGCGCTAGGTCATCGGCCTGGATCGCTGTAACGCCCTTTTCCGTCTCATTCCTTACCAACTCAAATGGTGGTGTGTTCCATGGCCAAGAAAGTCGCCCAGATCATCGTAGAGGTCCTCGAACAGGCTGGCGTGAAGCGCTGTTACGGCATCGTCGGCGATACCCTGAATCTCATCGCCGAGCATCTGGACAAGAGCTCCATTGAGTGGGTGCATGTTCGCCATGAAGAGGCGGGTGCTTTCGCTGCGGGTGCCGAGGCGCTCCTTACTGGCGAACTGACTGCCTGTGCGGGTAGCTGCGGCCCGGGAAGCCTGCACTTTATCAACGGGCTGTACGAAGCCAACCGCAATCGCTCACCCATGGTCTTGATTGCCAGCCAGATCACTGGGGCAAGACCGTCAGCAAGGCTTCCGAACTGGAAGCCGCCATCAACGAGTGGCTCTCCCAGCCAGGCCCCGCCCTGCTCAACGTTCTGGTCAATCCGCTCGAATTGGTCAGGCCACCTTTTATTGAACTGAAGCCTGTCATAGGCATGGCGCTGTATTCCACTCGAGCCATCCTTCATGGGCGCGGAGCCGATGTCGTGGAAATGATTCGCGAAAACCTTCCCTGATCTTTCCGGGAAGAACGACAGGGGCCAGTTTGGGCCACCCGGCATGCCAACTAAATCATCATTAGCAGGAGAAGTATCGTGTCTCAATCCATAGAGAACACATCACGATCGACGCACAAACCGCGCTTGGTACGGTGGAGCCTGTTGGTGCTTTCGCTGCTTATCCTGGCCCTTGGCGCGGCGCTGACTTTCGGCGGCATCAGGCTGGCCTCGCTAGGCGGCTCCTGGTACTACCTGATTGCCGGCATCGGTTTGTTGATCGCCGGCGTCAACAA
>Ga0193717_1002138_pt1 | contig 11585 bp, 11 predicted proteins | sample U2c2metaG_FD_145900 | JGI IMG/M metagenome (GOLD analysis project Ga0193717, IMG submission 145900) | Soil microbial communities from a riparian zone of the East river system, Colorado, United States - U2c2 | ecosystem: Environmental > Terrestrial > Soil > Riparian zone | place: USA: East River...
TCGCATTGAGTGCACAGCATCGGCTCGTCACGGCTGGTGTCGTCGGATGTCTCAAGCAGCAAGGTGCGGTGCAGAACGACCCGTAGCGCCACCAGCGCCAACACCGTGATCAAGGCGTACAGACCCACGATTTGGCTATACGAGATCCAGGCGTAGTCGATCCGGTTCTGCGCGACGTAGACGAGCAGGGCGATGAGGACGGCCGGCGCAGCGGACGTCACCGAGTACCAGTGTGGAACGGACCTGGGGTCCGCGCGCCGCCTGAACCAGAGCGTCGCACCCACCAGGCCGCCGACAGCCGCCGCAGTCAGCGGTGCGGCGACGCCCCGGATCGCTGCCAGCGCAAAGAGCGCGTCGATCGGAAAGTCCTTGGCCACCAGTCCATTCGCGAATTCCGGCGCCGCCCGGGTGAGCACGCCTGCACCGGTGAAACAGAGCGCCGCGAGCGCCCCGATCACGAACCCGTCCAACGACTCCCGGATACCCGGGCGCACCAGCCGAATCACGGCGACCGGCGCGAGCATGAGCAGGACGCCGCCGATGGGAATCAGCAGCAGGTTTATCAGCTGCTCCGCAGTGGTCATCGGCGTGCCGAGCACGTCGTCGAAAGTGCGCTTCCAGATGGCTTCGGTTCCGATCGCCCAGCCGATGCCGATCCCGATGGCGAGTACCGCGGTGACCGCCAGGGTCACGACGGACTGGTCGCGGAACGCGTCCGATTCACGCAGATACAGAACGAACAGCAACGGCAGCCCGAGCGAGCTGATGCCGATCAGCGGCGGTTGCCAGCGCAGCAGTGCGAAGCCAACGAGCAGCGCGAGTAGCACGATCAGCGCCACCCGGAAGGCCGACCGGGATCGGCGCGGCACCCGCGGGAAGAGCGACGTCGCGATCGACGGGCGCAACACGTGCTCGTTCGGTGCCGCGGCGAAAGCCCGGATTCGCAGCGACGCGAGCCCACCGAAACGCGACGGCGACTGGGTCGCGCCGCACGTCCCGCAGTACGTGCCTGCCGGGACGTCCGCCCCGCATGCGCGGCAAGGCATGGTGGGCAACGATTCCCGGCCCATGCCAGACTCCCCGGAGGTCACCGCGGCGCAACGCCCTTCTGGATGTCCAGAAGGTCGTGGACGAGGCCTTCGACGTCTGGGGTCCCGAGTCCCGTCACTAGGTCGTATCCGGGCGTGGACATGTCGACCGCGTTCCCGCCGAGGCTGACGTCGCGGAAGCCGGGCGCATTGGCGCCCGCCGCCACCCGATAGAGCAACGGATTCAGGTCGCCAAGTGCTCGCCCGCCGTTGGCGAGCAGGTACTGGTTCATGATGGCTGTCAGGGCAGCCCAGATCGGGGCGGACTGAGAGGTGCCCGCACCGACCAGATCCTGCCCGTCGAACCTGATTCGCACGCCGGTGAACGGATCGGCGACGGCGGACACATCGGGGGTCAACCGACCCTCGAAATCGGGATCGCGCACCGCGGTGACTCTTTTTTGCCAGGCCGGCCGGGGGAACAGCGTCGACACTCCGCCGCTGGTCCCTTGCGACATCGGCGAGTCGACCCACGCCTGTTCCGCTATCCACTTGCCGTCCCTGTCGGTCGACAGTGTGGTGCCGCCGACGGAGGTCATGGCTGGCAGCGAGGCGACGGCGTCCAATCCGATGTCCGACGGTCCCGGCGGGGACGACCAGTTCGGGCCGCCCTTGCATTCCAGGCCCGCGGTGTCGCCGCTCGCATCGAAGGCGGTTGTCCCGCGCGCCTGGGCCCTGACCAACGCGGACTGCACCGGCTTGAGGTCGGTGGCGGTGATGAGCGCATCGCACCCCCAGCCGATCGACAAACTCCACACCGCACCGGGGAATTGCTGACTGACCGAATCGAACATTTCACCGATCCGCTCATAGGTGCGGCCGCCATCGAGAGTGGTTCGAGCGTTGACGACCACCATCTGCGCGTCAGGCGCGACAGCGTGCGCGACCTCGAGGTCCATCACCGTCTCCGCGGAAGATTCACCGAATTGGTCGCCGATGAGGATCGGCTTCAGTGGGGGCAGCCCGGACTGCTCGGCGAACTCGTCGAGGTCAGTCTGGTCGTAGCCGCCGAACTCGTAGAACACGATGGTTTGACCCTTGCCGGTGAAACCCGCGGCCGTCAGCGCACTGGCGTTGTAGGCCTCCAGAAGGGCGTTCGGCTTCAACCCCTTCCGTGGTACGTCAAGCGGGAGGAAGTTCGGGCTGGCACGACGGTGCGGGCTGAACCCGAGGATACGTCCGAGCCCAGTCACCGTCCCGCTCACCGCTTGTGGGACCTCGGGTTGCTGAGCCGATGCGTAGAACACCTGCCCTTGCATGCCGCGATAGTCGTGCACCGACACGTTGAAGGCAGTGGCCACATCACGTGGGGCGCCTTCGACGATGGCCCACGCCTCGCCGGCTTGCCACCGCACGCCAAGGCCCTTCGCCGCCGCCCAATTCATCAACGGCTCGGGACGCGTCGTGTCGTGCAGCGCCACGGTGAGTTGCGAGCGTTCGAGTCGTGATGGACCGAGATCCGTTGAGCTGCCGAGCAATAGCGCATACGGACCGCCGATGACGCCATCGAGTCGGGGCCTGGGCCCCGCTTGATGGCCCGAGACCAGCACGACCACGGTCGCGGCCATCGATACCGTCAGCGCGCATCCGAGCACACCCGCCGAGCGTCGACCGAGACGGTGGGTAGCAAACCCCCACGCATTGCGGAGTCGGGCCGACCGAGTTGCCGTCACCCCGTCGCTAGGCAGGTCGGAGCGCCCTGGGTGAGCGGCGTCGCCGCAGCCCTCATCCATGCGTGAAACCTCCCACGGGGCATCAGTAGTGCTGCCCCCTGCGGGCCAACGATGCGGTCGAACGACCGCGTCCAGATGGGCTGATTAGCCCGTGTGCTGGTGATCGCCCGGGTGGACGGTCGGCGCGGGAATGGCCGTCACCGGCGGCGTGAACTTGTTGCCCCCGGACGGGTCGATGCTCTTCTCGGTCGGCGACGGAGCAACCGTTGTGGTCGTCGTCGTGCTTGAGGGACTTGGTTGTTCGCCGCCGCCACAGCCGGCGGTGAGCGCGCCCATGGCGATGATCGCGCTACCGCCCGCGACGAGCGCCAGTCGGCGAGTCAAACGATCAGACTTCATAGTTCTTGTCCTATCCAACCCGCTTTGCGGGCCTGTGAAGGGTTTGCGGGTCCCTGTGGAAGCAACGCTAACGTCAATATAGTCGAACATTCCGGGCAAACGCTTGAGACGCTGGTCCCAGAGTCAGTCGCCGACAGTGCATGTTACGACCAAGTAGGTCGCACCGTCGACCCGAATCGTATGGGTGTTCGGCGAGGTCTTCAGTTCCGGTGCGTGCCCGGAATCGCCGTCGGCGCAGGCGGTGCAATGACGGGTGGCGTGAACTTGTTGCCCCCCGTTGGGTTGATCGACTTCTCGGTCGGCGACACCGACGTGGTCGTCGGCGTCGTGCTCGAGGGACTTGGCTTTTCGCCGCCGCTACAACCGGCGGTGAGTGCGCCCATGGCGATGATCGCGCTGCCGCCTGCGACGAGCGCCACCCGACGTGCCAAACGTCCTGACTTCAACATTCCTGACCTGTCTTTCTATCCCCGTGTGATGTTTGCGGACGATGGCGTAACGAACCGCAACGTCAATATAATGGCACAGTTTCGGCAAACTGTCTCGTAAAACCTCATTGAGGGCCAAACGAGGCGCCGTTGGCGGCAAAAGAACACTTCACAGTGGACTCTAAGCTCGCTAACTCGGCATTGCCTGGATGGCGTGAAACCCAACCAGTTACCTTCGGTCGAGATCGGGGTGAACATTCGACCCGCGCGGGCAATGGTTACTAACGGTGCGGAGGGCGTCGGCTGGCGAAGAGTGTCGACGGTCAGGCCGCGATGCGCGCGGACTGCATCTCGTCGAACCGGTCCAGCAGAGTGGCCGCAACCAGGTTGTGCGAGCCCAACGGCTGGGCCATCGGAATGCCAAGGGCCGCAGCGGAGTTGGCTACCCGGTCGGTGATCCGGCCGGGAGCGAGGAACCAGGGCGCGACGATCAGCCGACGCGCACCCCGGCGCCGTAGCCGGGCGGCCGCCTCGGCCACCGTCGGATGCGGTCCGGTGGCGAAGGCCACCTCCACACCCGCCCACTGGGTCCTGGCAGTCAACGCGGGCGCCAGCGACGCGGTGCCGGCGTTCGCCCCTTGGTCGGAGGAGCCGACGGCCACCACGATCACACCGAGGTCGCGCTGATCGGCCGTTGCGCCTGCCTCGGTCAGCCGTCGGCCCAGCACGGTGACCAGTGCGGGGTCCTCACCAAGGACGTCGGCCTGTCGGACCACCGCGCCGGACGCCTCGATCGCTGCAGGTAGGTCGATCCGAGCGTGATACGCGCTGGCCAGCAGCATCGGTACCACCACGGCGGACTCCTGCCGCAGTGCGACGTCCGAGAGCACGTCGGCGACGTTGGGCACGGACTGCTCGAGGAAGGCGGGGTGGACCTCCAGCCGCGGCCTGAGCCGTCGGATCCGGCCCGCGAGTGCTTGCGCCACCGCCGCCGAGCGCTGATCCGCGCTGCCGTGCGCGGCGAGGATCAGCGACGGGGGGTTCGGCTGAGTCACGACGCGTGCAGCCCGCATTCCGTCTTGGCCTGACCCGCCCAGCGCCCGCTGCGGGGGTCGGCGCCTGCCACCGGCTTGGCGGTGCACGGCGCGCACCCGATCGAGGGGTACCCCTCGTCGACGAGCGGGTTGACCAGGATGTCGTTGTCCTCGACGTAGGCCTGCATCTCGTCGTCCGACCAGGCCGCGATCGGGTTGATCTTCACCAGCCCGAACGCCTTGTCGAAGCTGATGAGCGGCGCGTTGGCACGCGTCGGTGCCTCCACCCGCCGGAGGCCGGTAACCCATGCCGAGTAGCCCTTGAGCGCCTTGCCCAGCGGTTCCACCTTGCGCATGCGGCAGCACTCTCCGGGGTCGCGCGCGAACAGGTCCTTGCCGAGCAGCTTGTCCTGCTGGGCGACGCTGTGCTCCGGGGAGACGTTCACCACGTTGACGCCGTATACGGCCTCGATGGCGTCACGGGTTCCGATGGTCTCGGCGAAGTGGTAGCCGGTGTCGAGGAAGAGCACGTCCACGCCGGGACGCACGTTCGCGGCCAGGCTGACCAGCACCCCGTCCTGCATGTTGGAGGCCACCACATAGTTGCCACCGAAGTGCTCGTCGGTCCAGCGCAGCAGCTCCTCGGCGCTCGCGCCGTCCAAGTCGGCGGCGCCACGCTCGGCCAACTCGATCAGGTCGCCCTCGGCCATCAGGTCTGTCATCTGTGCTCTCCGCTCTTCGCGCAAGCGCTCATCGGTGCTCTCCGCTCTTCGCGCAAGCGCTCATCGGTGCTCTCCGCTCTTCGCGCAAGCGCTCATCGGTGCTCTCCGCTCTTCGCGCAAGCGCTCATCGCAAGTCCGCCTCGTCTGCTCGTACTGCCCAGGTAGCGAAACGCTCGCCGTCTTCCCTTTGTTTCACGAAGTTCCGTACGACCCGTTCGATGTAGTCCCCAAGCTCGCTCGACACGACCTTGTGCTGGCGCAACTTGCGCCCGAATCCGCTGTCCAGCCCCAGGCTGCCACCCAGGTGAACCTGGAAGCCCTCGACCGGACCGTCGCCGTCGTCGACCATTTGGCCCTTGAAGCCGATGTCGGCGACCTGGATGCGGGCACACGAGTTCGGGCAGCCGTTGATGTTGACGGTGACCGGCACGTCCAGCTGCGCGTTGATGTCCTCAAGTCGCTTCTCGAGCTCCGGAACAAGCGTCTGGCTGCGCTTGCGCGTCTCGGCGAACGACAGCTTGCAGAATTCGATGCCGGTGCAGGCCATCATGTTGCGCCGCCAGTGCGATGGCGTCGACGGCAGCCCGAGTGCATCCAGGCCAGCTCTCAATGCGTCGAGCTTGTCGTCGGCGACGTCGAGGACGACCAGCTTCTGATACGGCGTGAACCGGATGCGATCCGAACCCGCCGCCTCGGCGAGATCGGCGACCTTGGAGAGGATGGTGCCCGACACGCGGCCCGCGATCGGGGCCACGCCGACGGCGTTCAGTCCGTTCTTCAGCCGCTGCACACCGACGTGATCGATGGGCCGGGCGACCGGCTCTGGCGCGGGTCCGTCGATCAGGGGCCGCTTCAGGTACTCCTCTTCGAGAACTTTCCTGAATTTCTCGATGCCCCAGTCCTTGATGAGGAACTTGAGTCGCGCCTTGGCGCGCAGTCGGCGGTAGCCGTAGTCGCGGAACACGCTGACCACGCCCTCCCAGACATCGGGCACTTCATCGAGCGGCACCCAGGCGCCAACGCGCTGGCCCAGCATCGGGTTGGTGGACAACCCGCCGCCAACCCAGAGGTCGAAGCCGGGACCGTGCTCCGGGTGGTCGACGCCGACGAACGCGACGTCGTTGACCTCGTGCACTACGTCCTGCAGACCGGAGATCGCGGTCTTGAACTTGCGCGGCAGGTTGGAGTACTCCGGCTTGCCGATGTAGCGCTTGACGATCTCGGCGATCGCGGGCGTGCCGTCGATGACCTCGTCGAGCGACTCGCCGGCCAGCGGTGAGCCCAGCACGACGCGGGGGCAGTCACCGCACGCCTCGGTGGTGAACAGGCCGACCTCGTCGAGCCGCCTCCAGATCTCCGGCATGTCCTCGACCTGGATCCAGTGGTACTGGACGTTCTCGCGGTCGGAGATGTCGGCGGTGTCGCGGGCGAACTCCGTGGAGATACCGCCGAGCGTGCGCAGTGCTGCCGCGGTCAGCGCGCCGCCGTCGCAGCGGACGCGCAGCATGAAGTACTCGTCCTCGAGCATGTCGGTGTTGTCATCACCGGTCCACGTGCCGTCATAGCCCGGCTTGCGCTGGGTGTAGAGCCCCCACCAGCGGAAGCGGCCGCGAAGGTCGCCCTTGTCGATGCTCTCGAAGCCGCCTTGGGCGTAGATGTTCTCGATGCGCGCCCGCACGTTGAGCGGATTGTCGTCCTTCTTGGACTGTTCGTTGGCGTTGAGTGGTTCCCGGTAGCCGAGCGCCCACTGACCCTCGCCCTTGGGGCGTTTGACGGGTTTCGCCTTGGATTCTGCCTGCGTCATGAAATTTGGCTCCTTCGATGGAGGAGCCGGCGTTCGGGTCGCGCTTTCACCGGTGGCTGTCCGGCGGCGCAGATCCGGCGGCCAGCTGAAGTAACGGGTGGGCTGGGTCCTAGATCAGGCGCGTCAAGGCAGACAGCAACAGCTACATACGCGCTTGAAATCGACATGCCGCCGGGCCACCAGCGCAACGCGGGTGTTGAGACTCGGGGCGACAGTCACGTGGGCCATTGTGCCACGGACGCCCGCATGCGCCCTAACCGGCACAGATTTGTGCTCGTGGTGAGCAAAACCCACTCTGAGACACTGGTGGTGACCATTCAGGCCCGCGGACGTGAGGAGCAAAAGGCGGCCCCGTCAGCAGTGTTGCCGAACCTGCAGTCGTCGCCCGGCCGACCGTTCGGCATCTACGTGCACGTGCCGTTCTGCGCGACACGGTGCGGCTACTGCGACTTCAACACCTACACACCCGCCGAACTCGGCGGGGCGAACCCCGACGGCTGGCTCGCGGCGTTGCGGCTCGAGCTCGAGCAGGCGGCGGGGGTGCTCGGCCGCCCTCCCTCCTGCCCTCCGGATTCGATTCCCGGGTCGCTGCGCTCCTGCCCTCCGGATTCGATTCCCGGGTCGCTGCGCTCCTGCCCTCCGGAAGTCGACACCGTGTTCGTCGGCGGCGGAACGCCCTCCCTGCTTGGAGCTTCGGGCCTGGCCGCCGTCATGGACGCCATCCGCGACCACTTCCCGGTCGCCGACGATGCCGAGGTCACCACCGAGGCCAACCCGGAGTCGACGTCTCCTGCGCTGTTCGCAGACCTGCGCGCCGCAGGCTTCACCAGGATCTCCCTCGGCATGCAGTCGGTGGCGCCCCACGTGTTGGCCGCGCTCGACCGGGTGCACTCGCCAGGACGGCCGCTCGCCGCAGCCGCCGAGGCGCGGGCCGAGGGGTTCGACCACATCAACCTCGACCTCATCTACGGGACGCCGGGGGAGACCGACGACGACCTCCGCCGCTCGGTCGACGCCGCGATCGAGGCAGGGGTGGACCACGTGTCCGGCTACGCCCTCGTCGTCGAGGACGGAACTGCCCTGGCGCGCCGGGTCCGTCGCGGGGAACTCCCTGCGCCCGACAACGACGTGCTCGCGCAGCGCTACGAGCTACTCGATGCGCACCTGTCGCGTGCCGGCTTCGACTGGTACGAGGTGTCCAACTGGAGCAGGCCCGGCGGGGCGTGTCGGCACAATCTGGGGTACTGGGCAGGCGGCGAATGGTGGGGGGCCGGACCCGGCGCGCACGGCTACGTCGGCCACACCCGGTGGTGGAATATCAAGCACCCCAACGCTTATGCGCAGGCGTTGGCCGATGGTCGGCTACCCGTCGGTGACTTCGAGGTGCTCGACGACGACGCTCGTCACACCGAGGACGTGATGCTGCAACTGCGGCTGCGCAGCGGTCTGCCGGTCGCACTGCTCAGTGCCGCCGAGGCCGATCGGGCCGACGTCGCGGTCGCCGACGGGCTGGCCGTCCGGCGCGCCGAGCGGCTGGTGTTGACCGAGCGCGGTCGGCTGCTGGCCGACGCAGTCGTACGCGACCTGCTCGACTAATGGGCGAACAGGGTGACCGGCACCACTGTCACGTAAGCCGTTCTCCGCGCGGGTGCAGGACGCGTTGCTCGCCGACGACCGCATCCGCCATCTGCGCGGCCGGGTCGTGCACGCCGTCGCCCGTGACGATCGAATTCGGTTGACGCTCAGTACGAATCGAAGTGGTGAGGCATTGGGGAGCCTTCAGAGACCGTGCACGGCTTCGATCTGGTGATCGACGGGTCCGGCGCCGACGCGATGTGGTTCGTGCCGCTGTTCACCCAGCACGCGCTTGACCTGTTGGAACTCGGGCTCGGTGGACCGCTGACCGGCGAGTCGCTGCAGGATGCGATCGGTCACGACCTGGCCATCGGCGACGTCCATCCGAAGTTGTTCCTACCCGGCCTGTCCGGGCTCACCCGGGGCCCGGGCTTTCCGAACCTCAGCTGTCTCGGACTGCTGTCGGATCGAGTTCTGGGTGCCGACCTTTCCAATGACATGACGAGGAGATTCGATGAGTACCAATCCGTTCGATGACGAAGACGGCACGTTCTACGTCTTGGTGAACGACGAGGATCAGCACAGCCTTTGGCCGACGTTCGCCGACCTGCCCGCGGATTGGCGGGTGGTATTCGGCGAGAGCACCCGCGCGGACTGTCTGGCCTTCGTCGAGGAGGCGTGGACGGACATGCGGCCCAAGAGTCTCCGCGACGCGATGGCCGCCGACTAACCAACTGACGCTTCTGCCGCGAGCGTGCGTGTCGGTACGCGACACGCCTTGGCGATGTGGCACTCGGCGCGCGCTCGCGCGGGGTTGGCGCCGCGTCGCTCCCATAGGCTGAGCAGGTGAAGGTCCGGGTCGGTGCCGCGATGTGGATCGTCGCAGCATTGGGATTCTTCGTGGCCGAGGCGATCACGGCGGCCGCGAGCTCCGACTACGGATATCTCAAGGACTACATCAGCACGCTCGGAGTGCCAGGTCGATCGCCTCGGGCGGACCTGATGAATGCCGCATTCGTCGCGCAGGGCGTGCTGTTCCCGGTGGGAGCTGTCCTGACGACACTCGGCGTCCACGCACGAAAGGTGTTGCCGTTCTTGTCGTTGGCGTCTTTGAACGGGGTTGGCAACCTCGTCGTCGCCTTCGTGCACAGTGGTGCCGGCTCGACGTGGCACGTGGTGGGCGCCGCAGTGGCGATCGCCGCAGGAAACTCCGCGGTGCTCACCGGATCGTCCGTACTCCGTCGCGCGGGTGGCGCTCGCATTCACCTGGTGGCGTCCGTGGCGATCGGTGGACTGGGTCTGCTGTGTCTGCTCGCGGTGGCGTCGGGTGCGTCGCCGGTCGGGCTCTGGGAGCGCGGCAGTGTGTACGCGATCTTCATCTGGCAGGCGTACACGGCGGTGTATCTACTGAGTCGGGGATCGTGATCGAGCGTGCGCCGAGTGCCACATCTACGCGGCGTGTCGCGTACGTACCCGCGCGCTCGGGAAATGGCTAGGTCTGCTCGGCCAGCGGCCGGTCCATGTCGAACACCCGCGCATGTAGTACGGGCCGATTGCGCAGTGCGGCCCGCACCGCCTGGTGCACGCCGTCTTCGAGATACACCACGCCCTGCCATCGCACGGCGTGGGGGAAGAGGTCGCCGTAGAACGTCGAGTCCTCCGACAGCAGCCGGTCGAGCTCGAGCACCGTCGTGGTGGTCACCAACTCATCGAGCCGGATTTGCCGGGGAGGTATCTGCGCCCACTCCCGATACGACATCCCGTGCTCCGGATACGGTTTGCCGTCACGAACCCCTTTGAAGATCACGGGCGCACCTTCGCTGATTTCGTCCCCCGCAACCTCAATTTGCGCATGCAAGGAGGTTAATCGTACATTCGCGCGTTGTCTTTGCCATGGGCGCTGGACAGGCCGGAGGGGGCTACGGGGTGTTCGGTCGGGGCCCGCGCAGCTGGGCACCGTAAAATGAACACCAAGCGAGAAGCGGAGCGGTATCGCGCATGGGGCACCGTTGGAGGTGAACGATGAGTAGTGCCGACGATCGTCGGTTCGAAGTGCTGCGCGCCATCGTCGCCGACTTCGTCACCACCAAGGAACCCATCGGTAGCAAGACGCTCGTCGAGCGGCACAATCTTGGCGTGTCCAGCGCCACCGTGCGCAACGACATGGCCGTGCTCGAGGCCGAGGGATACATCACCCAGCCCCACACCAGCTCGGGCCGCGTTCCCACGGAGAAGGGCTACCGCGAGTTCGTCGACCGGCTCGATGACGTGAAGCCGCTTTCGACCAGCGAACGCCGCGCCATCCTGTCGTTCCTCGAGACCGGTGTCGACCTGGACGACGTGTTGCGCCGTGCGGTCCGCCTGCTCGCGCAACTCACCAGGCAGGTCGCGATCGTGCAGTACCCGACCCTGTCGTCGGCCAGCGTGCGGCATCTCGAAGTCGTCGCCTTGACGCCTGCGCGCCTGCTGCTGGTCGTCATCACCGATACCGGTCGCGTCGACCAGCGCATCGTGGAACTCGGAGATTCCGTCGACGAGCATCAACTCAGTCAGCTCCGCGACCGTCTGGGGCAGGCCTTGGAGGGCAAGCCCTTGTCCGCGGCGTCCATCGCGGTGTCCGACCTCGCGGTCAACCTCAACGGGCAGGGCGGGCTCGGGGACGCCGTGGGCCGCGCCGCGACCGTGCTGGTGGAGACGCTCGTCGACCACGCCGAGGAACGCCTGTTGCTCGGCGGCACCGCCAACCTGACCCGCAACACCGCCGACTTCGGTGGTTCGCTGAGGTCGGTGCTCGAGGCCCTGGAGGAGCAGGTCGTGGTGCTCAAGCTGCTGGCCGCCCAGCAGCAGGCCGGTAAGGTTACG
>Ga0193717_1002139_pt1 | contig 11579 bp, 13 predicted proteins | sample U2c2metaG_FD_145900 | JGI IMG/M metagenome (GOLD analysis project Ga0193717, IMG submission 145900) | Soil microbial communities from a riparian zone of the East river system, Colorado, United States - U2c2 | ecosystem: Environmental > Terrestrial > Soil > Riparian zone | place: USA: East River...
CCGCGTTTATCTCGGCACCATTCCTAACTACGCTGACTCCAGCGACGGTTTGTTGTTGGACGGAGTGCGTGATGATTCCCCGGCGGCCCAGGCGGGATTGAAAGCCGGCGATAGGATTGTGAAGATGGCCGGCCGTGACGTGCGTAATGTCTACGATTACACGGCGGCGTTAGGCGAACTGAAAGCCGGCCAGGAGTACGAAGTGGAGATCGTGCGCGGTACCGAACACTTGAAATTAAAGATCACACCGGCAGCCAGGAAATGAATGGGTAAGTGGGAAAAAGATAAAAAGGGGAATAGGAAGGAATATCGGTAAGTCTCGCCATATTCCCCTTTCCCCTATTCCCCCTTTACCCATTTGCTTTTACCACCTCGGCTCGCGTTCGTAGCGATCCCCGCCGCGATCACCACCACCGCCACCGCGATAACCTCCACGGTCGCCGCTGTAATTGCCTCGGCCACCGCGATCCGCTCTCGGCTTAGCTTCGTTGACTGTCAGATTACGACCGCCAAAGTCCTTGCCATTAAACTGCTCAATTGCCGCCGCCGCTTCTTCGGGCGTGGCCATTTCGACAAAGGCAAAACCGCGTGAACGTCCGGTTTCGCGATCTTCGATTATGGAAGCTGACTCGACGTTACCTGCTGCTGAGAAAGCCTCTTTCAGTTCCTCGCTCGTGGTACGGAACGAGAGATTGCCGACATAGAGTTTTGTAGCCATGACTAATTCTTATCCTTCAGATAGGGCGAAGCGCGGGTAAAGTGGAATCGCAAAGTCAGGCGGGGAGTCGACCCTTAGGCGAAACGCGACGGACCCGATGCTCTAACAACTTACAGAGAGCGGCTTCCGACAAGTTGACAACTGCCTCACTCTCTCTCAGCCGAACGTCGTCGCTTTACGGTCGCGGACAGGCGCAGTCACCGTCGCTGCGCGAGAGTAGGAACCTAAAGCCCAAAATATACGAGAAGAGGTTGCCAGCGCAAGAGAAAGTCGGCCTTCCCAAATGGACGGCTCAAGCCACGCCAAAAGTTGCCATTTCCTGTGATTGCCTGCCTCCGAGGTTTTAGCTTATATTGCTTGCTTCTCTGTTATTCAAAACCGACCCGGCTGAACGAAAGGCTTGAGCTGCTATATGCCTAAACGTGTTCCTATTACTGTCGCACATGGCGACGGCATCGGTCCCGAGATCATGGCCGCGACGCTTCACATCCTGGATGGGGCCGGTGCTGAACTCGACATTGAAACAATAGATATCGGCGAGAAAGTCTATCTCGCGGGCAACACCTCAGGCATTGAGCCCAGTGCCTGGGATTCGCTGCGCCGCACCAAGGTTTTTCTCAAGGCCCCGATCACCACTCCTCAGGGCGGCGGCTACAAGAGTTTAAACGTTACGGTGCGTAAGACCCTCGGTCTCTATGCGAACGTACGTCCCTGCGTCTCCTATCACCCGTTTGTCGAGACCAAGCATCCGCAGATGGATGTGGTCATAGTTCGCGAGAACGAAGAGGATCTCTACGCGGGCATAGAGCACCGGCAGACCGAACAGGTAGTCCAGTGTTTGAAACTGATCTCACGTCCAGGCTCGGAAAAGATTGTGCGCTACGCTTTCGAATATGCGCGCCGAAACAGTCGCCGGAAGGTCACCTGCTTCACCAAAGACAACATCATGAAGTTTACGGACGGCCTATTCCATAGAGTGTTTACTGAGATCGCCGCGGAGTACCCGGATATTGAAAACGAACACTGGATCGTAGACATCGGCGCCGCCAAACTTGCCGACACCCCTGAAGCCTTCGATGTCCTGGTGATGCCGAATCTCTATGGCGATGTGCTCTCCGATGTGGCGGCGCAAATTGCCGGCTCGGTGGGTCTCGCAGGTTCGGCGAACATCGGCGAACACGTCGCGATGTTTGAAGCGATTCATGGGTCTGCTCCGCGCCGGGCCGGACAAAATCTGGCTAATCCGTCTGGTCTGTTGATGGGCGCCGTGATGATGCTGGTCCACGTCGGAGAAACAGAAGTAGCGGAGCGGGTGCACAATGCCTGGCTGCGAACGCTCGAGGACGGTATTCACACCTACGACGTTTACAAAGAAGGAGTGAGTCGCGAGAAAGTGGGGACGAAGGAGTTTGCTGAAGCAGTTGTGCAGCGCGTTGGGCTGACGCCGCAAAGTCTCAAGGCGGCGAAATACAAGCCAGCCGAAGGAGAAGCAGTTGAGAAGAAGCAATCTCCAGCGCACGTGCGGGCGAAGAAAGCCCTGGTGGGGGTAGATGTTTTTCTTGACTGGTCTGCCGGGTCGGCGAATGAACTGGGCACGGGGCTTATCGGTGTGAACGGAAACGGTCTGAAGCTCGAGATGATGAGCAATCGCGGAGTGAAGGTGTGGCCTGGTGGCCATGCGGAGACTTTCTGCTCCGATCACTGGCGCTGCCGATTCCTGGCTGAAAACAAGGGCGGCACAGTTGCGCACCGACAGATTGTTTCCCTGCTGGAGCGCGTCGCACGCGCCGGCTACGACTTTATCAAAACCGAACACCTTTATACCTTCGATGGCGAACTCGGCTATTCGCTGGATCAGGGGGCGTGAGTTTTCGAGTTGCGGATTTCGAATTGGGAGTTTACTTGAGTTAAAAATCTACCGGTGGAGAGGTTGGGGCGATGGTAAAGAAAAAAAATCCGAAATCCGAAACTCGACATTCGAAATCTCTCGTTGCGGTCATCATGGGCAGCAAGTCTGACTGGGAAACCATGCGTCACACAGACGAGATGCTGACGCGTTTCGGTGTCTCGCATGAGTGTCGTGTAATATCCGCGCATCGTACCCCCGAGTTGGCTTCAGCGTTTGCCTCAAACGCGCAGGCTCGCGGCACCGAAGTGATCATCGCCGCAGCCGGCGGCGCAGCTCATCTGGCCGGCGTCATTGCCGCGCACACAACGCTGCCGGTGCTTGGCGTGCCGATGAAGAGTGACGCATTGAACGGCTTGGATTCCCTGCTCTCAACCGTTCAGATGCCGGCTGGCGTGCCGGTTGGAACTCTTGCGATTGGAAAACCAGGAGCCACCAATGCCGCCCTTTTCGCAGTGGCGATACTGGCCAATAATCGGCCCGAACTTCGTGAAAAACTGTCGCAGTTTCGCGAAGATCAGGAAAAGCAGGTTCGTGAAGCCGTCCTCGAATAAGTCAACACCGAAGGTGTTCGCAAAATTGCAGCCCTGAGTTTCCTACTCTGGGATTCAGATACTCATAAGATCATTACTACCGCCGAAGGTGTAGGCGAAGGGCCCACCCTTAGTTTCGCGAACTCCTTCAGAGTTAGGTAGATTTTTGAAGGAGCTAATCCCAGGATGGGAAACCCAGGGCTGCAATTTGCGAACACCTTCGGTGTAAGGGCACGATCAGGACAGTCTATTGAACCTTCCGATAACTGACAGCAGTCCCTAATCCGCATATATGAAGAAGGTAATTGTTTATGGTCTCTTATATGGCATCTGTGGTGGGCTGTTGATAGTCGTGCTCAAACTAATCGAGTATCGCTTTCTTGTTGTTGAGCATTCAGTCGAGATCTACGGTGGATTGATTGCACTGGTGTTTGCGGTCTTAGGTATCTGGCTCGGCCTCAAACTCACCAGGAAGGAAGAAGTTGTCGTCGTAAAGGAAGTCGCGGTCCACAGTACGCAGCCATTCGCGCTGAACGCAGGGAAGTTGCGTGAGCTTTCCATCACCAAGCGCGAGCTCGAGATACTCGAGCTCATCGCTCAGGGCATGAGCAATCGAGAGATCGCCGAAAAACTTTTCGTAACTGAAAACACAGTGAAGACGCACTCCAGCCACTTGTTTGACAAGCTGAGCGCCAAACGAAGAACTCAGGCGGTGCAAATTGGCAAGGAACTCGGATTGATCCCATAAATGGAAGGTTCAGCGATGTCGGAGATTCGTGTTGCCCAACCTGAAGACAGAGAAGCCATTCAGCGAATCTACTACGCCTCGGTCGGACCTCATGCCGATCAGGATGCAGCCCGTTGGGATTGCTTAATACAACAAGGCGGCTTGATCGTCGCCACCGAGGAAGAGCGAACTATCGGTTTCGGCGGCATTGATGTACAGGCCGCGGAACAATTGAAATGGCTGTATCTCCTCCCGCAACACCAAGGGGCTGGAGTTGGTTCGGAGATTCTGCAGCGTTTGGAGAGCATCGGATGGGATGCGGGGCTTGAAGCCCTAAGAGTGCACTCTGCGCCGGGTGCCGTGAATTTTTACCGGAAACAAGGGTACACACTCATAGAACCCGAGGCACAGATGAGGCACGATCACGAAGGAGTCGAAATGATGAAAAATCGCTAATAAGGCCTCACACCAAAGTATTGTATTTCGCTTGAAGGCAAGAAATCATGCGAAAGTATGACGACACACACGTCCCAAGGAAGTTAGTTTCACACCCGTTCGCCAAAGTCCATGTAGTTGAGGAGAAATTTCCATGAAGAAAACTGTTTTGACCTTCGGGTTGATTTCGGGCGTCGTGTCGTCAGTGCTGATGTTGTTCACAGCGCTTCTCCTGGACCGGATCGGCTTTGACAAAGGAGTGATCGTTGGCTACACGGCGATCGTTCTTTCGTTTCTGCTGGTGTTTTTCGGGATTCGCTCCTATCGGGAAAACGTGGGTGATGGCCAGATAACTTTTGGCAGGGCGTTGAGCGTTGGCCTTCTGATTACCCTTATCTCGTCTGTATGCTATGTAGTCACCTGGGAGATCGTCTACTTCAAACTGTGGCCCGGGTTTGCTGAGAAGTATACAAACTACGTGGTGGATCAGGTAAGAGCCTCAGGAGCGAGCCAACAGGTAATTGACGCAAAGGTGCAGGAGATGAGCAACATGAAGGCGTGGTATGACAACCCCCTGATCAATGCGGCCTTCACCTTTGTGGAACCGTTCCCAATCGGATTGTTAGTTAGTCTTGTTTCTGCGGCGATATTGAGAAGGCGTAAGCCAAAGGACCGCGAAGAGCTGGTCACTGAACCGCTGGCGAGCTCTTAACCAACCATTGCGAATGCGCGGACGGGAAAGGTGCCGAAGTTTCTCACTTTTACCGGCACTGCAAAAAACCGGAAACCAGGTGTCGGGAGTTCGCGCAAACCGCACAAATGCTCAACGATAGGTATGCCCGAAGCCAGAAGAATTGAATGGGCAGGACGGTGACCGTCAACAGTAGCGTCGATGTTGTAGGAGTCAATGCCTACGAGCGCTGCTCCCGCTTCTGCCAGAAACGCAGCAGCGTCCTCACTGAGAAACGGATGCCTGCCGTTTGCATAGTCTTCAGTTCTCCAGCGCATGTCCCAAGCGGTGTGAAAGAGTACGGCTTTACCTTTCACGTCCAGGTGTTCCAAAGCGGCAGAGGTGATCGCCCGATCCTCGAGGCCGTACAGAGTCTCCTCAGTCGACACTAGGCCTGGGAACATCGCGCGCTCAAGCTCGCGTTCCGCCCCACCCACATGCCGCACGACCATGCCCTCCAGGTAAGCGAGTGACTCCAATGGCAGAGCTGCCAGATCTTTGCCTTCTGCATAGCGGTGGAAGGGGCTGTCGAGATATGTGCCTGTGTTGGCGACCATGTCAATCTTGCCGATGTGAAACTCCGTTCCCGGGGCGTACAACGCTCGAGATGCTTCACGCGTTAAATGATCGGAGATAACCGGTGCGGGCAGTCCTTTGTAGGTGATCATACCGTGCTCGACGGTGTGGCTAAGGTCAATTAATGCAAGAGTCATTGAGAATGATTCCTTTTGCCTCAACGGAGTGTGATGAAGTCATAGATGACCTTCATGACACTCCGTTGTGTATTTTGCTACGTCTATTGAGATTGTCTTCCGCTCACGCCTGTCGGTTCAAAATAAAATCAGCAATAGCACGCAAGGGTTCCGTGGGTCTATCGACATGCTCCAACACAGCACAGGCTTCCTGGTGAACCACCTTCGCGCGTTGCTGTGCCGCCTCAATTCCATAGAGCGATGGGTAGGTAGCTTTTTGCGCGCGGGCATCCTTGCCCGGGGTCTTGCCCAGCGTCTCCGCTGTAGCAGTAATGTCGAGAAGATCATCGGTGATTTGAAAAAGAAGACCGAGTTGCGCCGCATACTTTCCAACAGCTTCAAGTTGCGGGTTGGTTGCCTCCGCAATGATGGCGCCGCAACGGGCTGCGGCAATTATCAGCGCGGCAGTTTTCAAACGGTGAATCTGTTCCAACTCTCCACTGGTCACCGCCCGCGATTCTGCTTCGAGATCACGGGCTTGTCCCGCCACCATTCCTACGGGCGTGCCGGCAGCGCGAGCTAACTCGCTAACCAGGAGTACCCGTTTCTCGGCCGAGAGCAGTGATTCTTCGGCGATGATCTGGAAAGCCAGCGTTTGCAACGCATCGCCCGCGAGAATCGCGGTAGCTTCGTCAAATCGTATGTGACAAGTGGGCCGGCCCCGGCGCAGTTCGTCGTCATCCATCGACGGCAGGTCGTCGTGGATCAGCGAATAGGTGTGAATCATTTCCAGGGCACAGGCCGTAGCCAGGAGAAGCTCAGGCCGAGCCGCGAAGACTTCGCCGGTTGTGAGCAGCAGGATAGGCCGAAAGCGCTTGCCGCCGGCGAAGACGCTCCAGCGAATGGCCTGATGCACCGAAACCGGCTCGACGGATTCGCCGGGAAGAAGGCGATCAAGCGTGCCATCGATTAACGCCCGGCGTTCGGTAAAGAAGCCTTCCAGGTCAAAGGCCGGCGTCGATGAAAGCTCAGAAGACGTTTTCATTCTGCGCCGGGGGTTTCCTCAGATATCGCGTTTGAATCTTCAAAGGGAGCAACCACAGTCCGACCCTGGCTATCGCGCAGGAGTACCTCGATGCGACGCTCAGCTTGACCGAGTCGTTCCTGGCATTCTCGCGAAAGGCGGATGCCTTGCTCGAATAGCTCGAGACTCTTTTCCAACGCCAAGTCGCCCCGCTCGAGTTCATGGACGATGTGTTCCAACGCCTCGAGCGACGCTTCGAAGGTTCTCGTCTGCTGTTCCTTATTCGTCATTAAGATCTCACTTTGGAAGCCTGGCTTCCGGCGTTATCGGCAAATCCTTTGATGTTTCCGCGTTATTTAAGCGGTCCAATCGCCGGAAAGTCTTTCATAATGTCGTCCACGATTCGGGGTACGACGGCGTCATCTTTCAGCGCCTCCACTTTCCAACGCTCGCCGTTGCGCTGAAGAGTAAGCTCGATCTCACGGTCTCGAACGGGAGCGACTGCCTTGGCCGTATCGCCGTCAGTCGTAATCTTGACAAGATAGGGTAGCCCAATCGCGAGGACGATGAATGGCTTCGGCTCCGATTCCTTTGAAATCTCCTGCAGTTGTTTGACCAAGGAATCGCGGACGCTTTGCTTTACACCAGGCAGCAGACCTGGCACCAGCGCTTCCACGCGACTGCGCTGCCGAGCCCCCAGCGTACCGCCATATCGTGACACCGATTTCTCGGTAACCTCGGCTGCCAGACCGTCAACTATCTTGTCAATGTCGACTATTTCATTGACCACCGTCACATCATTTCGCTGCACCGCATCAACGAGCAGTGCGAGTGAGTATGCGGGCGTCGTTTGGTAATGGCGCCACCAGAGAAAGCCACCGGCCGCGGCCAAAACAGCGACTACGACAACGATGATTCCCAGCGCAGCTACAATCTTTGGCCAACGTCGCCCGCGGCGCCTAACCGGCTCCTTCGCATGCGGTTGCTCGAAACTGATAACGAGACGCTTGCGGCTTTGCGGCCCAGAAGGTTTCTGCTCAGGAGTCATAGCTTTGTTATAGCGTGGATCGTTTCGCCGTTTCCATTCAGCATGTTGTTAGGTTTCCTCAATGGCCTCGACACGTGCGCCGAGCCGGCCTTTAGCCAGACGCACCCTAATGGAATCGCCGACCGAGGTAGACTGCGCGTCGCGCAACATGTTTCCGGACTGGTCCTGAGCGATGGCGTAACCACGATGGAGCACGGCCAGAGGCGAGAGCGCGTCGAGCGAGGCTGCTGCCAGGCCGAGACGACTCCGGGCTTCTTCGAGACGCGTGTCCATCAAGCCACTGCAGTTGTTGTACGCGTTATTGAAACGCGTCCTGGCGTTGGCCAGACGCGTTTGCAGGCGTGCAGGTGAGAGCTGAAAAGCAACAGCATCGGAGCGCCCGCGCGCGTCCCGCACAGCCCGATTCACTTGAAGCTGCATCCGGTGAGTCGCGGAATTGGTCTCGATTCGCGCATTTCGCATCCGCGATCGCACCTCGTCAAAGACCTGGGACAAAGCATGCTCTTGCACTCTGGTACGAGCCTTAACAATCTTGAAACGCATCAGGCGCGAAAGGTTGCGTTCCAGCTCGGCCAGGGTCGAGCAAATCTGACTTTCCTGCGCGGCCACCAACTCCGCGGCGGCGGACGGAGTTGCTGCGCGCAAGTCGGCCGCGAAATCGGCTATCGTGAAATCGGTTTCGTGGCCCACAGCTGAAATTACCGGAATCGCCGACGCTCGGATGGCGCGGGCGACTTCCTCCTGGTTAAACGCCCAAAGGTCTTCTGTTGACCCGCCACCGCGTCCAACAATAAGAACATCGATCAGGTCGGCTGTATGGCCCGTGCGCTCGGCTCGTTTGTGGTGTTCGTTAATTAATCTGATAGCTCGCGCGATGTCGCTGCCAGCGCCATCTCCCTGCACGCGGGCGGGCGAAAAAAGCACATGGACCGTACGCGTGCGACGTGAAATGACGTTGAGAATGTCGCGTATGGCGGCGCCAGTCGGCGAAGTGACAATGCCCACCCGCCGCGGAAAGACCGGCAAGGGTCGTTTCAACTCTTTCGCAAACAGTCCTTCGGCTTGTAAGCGATCGCGCAACTGCTCGAAGGCGATGCGCAGTGCGCCGGCGCCCACAGGATCGAGGGCTTCTACAACTAGTTCATAGTCCCCACGTGCTTCATAAACACTCAACCGGCCCCGCGCCCTGACGTGTAATCCGTCAGTGGGGCGAAAGCGTATGCGAGAGTTCGCTGAACGAAAACATTTCGCGCGCAGCTGTGCGCCTTCGTCCTTAAGGGTGAAATACCAATGACCGGATGAATGCGACTTGAAGTTTGAGATCTCGCCCTCCACCCAGACGGACGAGAAACGTGCCTCGAGCGCACTCCGCACGGCGCTGGTCAGCGCCGAAACGGTCATCGGCCCGCGTTGGGTTTCGTCAAAAAGGGCTGCAAAGAGGGGTTGGGACATATTTACCAGGCTGTGGCCAACGCGAACCGAAACACCTCGTTCAACTTCTCTACGTCGGGTTTGGGTCCAATCTGTTCCGGCATCTCAGTTTTGAGCCGACTAAATTCATTTTCAATAAAATCCGAGAGTTCCGTGATTTTGGGACCTCGATCCAATTCCTTCCCGTCTTTCTTGAGGCGAAGTAGCTCATTAATACTCTGTTTCAGAGCTCGGTCATCCACCAGCCGATTAACCAAAGTTTCGAACTCCATGGGAACCGCAGATTCTTCTTCCGCTATCCATCTGATTGCCAGGAGCGGCCTCATTATGTTCGTGAAGTACCCCTCAATCTGAGTCTTGATACAGCCTGGATAACTACCCGGTCTGATCGCCACAGTCAGCGAAGTGTCGGAATCCACCAGTCGGCATGTTCAATTGAGACCGGGTCGCTACCGCTCGCCGTTCTGACATGACGCTCTGACGCAACGTTAGGGCGTGGCAACATTCACCACAGGACTCAGCCGCACCGAAGCGCCGTCGCGATTAGCGCGCACACGCACGCGCCGATTACCCGCGGGAGTTGAGTTAGACGCATAGGTGATCGTGTACGCGGTGCGCAATTGCAGTACGACGTCATCGTAAGCGCGTTGCAGATCATCCATCCGGCGGATGGGATAGTAGACGCCACCCGAAGCCGCAGCAAGTTTTCGTCCTTCTTCCTCGGCGCGTGTGGTCAGCGTCAGATAGCGACTGCGCAACGGATCGATGGTTACTTCCGGTCGGGGCACGCTTGACTCGGGAATCAACCCCGAAGGAACGTAGAGAGGATAAACGAGCGCTCCGGATTCACTGAGCGCTTCCAGCAAGGCGGGAAATGGCACAAACGACTTATTATCATCACCGTCAGACATGACTACCACGGCGGTCCGCTCGCCACGCAGCTTCTTTAACGGATCCGCAAGCACGTAAGCCAGCGCATCGTAATAGGCCGTGGGGCCGCCAGCGTCAATTTCATCCAGTTTTTTTGAGAGCAGCTGGCGATTAGTGGTGAAGTCCGAAATCAACTGGATGTCGTCGCGAAAACTGATGATCGAGATCCGGTCTTGCGGGCTGGCAGTATTGAGAAAATCGCGCGCCGCCTTGCGAATGAAATCAATTCGTTCTTCCACACTGCCGGAAACATCAAGCAACAGAACCAGGTTGAATGGCTCCTGTGTTGGAACCACGTTTGTCACCGTCCGTTCGGTGCCGTTTTCATAAACCGTAAAGTCGCCCGCTTTCATTCCGCCGATTGCCCGCCCATTGCGATCAGTGACACTGGCGTTCAAACGCATCAGCTGTGGGGCAACTGCGGTGACGACTTGGCCGGGTGGCCGCCTCCGCTGAAGCGTAGGTTCCTTGTCAGGCGGTGGCAGAGTTCTCGCATAGTCGCCAAACATCTTGGGAGAGACTTTTCGGATCGAATCGATCAACTGACTGTCGCCGCTGCGGACAATACCGCGCACCGCTTCGGTGAGCGGTCGCTGGCTCAGATCGCTCGGCACCATCTCCGGATCTACGTTCAGCAGTACCACCCCGCGCCGGGTCAGGAAGTTAAGCTCGACGCGGTCCTCTTTCTTTGGTTTCTTCTCACCGAGTTTTCCTGAGATTGAGAAAAAGCCTCCGCGCTTCTCCTTGATTTCCGGGAGCTCCACGTCACTCAAGTAACGCGGCCGGCTTGACTGCCAGAGAAAGTTGAACTTCAAGGCTTCGAGAGGTACGTCCGCGTGAATGGTTCCGGTGTTTGTCGTGACCTCAGCGGACTCAATGTTTCCTCTGATATCAACTGATCCCGCTTCAGTTTCAACTGTAGCCTTCGACCTGAGGGGAATTCGCACCACAAGATCAATGCGATCCTTCTCCCCGCGGTCCCGCACACCTATTTCTATGTTTCCGGCTTTGGCCTCGATCAGAACGTCTGTGGAGTCAACCGGGGTGCCCTGGGAGTTGGCCTGGATGACGACCCTCTTCTGTTGTTCCTCGCCGGCGATAATTTCCACGCGACCGTTAAGGCTCTTAACGGAAACAGAGACTTTATCGGGTGTGTCGAGCTCCCGCTGGTAGTTTTGTGCGGATGCAGGGTTGAAGGCCAGGATCAGAAGACCCATGACCGCAAGGGAGCTTGCCAGCGCATTCTTGCGCGCCGATAGCGTGTTTTTGACGTTCTGGTAAGACATGCGGGTTGATCTTGCCTAGCAAAATGCCATGGGTCAAGCGCGCATTAATTGGTCGTTTTCATGTCAGAACGGCGAGCGGTAGCGACCCGGTCATGGTCAGGGTTTGTTGAAAGTAGCCC
>Ga0193717_1002141_pt1 | contig 11567 bp, 9 predicted proteins | sample U2c2metaG_FD_145900 | JGI IMG/M metagenome (GOLD analysis project Ga0193717, IMG submission 145900) | Soil microbial communities from a riparian zone of the East river system, Colorado, United States - U2c2 | ecosystem: Environmental > Terrestrial > Soil > Riparian zone | place: USA: East River...
CACCATCTTGGGCGGGATGCCGATTCCGATCACGACGCCCGCGCATGGCACCGCGTACGACATACAGGGCAAGGGCATTGCGGATCCGTCGGCGACGATCGAGGCGTTTCGTACACTGGTGATGCTTGCGGAAAGGCAAGGCACGCGGACCATAGCGTAATCTCGGTTCATTCCCTGTGTGTACCGAAAATTCGATTCTGCATAGACGCAAGGGGCGGATGGCGTAACCTCGCGGGCCTGATGACCGACCTGCTCAAGCTGATTCTCGGATTGCTTGCCTCGCTTTTCAAATCGAGGGCGAATCTCGAGGCGGAAGTCCTGATCCTCCGGCAGGCAGATCAATGTGCTCCGCCGGCGGATGCCGAATCGACCGCGCTTCAACAAAACCGATCGATTTCTGTTTGTTTGGCTTTATCGGTTGTTCCCCTCTGTGCTTGGCGCCGTCGCGATTGTTCGACCGGAGACGATCGTGCGCTGGCACCGTGCCGGCTTCCGGGCTTATTGGCGTTGGCGATCGCGCAACCGGGTAGGCAGACCAAGGACTTCCGGCGAGCGCCGTGCGCTTATTTGCGAGATGAGCCGTGCGAACTTGCTGTGGGGCGCGCCACGCATTCATGGTGAACTGCTCAAGCTCGGCTTCGAGGTCGCTCAGTCGACAGTCGCTCGATATATGTGCCGCCGCTGGCGGCCACCGTCCCAGGGCTGGCGGACGTTTCTCACGAACCACGCCGACGGCATCGCGGCGGTCGATCTCTTCGTCCTGCCGACGATCGCGTTCCAGACCCTCTATTGTCTGGTCATCGTACGTCATGGCCGGAGGCTTTGGGTCTCGTTTGGCGTGACCGCAAACCCGACTGCTGAGTGGATCTCGCGCCAGATCACCGAGGCGTTCCCGTGGGACGATGCGCCTCGATACCTCATTCGGGATCGGGACACCTCGTATGGTCCGGTCTTCGTACGGCGTCTGCGCGCCATGGGCATTCGCGACCGGCCGACCGCACTCCGGTCACCCTGGCAGAACGCTTACGTTGAGAGACTTATCGGCTCGATACGACGGGAATGCCTCGACCACATGATCGTGTTCGGTGAAGCGCATCTGCGCCGGATCCTCGGCGCATACGCCGCCTACTATAATGAATCGAGGACACATCGATCTCTGAAGAAGGATACCCCGTTTCAGCGCGCGATCCAGCGCCGCGGCGCCATCACCCCGCAGCCTATCCTTGGCGGCCTTCATCACCGTTATTGCAGAATCTAGTTTTCGGCACACACAAGGGTCGATGAATGAGAGATAGCATCTACAGTACCGGCCTGCCTCACTTGTGAAGTGAGCGTTCATACGACTCCCTACGGAGACCACAGCTGGTTTTGCTAGTCTAGAAAGCGCTTGATTCGCATTGTTAGGCCTTGGGCGTCGGGCGTCTCGCACTCCCAGATCGTCAGAACGCTCCAACCCTTTGCCTGAAGCTCAGCAACCCTCGCGCGTCTCGCTCGTTGTTCCGCGTCAGTTTAGGATTCCAATAGTCGGTGTTCGACTTCGGCCGCCGGTCATCCAGGCATCCCTCGCGCTCATGGCCGTGCCAGAAGCAGCCGTGGACGAAGATCACCTTTTTGCGCGACCGGAAGACCAGGTCGGGCTTCCCCGGCAAGTCCTTGGCGTGAAGGCGATACCGATAGCCGAGCCCGTGGATGAGCGGTTGATCGAGCGCGGCGTCCTAGGTTCCGATCGGTCTCCAGAAGCCGCTTCAGCTTTGCGCGCAAATCGGAGCTCGGCTTATGAGAGCCAACGTCCGCGACGCGCGAGATGGTCGATGGTCAGCAGCCGAATTCACTCTCGATGAAGCCAATGCGCGTGCTCATGCCCATGATGACCTCCGCCGAAGCGATCGACATGATACGGCATCTTCGCAAGGCCCGGACAGAAGCTGTTGACGACGTGTTCGACCCGCTCGAACAGTAGCTTGTTTGGCGCTGCCGCCTTCTCGAGCCGGGCGCGAGCCTCCTCGACGCGTCGCGCGAGCGCCGCCATGTCGACGCCGACCACGCGGTGGTCCTCGACGACCATGCGGCCTCCGACCATGACGGAGTGAACGGCCGTGCCGTCCTCGGTATGGACGAGCTGGTTGACTGCGTTATTTAACGGCAGCCAGTTCACGTTGTGCAGGTCGAGGAACACGATGTCAGCCTTGTAGCCGGGCGCGATACGGCCGAGCCTGTCGCCGAAGCCTAGCGCTCGTGCGCTCCCCTCGGTCGCGGCCGCGAGAACTTCGACGGTGGTGAGCCATCGGTCGGTGTCGGGCCCCTGCGTTTTCGAGACCATCGAGGCGAGCCGCATCGACTCGTACATATTCAGATTGTCGGAACAATTGGCGCCATCGGTACCGATACCGACATTGACCTTGCGCTCCAGCATTCCGCGAACGTCGGCAAGGCCGTTTCCGAGCCGCATGTTGCTGCCGGGATTATGCGCGACCGATGCGCCGTGATCCCCGATACGTTGCATGTCGTCATGGTCGAGCCAAACGCCGTGTGCCACCGTGAAGTCGGGTCCGAGCAGGTCGAGATCCTGTAGATGCGCGGTCTGTGTCTTGCCATAGCGCTTGAGGCCGGCCATCACCTGCACCTTGGATTCCTGCACGTGGCTGTGGAGCCCGACGTCGAATTCGCGCGCAAGCTCGGCGCACTTGCGCATGAAGTCGTCGGAGCAATGGTGCGGAATGGTCGGCGCGACCGCAGGGCACACTGTCTCGCGGTTGAACGTCCAGTTTTGCATCGACTGACGCATCGCATTCAGCGTGGCGTCGCCGGGCGCAAGCCTCAGCCGCTCGACCTCCTTCTGCAATGCCGGTGGCAGCGCATCGAGCAGGCCCGGAACGGCCTCGTAGAAGCTGAATTCGGCGACCATCGGCGCCAGCACCGCGCGCATGCCGGCATCGGAGTAAGCACGGCCGCAGGCATCGAGCCCTTCCACGCTCGGCAGCGGGAACTCGACCGTGAGGTCGTAACAAGCGGTGCAACCCTTCAGCAGCATCTCGATCGCGCCGACATACGTCGTCAGATACTTGTCCTCGAGCGTGCGGCCGCCGGTGATCCAGGGTCCGGCTGCGAGCAGCAATTCGAGCGTCCAGCGGTCGCCCATGCCCTTGGCCAGATTGCCGTGACCGTGCATGTGGGCATTAATCAATCCGGGATGGATCAGCCGGTCGCGCGCATCGATCGCGATCGCGTCAGCAGGAGCCGCGAGGCCCGGCGGTCCCACCTCGGCGATGGTGTCGCCGGCGATCAGGATATCGGCTGCTTCGGCGCGAAGCCCACCGGCATTGATCAGCCGCCCTCCGCGGATAATCGTTGCGCGCTTGTCCGCCATGGCGACCTCTCAAACGGCTTGCTTGTCGGTGTCGACCGCCCAGGGGAAGAACACCTGTTCGATGATGACGATAGCCTGAAACAGGATGATGCCCAGCAGCGACAGCAACACCAGCGCGCCCCAAGCGAGCGGCACCTGGAAGAAGGCCGTTGATGTCACAATCAGATAGCCGAGCCCTTTGTCGGCATTGACGAACTCGCCGACGACCGCACCGACGACCGAAAGCGTGATCGCGGCCTTGAGCCCGCTGAACACGAACGGCACCGCATAGGGCAACCGGATGCGCCACAGCTCGCGCCATCGGCTCGCCCTGCAGGCGCGGCCGAGTTCGATCAGCTCGGGCGGCACCGACGTGATGCCCGCCGCGATCGACAGCACGAGCGGAAAGAACGCGACCAGAAATGTGACGACCACCCGCGGCAATTCGTTGCTGCCGAAGATCACGACGAGGATCGGCGCCAGAGCGACCTTCGGGATCGACTGGGTGAGCACGAGCAGCGGGTAAATTGTGTTGGCGATGACTGGCGACGCGGTGATGAGCACAGCGAGCGGCAGGCTGACGATCAGCGAAGCAAGAAACCCGAGCAGCACGGTCTGCGTCGTCGCGAGCGTGTGCATCGAAACCTGGCCCGCGAGCTTCCAGGTATCGACCCAGATCGCCGAGGGTGTCGGTACCAGAAACGCCGGTATCTTGAACACACGACACATCACTTCCCACAACACGACGAACAGGATGAGCGCCGCGACCGGTTGCGCGATATCGGCGGCGATCCTCGACCAGCGGCGCGCGTTATGTCTTGCGGGCCCCGCGATTGCCGAAGATGAGTCCCCTGATTCGGCGTGTGGCATCCTGGAATTCATCGCGGGCCTCCATGTCGAAGTCTCGTGGGCGCGGCAATTTGATGTCGATGATCTCGGCGACGCGGCCCGGCCGCGCCGACATCACAACCACCCGGTCCGCGAGCAGCACCGCCTCGGGGATCGAGTGGGTGACGAACAGGATCGTCTTTGGTTTTTCCTGCCAGATTCTCATCAGCTCAATGGTGAGTTCCTCGCGCGTCAGCGCGTCGAGCGCACCGAACGGCTCATCCATCAGCAGGATATCGGGATCGTGCACCAGCGCCCGGCAGATTCCCGCGCGCTGCTGCATGCCCCCGGACAATTCGCGTGGAAACTTGCCTTCGAAGCCGGCAAGCCCGACCAGCGTGAGTAGATCGCGCGCGCGCGCGCGCCCCGCGGCGTCAAGCCGCCCCATCATGTCGAGCGGGAACAGGACGTTATCGAGAACGCTCGCCCACGGGAGCAGCGTCGGCGCCTGGAATACAATGCCCGTGTCATCGCGCGGTTCGGTCACTCTGGTGCCGCCGATCGCCACGGTGCCGCCAGTCGGCGCGACAAGACCCGCGACGAGGCGCAGCAGGGTCGACTTGCCGCATCCCGATGGTCCGACCAGACAGACGAATTCGTTGCGCTTCACTTCGAGCGATACGTCCGACATGGCGACTACCTGCTCGCCGCCACGCGTGAGGAAGGTCTTCGCGACATGGTCGAGGACGATCACGCTAAACAGGCCCGCACGCGCATGCGGACCGCCGACGCCTGAAGCCGCAACTTCGCGCTCCGATCACTTGTCCGGAAGGAGTGACAGATCGAACGCCTGGTTCGGATTCCATTTCGGATCGAGATCCTGCGATTCGGCGATCGCCTGCCAGGTCGTCGCGAGCCGCTCCGGCGAGGTCTTGCCCCAGCCGAATTGTTTTTCGTGATCGGTGAAGACGAACGTCATCACGGCCTGCACGCTGTGGACGCAGTCGTCGAGCGCGACCTCGGGCACCTTCTGGACGTGGAGCTTGCAGGCTTCTTCCGGATTGTCGCGCGCCCATTCAAACGAGCGTTTGATCGCCCGCAGGAAACGCTTGGTCAGGTCAGGCTTCTTCGCAATCGTTTCGTCGGTCGCGATGATGGTGGCTGCATAGATCCTGAAGCCGACCTCAACGAAGGGCAGCGGGATGATCTCCTCGCCAGCCGCCTTCGCGGCCTTGTTGATGTAGTAATGATGGATCGAATAGAACGGCGCCGCATCGATGTTCTTGGCGATCAGTTGCGCCCCCATCGCGCCGGCATCCATGTTCACCCAGACGATCTTGTTGGGATCTGTTCCGGACTTCTCGGCGACTTTCGGAAAATAGAACTTGTGGCTATTACCCGGTGTGATGCTGATTTTTTTGTTTTCAAGGCCCTTGAAGTTGGTGATGCCGGAGCTCTTCAGCACGAACAACGAGTGCGGCGACTGGTTATAGACAGCCGCGATGGTTTTGACCGGCACGTTCTGGCGCGCCCGCGCAGTGAGCACCGAGGCTATGTCGGCAACGCCGAAGTCGAACGCCCCGCCCGCGAGCTTAGTCACCGTATCGCCGGAGCCGTACCCGCGCGTGATCGTGACGTCGATGCCCTCCTCGGCGAAGATGCCCTTCTGCCAGCCGCCGTAATACATGGCGTGCTCGCCTGAGGGCAGCCAATCAGTCTGGAAGCGAACCTTGTCGGCCGCATCCGCCGTAACAACCAGGAGCGGCCAAGCCGCAACTGCGGCGATGAACGCCGACGCACGAACCGTCTGTTTCATGGAGTATCTCCCGCGCCCGGCAAGGTTCAGGTCGGGAGGACTGTAGCAGACAAGGTCAGCTATTCGAGAGCAAAATCCCGGCACTTGGTGCGGCTGTGTGTACCGAAAACCTACACCCGGACGTAGTGGTGATGAAGTCCGCCAAGGATCGCGTGTGACCTAATGGTTCCGGTCCGCTGAACCGGGCGAGGGAGCGGCGCATCTTTACCCAATGACCGATGCGTTCTGACGTTGTTGTAATAGCGAGCATAGGCTCGCAGGATACGGCGCAGATGCGCCTCGCCCAAGACGACGAAATGGTCCAGGCACTCGCGGCCGGATCGATCCGATCAGCCGTTCGGCAAAGCCATTCTGCCAAGGCGAGGCTGGTGCCGTAGGCTTGTCCCGGATGCCCATGGCGCGCAATCGGCGTGTGACGATGGGGCCGTAGATCCGATCACGATCGCGAACGAGGTATCGCGGAGCATCATCCCAAGGAAATGCCTCCGTTATTTGACGCGCAATCCATTCTGCCGTCGGGTTTGCTGTAACGTTGATCTAGACAAGGTTTCTGCGGTCTAGCCGAACGATGACGAGGGCATAGAGCAGGTCGAAGCCAATGGTCGGGACAACGAACAAGTCCATGGCGGCGATGTCCGGCGCGTGGTTCCGCAGAAAGGTGCGCCATCTCTGGCCTGGCGGCCCACGTCGCTTGATCATGTACTTGGCGACGCTCGACTGCGCGACCTCGAACCCGAGCTTGAGCAGTTCACCGTGGATGCGTGGGGCTCCCCACAGCGGGTTCTCGATGCTCATCCGCCGGATCAGCGCCCGCAGGTCCGTGTCGATCTGCAGCCGCCCTCCCAGGGAGCGCGACTTCCAACGCCAGTAGCAGCGAAAGCCGGCCCGATGCCAACGCACGAGCGTGTCCGGACGGATGATCGTGAGGACCTGCAGGATCGACGGAAACCATGGATACAGCTGGATAAAGAACCAGCGGTCGTTGTTGGTGAACCGGACCCGGCCCCGCACCTTCCGCCGGACAACAATCAACTGATGTCGGAGCGCCGCATTCTCGGCTTCAAGCCGGCTCTTCGACTTGAATGGCGAGGCCAAGACGGCCAGGATGAAGCAAAGTAGTGCACACATTGCGCACTGACGTTACGTGATTCCTTGATCCAATCAATGCGGACGAAGTTCTCGGTACACACAGCTGCGGGAATCCGCATCAGCAGCGCCAACAGTCGGAAAAGCCGCCACATCCGGAAAAATGACCCTGCATCGCCACCGCGCCGGTGGTCGCGAAACCCAACGCTTCTGCCAGGGCGTTCTTACACGACCAAGACCCACAGCGGACATCGCGATGGCGTGACGGTTTTGTTTTGAGATGGTTCAAGGCGCGCGTGTGCCCGCGCCATTTCTGGCCGGTCTTGACCCTACTCCGCAGGGGTCCGATGGCTCGGCTCGGCGGACGCTAGTTCGATTTTAGCCGGATGACTGCTTTCGCGGCCAAGCCGCACAACGGTAACGGTGCACGGTGCCTCAGCGGTGATCCGGGCGCTTACTTTGGCGGACGAGCCGCCGGTGGTGGGCGCACCAACAATCAGATGATCGACGTTATTCGATCGGGCAAAATCCAGAACGCCGCCGGCGACATTGCGCGACTCGAGAAGATGGTACGTGATTTTTCCTTTTGGCATCTGCAGTGGCCGGGCCCAGTTTCTGAGTTCGACCAGCCTCTGCACGTGAATATTGTCCCCCGCCGCATCGACGTTCTCGTCCACGGCGATCAGGGATGTGGGCATCACGTTGACGCAGGCCAGGCGCGCTCCCGGGATATTGGCGAGCACGGACGCGCTGGCGTCGAGGAGCGCCTGCCTCATCTCTTCCAGGCCCGGACGCAAACTGACGGCGACGAGGATGATCGGTGCCCGCGGCGGCTCGCGCGTCGCGCTCGCGAGAATTTCGCGCATGGTTTTTGCGGCGCGCAGGCGGCGCGTGAATGCGGCGCGGAAATCGCTCTGGTGCAAGCGTTCGGCACGCTCCGTGGGGACGATCAGATCCGGATGGCGCAGCTCGAACATGAGATCCTCGGCACGCGCGTAGCGGGCGTCGGGCATGGGCTCGAGGCAGCGTAAGATGATCTCCTGCAGCGTTGCCGGGATGTCCGTCCGCAAAGCGCGCGGCGGGATCGGGTCGCGCCACACCCGCCGGCGCACCTGACGCATGCGCGGCGGAATGCCGAACGGCAACCGTCCGGTCGCGAGCTGATAGAGGATGGCGCCAAGCGCAAAGATATCGCTGCGCCGATCCGACCGCACGCGCATCAACTGCTCGGGCGCCATGTATTCGGTCGTTCCTACCGGCCGGTGGAACTGCTCCTCCAGCAGATCGGGCAGCAGCTCATGGCGCGACAGGCCGAAATCGATCAGCACCGCGGCACCCGTGGAGCGAAACAGAACGTTCGCCGGCTTGAGATCGAGGTGCAGCACGTGTTGCTGGTGCAGGCCGGAGAGCGCGGCGGCCATCTCCGCCCCAAGGTTCACGACCTCATCGATTGCAACGGTGCCCGAAAGGCTCTTCGCCAGTGTTGGCCCGGCGATTTGTTCCATCACGATGTAGGGCTGCACGGCAAAATCGCCGTTTGCGACCCAGCGCGGGACATTTGGCCCCGTGAGTTCTGCCATGATCATCTGTTCGACCTCGAACCCGACAATCAGCGAGAGGTCGCCCTCGAAATCGAGCAGCGGGACTTTCATCACGATCGGAAAGTCGATGTCGCTGCGGCTGACGCGCCAGATATCGGCCATCCCGCCGCGATGCAGCCGCTCTTCGAGGCGGAAGCCGTCGATCACCGTGCCGGAATTGAGATTCGCCTTGGCCATGGGGTTCAGATTCCCATGGTCAGACGCGCGGCAAGGGATTCGGGCAGCCCCGCATGGCGGATCTTCCGCGCGGCCAGCTCGACGTCGTACGGCACGCGCACATAGGTGAGCCGGTTGCGCTCGGTGTCGAACAGGCCGTAGCAGGCAGCGGGATTCTTGTCGCGCGGCTGGCCGACAGCGCCGAGCACGGCGAGCCAGCGGCGCTGCCCGAGAAGCGGAATAGGACTTCCGCCGACTGGAACATGATGCTGCGGCAACGTGCGGGCGCTTTCATTGAACAGCGCCGGATAGTGCGTGTGGCCGCAGAATGTCAGGCGATGGTGAGTCGCGCGGAAACTCTGAAACGCTTCGCGAGCGCTGAGCACATAAATCCAGGTATCCGGGGCGCTCGCGCTCGCATGGACATAGAGCCGATCACCGTCGTCGACCGTCAACGGAAGCTGGGCGAGGAAGGAGCGATGCGCTGCGTCGAGCCGCGTGCGCGTCCAGGCGATCGCCGCAGCCGCAGCCGCGTTCATGGATTCGCTCGGGTTGAGCGCCGCGGCATCGTGGTTGCCGAGAACCGCGACGGCGCCGGCCTCGACCATGTCGGCCACCCGGTCGATGACCCATACCGGGTCTGCGCCATAGCCGATCAAGTCGCCGAGAAACACGTAGCGTTCGGCGCCGGCGCGCTCGGCATCGGCAAGGCAGGCCGTCAGCGCCTCACGGTTGCCATGGATATCGGCAAACAGGGCGATCAGCATCCTGGTGTTGTAACACGCGCCCGAGGCGATGGGGCCTTGGTCAGCGCAGAACCACGAGGATCAGGTAGGCGAGGCCGACGGCGATCACCCCGCACCCGAGACTGAGCAACAGCACACGCTGAAATCGAGTCATTGCACGCTCCCCGCAGGTGCACGAGAGTGCCCGGTCCGGAACACTGGATGCCTGCAAACCAGCCAACTTCCTCAAATCCGTTGAAGTCAAAGACCGGAGCGGATTGCGCTCCGGTCCCGCCGTTCGGCTCCTGACCAGGACTACTGCTTGAAGATGTCCCGCTTGTAGGTTTCCGGTACGAACAATGCTCCGATCACGACGGTCATCAGGGCGACGACGATCGGATACCAGAGGCCGAAGTAGATATCGCCGGTCTGCGCCACCATGGCGAACGAGGTGGCCGGCAGAAGACCGCCGAACCAGCCGTTTCCGATGTGGTAGGGCAGCGACAGGCCGGTGTAGCGGATGCGGGTCGGGAAGAACTCGACCAGCGCCGCCGCGATTGGCCCGTAAACCATCGTGACGTAGATCACCAGAAGGGTCAGGATCGCGATCAGGGTGAGCTTCTGTGCACTGAAGATGTCGAACATGCCCGCGAAGTTGGCGAGCCCGGCCTTAGGATCGATCGGGATCTTCACGATCGACGGATTGTTGGCACCAGGATAGCCGACCGCGGTCAGTGCGGCGCCGACGTCCCTGGCGAAGTTCGCATCATTGGCCGCGAACTCCTTGTCGCCGACGCGAACCTTGGCGATGGTGCCGCCAGGCGCGTTGACCGTCGTCGCGTTCACGGAACTCCGGGCCAGCAGCGCCTTGGCGACGTCGCAGGACTTCGTGAACTTGACGGTGCCGGTTGGGTTGAACTGGAACGAGCAATCCGCCGGATCGGCGATGATGGCGACCTGTGCTTTCTCCTGGGCCTCGTAGAGCGCCGGATTGGCGGTCTTGGTCATCAGCTGAAACAGCGGAAAGTAAGTGAGCGCCGCAATCAGGCAACCCGCGAGGATGATCGGCTTGCGGCCGATCTTGTCGGAGAGCGTGCCGAACACGATGAAGCCGCCGGTGCCGAGAAGGAGCGACCAGGCAATCAGCACGTTGGCCGTGAAGGCATCGACCTTCAAGATGTTCTGCAGGAAGAACAGCGCGTAGAACTGCCCCGTGTACCAGACGACGGCCTGGCCGGCGACGAGACCGAGCAGTGCAAGCAGCGCGATCTTGGCGTTCTTCCATTGGCCGAACGCCTCGGTCAGCGGCGCCTTCGAGAGCGAGCCTTCCTCCTTCATCTTTTGGAAAGCGGGGCTCTCATGCATCTGCATGCGAATCCAGACCGAGATCCCGAGCAGAACGATCGAGACCAGGAACGGAATGCGCCAGCCCCACGCAGCAAACGGCGTGAGCTTCGCGCCGGCCGCCGTTGTTACCTCGGCATAATTGGCGTTCACGTAGATCTGCGTGAACATGATGATGATGAGCGAAAGCAGCAGACCGAGTGTCGCGGTGGTCTGAATCCAGCTCGTGAAGAAGCCGCGCCTGCCGGGCGGCGCGTGCTCGGCGACATAAATCGCCGCACCGCCATACTCGCCGCCAAGCGCGAGGCCCTGCGCCATGCGCAGCGCAATCAGGATGACCGGCGCCAGGAACCCGATCGTGTCGTAGCTCGGCAGGCAGCCGACCAGGAAGGTCGAGACGCCCATGATCAGGATGGTGATGAGGAAGGTGTACTTGCGGCCCACCAGATCGCCGAGCCGGCCGAACACCAGCGCGCCGAACGGCCGCACCAGGAAGCCGGCCGCGAAGGCGAGCAGCGCGAAAACGTTGCGCGTCGCCTCGGGATACTGGCTGAAGAACTGGGCCCCGATAATGGCGGCCAGCGAACCGTACAGATAGAAGTCGTACCATTCGAAAATAGTACCGAGCGACGAGGCGAGGATGACCCTCTTCTCCTCCCGACTCA
>Ga0193717_1002142_pt1 | contig 11556 bp, 10 predicted proteins | sample U2c2metaG_FD_145900 | JGI IMG/M metagenome (GOLD analysis project Ga0193717, IMG submission 145900) | Soil microbial communities from a riparian zone of the East river system, Colorado, United States - U2c2 | ecosystem: Environmental > Terrestrial > Soil > Riparian zone | place: USA: East River...
TGAGGTCGATGCGCTGGTGAATCCGAACCGGCCCGACGATCTCTCCGGCCTCGGTCATCTCGCGGCCGTGGGTCTCGTGCTCATCACGCTGGTCGCGGTCAACCGCGAGCTGCGGGGCCGCGGCTTCTGGAGCAGCGAACGGCCGGAGCCGGATCTGCTCGGCATGCTGCATCATGTGGCGCTCGGCACCGTCGCCGACGTCGCGCCGCTGATCGGCCTCAACCGCGCGTTTGTGGCCAAGGGGCTGATCGCGATGCGGCGGCGCGATCATGTCGGCCATACCGCGCTGATGGATGTGGCGCGGCTGAATGGTCCGCCGGAGGCCTGGCATCTCGGTTTCATGCTGGGGCCGCGCATCAATGCGGGGGGGCGGATCGGACGCGCGGATCTCGGCGTGCGGCTGCTGCTGGAAGGCGATATCTCGGAAGCCGCAAGGATCGCGGCCGAGTTGGATCGTCTGAACACCGAGCGCCGCGTCATCGAACAGATGGCGGAGGCGCAGGCGGAAGCCGAGGCGCTGGCGTCGCTGGGCCTTGAAGACAAGGGGGCGGTGATCGTAACGGCGTCGGAGGGCTGGCACCCCGGTGTGGTCGGCCTCGTTGCTTCCAGGCTGAAAGAGAAATTTGCGCGGCCCGCTTTTGCCATCGCGCTGGAGCCGGGCGGTATCGGCACCGGTTCGGGCCGCTCGATCTCCGGCGTCGATCTCGGCAAGGCGGTGCGGCAGGCCGTGACTGAAAAATTGCTGGTGAAGGGCGGCGGCCATGCGATGGCCGCGGGTGTCACGCTGCGCAAGGAGCGGCTGGCGGAATTTCGCGCCTTCATGGAAAGCGCGCTGGCGAAAGACGTCGCCGCTTCGCGGCATGAAAACGAGCTGTTCATCGACGGCGCGGTCAGCGCGCGGTCGGTGACGACCGAATTGGCCGCGACGCTCAATCGCGCCGGTCCGTTCGGCAGCGGCAATCCCGAACCCGTCATCGCGTTGCCGTCGCATCAACTGGTCTATGCCGATGAAGTGGGACAAGCGCATCTGCGGCTGCGCTTCAAATCCGGCGACGGATCCATCGTCAACGGCATCGCGTTTCGCTCGGTCGGCCAGAAACTCGGCCATGCACTGACCGAACATCGCGGCCAGCCGTTGCATGTGGCAGGATCGCTCGCGGTCGATCGCTGGCAGGGCAGCGAGCGCGTGCAGTTGCGCGTGATCGATGTCGCCGTGCCGGATCAGGGACCGGCCGTAATCAGGTAAGAAACGTCAATCAACAAACGGGAGTGGAAATGACAGGGCAGGTTGCAGGCAGGGTCGCGTTGGTCACCGGCGGGGCGTCGGGCATCGGTGCGGCGGTTGCTGAATTGCTGGCGCGCGAAGGTGCGTCGGTCGCGGTCACCGACGTCGATGAATTGAGGGGACCGGAGATCGTCGCCGGGATCAAAAAGGCCGGCGGCGAGGCGATATTCCTGCATCAGGATGTGACGAGCGAACCGCGCTGGATCGAGATCGTCGCTGAAGTCGAAAAACGCTACGGCCGGCTCGACGTGCTGGTTTCAAACGCCGGCATCGGCATATCGGTGCCGTCGATCACGGATATGACGCTGGACGACTGGCGGCGGCAGAACGCGATCAATCTGGACGGCGTGTTTCTGTCGGTCAAGCATTGCCTGCCGGTGATGCGCAAGACCAGCACGCCAAAGAGCGGCGGCTCGATCATCCTGATGTCGTCGCTCGCGGGTCTGCGCGGCGCGCCCGGGCTATCAGCCTATAGCGCCACCAAGGGTGGCGTGCGGCTGTTCGCCAAGTCGATCGCGATGGAATGTGCGGGTGCCGGCGACGGCATCCGCGTCAACTCGGTGCATCCCGGGATCATCGACACGCCGATCTGGGGCAAGATTCCGACCGAAGCGGCCGGCCGCGGACAGAACGCGCCGATCGATCCCGAAGAGCGCGCCAGGTTCGCAACCCCGCTGGCGCGCGCCGGCCATGCTGCCGAAATCGCGCAGGGCGTGCTGTATCTGGCGTCCGACATGTCGAGCTACGTCACCGGCAGCGAACTGGTGATCGATGGCGGCATGAACGCGGGCAGCGTGCCGCGGAAGGGGTGATGCGTTGTCGACGGGAGTTGCCAAGCGTGGCTTACGGCCCCTGCCGCAACCGCGCCAGCACCTTCAGCCCGCCATAGCCGTCGGCGGGCTCGAGCCCCATCCTGGACTGGTAATCCCGGACCGCGGCCATGGTGTCGTTGCCGACGCGGCCGTCGGTGCCGCCGGTGTCGAAGCCGGCTTTGGTCAGGCGGGTTTGCAGTTCCTGCACCTCGGCCAGGGTCAGCGCGCGCTCGGAGCCGGGGAACGGCTGGAGGAACGGCGGCGCGCCCAGAATGCGATCGCCGAGATGGCAGATCGCCAGCGCGTAATTCATCGAGGGGTTGTAGCTGCGCACGGCGTAGAAATTCGGCCCCAGCAGGAACGCCGGCCCATCTGGTACCGGCACCCACAGCTTTGCGGACGCATCCGGCTGCGGAAACGGCTGGCCGTCGGCACGGGCAACGCCGGCGCTGGACCACGCCGCGTAGGTGCGGCTGCCGCTGGAAGATCCGCCGGCCGCGCGGACCTCATAGCCCCAATGTTCGCCCGCGTGGTATTTGCCGCGATTGACCAGATAGCGCGCGGTCGAGCCCAGCGCGTCGTCGGGCTTGCCGAACGGCGATATCTTGCCGTCGCCGTCATAGTCCACGCCGACGTTGAGCCAGACCTCCGGCATCCATTGGGTATGGCCCATGGCGCCGGCCCACGAGCCCCGCATCTCCTGCGGCGTGCTCCAGCCGTGATCGACGATCTTCAGCGCGTTGATCAGCTCGGATTGCCAGTAGGCGCGGCGCCGCGGTTCGTTCCACGCCAGCGCCGCCAATGCGGGGAAGACGGGGCGCATATGGTTGTGCTGCACCTGCGGATCGCCGTAAGCCGACTCCACGCCCCACAGCGCCAGCAGCGTGCCGCGCTCGACGCCGAAATCATGTTCGATCCGGGCGAACAGCGCCTGGTTCTTCCGCAACGCTTCCTTGCCCGCGATGATGCGCCAATCGGAGACGCGGCGGTTGATGTATTGCCAGATCCCCTCGTTGAATTCGGGCTGGTCCTGCAGCTCCTTGAACACGGTCATGTCAGGCTCGATGCGGCCCATCACCCGGTTCCAGGTTGCCTCCGAGACGCCCTTGGCCAGCGCCCGCGCGCGAAATCCCTCGCGCCATTTTTCAAAGCCCGGCGGGACGGCGCGGGCCGCTGCCGGATGTATCAGCAGGACACCGGCCGCGAGGCCCGATCGCAGAAACGCGCGGCGGGTCGGCGCCTTCAGGGAATCAGGCTGTTTCATCTGGGCAGTCTAGCGACGCTGACAGTGTCGGCCAAAAGCCATGACGTCGCGGGAGCTAATTTAGCCGAGATCTGTGGCGATCTTGGCGAGCCAGCGCCGGATGGTCGCCTGCGCCTGCTTCGGCAGGCCGGCCATCAGGCGCCGCTCGATGGCAAGGGCGTGGCGCCGGCATTTATCGAGCCGCGTTTCGCCGCGCCGCGTCAGCGTCCATTGCAGCACCCGGCCGTGGATCGGGTGCGGGGTCTTTCGGATGGCGCCGTCGCGTTCGAGGTTGCGGATGATGACGCCGACGGTCTGCGGGGTCAGCAGCGCCACACGGGCAAGGTCGGCGCCCGACAGTCCCGGATAGGCCCGCAGCATTGTCAGCACGACGAATTGTGGTGGCGTGACGCCGAGGTCGGCCAGCGCCCGTTCCATCGCCAGCCGCGCCGCGGCCTGGGCCTGGCGCAGGAGATAAGCGAGGTAGCCTTGCTCGCCGCGCTTGCCCTGGCCCGGCGGCGGCGGGCGGATCATCGCGATATCAGGATTTGCGGGGGGCGGTTTTTGACGGGAGGTGGTTTTGTGGCGAGCGATGGTTTTTGGGGCAGCTTTTTTCGCGGCTGATGATTTTTGGCTTTTTTTCGAATTTGGAAATTTTTTCGTTTTTCCGGATTTTTTGGCAGAGGCCTTTTTTGCTGTTTTTTGAGCCGCGTTCGATTTTGTCTTTTTAGCCATTGCAATCTTGCTCGGTATATAAGGGCTCTTATAATAAATCAGAGAACTGATAACATAAGGAACTTATAATGTCACACGCCCGCAGTGAGTATAAGGATTTCATGGCGCTGGCGCCGGATGCGTATGAGACGGTCCGTGCGCTCGGGCAGGCTGCGGCCAAGGCCGGCATCGACAAGCCGTTGCTTGAGCTGATCAAGCTGCGCGCCTCGCAGATCAACGGCTGCGCGTTCTGCGTGCAGTTTCACATCCTGCAGGCGGAAAGCCTCGGCATTGCCGTCGACAAACTCAATCTGGTGGTGGTCTGGCGCGAGGCGCCGCAATTCTCCCGGCGTGAGCGCGCGGCGCTGGCCTGGACCGAGGCGTTGACCATGCTGACCGGCGGCGTCAGCGATGAAGTCTACGCCGAGGCGAGTACGGAATTTTCCGAAAAAGAACTGACTTATCTGACGTCCGCGATTGCTGCGATCAATGTCTGGAACAGGTTCGGTGTCGCCTATCGCTGGACGCCTACAGCGCGGCAGCAGGCCGTGGGCGCAGCGGCGTCGTAGACAAGCGGCGCGCGAGATCGCTCCCAGCGCGCTTCTGCCGCGAGGTTGTTCTACGCCGCAATCGAGCCGCTCGACGACTTCTTGCGCGCGGCGATCCGTGCCGCCAGCCGGATCGCGGCTTCATAGGCGCCGGTGTCGGCGATCCCCTTGCCGACGATATCGAAGGCGGTGCCGTGCGCGGGCGTGGTGAAAACGATGTCGAGCCCGGCGGTGATGGTCACGCCCTTGTTAAAGCCCTTGAGCTTGGTCGCGATCTGACCCTGGTCGTGATACATCGACAGCACGCTGTCATAGTCGCCCGCGAACGCCTTGATGTAGATGGTGTCGCACGGGAACGGGCCTTTGCAGTTGATGCCTTCGCCCGCCATCTTCTTGATGGCGGGAGCCAGGATCTCGATCTCCTCGCGCCCGAACAGGCCGCCTTCGCCGGCGTGGGGGTTGAGGGCCGCGACGGCGATGCGGGGCTTTTCAATTCCGGCCATCAGCATGGTGTCGTGGGAGAGCCGCAAGGAATCGCAGATGCGCTCGAAGCTGATCTGCTCGACCGCTTCGCGCAGCGAAACGTGCGACGTGGCGCGCGTCATCCACTGATTGTCGAGCACGTTCATCTCGCTGAACAGGCCTTTGAAGTTCAGCAGATGCGCGAACATCTTGTGCTCGTCGGGAAAATGCCAGCCGCCCTTGTAGAGGGCCTGCTTGTTCAGCGGGGCGAAGGTCAGGCCGTCGATCTGACCGGCTTTGGCAAATTCGATCGCCGCCGCGAGGGTGTCGCCGGTCAGACGGCCGGAGTCGGCGCTGGAGGTGCCCGGTGGAAACAGCGCCGGATCGATGTTGCCGAGATCGATCGCCGGCACGTGCGCGTCGTCGTTCCAATCGGCTTCCGCAGGCGTCTTGATCCAACTGCAGGCGACATCGACCTTGGCCTGGCGCATGCCCAGTTCGAGCACCCGTTTATCGCCGATATAGACCAGACGCGCGACATCGCGCCCGCGGCGGTCGGCGAGGATACGCGCGGTCTGCTCCGGACCAATGCCAGTGCAGTCGCCGGGAATGATCGCGATGATGGGTTTTGTCATGAGCGTACGCTTTCGAGGCCTGGGACAACGGGCCCGTTCGCAGGGCATTTGGCCGGCGGAACTGGCGGTTCGGTCGAAAAGATAATCGTCGACGATTATTGGGCTGTCAAGTTTGACCGGGAGGCGGGGGTTTTGGTCGCCGGTGCGTCGCCGCGGAACCTTACGCCACCGTGGCGGTCTGAAAGATGCGCTTCTTGGCGTTGAGCACATGCGCCTCCATCAACGCCGCCGCCGCGACCGGATTTTTCGCGCGCAGTGCCGCGTAGATGGCGCGATGCTCGGCATTGGAATCCGACATCCGCTCGCGCGTCACCAGCGCCTTGCGGCGGAACAGATGAAGTTCGCGGATGATGCTCTGATAGGTCTGCAGCAGGCGCCGGTTCCCGGTGAATTCGAGCAGCGTCTGATGGAAGCGCAGGTTGAGTGGATAGTAGATGTCGAGGTTCCCATCCGCCGCCGCGGCGTCCATGTCGTCGAGCAATTTGGCCAGTATTTGCAGCTGTTTTTCGCTGATGACCGGCGCCAATTCGCGCCCCGCCAATGCGAACAGAGCGGACCGCAGATCATAGAGTTCGGCCGCCTCCGAGCGGTCGATCTCGCGAACGAACGCACCGCGGTTGACGACGAAATTCAACAGGCCGGATTGCTCGAGGCCACGGCATGCTTCACGGATCGGCGCGCGGCTGACGCCGAGGCGGGCCGCGAGATCGGCTTCGTTGACCCAAACGCCCGGCGCCAGCACCCCGGTGTCGATCATGCGGATGATCTCATCGCGGACGATAGCGGTCAGCGATGCGCGGTTGCCGGGGGACTTCATGCCACGAATAGCCGCGGGCGAACCCATGTGATCCCTCGATGGTCGAAAAATTCGATTTCGGCGATTCTAGCTCCGATATCAAGAATTGTCGACGATTATTGACAGCGATACTTGCTTAGGTGTTTGGTTAGTTCAGGCCCAAGCGGACAGGGCGGTAGTGGCAGGGACGCGGGCGATCCTGTCGCGTCATCAGGCGTCGTTCGACGGAGAGCACATGTCGGAATTACTCGAGAACTTCACGCATACGCGTATCAAGACCAGCGGCGCCGACATTGTGGTGAGCTATGGCGGCAAAGGTCCGCCGCTGCTCCTGATGCATGGCAATCCCTTCACGCATCTGTCGTGGCACAAGATCGCGCCGCGCCTGGCGGAGGAATTTACCGTGGTATTGCCGGATCTGCGCGGCTATGGCGACAGCTCTAAGCCCGATGGTGGCGCCGATCATTTCGCGTATTCGTTCCGATCGATGGCGCTCGACCAGATCGAGGTGATGCGCCATCTCGGCTTCGACAAATTCATGGCCGGCGGCCACGACCGTGGCGCGCGGGTGCTGCACCGGTTGTGCCTCGATCACCCTGAGGCCGTGACCCGCGCGGTGTTTCTCGACATGCTGCCGCAGCATCATCTGCTCAATAATGTGACGCGAAGCTGGGGGACCTTCTCGTGGCACTGGTTTTTCATGATCCAGCCGTATCCGACACCGGAAACCATGATCAGCGCCGATCCGGAATTCTTCATTCGCCGCAAACTGTCGAAAACCGACCAGGGCACCAGTTTCTTCGATCCGCGCGCGCTGGCCGAGTACATCCGCTGCATCAAGGATCCGAAGACGGTCTACGGCATGTGCGAGGATTATCGTGCGACCTTCGGCGTCGATCTCGACATGGACACCGCGGATTTCGAGGCCGGAAAAAAAGTCACCTGTCCCACCATGATCCTGTGGGGCAAGAAAGGCGGCGTCGGCCGCAACCACGATGCCGCCGAGGTCTGGTCGCATTACGCGACCCGAATTGAGCGCACCGCGACCGTGCCGTCGGGACATTACCTGCAGGAGGAATGCCCTGACGAAACCTACACCGAGCTGCGCAACTTCTTCATCGCCTGATCCTCCGACATCAACAACAATAATAACAATTGCAGGGAGCCGACACGCTCCCGGGAACGCTCATGGAGCCAAGCGCGGCCGACAAGACGCCGGTGAGCAACAGGGTATTTCTGTTGCTCTGCGTGATGGCGTTCATCATGTATGTCGACCGGACTAATATCTCGGTCGCGGCCCCGATCCTCAAGCAGGAACTGCAGCTCACCAATACGCAACTCGGCCTGGTGTTCTCGGCCTTCGCGACCGCCTATGCCTGCTGCGGTGTGCCGGGGGCGTGGTTGAGCGACAGGTTCGGCGCCCGGCGGCTGCTGACGCTGAGCGGCCTGATCTGGTCGGTAGCGACGATCGCGACCGGCCTCGTGTGGGGGCTGGCGTCGCTGGTGCTCGCGCGGCTTCTTGTCGGCGCCGGCGAAGCGCCGATCTATGCGACCGCAGCCCGGGTGATTTCGAACTGGATTCCCGAATATCGGCGCGGTCTCGCCCAGGGCGTCATGCACGGCTGTGGACGATTGGCCAACGCGCTGGCACCGTTGATCGTGACCGGCCTGATCGTGCTTATGACATGGCGCGTATCGTTTTTGGTGCTGGGCGTCATCACGATCCTTTTCTTTGCGTTTCTGTACGCCTGGTTTTGCGATGAGCCGCGTGGCCATCCCGCGATCTCCGACAGCGAACTCGCGGTGCTCGGCCGCTCCAGCGGAAAGGTCACGACGGGACGGACGCTTGAACCGATCGTGTGGCCGAATTTGCTGCGGCGGGTATGGCCTGCATCGGCCGCATGCTTCGCGCACGGCTGGATGTTGTGGTTTTTCCTGAACTGGGTGCCGTCCTATTTCTCGACGCGCTACGGCATGAAGATCGAGGCGTCGGCGGTGTTCTCGACACTGGTGCTGCTCGGCGGCACCTTGGGAACGATGACCGGCGGCGTGCTGTCCGACTGGCATTTCAGGAAAACTAAAAATCGGCTGCGCTCGCGACGCGACATCATTATTTTCGGGTTTCTCAGCTCGATCGTAGGCCTCGTGCCACTGCTGTTGAGCGACAATCTGGTGATCAATGCGACCGGACTCGGCGTCGCATTCTTCCTGTCGGAATTGGCGGATTCGCCGTTGTGGCTGGTCGGCGCGGAAGTCGCGCCGAAGCATGCCGGCACCTCCAGCGCGCTGACATTCGCAGGCATGGCGGTGGCGGGCGCGGTGTCTCCGCTGATCGTCGGAAAGCTGTTGGACGTGACCGGAGGCAACTGGTCGATCGCCTTCATGGCCTCGATCGTCGTGATGATCCTGGGGCCGGTGTTTTCGTTTTTCATCCGGCTCGATCCATCGCTCGATGTCGCCGGAAGTGCCGACGGAGCTTGAGCCTTGGACGGCCTTAGGGCGAGCTAGTTCTCGCCGCCTTCCTGCATCATGTCGGGACGCACGACATCCTCGGGCAGCGCATGCGCCACGGCGGGAGAAGTCGCCATTTCCGGCCCGATCTCGCGGCCGCGGCCGCGGATCAGCCGTTCATAGGCCGAGACCAGCGTGACGTAGGGGCTGACCCAGAGCCAGCCGTCGCGCGTGAAGACCTGCACGTCGAAATGCAAATGGCGGGTGGTGCCGTTGGGATGATCGAGATAATTCGAGACGACCCCGATTTTTTCACCTTCCTCGACACGGCGTCCGTTCAGAACGCCATCCGCATCCATGCTGGTCGGACTCATGTGCATATAGCGAAAGCGGATGTGTTCGGTCGCGGTGTTGACCTGCACGATCGCGGCCTGCTGCTTCAGCGAGCGGATTACGACGCCGTCGCGGACCGCGAGCACCGCCTGCTGCTTGGGATCGCAATGGTCCTGGCCTTCGCTGCCGGTCGGGCACGCGCCCGGGCGAATGTCTTCGCCCTGATGGCCGAACCCGCTGGGGCATTGCCCCACCTCAAAACTGCGGGATTCGCAAAAATTGTCGCGCCAGGGATAACCGCCGCCGGGCTGCTCGGTCCTGTCGCGCTTGCCGAACGATTGCGAGCGGACGAACGCCGGCGTTTTCTCGACCGGAAATCGAATTTGCGAATAGGCGGTCGGGTCGGCGCGGCCGCCCAGCTTGTGATAACCGCTACCCGCGATAATGTCGCCGACCGGACGATAGCTGAACTCGGCCGCCAAATCCGCCGGCCGCTCGGCGCTGGTCGACTGGATATCCGTGCGCAGCCGCGAGGGTTGACCGCCGGCGATACGCAGCGCCTTGAGAAAATGCTCGGCTACCGGATAGGCCTCGCGGCAGGCCAGCCGCCGCTCGCGCGGCGTGCTGTCGAGGCACTGGATCGACACCACATAGGGAACGCCGAATCGCGTGAAGGCGTAGCGGACATAGCCCTCCCTAATGAAGCGGCGCAAATCGGGGAATTGCGCCTGCAGCGCCTTCACCGGTTCGCCCTTGCCGCCGGGCGGATCGTTGATGTCGTAGGTCAGGATCGAGCCGGTGATCTGCACTTCGACAGGCTTGGCGAAGGTCCGTTGCGGCATGCCGTCGCCGGCACCGGGCTCGAGCGAGAACATCGCGTCGTAACCGGCCTGGCCCGCATAGAACAGATCGACAGGGCGGAAGTCGGCCTGATAGCGCGCCACCGACAGGCTGGGCGGTGCGCCGTTGGCGCGTGCGTCGAGAAACGCCGCAGTGTCGAATGGCAGCAATACCGGAATCGGGCTTAGCCCGATGCCCGCAAAAATCTGCGACGTCACGGCGTTGAGTTGCATCAAGGCCGGCGTTGAACGCGGATCGGAGGCCGCAATCCGGCGCTGGCCCGCGAACGTGAAAGCGGACGCGACGGAGGACTGCGTGCCGATCTCGGAGCGGAGCTGATCGAGAACGGCACGCCATTCGACATGTACTACCGAGATCGACGGTGTTCTGAAGTCGTCGGCAAGCAGCGGGCTCCCGATTGCCGCAAGCAGCACAAGCAGCAGGAGAGGTGTCAGCGTCGGCGCAACGAGCCGGAAAAACGGGCGGCAGACAGCCTTCGTTCTCACCCCCCCGCGAAGCATGTCCGGTGATGCCTAGTCCTTTGCGCGCTCGACGTACGAGCCGTCCTCGGTCATCACGACAATGCGGGTACCGGTGCCGATGTGCGGCGGCACCGCGGTGCGCACGCCGTTCGACAAAACGGCCGGCTTGTAGGACGACGACGCGGTCTGGCCCTTGGTGACCGGCTCGGTTTCCACCACTTCCAGCGTCGCGCGCTGCGGCATCTGGATCGCGACCGGAACGAGTCCGTGCAGCGACAGCTTCACGGTCATGTTTTCCTGCAAATAGGGCGCGGCGCTGCCGATGATGTCCTCGGGCACCTGCAACTGATCGTAATTATCGTTGTTCATGAAGTGGAAGCCGTCGGCATCCTTGTAGAGGTAGTTGAAATTCTGGTCTTCGATCGTGGCCTTCTCGACCTGGTCGGTGGTCTTGTAGCGCTCCGAAATCTTCACCCCGTCGCTGATGCGGCGCATTTCGATCTGGCTGACCGGGGTTCCCTTGCCGGGATGGATGTTCTCAGCGGTCAGCACGACATAAAGTTTGCCGTCTTGCTCGATGACGTTGCCCTTGCGAATTGAACTGGCGATGACTTTCAAGGCTGTTTTCCCGAATTTCTGGCCTCCGACCGATCCGGACAAGAGTGTCCCTGGGGCCGTCGAGGCGGTTTCGGGTGCAACATACTGATTTCGCCTGCCGAAGCCAGCCTTTTGCGGCCGATTTGGACAGGTTGCGGAGGCGCCGGGAATGCCGGCTGTCGCTCCGGTTATGGTTTGTTGGAACCGGGCATTTTGACCGTTTTGGCGTTGCTTTCCGCGAAATCAGGCGGGATCGAAAATGTCCCGGTTTTCAGGTCATAGACGCACTGCCAGTCCTCGATCCAGGGGCCGGGCTTGTCTTCGCCCTGTGAGTCAAAGGAGAGGCTGATCACGAGAT